>Ga0209380_10000412_pt1 | contig 30072 bp, 24 predicted proteins | sample HubBroMetageWFT6_FD_188347 | JGI IMG/M metagenome (GOLD analysis project Ga0209380, IMG submission 188347) | Warmed and freeze-thawed soil microbial communities from the Hubbard Brook experimental Forest, New Hampshire - Hubbard Brook CCASE Soil... | ecosystem: Environmental > Terrestrial >... | reverse complement strand
TTCCTTTTCCTGGAGACGCGAATACGCGGTCATCCCCGCGAGCTTGTATCCGCGGGCGAGCTCGAACATGCTGAGATTCAGCGCGTGGAAGCCCGCCAGAGTCACGAACTGGAACTTGTATCCCATGCGCGCCAGTTCTGGCTGGAATCGCGCGATCGTCGCCTCGTCCAGATTCTTACGCCAGTTGAAGCTCGGCGAGCAGTTGTAAGCAAGCATCTTTCCCGGATACTTCGCATGAATGGCTTCCGCGAACTGCCGCGCCTCTTCCATGTCCGGATGCGAAGTCTCGCACCAGATCAGGTCCGCGTAAGCAGCGTAAGCCAGCCCGCGAGCAATGGCCGACGCTATCCCGGCGCGAATCTGGAAGAAGCCTTCCGAGGTACGCTCGCCGGTGCAGAACGCACGATCTCGGGGATCGATGTCGCTCGTCAACAGATGAGCGCTGTCGGCATCGGTGCGAGCCATGATCAGCGTTGGCACGCCCATTACGTCTGCAGCTAGCCGCGCTGCTACCAACTTCTGAATCGCCTCCGTCGTCGAAACCAGAACCTTTCCTCCCAGGTGGCCGCACTTTTTCGCCGATGAAAGCTGGTCTTCGAAGTGAACGCAAGCCGCACCCGCTTCGATCATCCCCTTCATCAGTTCAAAAGCGTTCAGGGTGCCGCCGAATCCCGCTTCGGCATCGGCAATCAACGGAGCAAACCAGGTCTGCCCCGGTGCGACTTTGCCTTCTGCGTGATGTACCTGGTCTGCGCGCTGCAGCGCATTGTTGATGCGCCGGCAAAGATTCGGAACGCTGTCCGCCGGGTACAAACTCTGGTCGGGATACATAGTGCCGGCATTATTTGCATCCGCCGCGACCTGCCATCCGCTAACGTAGATCGCTTTCAGCCCAGCCTGCACCTGCTGCACCGCCTGGTTACCGGTCATGGCGCCGAGCGCGTTAATGTAAGGGTCAGTCTGCAGCAGTTCCCACAGACGCTCCGCTCCCATGCGAGCGAGCGAGTGCTCTATGTGGATCGAGCCGCGCAAGCGCAGCACATCTTCTGGTGTGTACGGACGCTCGACTCTGTTCCAGCGCGGATTCGACGCCCAATCCTCCTTGATGGCGGCTTGGGCAAGAGCATATTGCACGACCCGTTCTTGGTCGCTCAATGGCTGCTCGATCTGATGTTGGGTTAAGGGTTGAGCGCTGTGTCCGTTTCCATTGGCCGACATGTACTGATCTCCTGACATTGCTGGTCCTGGGATGAGTGACTGGTTAAACTGGATTAAATTCTCCGTTCACAATCATGGCTTCACTAATTTCGCGTGCGCGGCGGAAACGATCCGCCTCCTCAGGTACTGAGTTCGAGGGGAGCCCGGCTAACAATCGCTCGAGTTCCTCATCGAACAGCCGGGTGATGAACTCGGGAGTGTGCTTCACGCTTTGCCCCTGCTCATCCTGAACGGGAACGAGATCGCGATGCAGCGCGCGCTGCGCAATCATTAGGCGATAGATGCGGTCGGTGGCCAGGTCTTCCATGTAGCCGTCGAGCAAGCTTGCGCCTCTGCCGCTCAGCACTCCGTGCCGGTAGCGAATCACGGTTCGCACCGCCGCGCGCGTACCGTTCAAAGTGCGGGCGCCCACTCCCAGCGGCTGCGGCCGAAGATCGGGATAACGGCTAGCATTCTTGGGCCGCGCCTGAAGTTGATTGGGGTAAAGGAACTGCGCTACCGCAATCGCATTCTGATCCGGATGTCCGGTCCACGCGCCATCCATCAGGCAGTCGGCTTCGTTCTTTTTATCTTTTTCGAGGACGGCCAGAGCGCGCGCATTCAACTCAGAATCTTCGCGACTAGGGTATAGCGCCGTCATTCCGCCGATCGCGAGAATGCCGCGGCGATGGCAGATCTCCGGCATCAGTTCCCGGAGGTTCTGAAAGAAAGCAACATTGTGCGGAATGGTGTTGCGATCCGGCAGAACCCAGTCTGGATCGTCGAGGTTGAAGTGAATCAGGCTCGCCATGTAATCCCAGCGGCCAAGATTCAATCCGATGATGTGATCCCGCAGGTTGTAAGCGAATTCCTCCATCTGAAACGCCAGCGGGTGCGACTCCACCAGCGCCATGCACTTGATGTAGTTGTGGGGCAGGCCGCGCCACTGCGCCAGCGCCTTGAACAGATCGCGCCACCACAGCGCTTCCTCCGCCGACTCTGATTTCGGAATGTAGACGCACAGCGGATGCTTTAACTCTTCAGGATTGATCTCATAAAAGATCCGAGCCACATCGACGAGTGACGCCGACACCAGTTCGCCGGGAAGCAGGCCGGCCTGGCTCAAGTGCAATCCGCGCGGACGCGTGAAGATCACCGTGCCATTTTGCTGAATGCCTACCGTCCGGTCGCGCTTCTTGTCGTAATAACTCAGCTCTCCGCGCAGGCAGGCCAGAATGTTGGCAACGCCCTTCTCGTGATGTGACCACTCGTTGACACAGGAATCTTCCAGATCGAGCATCACGCCGGGCGCGCCTGAGTTCAGCATCTTTACGCAAAGTTCGCCGTCGTCTGCGGGCCCAGTCATCTGGTTGCGCTGATCGCGGCACCACTCCGGCAGCGTGATCCGCCAGCCATTGCGCACGGTGTCAGAAGGGAAGCGGTGCTTGGGCTTATCTCCCTCGAGAGATCGCTGCAGCACCTCGAGCCGCTTCCATGCGAGTTGTTGCTGGCGCGGAGTGAAGGTGCGGTGCAGAGGTAAAAAGAATTCCATAAAGCCGGAAGGAAGAGCGCGGGCGGCATCGAATCCCGCCGGTGTGCTGCTGATCGGGTTAACTAAGCCTGCCATCTCCTTCGTGGTTACTGCAGTCGGCGTCATAATCTCGGGCCCTCAATCGAATATCGACTCCATTTCGGAGTTCAAGATAGTGAACGGTCATTCACCATACTGGCGGATCGTACGGCGCTCAAATGTCGCGGTCAAGCTCGTTGTTCAATATACTGAACATGCATTCATTTTGTTGGCGGACTAAGGTTTTGTTACCATAACGATTTAGCGATGAATTCCCCGGGCGAATCTCCTTCGGTTGCGGTCGAGCGAGCGCTTGCCATGCTGGAAGCGGTTGCCCACGAACCCGAAGGCCTCAGCAATGCCGAGATCAGCCGCAAGCTTCAGATTCCAAAGAGTTCCGCCAGTTACATCCTGCGCACGCTCGAAACCCAGGGCTACCTGAATCGGGAGGCGCCAAGCGGCAAATACCGCGTTGGACTGAAGATTCTGAGCCTGAGTCGCGGCGCCCTCAGCGGCATCGACGTGCGCGAGGTTGCGTTGCCCATCATGCGACACTTGGTGGAAAAGACCAGCCTTACCTGCCATCTCGCGATTCTGGATGGACCCGAGGCCGTCTACATCGAGAAAGTGGAGCCCCCTGGATTCATCCGCATGGACACCTGGGTCGGTCGCCGCATGCGCGTTCATGCCACCAGCGTGGGAAAAGCCCTCGTGGCTTACGTTCCTCAGGACCGACTCGAAAAAATAGTTGCTGAGCGGGCCATGGAAAAACGCACTCCGAAGACCATCACCACCATGCCGCGTCTTCTCAAGGAACTGGAAAAAGTACGCACTCAGGGCTACGCCGTTGACGATGAGGAAAACAATCTTGGAGCGCGTTGCGTGGGCGCACCCGTTTTCAACCAGAAGGGTGCGATCGAGGCCAGTGTAGGCCTGAGCGGGACCATTAGCCAGGTCAATGCTCAGACCATGCCGCGCATCCTGGAAGCCCTGAAGGACGCAGCGCGCCATGTCTCCATGCAATTGGGCTATCGCGCTCCGCACCGCCGAGTTGGTGTATAAACAGTTTCCGCGCAAGAATTCCGCATGAGCAGCAACGACTCCATCCGGGAAATTGCTCGACACTACACGGACATAGACGAATCTTCCCGTCTGCGACTGGTTGGTTTCAACTCGAACACGCTCGAACCCACAAGCTGATTCTCCGTCATCTCCCGCCAGCCCCCAGCCACAATCATTGACGCCGGCGGAGGCGCAGGAGCCTATGCCCGCTGCCTAGCCTCGAGCGGTTATCAAGTGCATCTTCTGGATCCTGTCCCGAAACGCGCGGAGCAGGCGCGGGCATCATCTGTTCGGCAGGCCGAACCTCCTCTCGCGTCTGCGGAAGTTGGCGACGCGCGCCCCCTGCCCCACGGCGATGCCACCGCCGATGCAGTTCTGCTTCTCGGTCCGCTCTACCATCTCGTCGAAAGGGAAGACCGGCTCGCCTATTTGCGGGAAATTCAGCGCGTTCTGCGCCCAGGAGGTTGAGTGTGGGGCGCCGCCATCAGTCGGTTCGCGTCGTTGTTCGACTCGCTGTCGAGCCCATTCTTCGATGATCCCGTGTTCGCGCCGATCCGGGCACGCGATTTGGACGACGGTCAGCAGCGCAACCCTACCAACAATCCCGTCTACTTCACCGACGCGTTCTTTCATCGTCCAGAAGAGCTATCGCAGGAGTTTCGCAACGCCGGTTTTCGAGCGCCAGGGTTGTTAGCCATCGAAGGCCCCGGTGGGTTGGCGCGCGACTTCGACCGCTTGTGGAGCAATCCGAAACAGCGTGAGCGCCTGTTGGACGCGGTACGCAAAGTCGAAAGTGAGCAGGTTGTGCTGCGTGCGAGTTCGCACAGCATGGCGATCGCAAGAAAGTAGACGGAGCAAGTATGCCCCCTTTCCGTTTTTCCAAGTTCTAATACTTCACGATCGCCGCGAACGACTTCGGATCCAACGACGCGCCGCCGACCAGCGCACCATCAATTTCCTCTTGCGACATGAGCGCCGCGGCGTTTTCCGGTTTCACGGACCCCCCGTACAGGATGCGCAGCTTCCCGGCGAACTCTTCGCCGAAGATCTCAGTCGCCTCGCCGCGGATCACCGCGTGTGCCTCGGCCGCGAGTTCGGGCGTGGACGTCTTGCCCGTACCGATCGCCCACACGGGCTCATAGGCAACGATCATCTTTGCTGCTTTCTTTGCGGACACAGCATGGAACGCGCGCACGCACTGGCGCCGCAACACATCGTCCGTGAGCCCGGCCTCACGCTCTTGCAGCACTTCGCCCACGCAGCAAATCGGGATGAGTCCCGCTTCCAGCGCGGTCTTCAAGCGAAGATTCACCGTGTCATCGGTCTCGCCAAAATACTGCCGCCGCTCCGAGTGTCCGATGATCACGTGCGTCACCCCCACCGCAAGCAACTGCGGCGCGGACGTCTCGCCCGTGAACGCCCCCTCTTCCTTCCAGTGGACATTCTGTCCGCCGATCGCGACATTCGATCCGGTCGCCTTCTCAATCGCTGCCGGCAGGTCCAGAAACGGCGGGCACACTACGATTTCGTCACGCGTGTGATCGGCAACCAGCGGCAAAAAGTCGCGGAAGAACTCGTGAGTCTGGTCGGGAGTCTTGTACATCTTCCAGTTAGCGGCCATTACTTTTGTTCTCATGGGTGAGCCTTTTCAATCCTGAATGGGAAAGTAATATTCGAGAGATGTAGCTTTTCAGCGGCGCGCTGGTACGCACGCACCGTCGAGATGTCAAAGAGAACAAAGCGGCAAAGCGTCACCTGCTTCGCGCATGCGAGCGCCTGCACCGTCGCAGAAATCGCAATCGGCGCTGCCTCCGTCACCGGATACCCATAGGCGCCTGTGGAGATCGCAGGAAATGCCACCGAAGCGAGAGCATGCTCATCGGCAAGGCGAATCGACTCGCGGTGACAGCTTCCCAGCGCTTCGGCTTCGCCACGTTCGCCTCCGCGGTAGATGGGCCCGACCGTGTGGATTACGTGCCTGGCCGTGAGCCGTCCGCCCGGAGTGATAACCGCTTTACCTGCGGGCAGGGTTCCAATCTTGTTCACGATCTGACGGCATTCGGCGAGGATGGCGGGACCTCCAGCACGATGAATCGCACCGTCCACGCCGCCTCCACCCAGCAGTGACGAATTCGCGGCATTTACGATTGCGTCGGTACTCTCTTCCGTGATATCGCCTGGGCCGTGGATCTCAATCGCCTTGCCACCATCGAAGACGAGCCGAATTGTGAAGCGTCTTATGCCGGTGTCGGGCATCACTGGTCAGTCCGTCCGTTCAACGCCGAGGGCGAGATGCGCTCGGGACAGCCGGCGGGACGCCGGCGCTACTCAACAAGTCACTTCTTGTCCGACAACGCCTCGACTCCCGGCAACTTCTTTCCTTCCAGGAATTCGAGCGACGCACCGCCGCCGGTGGAAATATGCGTTATTTTGTCGGCAACATTGGCTGCGTGCACCGCGGCAACCGAATCGCCGCCGCCCACAATTGAAATGGAGCCGCCATTGTCGGCCACAGCGTGCGCGATTTTGAATGTCCCCCGCGAGAATCCCGGAACCTCAAATACCCCCATCGGCCCGTTCCACACAATCGTCCGGGCCGTCGAAATTTCCTCCGAAAACAATTCAATCGTCTTAGGACCGATATCGAGCGCCATCTTGCCGGCCGGAATCGGCTGTCCTTCGCCAATCTGCTGTACCACCGCATTGGCCTCCGGTTTGATCGCGACGACATGATCGATCGGCAACAGGAATTTAAGATTCCGCTTCTTTGCCTCCGCCAGCAACTGCTTCGCCAGTTCCACTTTGTCGGCTTCGAGCAAAGACGTTCCGATCTCGTGTCCCTGCGCCTTCAGGAATGTGTAGGCCATCCCTCCGCCGATAATCAGCGAGTCCACCTTGTCCATCAGATTCCTAATCACTCCAATCTTGTCGCCAACCTTGGCGCCGCCGAGAATGGCAACAAACGGCTGCTCCGGATGCCCCAAGGCCTTGCCCAGGTACTTCAATTCTTTTTCCATCAGCAACCCGGCAGCACATTGCTTCATGAATTTGGTCATGCCCACGGTGGATGCGTGCGCCCGATGCGCTGCGCCGAACGCGTCGTTGACGTAGTATTCCGCCAGATTGGCGAGCTGCCGGGAGAACTTCTCGTCGTTCGCTTCCTCTTGGACGTGGAAGCGTAAGTTTTCCAGCAGAAGCGTCTGTCCCTTCTCCAGTTGAGTTGCGACTTCCTCAGCTTCGGGCCCAACACACTCAGGACAGAATCCCACGTTCTCTCCGCGCGCCAACTCCTTGTCAAGCAGCATGCGCAGCCGCTCGGCCACTGGCTTCAGGCTCATCTTCGGATTGGGCTTGCCTTTGGGACGGCCCAAGTGCGACGCCAGGATCAAGCGCGCTCCATGGCGCAGAGCATATTCGATGGTCGGCAGTGTTTCGCGGATCCGGGTGTCGTCCATGACGCGCCCATCCTCCAGTGGCACGTTGAAGTCGACGCGTACAAATATTCGGTTGCCATTGAGCGGAAGATCACGAATGGAAAGCTTGGCCATGGCTGGTCGTCCTTCGTACAGGGTTTTGGGAAATAGCGGGTGCCCCAACCCAACCGCGCTTTTTGCGGCTAGGTTGGGTTCGGAACTCGTTACAGGCCCTTGCTGGCAATGTAGTTGATCAGGTCGCGCACGCGGCAGGAGTATCCCCACTCGTTGTCGTACCAGGAGATCACCTTTACGCAATTGCTGCCGACCACGAGGGTCATAGGCGCATCTACGATCGAAGAGAAAGAGTTGCCTTTGAAGTCGGAGGAAACCAGTTCCTGCTCTTCGTACGCGAGATAGCCCTTCAGCGGCCCGGACTCAGTTGCCTTCTTCAGCGCCGCGTTCACCTCTTCCTTCGTCGTTTTCTTCTCGACCCAAACGACCAAGTCAACTACGGAAACGTTCGGTGTCGGCACGCGCATGGAGAAGCCATCGATCTTGCCACCCAGTTCCGGAAGCACGAGCTTCAGTGCCTTGGCAGCGCCAGTGGTCGTCGGAATCATCGACAACGCCGCCGCTCGAGCCCGCCGCAGATCCTTGTGCGGGAAGTCGAGGATGACCTGATCGTTGGTGTAGGAGTGAATCGTCGTCATCGTGCCGCTGACGATCTTGAACTGATCTTGCAGAACTTTCGCGACGGGCGCGAGGCAGTTCGTCGTGCAGGAAGCGTTCGAAATAATGTGATGCTTGGCTCCATCGTATTTCTCGTGATTCACACCCAGCACCAGCGTGATGTCTTCATTTTTTGCGGGAGCCGAGATGATCACTTTCTTCACCGACCCGCGCAGATGCTTCTTGGCGTCGTTCGCATCGGTAAAGCGGCCGGTCGACTCGATCACGACCTGCGCCCCAACGGATTCCCACGGCAGGGCTGCCGGGTCCTTTTCTTTGAAGACCTTGATGGTCTTGCCGTCGACCGTGATGCTGTCAGAACCAGCCGAAACTTGATTGGGAAGGTTGCCGAGAACCGAGTCGTACTTCAGAAGATGGGCTAGCGTTTTTGGATCCGTCAGGTCATTGACCGCGACGAAATCCAGGTTTGAATCTTTCAGCGAAGCCCGCAGTACGTTGCGGCCAATTCTTCCGAAGCCATTGATGCCAACTTTAATTGCCATGTTTCCTCCGTAATTTTAGGAAGACGAAATAAGGTTTGGTTGACGTTGAGTTGTAAACAGATGATGTTAGCAGGGAATTGCAAGAGGCGTAAACGTTCACGACATTACTTTGGACCGTTTCGATTCTCGATCACGAACTCCCGTGCGCCGCGTCACTGACATGGACCATGAATATTCGGTTCGAGTAGCCCCGGCATCCTGCCGGCTGTAGTGCGGGCGTCTCGCCCGCACACCCGAAAGCACCATCAGTTCGCTGGTTCCAGTGATGAGCTTCGATCAGCGAATACCGGGTAACCCTGCACTCCACGCTCACGATCAATTGTGACCCAAATCACATCCCATTCAGCCGCACGGGCTTATACACAGAAGTATGGATCTGCCTCTAGCGCCCGAGACCTCCGCCGCGAGCAGGTAATGCCACGCCGACCATTCCCCAGGTGGTCAGGCATTCGCTGAAAAACATTTTGTTTCCCACCGATTTTTCCCCGGCTTCCAGCGTCGCCTTGGCCTTAGCCCTGGCGCTGGCGAGAACCTATGGCTCGACTCTTCTACTCGCGCATACCATATCTCCGCAGCCGCATCGCCAGCTGATAGCCGATCGATTATCAGCGCCGGATGATCGTTTGCGGGAAGATGCTCGTCACAAACTCAGCAACTTCACACGCAGCCTGGGCGCTACTTCATTTAAAGGTTTGCTCGAGCCGGGCGATCTAGAAGCTGTGATTCCGACGAATCATTCACGAGCACGACGCCGATCTGGTAGTTCGGGGCACGCATGGCCGTCGTGGCGTCAGCAAATTGATGCCGGGCTCCGATGCCGAAGGAATCTATCACTCCGCCTCTTGCTCCAGTGCTCATGGTGGGTTCGGGGGTCCACTCGAGCGTAGACTGGAAGTTGAACCGCATCCTGTGTCCGGTCGAGGTTACTGAAGACCCGGAACCTGTGCTGCATTGCGCGCTCGCCCTGGCAGAGGAGAGCCAGGCGGAACTCGTCGGCCTGCAAGCCATTCCACTTGTTCCGTGGCAACACCGTGCCGTCGTGCAAGGGCGCTCGAGCCGCGCCCTCGAATCATTGATGGCAGCCGACGCGCAAGACTGGTGTAAGCCTGAGTACTTGGTCCGCTGGGAGCATCCGGTCGAAGTGATCCGGCAAACGTCCGAGCAGGGCGAGCCCGACCTGATCGTCATGAGCGCTCATAAAGCGCGCGTATCGGCACTGGTGTTGCACCCACCGTGGCCGGTCGCTTCCGAAGTGTGTCAGTCGGGCCGGGTGTCCGGTGTTGACAGTACCGGTTTGATGTTGCAACGAGTTTGAGTTCGAAACGCCGCAACCTGCCGTGTGAGAGTCATGCAGTGGCTGGCGTCAACCAGCATGGAGGAAATCATGTCAGTCAGCAGGCAGCAGGCCCTCGACTATCACAACGGGTCTCGTCCGGGGAAAATCGAAGTCACACCGACCAAGCCCTGCCGCACGCAGCGCGATCTTAGTCTGGCCTACACGCCGGGTGTGGCCGTGCCTTGTCTCGAAATCCAGAAGAATCCGCAGGATGCTTTCAAATACACCGGCCGCGGAAATCTGGTCGCCGTCCTGAGCAACGGAACCGCGGTGCTCGGCCTGGGCGATATCGGCGCTCTCGCTAGCAAGCCGGTCATGGAAGGCAAAGCCGTTCTCTTCAAGCGCTTTGCCGATGTCGATGTCTTCGACATCGAAGTCAACAGCCACGATCCCGAACAGATCATCAAACTCTGCCAACTGCTCGAGCCCACATTCGGTGGCATCAACCTCGAAGACATCAAAGCCCCCGACTGCTTTCAGATCGAAGAGGCTCTTCGCAAAACCATGAGGATTCCTGTATTCCACGACGACCAGCACGGCACTGCGATCATCTCCGGAGCGGCCTTGCTCAATGCTCTCGAAGTAGTTGGGAAGGACATTCACACGGTCCGTGTCGTCTTCAACGGTGCTGGAGCTGCCGGCATCGCCTGCGCCGAGCATTATGTACGCCTCGGAGTAAAGCGCGAAAACATCATCCTCTGCGACACCAAGGGCGTCGTCTACCGGGGCCGCAAGGATGGCATGAACAAATACAAAGAACGCTTCGCACAGGATACGAAGCTGCGCACGCTATCAGAAGCCATGGCCGGTGCTGACGTTTTCGCCGGGCTCTCGGTAAAAGACGCAATCAATCAAGACATGGTTCGCTCCATGGCCGGCGATCCGATCGTATTTGCCCTGGCGAATCCCTATCCTGAGATCAGCTACGAAGATGCCAAGGCTGCCCGCAACGATGTCATCATCGCCACCGGACGCTCCGACTATCCCAACCAGGTCAACAACGTGCTCGGATTTCCCTTCATTTTCCGCGGAGCGCTCGACGTCCGCGCCACGGCCATCAACGAGGCAATGAAGCTGGCCGCCACCCACGCGCTGGCCGATCTTGCCAAGGAGGATGTTCCCGATTCCGTTTGCCGAGCGTACGGCGTGGCGCGCCTGCAATTTGGCCGCGAGTATCTCATTCCCAAGCCGTTCGATCCGCGCGTTTTGATGTGGGAAGCTTCCGCCGTAGCCGAAGCCGCCATGGTCAGCGGAGTCGCCCAAGAGCCGGTCGATCTCAAGACCTATCGTTCTCAACTTGAGCGTCGATTGGGAAAGGCCTACGAAGTTTCGCGCACCATGATCCACAAGGCGCAGGCCAATCCCAAGCAAGTAGTCTTTCCCGAAGGCGATAACGAAAAAATCCTGCGTGCCTGCCACGTGTTGGTCGAAGAAAAGATCGGGCATCCGATCCTGCTCGGCGATCCGGCCAAGATCCGGGCTCGGGCCCAGGAATACGGTGTGGATCTCGACGGGATGCAGATTGTCGATCCGGCGACCTCTGACCACCGCGTAAACTACATTCCCGAGCTATTCCGTCTACGCCAGCGCCGCGGCGTCACGCTCCAGGAAGCCGAAACGCTGATCAATAACCGCAACGTTTTTGGCTCCATGATGGTGCGCATGGGCGATGCCGACGCGCTCGTCTCCGGCGTGACCCAGCATTTTCCCGATACGATCCGGCCCGCGCTGCAAATTGTTCGCATGCGTGAGGGCCTGCATCGCGTTTCCGGCTGCTACTGCGTCATCACCCGTAAAGGAGAAGTATTCTTTCTCGCCGATGCCAGCGTGAACATCGACCCTACCGCCGAAGACCTGGTCGAGATTGCGCTTTGCACCGCTCACATGGCGCGACGCTTCGATCTCCTTCCCCGCGTTGCGATGCTGTCGTTCTCCAGCTTCGGCGGAGTTGATCATCCCATCTGCACCAAAGTGCGCAAGGCAGTAGAAATGATCAAAGTTGCCGACCCCACGCTGATCGTCGATGGAGAAATTATGGCTGACGAAGCACTTTCTCCAGAGATTATCGAAGAGCAGTATCCCTTTAGCTCCTTGAAGGGCGGCGCTAACGTACTCATTTTCCCTGACCTTGCTTCGGCCAACATTGCAACTAAACTGGTGGCGAAGATCGGTGGCGGCGAACTTATCGGCCCGATTCTCATGGGAATGAGTCGTCCGGTCCACGTGCTGCAACGTTCCGCCACGGTCGAAGTGGTCGTAAACGTAGCGGCGATCGCGGTCGTCGATGCGCAGGAGAGCGATACCTACACGCATCCTCAAGTGCATGTCTCAGCCGAACCCGACCTAGTAGGCGAAGTCTAAAGTTGAGAGAAGATTGATAAGCTGAAAGAGTAGCGCCGGCGCCCCGCCGGCTGTCCCGTGGTCGTCTCGACTGCGGGATGTCGCCGGGGCAGCCGCGTCAGGAGGGAATTCGCGCATGTCGACGCTTTGGAAGTCGCGTTACGCGCAGCGTACTCTCGGAGTCAAGAGCTCCGCCATCCGTGAACTTCTCAAAGTCACGGAGAAGCCGGAGGTCATCTCTTTCGGCGGAGGCCTTCCCGCCCCCGACGTGTTCCCGGTGAAGTGCTTCGAAGAGGCTTGCCACAAAGTTCTCACCGAACATGGCCCAGAGGCCCTGCAGTACGGCACCACCGAAGGCTATCAACCGCTGCGCGAAATGATTGCGCGCAACCTCGCCGGCTACGGCATCGTCGCCAGCGCGGAGAACGTCCTCATCACTTCCGGTTCGCAACAGGCGCTCGACCTGATCGGCAAACTTCTGATCAATCGCGGCGACCGCATACTCGTCGAAGCTCCTACATACCTCGGCGCCCTACAGGCCTTCAACGTGTACGGTGCGCAATACGTGTCCGTCCCCGTCGACGACGACGGCCTGCTCACTGATCAACTCGATTCCAGTCTTCGCGCCGGCCCCAAGTTCATGTACGTCGTGCCGAACTTTCAGAATCCAGCGGGCGTGACGTTGTCGGAAGGCCGCCGGCACCAATTGATTCTTCTCGCCGACAAATACGGCATTCCCATCGTTGAAGACGATCCCTATGGCCAGTTGCGTTACGAAGGCGACCACATCGCGCCGCTGGTCGTGCTCGATCGTGAGAATCTTCGCCGCGACAACGGCTTCACTCTCGGCAACGTCATCTACCTCAGCACATTCTCAAAAACCTTGGCGCCAGGCATCCGACTGGCCTGGATCGTTGCTCCCGAGGACGTGATCGTCAAACTCGTGCAACTGAAGCAGGCCGCCGACCTTCACACCTCCACTTTCAATCAATACGTTGCCTACGAAGTCGCGCGCGACGGCTTCCTCGACCAGCACGTCAAGCTGATTCGCCAGGTCTATCGCGAGCGCAGGGACGCCATGCTTCACGCTTTACACGAGCACTTCCCGCCGGAGGTGACCTGGACTCATCCCAAGGGAGGCCTCTTTCTTTGGGTCACGATGCCCGAGGGAACCGACAGCCAGTCTGTGTTCCGGGCAGCGTTGGCGAAGAATGTCGCCTTCGTGCCCGGCGAAAGCTTCTATGCCGAGGATAACGTCCACGAAGGCGGCCGCCACATGCGCTTGAATTTCTCGCACTCACAGCCGGACCAGATCCACGAAGGCATCCGTCGTCTCTCAGTCGCCGTAAAGATGCAACTGCGCGGAAGCCATCACCCCGCAGTCGCCGGATCAAAATAACGTAGCGGCGTCGTGCCGCCCGCGCATCCACGCGGGTGGCTGGAACTGCCATGTAACGGAAATGTTCCGCCGCCTGTATCCCGAGCTCGTAACGGACCGCGCCCCGGAGGCGAGGCGGATCGTGTAGCCGCGCAGTCTCCTCCGCGATTCGCCGCGAGTGGGAAGGATCCGACTTCAGTCGGGCCATAGTTCCGCGCAATCTGCGCCGGCTTCAGCCGCTGAAGCTCGCTTTACACTGATCGCCGCGAAAAAACCTGGCTTGGGGTGGCACAGCGCTTCAGCGCTGCGATCAAGCAGGTCCATTGAGGAAGGCTTCGGCCCCTGGGTACTTCGTTAAGGCGTTGTCGTAGTCGCAGCCCGCCCGGGCCAACCCTTCGGAACGTCCCGGACTCGCCTTCATTCTCACCACCAGACTATCGTCTTGCCGCTTGGTCGCCAAATCCAGCGCTCGACGTGCCGTGCTCACAGCGTCTGGAATTGCATCCGGTGTCGGAATAAGTAGCCGCAAGCATCTCCAGAATTGCAGGTTCCCGCATTCCAAAGCCTCGCTGCTTCCTCGAACTGAACAACCGCGCGCGGACGGCTGTCGTTCGCAGCCAGCACGCATGTGAAGTTATACCGGTAGTCGACCGCCTGCGGCGCCAGGCAACCGCCTTGTCCATCTGCACCACGGCATCCTCCAATCGGCCCGCCCGGGCCAACGCGACTCCAAGCCCGTTCTGCGCGCTCGCCGATTCGAGTTGCAGTTCAATGCCTTGATTCAATTGTTGAATGGCTTCCTCCAGGTGCCCGCCCGTGGCGGCCAGCGCATTCCCCAGATTCGCCCCAGCGGCGTCGCTGGGGATTGAGCTCAACCGACTCTTCGAACTCCGGCAAGGCTTCATCGACCCGCCCGCGTCGGCGAGTGTGTCCAGGTTGTGGTGTCCCCTCGGATCTCCCGGAGCTAGCACGAGCGCGTTATTCCACGCTAGCACTGCGGCGTCAAACTGCTTCTTATCAGCTAATTGCGCGGATATGTCAAAAAGACGGTAGAACTCGGTCGCTGGCGCGTCGATCTTCTCCAACCCGCCCGGCACGTCGATCGAAGTCACTACGAACTTTCCATCCGGCGAAACCTGCGACATAAAGCCAAACCGATTCTGTGCAAAATTGTCGCTGAACGCCCTCCAGTGGATGATGTAGTCGTTACTGATTGAACTCACTTGGTGAATAGGAATCAGCCCGTACAACCCTTTGTCGTTCTGCGGTCCGTCGACATCAATTCCCATCGTCTTCGCGTCGCGCGCAATCGAAAGACAATTCGCGCACGCCGGCAGCCCCTCCATCGCTACCTTGTTCTCCGTTCGCGACACAAAGCGCAGCCACTCCAGTCAGGCTGGTGTCGAGTTCCCAGCTTCATCTTCTCGCCCTGCGACCACAACCGGATGCCGCGCCTGCGGTCCGAGAACCTAACCTCAATCCGCCATGTCGTCGCATTCCGTCCGGATCGCGCCACTGGAACGTCGGGGCAACGATATCCGAAGGGAAGAGCGATCCCTCTGACGGATAGTCGACACTGATGGAGCTTACCGACGATGTTGGTCCGGGGGCACGAAGTGCACCCGCCGGCAGAACGGCTGCAACCGGGACCAGCATCCTCTTCATCGGTACTTCTATCGAACAATTCATCGACAAGATCAGGGATGGGGTGACGACCACGCTATGACCTCAATCACAGGACGAGATTTTCACAGGGACCTCAGGTTAGGAGGATGTCAGGCTGGCGGGAGGCACGCGCAGACGGGCGCGGCAATCGTTGTCGTGATAAGTTGGGCATTGAGGAAGATACCGAGGCTAACGTCGAGCTTCGATCATGCATCAGACTTCGTAGGCCGGGTTCAGATGGAGATGACGACATACTCCCATCGGCAACGAAGGTCGTCAATTGTAAAGATTTCTATTGCGGCGCAGAGAGTTCAAGTTTCGGATCATCTTTAGTCATTTGGACAAGAAGTCCAGAAGAGGATAAGTTAAGTTTATTCATGCCCCTCCGCCTCAGGTTTGGACTCATCATTTTTGCGTTTGCCACCCTGAGTTGGACGTCGTCCGGCTTCGCACAGCTTTCTCAGAAAACGCCCGCGCTTAGTCCTGAACGGCAAGGAACGGCCTCGGTTTCAGGGCAAGCGCTTGAACAACCGTCCGGAAGCATCAGCGGAACGATCGTTGATCCAAGCGGCGCCGTCATCGTCGGAGCCCACGTCGTGCTCACTCGTGACGATCAGTCCCCGACACAGGAGTCTCTATCCGACAACGCCGGGCAATTCTCCTTTGCCAACATCGCCCCCGGCCCCTTCCATCTGACCATAACGTCTGCTGGCTTCGCGACGCAAACTTCCTCTGGAATCCTGCATGCAGGCGAGATCGCCGCGCTGCCGCAGTTCGCGTTGGCGGTTGATAAGAATGTTACCGAGGTAGACGTCCGACTCACACAGGTTGAGGTCGCAGAGGAGCAAATCAAGGTTGAAGAAAAGCAGCGCGTGCTTGGTGCCATTCCAAATTTTTACGTTAGCTACATTTCCGATGCAGTTCCCCTCACCTCGAAACAAAAGTTCAAGCTTGCCTGGAAGACGGTACAGGATCCATTTACGTTCGTGGTTGTGGGAGGTGCTGCGGGAGTGCAGCAAGCGCAAAATCACTTCCGCGGATACGGGCAGGGCGCAGAAGGATATGCCAAGCGCTTCAGCGCCGGCTATGCCGACACGGTGTCTGGCACGTTCATCGGGGGCGCCATATTGCCATCTCTACTGAAGCAAGATCCGCGGTATTTCTACAAGGGGACCGGGAGCACGGGCTCACGGTTTCAGTATGCGATTGCCAATGCCGTAATCTGCAAGGGCGACAATGGACACTGGCAGCCAAATTACTCGAATATCATCGGAAGCCTGGCCGCGGGCGGTATTTCGAACCTCTACTATCCGGCCCAGGATCGCGACGGCTTGGGATTAACTTTCGATAACGCCGCGATCGGGATTGGCGAAACTGCCATCACCAATCTGTTGCAAGAATTCCTGATCCGGAAGCTGACGCCGAAAAGTCATAACCACGATCCGGCCAAGCCGTGAGACAACGATTCAAGAACGTACTGTCTTGGCAGAACGTCTTCAGGGGCGTAGGTTTCCAGCGGGGATATCACAAATGGCAATCCTCAGCGCCCGCTAAGGATTGGCAGTGTCAACCTGTGGCTGTCTGGCCTTCTTCGAGATCTTGCGGTGAATGTCGGGCCAGAATTCCTTCACTACGATCGTAACCGTGTCTAGCGAGATCTGCGTTGCCCACACGTCAGCTGCGTTCACTAAAGTCCGATCGGACCCAATAAACATGTGCGGGTTCGTCGGGGTGCTGATAAATGTACTCCGAGGATGGTAAGTGAATGTGGAGATCGCGGCCCCGGTAGCGCTGCCAAAGATCTCAGAGTAGTTGAACTGCGAATGGCCCGAATCGGTTCGGGTCACAAGAGTGCGAGTGACGGCATACCAAGCGCGGCTTCCGAATCCGCCCTGGCTTTTCTGGAAGAACCGTGGATCCTGATGCAGAACCGACGGAAAAACAGCTCCAACCATGAAATTCTCGACGAGGCTATCGCCAGCCGTAGTCCCGTATCGCTTTCCAAACGCGCCCCAGCCCTGGCCGTATGCCGGCTCGCTGTTATCCGCCTGGTCGATTGCGGAAAGGATTCCCCACCAGGGAAACTCCACGGGATCGAACGTCCCACGAGCCACCACTGCAAATTTTTGCTTCGTGGTCAGCGGCGGAATCTGGGCCGTATTTTCGACGCTCAAGAAATTTGGCAGGGTATAGAAGAGCCGGTCATTCGAGGTGCCGGCAATTTTGCCTTGGTTGTTGTTGTTCGTGCTCTTCGTACCCTTGCCCTTGTCGGCCGGTGCCTGCTGGTCTTTGGGCGCTGCCGGGTCCGGCGACGGAGCCTGCGGCGCACTCTGTGTCGCTGAATCAGGCTTGGATGGCGGTGTGGTCTGTTGTGCGCCACCGAACACGGGTAAAAGGCTCACAACCGCAAACAGAGCCGCAAATCTTACGGCGAATTGAATAGACAATGATTCCCCCGCACCAGAACGTGTAATTCGATCGAAAGGGTCCTTTTATTCTATCAATGCAGAGGTGATTGCTTGGCGCGGAACGATGCTTTTTACACTGATTTACAAATCCCTTGGGGCGAACTTAAAAAGGGCGGCCCGCCACAGCCGCCCTTTCCGTTCCGTTCCCGTCCCGCTTAAAAGTGGAATCCCACCTCCGCGGTCAGAGTGCGCGGTGTAACGTAATGCGTTCCGCTAAAGGTAGAAAGGAAGTTATAAAGCGCATATTTGTTAGTGATGTTGATGGCCGTCAACCGCAGGCTCACCTTGTATTTATCACCTTTAAATACGTTGTCGTGACCGATGGCCACATCGAAAAGACTGCGGGACGCGATCCGCGGAGGATTCTTGTCATCATTCTCGGTGTTTGGAGCCGGCAATTGCAACAATGTCGACCCGAACTGCGACACCGGGCACGGATTCGGCAGGCCTTGGGTCGGAGTGGCGTGCTGCGATCCGCAGAACAGCCCCGCTTCGAATTGCTCGTCTGGACTCAGGGGAGCTCCAAACGAATCCGTCAAAGCAATCGCCGGTTGTCCCGTCGAAGTCGTTGTGGTCTGCGCGCAATTCCCGCCAAAGCAGGGAGCCTGGCCCGCGACCAGTCCACTGTCATAGCGCCAGTTGAATCCGAACCAGGGCCCCATCTTCCACGGCTGATACTGCAAATGTGTGGTCAGATTGAATTTCTCATCGTGATCAATCCGGAACGGAAGCGATCCTCCCGCCAGCACAGCCGAAGGAACCGCGCCCGCTCCACCAATCTGAGGTGTGAAGAACCGCGCCGCCACGCTCGAGAACACCGCGAGCGCCGAAAATCCGTGAAAATTCGGCACGCTCACCCGTCCGGCGTATCCCGGGATCTTCGACCGTTCCCATTCCACCGGAAACGTAATGGGAGTGTTGCCTAGAATGCTGAAGTCATATCCATTGTGCGTGTACTTCCAAATGTACTCGCCGGAGAAAACCACATAGTGTCCGAAAGCTTGTTGTATCCCGGCATGGAATTCGTTCCGCCATCCCGGACTCAACGGCGTCACCTGGCCTTGTGCAAAGCATCCCAGAAGCGGGTTTAGAACCACGTTGTTGCACCCGTCGCTGGCCAGCACAAGGTTCTCGTTGAAAGGTGTCTCCAGCACGCGCGCGTAGGAAACACGCAGCACGGTGCTGGTCTTCTTGATGTTGTACGCCACGCCGAGTCGAGGTTCTGCTTCCCGGTGCGTGCTCAGTCCGTTGTAGAAGTCGCCACGCAATCCCAGGTTCAACGACCAGTTCCCCTTGGTGATATTGTCGCGAATATACAGCGCGAGTTCCTTCACGTCCGTATGGCCGTTGAAGGTGTAAAGACTACCGCCGCCCGGCTGGGTCAAGTCAAAGGGCAACAGATTGGTGCATGGCGCCGCAATAGCCTGATGCGTCGCCGCATGGTAGCAGGGAACACCATTCACGTCCGTCAGCGAAGGAAGCAGGGTCGGATCCACAATCCCCAGTTGGTCCCTCTCATCCAGGAACGTCTGCTGATAAACCGCTCCCGCTTTCAGGTTGTGAATTCCTTTGACGTACGACAGATCGGAATGCACTCCGGCGTTCAGGAGCTCGCGATTTTGTCCCACGGTCTCGCGCTGCAGATTCGTCGGCCCCAGGTCGGCGAACGGATTGCCGCTGGGATAGTAGTTGAACTGATCGCGCCGCACGAAAGCGCCCAGCGTGAACACAGCGGTCGAACTGATCAGGCGCGTCCACGAAGGTGCAATGTTGAACGTGTTGATTTGCGATCGTTGGTCTGCCGGGCCCACCGTTTTTCCTTGAGGATCAAGCCCTCGATCATTCACCACAACTCCATTCCATGCAGTCGCGTTCTGCGAATCAAACGTGTTCGGCGTCTGGAACCAGGAGCGCGTGTACCCGAGATTCAGATGAATTGAGTCCGCATTCGACAGCTGATAGTCCACTCGGTCAAATAGATTTTCTTCGTTTCCCTTGTCATGGATCACGGCGAACTCCGGAGGATCGAGAAACCGTCCGCTATTCAAGCCGCTGGCAGACACAAAGTTGCCCCATTTCTTGCCGCCGTACGCGAGATTGAAGTCAACGTTGCTGGTTCCAAACGATCCATACGATGTGGTCAGACTGCCGTGGGGTGTGGTAACTCCTTGCCCCGACTGAGTTGTGACATTAATGACCACACTGGTCTTGTCGCCGTATTCCGCCGGCGGCGCTCCCGCGATCACTTCCATCGACTGGATCGCATCCAGAGGAATCTGATTGGAGAAAATCTTGCTCTGCTGATCGGTGATGGGCTGGCCATCCACCGAAAACGAGTTCTCCGCATGATCCCCCAATCCGTGAAACAGTCCATTGGAGTCGGCACTAATTCCCGGCGTCGATAGCGTTACCAGCGAACTCACCGACGATGACTGGCTTTCCAACGGCAACTTGTCGAACAGATTCTTGTCCACGTCGGTGTGGAACGTCGGATCGTTCTCCACCAGGTCCCCGCCTTGCGCTTCCACCGTGACCGCTTCAGTCGAGCCGGCAATTTGCAGCTTGACCGAAACGTTGAGCGGCACCGAAGAGCGCGGTTCCACATCCTGCGCGTAGTTCATGAACCCGGGCGCCGTCACGATAAGGTGGTACGGATTGAAAGGAATGTTCGTAAAAACAAACTTCCCGGCGTCATCGGTGGTTGTGGAACGATCAAATCCACTGACCGGGTTGCGGACTTCGACTTTGGCTCTCGCGACGACTGCTCCAGTTTGGTCGAGCACGGTGCCGTTAAGGGACCCAGAGTTGCCAACCGACTGCGCGCTCGCAAAGCTGGCTGCAAAAACTGCGATCGCAGCCCATCTAACAGCAGACGATCTGAGATAGGAACCACAATAAAAATGAGAACAATGAAAAGTAGGCATAAGCCCCTCCTGAGATAAATAGGGAATCGGCCGGCTCCCGACGATCGAACGTCAGGCCGGAACTTCGAATTTGTGAGGATCCCTACAGGGCAGGAGGACCGCGGATGCCCGCTTCCGAGAAATCAAACCGGGCTTTCGCGATGCTGTCTTCTACTTTTAGCAGACCGATCGCGGCAAAAACGGGAACCGCGCGGCTGGTATTTTGACTGGGGCTGGCGCTGTGCGCCACCACGCAAATCGAGCAGGAAGCGGATTCCGTCCGGGTCGGATGATTATGGGTAGTCTCCGCCGCCGCTGTCCACAGCATCAGCGACAGGCAAAGCCAAGCCGACCATCTCACCCACAAGCGCATGAGTTATCCGAGTTGTCTTCCCGCTTCGGGATTAGACTCATTCAAGCTTATAACGGTTAGCCAACCTAATACAACCCGGGCACGTTACTATAGAACTGAATCGGCTTCCAGCTCGAAGATCGCTGGCGACTGATCGAACCGACGAATCACAATTACAGTTGGTCTCGAGCCGCGAAGCGGCGATAGAATACAGCCCACAGCGCGAGCCGTGGATGGCAGCGAGCAACATGGCGAAAGAGCCACGCCTAATCGCAAAAACGCACTTAATAGTCTAACGCGAGGAAATCATGGCAGAACCAACCTACGAAGAACTGAAAGCAAAACTGTCTCAACTTGAAAAAGAAGTCGAAACCAAGAAGCGCAGCGGCGACCTGATCTTCAAAGTGGGCGAAAAAGGCGGCGTCAGCGTTTACGGCCTCGGCCGTTTCCCGGTGACTCTCTACTATGAGCAATGGAACCGTCTGCTAGGCGCAGCTAGCGATATCAAAGCCTTCCTGGAAGAAAACAAATCAAAGCTAAAGCTTAAAGACCAAGGGTAAAAACCCAAAAAGTCTCAGAGGACGCACTGAGGGTGCCCCCTCAAACGTCGGCGCCTTTTGCTACGTCAGGGTGGGGATTTTGTGTCTCTGTCTTTTGGCGAGTGCGCAGCGCCGAGGGAGAAGGGGCGACGAAGTCCAAGCGCTAGCTCTCAGCGCTGGGGAGACTTGACCTTGACCTCTAACCAATTGGCGCTCAATGTGTTGCATGGAATCCTCGCGAAGCCAAGTCAGTGAACCCCTCAGACGGAGTGGGGAGGGGAACAATCAAAGGCGGGGTTTCCCGAAAGTGAAACGCACTCCCGCCAAGCCGCGCAGCTTTCGTGCAAAGATCATTCTCAAGCGGAAACCCACAGCTGCAGAAGGCAGAAATACCGCCGATTCAACCATCGCTTCACGAGTGGGCCGCGGGCGCCTCGCCGGCTATCCCGTCGGCATCTCGCCCGCGGAGTCTATTCTGTCTTCAACTGGAACGCACAGCACAGCCCAAAGGTACCCAACTCAGAACTGAAGAACAGGGAACTGAGAACTGCTTTTCGGGTCTATAATAAAAACACTGTGCCCAAATATTCCATCGTCGTCCCTCTACACAACGAGCAGGAGAACGTCACCGACCTCTACGACCGCCTGAAAGCGGTCATGGAGGCGCACGGCGAGAGCTTCGAAATCGTTCTCGTGGACGACGGCTCTAAGGACCACACATTCGCCATGCTGCGCGAGATCGCCGCGGTCGATAGCCGCGTCACCGTGGTCAAGTTGCGCCGCAACTTCGGCCAGACCGCTGGACTGGCAGCCGGTTTCGATCACGCGCGCGGCGAGTACATCATCGCCATGGATGGCGATCTGCAGCACGACCCCAACGACATCCCGTTGTTCCTGGAAAAGATTGCCGCGGGCTACGACATTGTCAGCGGATGGCGCAAAGTGCGTGTCGATAATTTCTGGATGCGCCGCATCCCATCGCGCATCGCCAACTGGATGATGGCCAAGATCAGCGGCGTCGACATCCACGACTTCGGCACTACTTTTAAGGCTTATCGCCGCGACATCCTCGAGCAGGTGCCGCTCTACGGCGAATTGCACCGCTTCATTCCCGCCCTGGCATCGTGGCATGGCGCATCGATCTGCGAAGTGCCCATTCACAACGTGAACCGCGAACGCGGTGTTTCGCATTACGGCATTACGCGCACCTTCCGCGTATTTTTCGACCTCCTGACTATCCGTTTTTTGCTGCGCTATCTTTCCCGCCCACTGCACTTCTTCGGCAGCATCGGGATGATGAGTATCTTCGGTGGCAGCGGCATCGTGCTCTGGCTCGGCCTGGAGAAATTCCTGCGCCACGTCCCGGTAATGGGCGAACACGGCCCGCTGATGATGGCTGCTCTCGGCCTCCTGCTCGGTGGCTTGAACTTGCTCGCCATCGGCCTGCTTGGAGAGATGCAAGTCCGTCACTACCACGAACCCAGTCGCCGCGCCCCGTACTCCGTGGACCGCGTCCTGCGCGCCCAAAACGAAGAGCACAGCGTCTCCGAATAGGTCAAACTTCGATTCGTTCAGTCTCCCACTTCGCCGCCGGTTGCCCTTGCTGCAACCACACGATGAAATCCGTCATCGGTGGAACCCCGCCCAATTCGCGAATCCGGGTCGCATTTTGTCCGCGATGATAGTGACTGTGCATTGCAGCCTGCGTCAGCGCCTGACGCACGCTGATCTTTAGCGGCGGACTGAACCATGGAATCTCGATCACTTCTTCGAGCCGATATGGACTCGCGTTCCGCAATCGCTCATCCAGTTCCGCCAACCCTTGCCGCCCATACTTCTTTACGTCTCCCATCGTCGTGAAGTCTCCTAGTTTCTTGAACTCGAACGGCGATGTCCGCGGCCCGGTTACATAAAGAAAGGCGTGCTGCACCAGATGAATGTGAAACACTCGTTCGCGGATCGGCTTATCGTGAAGCGGCGCGGGAAAAGCCTCGAACGCCCGCCAGTGTTCGGCGTCCGCCCACTTCTGGTGCGCGTACAACTCGTCGAGATAGGACATCACTGGATCCCCCGTTTCAACCAGCGAGTTTACGCCCTTGCCAGGAGCCATGTCCCATTCGGGGCCGGCGGTATAATGTCCTGTTTGCCGTTTTTGAGGAGTTGCGCCCCGATGGAGAGAGCCACCCAGCATGAATTGCAGCTAGCCAGTCGCATGTCGCGCCTCGGCACCGAGACTGCCTTTGAAGTTCTGAATAAAGCGCGCGCGCTGGAGCGTCAGGGCAAGAGCATCATCCATCTCGAAATCGGTGAGCCGGACTTCGACACCCCTGCAAACGTGGTCGATGCAGGCGTCGACGCCCTGCGCAAAGGCTGGACACACTACGGCCCCTCCGCTGGCCTCCCCGACCTGCGGCAGGCACTCGCCGAATACGTGAGCCGCACCCGAGGCGTGAAAGTCACCAGCGACGAAGTCGTAGTGGTCCCTGGCGGAAAGCCCATTATCTTCTTCACGATCCTCGCGCTGATTGATGACGGGGATGAAGTCATCTATCCCAACCCGGGTTTCCCCATCTACGAGTCGATGATCAACTACGTCGGTGGACGCGCCGTGCCGATCCAGTTGCGGGAGGAGCGCGACTTCTCGCTCGATGTTGATGAACTAGGCTCGCTCATCAATGACCACACGAAGCTGATTATTTTGAATTCACCGCAGAATCCCACGGGCGGAGTCTTAGAGCGGCGCGACATCGAGCAAATCGCGAAGATCATTGGCGACCGCAATGTGATGATCCTGTCTGACGAAATCTACAGCCGCCTGCTCTTCGACGGCGGGCTGCATTTTTCCATCATGTCGGTGCCGGGAATGCAGGAGCGCACCATTTTGCTCGACGGCTTCTCGAAAACCTACGCCATGACGGGATGGCGCATGGGATATGGCGTGATGCGTCCCGACCTCGCCGCGCACATGACGCGCCTAATGACGAACTCCAACTCCTGCACGGCGAGCTTTACGCAGGTCGCTGGCATCGAAGCGATCCGCGGTGATCAGAGTTCCGTCGACCATATGCGTGACGAATTCCAGCGCCGCCGCGATGCGTTTGTCGCAGGGTTGAATAGGATCAAAGGCTTCTCGTGCCGCATGCCCAAGGGCGCGTTCTATGTCTTTCCCAACATCAAGAATACGGGATGGAAATCGAAGCCGCTGGCCGACTCTCTGCTCGAACGAGCCGGCGTCGCGGCACTCTCAGGGACCGCGTTCGGCGCATTCGGGGAAGGTTATCTGCGCTTCAGCGTCGCAAATTCTCTGGACAACCTGCAGCAAGCCCTGGACCGCATCGACCAGTGGACGAAGAAAAACCTTTAGTTGACTTTACTCACGATTTAAGCCGAGATTCTTCATGCCGACGATGAAAAGAGCAGCTTCACTCCCTAAGCCCAAGACCAGCCGACCAGTTGCGCCAGGTTACGGTTTTCCCGAAGACAGCAAAGGCCTGCTCCCTTGGACTTGGGCCGAGCAGCGATTGAAGAAGTCGCATAACTACTGGATCACCACGGTCAAGCCGGATGGCTCGCCTCACACGATGGTCGTCTGGGGACTATGGCAGGACGGCCGCTTGCTGTTCAGCACCGGCAGCAACTCGCGCAAAGCCCGCAACCTGGCACAGAATCAAAACTGCGTGCTTTGCAACGAGCATGCGCACGAGGCAGTGATCGTCGAGGGTGTCGCGGAACTAGCCGAGGTCGCCTCGCGGCGCAAATTCCTGTCGACATACCAGCGGAAGTACAAGTTTGATATGTCATCGATGAAAGACGACATCCTCTCCCTGAAGGAACCCGTGTTTGCGGTGCGCCCGCGGGTTGTTTTCGGCTTTTGGGAAAAACACTTCCAGAGCAAGTCAACCCGCTGGAAGTTCGCATGACGAAATGTGGCGCGGGCGCCTGGCCCGCGTGCTCTCGCCCTGTCCCGTGACCCCGAGGCGCATGATCAAAGTCATGCATTGTGAGCGAGTATGGAGCCCATCCTCACTCCGCACAGCAAGGGAACCGTCTGCGAATCAGCTAGTCGGCGAACCAGGCAGTTGACACTGTGGTAATCCTGCTCAACAATTGAAATACTCCCCTGTAATTCACCCGATAGCTTCCTGAGGAGGAAGAGTGTATGGCCGATGAAGGCGATGTACAGATGGAACAGCAGTCCAATGCCGGCAAGTGGATTCTGATCGTGCTGGCGGTTGTCGCGGTGGCAGCGTTCGGATACGTCCAGTATGTCACGCACTCCGACGTCCAGCGGTTGACCCAGGACCTAAACGAGAGCCGGGCCCAGGTGAAAGAGTTGCAGAACCGCATGCAGACGGCTGAAGCACAGCAAGAGACGCTGGCGCGCGATTCCGGCATGACCAAGAAGCAACTCGCCCAGCGCACCGCCGCCTTACAGGCTGAACAGAAGGCCGCGGAAAGCCGGCTGGAGAATGAACAGAAGGCTCAAATCCGCGAGGTCAGCGGAGAAATTTCAGGCGTGAAGACCGACGTCGGCGGAGTGCGAACTGACGTTGCTTCGGCCAAGGCGGATCTCGAAGCCACCAAGGCCAAGCTGCAAAGCACGATTGGGGATCTAGGCGTGCAGAGCGGATTGATCGCGCACACGGCGGGTGATCTGGAAGTTTTGAAGCACAAGGGCGACCGCAACTATTATGAGTTTACGCTGCTGAAAGGCGCCAAGCCACAGCCCGTGTCGACGGTGAGCCTGCAACTCAGAAAGGCCGACGTCAAGAGAGGGAAGTTCACGGTGAATGTCACCGCGGACGACAAGACGATCGAAAAGAAGGATCGCAATATCGCCGAGCCGATTCAGTTTTATTCCGGGCGCGACCACCTGCTGTTTGAGCTGGTAGTGTGGAATGTGGATAAGAACAAAGCCACCGGATATTTGAGCACGCCAAAAAGTGCTCCCCAGGCGGTGACGGCGAACTAAGGATGACTGGAGCGTTTTTCCCAGGTGGTCACGTGCTGTTGCAAATTGTGCTGCGCGCGGGCGTGATCTACCTGCTGGTCCTGATTGGCGTGCGCCTGAGCGGAAAGCGTGAGGTCCGGCAGATGACGCCGTTTGCCTGACGCTGTTGCTTCTGCCGTCGAACTCTGTGCAGAATGCGATGACCGGGCCGGATACGTCGCTACTTGGCGGCGCGGCGCGGTGGCGGCGGCCACACTCCTGATTCTGAACTATCTGATCGCCAACGTTTCGGGTGGCAACAGGCGGTGACGGCGACTGATCGAAGGCGAGCCCTCGCTCTTGGTCCATGATGGAAAGCCCGTTCAATCGCACATGGCACGTGAGCATGGACGAACTGCACCGCGCTCTTCGGGAACATGGCATCAGTGGCTGTGACCAGGTTGCGCTTGCCGTGCTGGAAGTCGATGGCTCGATCAGCTGTCTGAAGTACGACGAAATTAAGCAGGACGCGAAACACGCATCTAGTGCGACGCAGATTCATCCATAAGAAGCAATAGTTCACCGAGGAGTTTCGCTTGAATCGGGATAGGGGGAACAGTTGCCTGTCCTCCCTCCCACACCGCAGGACATGCGGGTCTGCATGCGGCGGGTCGGCGGATCGAGCTCGGGCTAGCTATAGCTAAGCTAGCCGGGCTTTTGGAATAACGCGTCGCCAGGTAAGGATTCCGTCCCTTCCCGGACGCCCCTTGGGTCCTCACTCCTACCTGCGTCCGGAAGGTCAAACCAGGTTGGCTTTTCTGCCGCGCTTTCATTCGAATATCGTACGGCGATCTGGCTCTACGGCATTTCGGATAGCAACGCTTGAGCCCTTTGCTGTGCTAAAGCTAAAAGGCGGGCAAGAGGTCCAGCGTATCACTTCAAGGTCAGCATCGTCCGCCGGATCACTCTACTTTGAGGAACTTGACGCAAACCGGCGAGCCCACATCCAGCACTTTGCCCGTGGGTGTCAGATGGCCGGTTTTCGCGTCGATGGCAAACACGACGACGTTGTCCGATTTCTGGTTCTCCGCAAAAAGAAACTTGCCGGTCGGATCGATCCCGAAACTGCGAGGGATTTTGCCTTGCGTAGGAGTGTATTCGATCGGCGTCAGCGTGCCTTTGCTGGAGTCGACAGCGAAAACGGCAATGGTGTCGCTTCCGCGATTCGAAGCGTAGAGGAACTTGCCCGACGGATACATCTGGATTTCGGCATCATCATTTTGGCCGGTGAAGCTCTTGGGCAGCGTCGAAATGGTTTGCAAGCGATGCGGCGTCCCCGAGTCCGAGTCGTTCGACAATACCGTCACCGTGGATTGCATTTCAGCCACCACGTAAGCGAACTTCCCCGATGGACTCAAGGCGAAGTGTCTTGGTCCCGCCCCTGCATCAAGCTTCACAAACGGGGGACTGTTGGGCGTGAGCGATCCTTTGCTGCTGTCGAACTTGTAAACGAGCAGTTCGTCGAGGCCGAGGTCGTCGACCATGGCAAGGCGATTGTCGGGGGAGAGATCGATCGAGTGCGCGTGTGCCTTCTCCTGGCGCTTAGGATTTGCTCCATGGCCGGAGTGCTGAATGAAGGCCGAAGCCTCGCCAAGCGTTCCGTCCTCTAGCACCGGGAATACAGCGAGGCTGCCGCCCGTGTAGTTCGCCACCAAGACATATTTCCCCGTTTTGTCGACGGTGATGTAGCAGGGATCGGCGCCACGAGACGCGACTTCATTCAGGAACGTGAGCTTGCCCGTAGCGCGATCGATGGAGAAAGCGCTGACGCCTCCGCTGTCCGGGCCCTTGTAGTTGCCAACCTCATTGACCGCATAGAGAAAGCGGCCGTTCGGATGCAACGCCACGAACGACGGATTAGTGGTTTCCGCTGCCAGGCCCAGTTCAGCAATCTCGCCAGTGTCGGCATCAAAGCGGTAAGCATAGATGCCTTTGCTCTTGCTGCCTTCCTCAGTGTAGGTGCCGACGTAGAAAAGATATTTGCGGTGGTGCTCCGCCGGTGCGGCAGCGGCAAGGAGCGTCGAACAGAGTGCAACCAGCAGAGTGACTGTGCGAGCAGAACGCCGGGAAATCGTCATGCTGCTATAGAAACCTATTCAGCAGTATTTGCGCAAGCGATGCGCTTCACTTCGTCAAGGTCACTGGAACCGTCTGGTCATAGGGCCAGATCACCACACTAACGGACTTTCTCTGGTTGAACACATCGAGAGCCACCGGAAATGCGACGATGATGCTGCGCGTAACCGATTCGCCGGGCTGAATCTTGGTTTCCGGCGGAAGGGCCGGCTGCGCAGCAGATTTCAGTGCGGGGAATGCCTGAAAGTAGCGATCGAAATCGACCGCGGAAACGGCATCAGCCGTCGAGTCTCCTCCCGCCGACTTCAGACTGCCTTGAAGGGTATGAACGTAGAGAGTTTTATCGCTCGTATTGTGCAGGGTGAAGGTCAACGCGACCATGGTGGAGCTCTGATCGGGAATCTGCACGGCAGCCACATTGTCGAGAGAACCAGAAGCTTGCGGCGTGGCGCGCTTCAGGAACGACGCGATCAGCACAACGAGGGCGACGACGCCAATCGCGATCAGAACGATCTTGGCAGGCGGCAGATTCTTCTTCGCCGTGCCGTATTCTTCGCCAATGTTGATGGTTGGGCCCGCGGGAATGGCCGGCGGACCGGCCGGCGCAGGAGGGGTTGGCGGAGGAACCGGAGTTTGGTCAGGCATAGGCTTTGGCCGTACTCGCCGATTCTACGCCAGATGAGGTTGAAACTGGTCTTGAAGTCTCCGGATCATCATATTCTCCGAAGGTCATTCCCTTGAAGTTTCCATCCGAGGCTCGAATCCAATTTTTTGGGCGGCGCGATGCCGATTCACTTAAAGCGTGTGCCATTGGTATAGATTTCGCGGCCAAGTACCGCGGGATCTCGTTTGAATTGTGCCTGCCATAGCCGGTCACGGATCACGGCTACGGCGTCGCGATTGGGCAAGGCGTCTTCTTCCATGCAAAAATTCTCTTCCGAGTGAAGGTTGAATTCCCAGCAGGCTGAAATAATTGGCGGATATAAACTCCCCGCGAATTTCCTCGGAATCACTTCCATTTACCAGATGCAATTGCGCTACCGGCGCCTCCAACGATAATGCTGCGAACGAGAAGGGATGATCGCGCACCAACTCGAATTCGGGGTAAGAAAAGCCAGCACCATGGTGCCCTGAGGGACCCTTCGCATAGAGGCGCACTAAACGGTCTGAATGAGCAACAGGTAAAGGTTTCAGGCACACTGCGTCGATAAAACTGAAAACAGCAGTATTCGCTCCAATGTCCAGGGCCAACATAAAAATGGCGAGCAGAGTGAATCCGTCCGACTTGGCGAGCTGCCGCAAGGCATAGCGCAGGTTCAGAAACAAGGGCTCATAGGATGGCCTCCGCGCGCACGAGTGATGCGTTCTGTAATGCACGACCCCCGCCAAATCATGTTGATTGTGAGCAAGTAAACGGGCAAGGAAATGTCACCATTTGACAGGTTTCCAACCAGTCGCGGTTGTACGGGATCGAAAATCGCTGTCCGAAACTGAACCGCACTCGAATCAGAAAGGGACGACCTGGGAGTCGCGGTGCGTGGAACGGTT
>Ga0209380_10000408_pt1 | contig 30271 bp, 23 predicted proteins | sample HubBroMetageWFT6_FD_188347 | JGI IMG/M metagenome (GOLD analysis project Ga0209380, IMG submission 188347) | Warmed and freeze-thawed soil microbial communities from the Hubbard Brook experimental Forest, New Hampshire - Hubbard Brook CCASE Soil... | ecosystem: Environmental > Terrestrial >... | reverse complement strand
CACGAATTCAGCTGGCTGGGCTGGCAAGGAATGCAGATATTTGACGGAAAGACGCGACCCGCCCAGACCCGCAAAGTCGCGGCCAATCAGGCGTTCTTTGAGTACCAGCCGGCTCGGATAGCCAAGCCGAGCGGACCTTCGCTTGACCGCTTCGATCCGCCACGAGTAACCGATGCACTCGTCACTCGTTTCGACGAGCACGGTCTCGGTCAGGAACCGAATAATCTTGCCGCTATTGGAAGCCTCACCGGGTACCGAGCTCTGCGATGGGGGCGCAATGTCGAACTGATCGTGACCGACCAGCGTACTTATCGCTCGGAAGAGCCCCTGGGAAGGCCGGAAGCGAAAGCTTTGTCGAGCGCCGACTTCCCGGAGTGGATCCCCGAAGAGGCTATGCAAATCGTGGATGCTGGGCGTACTTACAATGGCGGCCATCCTCCAGAGACGATTCATTTCGGTGACACTGACGTAGCCAATTTTTCCAAAGATCGTCCTGCCCAGACAATTCTTGGCTCCGCGCAAAAAGCGTGGTTTCTCGAGCGCTTGCAGAACTCCAAGGCGACCTGGAAGATCTGGGGTAATACCACGGCTACGCTGGATATGCGCGCCGACCCGCAAAACCTGCCTCAAGGAATAACCAAACCCTGGCCCGGAACTGGTTATGCCGGTTCTGATACATGCGATCATGGCAACGCCTATGTCGAGCGCGGCGAGATCTACGATTTCGTCCAGGAGCACGGCATTACAGGTTTCGCCACTATCGCCGGAGATCGCCACAGTTTCTGGGCCGGATTGGCAGCGAAGTCGCTCCCGCCAGGCCCGTTTGTGCCGGTTGGCATAGCGTTTGTGACGGGCTCGATCTCGGCTCCGACTGTGGTCGAAGCCCTGGAGTACAAGTTGCCGAAGGATCATCCGCTGCGCTCGCTCTATGTTGGACAAGGACCGAATGATTCTCGCCCGCAGCCTACCTTAAACCTGCTGCTTCGTCACGGAGTGCGTTCCTGCCTGGAGTATGCGCGGAGCGGCGATATTGCCAAGGCGCGCGAGCTCTCGAATCCTGAGCTTGCTCCGCATGTTGCTTTTGTGGATATGGGCGGCCACGGATATTCAGTGGTTCATGCCACCAGCGACATGTTCGAAACCGAATTCGTTTGCATTCCCCGCCCTGTTGAACGCAGCGACCGCCCGGATGGAGGTCCGCTCGCCTACCGTGTCAGGTCCCGCACAGGCGTATGGAGCAAGGGAGAGACGCCCCGGCTCCAAATGCAGATTGTCGAGGGCGATCCGAAATTCTCGGTTTGATGGGCTGACGCTCAGCCTGGTGTGAGGGGGTTGGTTTAGAATAACTACATGGCTCCCGAACTGAATTTCGGCCCCTACGTTGATCTCGAGAACGGCAAAAAGGTTGTGAAGGACTTGACCTTTGGCAATCCCACACCGGAGGGAGTGGTGCTGACCACTCTTGATTCAGCGGTGAATTGGATGCGCAAGGGCTCCATCTGGCCCATGACGTTTGGGCTGGCTTGCTGCGCGATCGAAATGATGTCGATGGGGGCGTCGCGCTTTGACATTGCGCGCTTTGGGGCGGAGGTATTTCGTCCGTCGCCGCGGCAGAGCGATCTGATCATCATTGCCGGGCGCGTCGCGAATAAGATGGCGCCGGTGATCCGGCAATTGTGGGAGCAGATGCCGGAACCGAAGTGGGTGATTTCGATGGGCGCATGCGCGACTTCCGGCGGCGTGTTCCAGAACTATGCGCTGGTGCAGAGTGTCAATCAGGTGATACCGGTGGACATTTACGTTCCCGGATGCCCGCCACGTCCTGAGCAACTTATCTACGCCATTACTCTTCTTCAGGAGAAAATTCAGAACGAGCGTGGGACCATCAAGAAAGCCCTGAATCTCAGCTAGACCCCACAGGAGCCTGGTTTCTGCCGTGTTTTCCTCAGACTAGCGTACCTCGCTTGGTCCGACCCGGTGACGGCTGTCACACACCCTTTAACTTGGCTGACAGACAATAGATCGGGAGGCTGAGTGGCGTTTCCGACAAAACCACGGGTAACTAGGCTCGACAGAATAACTTGGAAAAGCTGCATCTTAAGGCTTCCGTCCGTAGAAATCAGTGCGAACCCATTTTCGTCGCGGTTGAATCCAATATGGTGAGTGGTTGCGTAACGAAAGTCAGCAGTTTACCTAACGAAGACCGCACACTTGGAATAACCCAGGAAAGCGACCCTAGGGTGTGGAAGGTGCTCGATGGTAGCAAAACTAATCGATGTGTTTTTCGGCTGCCGGCATTCCCGGTACAGCTTCCCAGTAACGATTCGCGGGGCGGCTCGCCGGCCTCAAGCCGGCGCATTGACGGGAACTTACGTGGCTTGCCTCGATTGCGGAAGAGAATTCCCGTACGACTGGCAAGAGATGAAGGTCATTACGTCATCGGCGGAGAGGCGCGAATACGTCGCCTCGTTAGCCACTAAACAAGCGGCCTAGCGCGGCTGGCAGTTTGCTCGCGCCGGCTAATGCGTACCGGCAAAGTAACAGTTCGCGAAGCTGCGGGAGCATAGGAGTGGATCGCGGTCCTGTTGTTTTCAGTCGCATTGCTGACACTGTGTTTCTGGCAGTCGCGGATTCAGGCGGCCGATTTATCAAGCCATATTTGCAACGCCTGGCTCGCCTCGCAGATTCGGCAAGGGGCCGCGCCGGGTCTTTGGATCGAACCTCAATCGAACAACGTCCTGTTCGACTCATCTTGGATTGCCTTTTCGTACGCGTGGGCCCAAACCTTGCCCAGCGTATTGCTGTATCAGTTTCCGTTCTCGTTTTCGGATCGGGCTCGATTTTGTTTATCGTTCGCGCCGGTGGGCGCAACTGGTGGTTTGCGTTTCCTTGTGTTGCGATGCTCGCCTACGGCTTCATCTTTCACATTGGATTTTTTAATATTGATCCTTCCGGATTTGTGGGCCGCTGGAGAACGGGCTCAAGGTAGTCCTGATTATCACGAGGTCGACGAAAATTCAGAGTTCTTGAAGGTCAACATTGGCGCATTCCCTGCTGCGGAGTCGGCGGAGAAGCAGCAGCGATACGACGGTCGACACAAAAACGCAGCCCCACGGGACGGCTGGCGACGCCAGAAATAAATTGGAACCATAGCGAAGAAGCGCCAGCCACAGCAGCGTAAGACTCGCTGCCGCCGCAGTGAGTGCATTGCGATGGATAGCCTGACCTTGCGTCCAACCACCCTCGACTGCAACGGAGAACGGGACGGCAACAACCAAGTCTGCCAAATAGTGTTCGCCCGTTCCAAGGGTACCGACGATAGTGACCAAGACGTAGGCCAAGGCTAAGGCGCGCACAGTCCGCGAAAACGGCCGGGAATTGAACCAAAGAAGCAATGCCCATGCCATATGTAAGGACGGTATGGCATTGCGCGACACTGGAACAGAGAGGGCGATGGGGTGCGGATGTACTTGGCTGAGGGTGGCAAACGGATGCGGAGAATTAGGGAAGCTGGCGCCGGCCACATAAAGAGGCCCGGTGGCAGGAAACACAAAATACAGCACATAGCCGAGCACACCTGCCGAAGCGAGGATCGCCAGCGGCCGCCATGGTGTTCGGCATCTTAGATAACCGGCGCATGCCAAACCGATGAACACCGGAAGAGCGAAATAAGCCGTTCGTATCACCTCGGCGAGCAGCCTGTAGCGCAAAAGGAGGCGGCCGAGCAGGAAGCTCGGTTGAAAACCCAGACTGCCGTCGAAGATGTACAGGTAAGAATCCAATACGCGCGAATGAGTCGCGATGGTTAGGTTCAACGCAAGCAGGGACGCGAGAACGAATGAGACGATCCCAACCGGCAGGAGAAAAATCCTTAGCAAACCCCGCCTCTGCTCGGGGATAGCCCATATCGCTGTCAAACCTAGAACCGCGAGGGCGCCGCGACCGAGCATGCCGGCATAGAGGCTCAGGGACTGCGTAGCCGTGTTCGCAACCTGCAGGAAGAAAGCATGAAAGATACTGAACGCGACTGCGGCGGCAATTGTGGCAATCCACGTCCAAGCGCGAGAAGGAACGACAAAAAGAAAAATGACTGCGCTCGCGAAGGCGTAATTTATGAATGGCTGATCGAAGTTTGGAGCGACGGCGGTGTAGGCAACGATCAGCAGCAGAAAAACCGACAACGGAATCTGCGATGGATGCCGAAGATTCAAGCCGGTACCGGGTCTGTAAATGGTCAACTTGATTCGGAGTGCAGCGTGCTGGGGATCAAGTATATCGTGAGAACGGACGCGCGACAGATCGGCGCGGCGCGAACCACGAAGGCAGCGGCGCCAGCACGGAACCAAACAACATGAGATTCCGATTCTGGCTTTTGTTGAGCTTATTGGCAAGTGGAACTGCTGGTCTCTACATGTCCAGAGTTCTGGGTCCATGGGAGGATTACGTCGAAGTAAAAAGCGGGAAGCTGAACGCACAGATGGGAGATTTATATCCCCGTTGGGTGGGGACGCGCGAACTGCTGCTTCATGGGCGAAACCCGTACAGCCCGGAAGTGAGCCATGAAATTCAAATGGCTTTTTATGGGCATGCCATCGACCAGCAATACGGGCCGGGAATGTCCGTCGTTGATGAGCAGCGTTTCGTTTACCCGGTGTATGTCGTGTTTCTTCTGGCTCCTGCCGTCTATCTGCAGTTTTCGCAGGCACAACTTTTGGCGGCGATACTCTTCGGAGCGCTGACTGCAATCAGCGTGATTTTATGGATGGAGGTTCTGCACTGGCGGCCGCCGAAAGCTCTGGTATTGGCCATCGCGCTATTCGTTCTGAGCAGTCCACAGATCGTGCAGGGATTGCGACTTCGCCAGATGGGGCTAGTAGTCGCTTTCCTTCTCGCCCTGAGCGCATGGTGCATTGTCAGGGATCATCTGGCCATCGCTGGTGTTTTTCTTGCTCTTTCCACGATCAAACCGCAAATGGTCGTGTTACCCCTGGCATGGTTTCTGTTGTGGGCGGCGAGCGCATGGGCCAAGCGCTGGCCTTTGCTTGCCGGGTTGGGGGTGACCCTTGCAGCATTGACCGGATTGGGCGAATTTGTTCTGCCCGGTTGGCCGCGCTATTTCGTGGAGGGACTCATTGCTTACCGGAAGTACTTTCCGACCACTTCGCTGCTGTGTCTCGCTCTGGGCAATTGGGTCGGAGGAGTCCTAACAGGAATCACGATTGTTGGGCTGTTCGCACTGGCTTGGCGAAATCGTCGAGTAGAAGTGGGCTCGGCGGAGTTCGTGCATACCTTGGCGGCATTTCTGATTGGCGGTGCTGTCGTACTGCCATTATTTCAACCGTTCAATCAAGTTCTGTTGTTGCTGCCGGCCATGATGGTTGTCCGAGACTGGCCGTCTCTGTCGCGCCTCGGGCGCCATTTTTTCGCGGCGGTCGTGGCATGGCCGTGGATTGTTTCTCTGGTTTTGTTGGTCGCGTTTCATCCGCGCGTGGATTCGTCCAGCCGAATTCCTCTGCTGCCTTCGGTAATGACACTATTCGTGCCATTTTTGCTCTTCTTACTATTGGCGACCAGGCTGGTCCTTCCCACTGAGCGCGCGGATGTGCGCCTCGGGTGAGTTTATGCATCCGGTATGATGGGCGCGCCAGGTACATGAGCAAGATAATGGCGAAGGTCGATCGGTGGCTGACTGGCAGACGCCTGTGGGCTCACGGGCTCATTCTCCTGTTCGTCCTTTGGTCTGTGTACGCGTGGAATATGGCGACGCCCGGCTTGATCGACCGCGCGGGTAATCTCAAGGGCACAGATTTTCTGCATTTCTACACTCTGGGCACCCTCGCGCTCGCGCATCATGGCGACGATTTGTACAAAATGGAGGCGCAAGAGCGACTCGCGGGGCAGCGCGTGCCTGCTGCCGCCGGTATCCGCTATTTGCCGCTTTATCCGCCGCAGGTTTCCATCTTCTTCGCGCCTTTCGCCCACTTCCCTTATTTGCGGGCGCTCATTCTCTGGCTCGCTTTGAGTTCGCTCATTTATGGTCTCTGCTGCTACGGAGTCTGGCGTACGTGCAGCAACCTGCGCAATCGTGGACCTACGATTTTTGTTTTAGCTCTTGCTTACCCGGCGTTTTGGCATCTCATTGCCTGGGGACAGACATCCGCACTGGCTCTGGTGTGCTTCACGCTCGCGTTCTACGCGCTGCGCGCGCAACGTGAATTATTGGCCGGCCTGGCTTTCGGATGTCTCATTTTCAAACCGCAACTCGGCCTGGCCGCCGCGCTGGTTTTTGCACTTGCGCTCAACTGGAAGTTAGTCGCCGGTGGTGTACTCTCCGCTTCGGCTGAGCTGGCAGCTGCGTGGGTATATTACGGCGTTGGGCCGTTACGCGAGTGGATCCGAGCGCTTCTCCGCCTGCCAGCGATGGCGCCCCTGCTCGAACCAAGGCCTTACCAAACCCACTCGCTGCGCAGTTTCTGGACGATGCTCGTGCCCTGGCCGCGCCTGGCGCTCGCACTCTACATCGTCAGCGGGCTGGTGGCGGTCGGGCTCACGCTCGTCTGCTGGCGAAGCCGGTTATCGTTGCCGCTGCGTTATTCTGTGTTGTTGGTGGCTACGGTTCTGGTTGCTCCTCATCTCACGGTCTATGATCTAGTAATTCTCGCTCCGGCACTCCTTCTGCTGTCTGATTGGTGCATTGAGCACGCTGCGGATTTTGCGAGCACGATTCTCAAGCCACTGCTCTACCTTGCCTATGCGTTGCCGCTGATTGGACCGTTGGCCCGGTGGACGCACATCCAACTTTTTGTTCTGGTGATGATGGCTATTTTGTTCGTGATATCACGGCTGGGTGAGAAATCACGCCCAGCAGATCTCTCTAACTGAAAGAGGGCGAACGCCAAGACGGCCTGAGTCTGCGCTTTATGATCCGAACAAAAACCGCAGTGCCTCTGGAAATCGCTCTGCCCAAGCTGCCTCGTTATGCCCGGCCCCGTCTTTGATCACCAGCCGCAGTCGATTCTCACTCAGCACGGCGCGCCGGACGATGGCGGCCAGTTCCCGCACATCATCCACGACCGTGCGATTTCGGTCAGGGCTTCCTGCCTCTTGGGTTCCCACTGCAAGAAATGTTCGCTCCGGCCAGATCCTCACCAAGCGGCTATCTTTGATCAGTTGCCGACCCGATGCCCACAGCGAGGGACTTTCCAGCAGCAATTTCCCGATTGCTCCGGGGCGAACAATCACGGTGTAAAGGGCGATGAGCGCCCCCAGAGATGATCCGCCGAGCCCGGTGTTCTCTTCACCCGTCGCGACCCGATAGGTCCGTTCGACAAAAGGCATTACTTCTCTCATCAGAAAATTCGGGTAATGCCGCCCCTGCACTCTGAGCATCATCGGCTGCATCGAGCGGTAGGGCATGTATTCGCGAATGCGATCTTTGCCAGTATTATCGATGCCCACAATAATCATCGGCGGCACTGCTTCTTCGCGAATAAGACGGTCGGCGGTCTCATCCACCTGCCACTCGACTCCCCCAAATGCCGTCGCTGCCTCGAAAAGATTCTGACCGTCGTTTAAGTACAGAACGGGATAATGGCGTCCTTGATTCTCCGCATCGTCGTACCCAGGCGGAAGCCACACCCGCAGATACCTGGTGTTTCGGAAAACGCGGCTGTGAAATTCATGCAGTCTCAGATCGCCCGTTGCCCCACCGGCGCGGATCACCTGAGAAGCTATGCCGACTCCATTTTTGATTTTCTGGATCTTCCCCATCAGGAGAGTATTCTCGCAAAGCTTTTGGAGGGAGTGCGCTCAGCTTTTTAGCGCCCGCAAAGCCAAACATTCAACCTGGAATGAAAGCTCTTGCCTTCACGATTCCCGCCAACAGTGTGATCCCCGCAATCAGCCCCAGAGAACTCAAACATAGAATGCACCAAGTCCCCAACACATAACCCTCGACATAACTCAGATACAGCGCGAATGCCAATCCCGCCGCCGCTGCTACCAGCAGCCGCAATGGCGTTTCGGGCTGCGAACGGTAGCGTGTCGCCAATACCAGGAGCACTCCGTAGCCCACAAGTCCAATTCCCGCCACTGGAATTCCCATGACCGTCGAATACTCACTCCGGTTGACGATATCGCAGTCAAACTTCTGGCCAAAATCGCAGAACGCCGTCGCCGATTTCGCATAGTGCCGTTCGAGCGAAACCGCCGAGACCACTACGCCAGCAAATGCCAAGACTGCGATGACCAGAAGCAGAATCCGCTTCCTGCCCGCGAAAGGTTCCTGTGTTTCAGCCGTTTGATTTCCGGTCGCACTCACGGCAGGCTGCACCCGGTTTTGTCGCTTAGCTCTTGCAGCGGAAACCTTCCTTCCACGGGCGGACTGGTTCCGAACTGCCAGGTTGGAAAATGCTGTATGTTGGCTGCCTTACAGGCCGGGGTCATCTCGCGCGAACCCTTGATGGCGCATTCCACATAGTTCACATAGCGGAAGGATCTTCCGAACTCCTCTTTCTGCTCAATGCAGTGTGGACACCAGTACGCGCCATACATCTTCGCCTGCTTCGAAGTCAGGCATTTCGCAAAGTCGTCATAGTGATGATTCGTGTAATACCACCAACCGGCATAACCGGCGATAAACACGATCACAATCGCGCCCCAAACCAGCTCCTTGCGCGAAGGTGGATTCGCTTTTGGTTTCCCTTCGGACTTCCCTACGCGCTCCTCGCGCCGTTTTCGTCGCTCTTCAGACATGATGTGTTTCCCGGACGATTTAATTCTTATATCACGAGTCTCAGGCCACCACGCGCAAGGCTTGCGGCAGCACGTCCAACTCTTCGCAATGCAGCGTGAGCACTTCCCCGTCAACCATTACGTCTACTGAGGCGTCCAAATCGAATTCGACTCGCTTCACCGCTTTTCGTTCCGCCAGGGGATGCTCAATGTGTGTGCCATCGTAGAGTCGCGGCAGGTTTCGCACCAGGCCCAACCGTCCAATCGCACCCCAGCGGACGTATTCAATAAGCCCGCTGTTCACTTCGGCCTTGGGTGCGATCATCATCGTCCCGCCGGTAAACTTGCTGTTGTTGAAGGTAAGAAAAAGGCAGCGCCGGCGGTCAAATTCGGTTTCACCGTCCACCCGTACCGGAAACGGCCTCCGCTGCAGCCGCGCCAATCCGAGGAAGATCGAAATGATATATCCGAATTCTCCCTGGCCGCTGAACCGGCGCGCCCGCAACGTCGCCACATCGGCGGGAAATCCGACGCTAAGCAGATTAATGTAATGGATCACTCCGGCACGATGCCGCAGGCGAAGCACGTCCGAAGTTTGCATTCGGCCTGCAATCAGCGATTCGATGGCGTGTTCCACGCCACGATCGCTGAAATCACGCAGAAACGAATTTCCAGTGCCTAGCGGCAAGAACCCAAGAGTAGGAGGCTCACCCGCTCTCGCCTCGGGAAAAAGTCCATTCACCACTTCGTAGGAAGTGCCGTCGCCGCCCCCGGCAATGAAGTTTCGTTGGCCGCGCCGGTATGCCTCACGCGCAATCCGCGTGGCATCGCCGGAGCCCTTCGTCTGCTCAACATCGATCGTGATCCCACCTGCTCGCAGCCGGTCCAGCGCCGGACCCAGCAGCTTACGACTGCGGCCGCCACCGGCGGCGGGATTCACGATGGCAAGATAAGGCGCCCGTTCGTTCACAGCTCTACCACCGCACTCCGAGCAACTGTTTTTCCGATCTCCTCCGCCAGCGCCTGACGTTTGATCTTCATCGAGGCCGTCCGCGGAAAATCTTTTTCCCAGATCACATACGCGCCGATGCGCTTGAAATCCGGCAGGCGCCGGTTGCGTGTCACTATCTCTTCCAGCAACGAGGCATCAAACCGCTGATTTTGCTCCAGTCGTAGAACAAGCAGCAGCATTTCCCGTCCCAGTTCTTTTTGCGGCCATACGTAGTTCGCAGCGAACACACAATACTCTTTCACCGGCAGCCCGTCGAAAACCGCCTCAACATCTTCGGGATAGATATTCTTGCCGCCCTCGGTGACGATCATGTTTTTCTTACGACCGAAAAGCTGGAGATGGCCGCTCTTGTCGAAGCGCCCCAGATCGCCCGTCAGAAGCCAGCCATCGACTATGGTTTCCAGCGTCAACTCGGCGTCGTCGAGATAATGCGACATCACAGTCTTACTCCGAGCCGCAATTTCCCCAATCCCTTCGTCGTTCGGATTCAACACCCGCAATTCCACGCCGGGCAGAGGTTTGCCCACAGTATCGGCGCGAAATGGTTTTAGATCGTTTACCGTCAGAACAGTTCCCGCTTCCGTCAGTCCATAGCCATTCACGACCGGAACTCCCAAATCGTAGAAAAACTGCATGGTCGAAGGTTCCATGAAAGCGCCGCCCGTGAACACGGCCAGCAGTTCACCACCAAAGGCCCGATGCACTTGGGGAAGCAATGCGCGGCTGATGGATATCCGTGGCCTGTTGCGGGTTAGCATTTTGTTCAATGCAATTGCTCGATTCAGAATCGCGCGCTTCCATGCGGGCAGCTCGTCGAACTTTGCCCGCAGCCCGCGCTCCAGATTTTTCACAATCATCGGCACCAGGGCCACGTAGGTGATCCGGTAGCGAACGAAGGCGTCACGCACAAATTCAGGGCGCAGGGTACGCAAATGAACCACACACGCTCCACACACAAACGGCCCGATAAAGCCCACCATGAAATCAATCGCGTGATTGGTAGGGAGAATGCTCAAATAGCGCACTCCGGGCCAGAACGGATACCACGAAGTCAGCGCCCGGCACTGCTCCAGGTAATTCTCGTGCGTCAGCACGCATCCCTTGGGACGCCCGCCGGTGCCGGAGGAATACACAATGCAGGCCACGTCCTCTCGTTGGCGCATGACGAAGTCGGGCGCACCCTTGCGCTTGAAGTCCTCCCAGCGAAATCCTCCCGCCAGGTCCGCGCCCATCGGCGCTTCCGTTACCAGCACCAGTCTGGCCTTGATGTTGTGAAATTCCGGCGATTGCATGATCGCCCGCCAAAGGTAATACTCGACCACCAGCACGTTTGCCTTTGAGTGCTCCAGCAATTGCAATTGTTCCGCTGCCGTTAGCTTGTAATCGAGCGGTACCAGCACGCCGCCGCAGTAGAAGATCGCGTAGGCGGAAATCAGCCACTTGGACTGATTTGTCATGAGTATGGCCGCGCGATCGCCGGCGTCGAACTCGGCATCTTCGAGCGCCCGCGCCAAAGGCAGGCTGATTTCCTTGAAATCGGAATAGGTCAGACGGGTCTTTTCGCGCTCGCGGTCGGCTTCTATGAGACAAGTCTCTGCTCCGAAGCGCTCCATCGCGTCGCGCAATGCCGCGCCCAGACAGCTATATTTACGGAGATCAAGCATTAAAGAGCTATTTCACCACGGAGAGATCGACACGCGGAAAATACCATGTTAATGATTCAGTTACCTGCATAAGTTAAAGTTGCTTCGACGTTCGCGGCAAGAAAACGCCCCCTCTGCGTCTCGGCGGCGAGCTCTACCTAAAGCCTGGCCTGAATCTTCCCTGCCAGCGTGCGAAAATCGGAAACGCCCTGCAACTCGTAATCGGGCAACTCGACGCGAAAATGATTTTCGAGCTTGGTAAGCAGATCAAGCGTTTGCAAACTGTCAATGCGTAACGTTTTGAAGAAGTCGTCGTCCGGGTTCAGTTTTTCCCGCGGCACTTTGAAGTGCGCGGCGGCAAGATTCAATATTTCATCTAACGTCTGGTCGGCGGTCTGCATATTCTCTCACTCTATGATGTCATTCCGCAGAGCTTCGAGCCGCGAGGAATCCGGCTTCCTTCGATACCGGCCGCAATTACGGCAGGTACGGCTGCGCGTCCGTGCTTTCCACAAATTTCCGTAACCCAGCCTGCACGGCCGGACGCGCAAACAAGTCACAGAAAATATCGATCTCTCGCTGCGTCTCCTCATGCGGAATCGGCTTGATGAAATTTTTCGCCGCTGCAACGGTGACGCGATCAAATTTCGCTGACTGAGCCGCAGTCGCTCGCGCCGCGCGCAACATTTCGCCTTCGCCAACCACCTGACTCACCAGGCCGATCTGTTGGGCTTTCATGGCATTGAAGCTGCGGCCAGTCAGCAGGAGATCCCTCACCACGGCATTGCCCAAATCCCGCTTCAGACGGGGAATCCCTCCGAAACCCGGAATCAATCCCAACCGCAACTCGGGAAAACAAAAGCGCGCCATCTTGTCGGCGATAATCAAGTCGCAGGCCAATGCCAGCTCGAATCCTCCACCGAACGTTACTCCATGCACCGCCGCAATAGTGGTCAAGGGGGAGCCGTCAATCAGATTCAGGACGCGATGAATCCGCTCCAGAAAATTCCGCACCCCCCGTTCAGCTTCGATCTTCTCCATCGTTTGCGAACGCTGGTAGAGTTCGCGCAAATCCGCTCCGGCACAGAAGCCCGGCTTAAGTTCGCTATAAATAATGAGCGCATTCGCCTCCGCCTGCGCATCCTCAAGAAAGGCAGCAAACTTTTCCAACTCGACCAGCGAGGCCGATCCTATTTCATTGCAAGGCGGGCGATGCAAAGCCAGCTCAATTACTCCCTCGGCGATAGCCCAGGACAATCCGCTGCGGTCGGGGATTTGAGAGCGCTCCACCGTTGATGTTGCTTTTCCTTCGTGCACCTTTGCGTCCTTCTCGGTTCCCGATCCGCCGCTATACGGCTTGCTTCACCCGGTACATGTTTTCGATCTCATCTTTCATTCGCGCCGCAATCACATCCCGCTTTAGCTTCCCGTTCACGGTGAGCATGCCGCTCTCAATTGAGAAAGCTTCGCTACGGACAAAAAACGCCCGCACCTGCTTGTAGTGCGGCAACTCAGGATTCACCACATCGAGCGCGGATTGCACTTGATCAGATCGCACATTGCCGGTCACGATCACAGTCAGGTATCCACGGCCGTTTCCGAGCACGACTACTTGTTGCGCCTCCGGCAGATGTTTCGCAATCGCAGTTTCAATCGATTCCGGCGAGATCTTATGACCCGACCCTAGCACTATCAAATTCTTGATGCGGCCCGCAATGCGCCAGTTCCCGGCCGCATTCACTTCACCCTGATCGCCGGTATGGAACCATCCGTCGCGGAGAGCCTCTGCGGTTTGTTCCGGGCGTTTCCAGTAGCCGGGAAAAATATTCGGGCCGCGCACGAGGATTTCGTCGTGCTCGCCTAACTTCATTTCCATCCCTGGAATTGCCGGTCCGACGCGCCCGATTACCACTCGGTCCGGATCGTCCATCGTGCAAATCGCGGCGGTCTCGGTGAGCCCGTAAACTTGGAGCACGCGGATTCCCAGCATCATGAAATAAAGCTGGGTCTCTTCACTCAGCGGCGCCGACCCGCAAATCAGCGCTTTCAGGTTTTTTCCGATCATCTTTTTCCGGATCGCAGGAAAAACGAGCGCATTCGCCAGTCCCAGCCAAAAGGCGTCGCCGGCTTTCGATTGCTTTTCGTGGCGCCGCGCCCAGGCCGCCTTCGCTCGGGCATAAATCGACTGGGCCACACCACCGGTTTGCCAGAGTTGCTCATCGACCGCTCGCCGCATGCGCTCCAGTAGTTGCGGCACATTCAGAAAATAATCCGGAGCGACGATTCGCATGTCATTAGCGATCTTCGCCAGATCCGTGTTGATCATGACCAGGCTGCGTCGTTTCAAAAAGGTCAGCAAGGCAATCCACGACGCCGCAAAGGTGAAAGGCAAGTAATGGAAAATCCTGTCTTGCTCGGTCGAATCCTGCACGCCAACCCCTGACGACGAACCGGACATCAGCTGTTCCAGTCGCTCGGCGGTCCGTTCCAGCATGAAACCAACATTCGCCGCAGTCAGCACAACCCCCTTGGCCTCACCCGACGTGCCCGACGTGTATATGATCGTCACGGGGTGGTCGTTTGCAAGCTGCGGCCGATCTAGCTGCACGCTGCCTGCACCCTCAAAAATCTCATCGAAAAGCAGTTGCGGCGGGGCAGCCTTCCAGCTCTGGGCAATTGCATCCCGCAATGCCGCGTCGCCACAGCAGATCAGCGAGGGTGTGCAATCTTTCATCACGGCGACCAATTCCGCCGGCGCCTGGCGCGAATACAGCGGCACGACGATTAGCCCTTCGGCCATGAGGGCCAAATCCATCGCGACCCAGCGAATGCTGTTGGCCGCCAGCAATCCGCACCGCTCGCCCTTTTGCAGCCCTCGCGACGCAATAAAGGTCCTAGCCTTGCGTATCGACTCCAGCAACTCACCGCCCGTGACGCCAGTGACTTCACCCTCGCGAATCTCGGCAAGAATTCGCACGTCCGCAGCCGCCTGGAGCTGCGCGAAGATATCTGCGATAAATGGAACAGATGCGCTCAAGATGTGGGTTAGCAATCGCGTTTACGAGCACGCACAGACTTAATTGTAAGCCGCCACCAGTTCACGAAGCCCTGGACCCATCGGCGGCAGATAATCCTCCCAACTCCATTCACCCCGCCGCGTTTCAAACTCCGGATACCTTCGTTGTACTTCCTCCTCGAAGTAAACGCCCATGCGCGCCATCACTTTCAAATTGCGCACTACCGTTTGCGCAATCGCCGTCGCAATCGCCTCACTCTCGCAACTCAATTTTTCAAGGGCTGCCAGCAGCTTTTCTTCAAGCTCTGGATCGTCCACCGTCATGAGCAGATCCTGATGCCCGCGCTCCCGCATCAGATTGCGAATGCGTTCGTCCATCGTGATCCCTGCCGACGGTACCAGCCCCGGCATCGACGTTACGATTCCGTGATATCGCGATGACGCCATCATATGGCATGCCCGCAGAATGCTCACCAGTTCGTACATGTTGTACTCATCCGAGGTGAGAACCGGCACGCCGCCAAGCTTCTCTGCAATCCGGTTGGCCGGACGCGCATCCAGCCGCTCAGTCGCGGCCAGAATTACGAAGACATTTTTCTTCTTCCGGAATGCATCCACGGCATTCGCAATCGCGGTCCAATACTTGCGGTACGCTTCCGCCGCCGCCGGCCCTGAATTGTGAAAATATACCGTGCGGTAGTGGCTGTCTTTGTACGCACCGGTCAAACTGCGAACCGCATATTTCGCCACGGACGCCTTCACCGGCCATTCAAACGGATTGATAGGGCAAACCACCAATACCGGCGTTTTTCCGTCCCAGCCCACTTTGCGCAGCACGCTCTGGCCGTATTCCGGGGGGCGCGGCTCGAACGTCCATGCTGTGTCGGTTCCCAGTTCCGTCGGCACACCGAGCTCGCGCAATACGGTCCGCGACTCTTCATTCCGCGTGATCACGAATGAGTTCCGACAATAGCGCCCGCACATCTTTGCCACTAACGGATCCATGTGCCCGGCTTCCGCGCCGTATCCGACGGACAGTTTATTCTGCACGGCGGCGATTCCGAGCGACCCGATCATCATCGTGGTCAACGCGTTGGCGAACTTGCTCTTGAACATCGAGCCTTCGCACGCGACCACTCCATCATGCTTCGGCACTTCATTCGCCAGGAACGGCGGAAATATATCCGGCAGATGCACCTGCCTCGTGCCCTCGAAGTATCCACGAGAAAAATCGAAGTTCTGGCTCATCACGCTGAACTCAACCCGCTCGCCGCCCAGAATATGCCGGATCTGCCGCAGCATCTCTTCCACGCGCACATCCGAGCCCATATTCCGCGTGCCGTTGTAGCCCGCAAATAACAGCTTCAGCTTCTCGCCCGGCTGCCAGCGCCTGCCCTCGCCCAGCATCCATCCCGCTTTGGCGCGTTCGATGGAACCGCTTACCCAGGCTTCCAAGATGAAATCCATCATGCCGCTGTACCTCCGGCTGCCGCAGGCCAGGGCTGGTGTTTGTAGGTGAAGTTGTTTTCGCTGCTGAATTTGAGCAGTGGATAACAATACTCGGAGAACGGCACCGGCTTTTTCCCCAACTCGGCCGTCACGCGCGTGTTATCGAAGACCGTATTCCAGACCAGATATGGCATGAACACTTTCATGAGCGATGCACCTTTGCCGATTGTGCCCTTGCGGTTCGCCAGGAAATTCACCGAACCGGCGAACGGCCGCTCAGCCACCGGCACAAACATTGGTGCGCGCTTCTGTTGTGCTGCCGCCAGCGCCCGCGTAATTTCGCGAAACGACTGCGAGCCAACGCCAGATGAGAGATGATACGTGTCGTGGGAGGGACAGTCTTTCTGATGCAGCGCGGCGATTGCCTCCGCCACGAAATCGACGTTCACAATGTCAATCTTATCCGTCGGACGAAATGGCAGCGCCGGGAGGCCAGCGAGGAATACGAATGCCTTTACCATATCGAATTGAGTAGTCTCCGCATAACGGCTATCGCCCAAGACGATGCTCGGCCGAAAAATTGTTTTCGGCGTCTCTGGCAGCAAGACTCGCATCATGTGCTCGCAGAATTTTTTCGTGCGCGCATACGGATCATAATCCGAGCGCTCCCAGTCAATCGAACGGTCCTCGCTGACTACTTCGTTCTGCCGCTTGCCGGCAACTGCGACTGTGCTCACTTGGCTGAAGCGCTTGAGCCCGTGATAGTGCTCGGCGTGCCGCGCGAGAGTCAGGACTTCGAGCGTGCCCCGCAGATTTACATTCAGGCAGCTCTTCTCGGACCTTCGGTTCAGTGACGCCGCGCAGTGGATTACCGAATCCGTGGTGTGCACCAGCCGGTCATATTCATCCCGCGCCAGCCCGAAGCCCGGATCCGTCAAATCTCCGCGGAACACCCGCACTCTTGTCTGCAGGTACTCGTAAAACTGCGGGAAGTCGAGATGCAGTTGCAGCGCCCGCCAGAGCCGTCCCTCGGCCTCGCCAGCATCGCGGGCCCGCACCAGCACATTCAAGGCCGCGCCATGATCCCGCAACAGATTCGTGGCCACGTGGGCTCCAATGTATCCCGTCGCTCCCGTCAAGAAAATTGCCATTCACCACTTTCCATTCGTCCCAGTCTTCATGGTCTCGCCGTTGTGCAAACTTCGCGCTGGACGCGCCTCCAGCGGCCTGCCTTCAATCAGCGGATAGGTCCACTTACGCAGCGCGGGAATGTGTACGTTGATCCAATAATCCCACCAGTCGAGCAGCCGCGCCTTGTAGCCGAATTCTTCCTGCTCGTCCTCGACCAGCGCGTGCGAAAGCTTTTCCACGTTGTCGGCCGCGAAGTCGTGCTCATTCAAAAGAATGAACGGCTCAAACAACTCAATCAGTTTCTCCAGCCGCTCCAGGTTTCTCTCGGCTTTCGCCAGAGGCGTTTTCTTAAGCGGCAAGGGCGACATGATGCGTTGAATAGATTTGACGATCGCCCTCTGCGCCGGAGCGGACATGCGCTGGTAGCGCTCCTTCGACACCGGAATTGCATCAAACCGGAGCCGCAGCCATGACTCTAAACCTTCCTGCGCGCGGTAATGCTTGCGGTGCGCCAACGAAGTTAACTCGATTGACCGCCCCATGTCGCACGGATTCGTGACTGAGGTCGCCAACTGGTAAAGCTGGTCGTGGCGTCTCTCGACAATCGCGGCAGCGATCAACGTCATCCCCGCGCATACCGCATCGACAGGGATGATATCGAGGCGCTTGCTCTCATTCGACGGCAGTTGGCGGAAGTATGTTCCCAACAAATAAGAGAGCGATGCCGATGTGTTAATCCCCTCGTTCCATCCCAGGAACGGCTTGGCCACCGAGGTTTCCACAATCGCGGGACGCACCACCGCAATCGGCAAACCCGCGCCATGCTTCATGATGAGCGATTCCGCGAGGCTCTTGGTTAAGGTGTAGGTGTTAGGCCATCCCAGTTCCTTCGCGCGACGTGTTCCGGCTTCGGTCAAATAAGTCTTCAACCAGCGGATCCGGTTCTTGCGGATCTGGTTCTCCAATGCGGGGCCTTGCAAGCTCTTCGCTGCGTGCTCCCTGGATAACGACTGCATTTTCAATCCAGCGGTGACTTCGGCGCCTTCGGCTTGCGTTTCGGCTTTCGCAATCACCTCGTGCAGGTCACGCCACTCTTTCTCGGCATCAAAGTGCGGCACTCGGTGGGGCGTGTAATTCGGAATCAGTTTCTCGGGTACACGGCCGTCGCGCTCCCCAGCAACGTAACAGGTCGAAAGATGCAGCAACCCCGCGCGCTCCGTGCCTCGCACAAATTCGAGGACGTTCATCGCCGCGTCGGTGTTGGTTGCCAGAGCGTCGCGCAGGTCGGGATTAAAGTCTGTCAGTCCCGAACTATTTACGATCAGGTCAAGGTTCCGCTGTAGCCGGCGCATCGTCTCCGCGTCGATCCCCAAAGCGGCTTGCGTGACGTCTCCTTCCACCACCTCGACTTTCTCGCGCAGGAAGTCTCCAAAACCCGATCCATATTTTTCAAACAGTGGATCGAACACGGGCGACTCTTCCACAATCTTCTCGAACCTGCGCTGCGCCGGATTCGATTTCTGCCGCCGGATGAGCAGATAAATCCGGCCGATCTTCGGCAAATCCATCAACGTGCTGGCGAGCCAGACTTTCCCAATAAAGCCAGTTACACCGATCAGCATCACGTGCTTGCCGGCCAGCGCCCGCCGCACCGAAAATCCGGCCGCCTGCCGCTGCCCCTCGAAATGCACAATCGGATGCGCCTGCGCCGGCGACTCCCGCTCTGAGCCGATCACCGCGGCACGCAGATCTTCCAGAGTGATATCCAGCTGCCGCGCCAGCGTCTTCGGAGCGCGCCGCCCATCAGGGCTCTGCTCCCGGATTCTCGCGAACGCCCCGCGCGGGCGGATTACCGGTTCCAGCAGCCGCCCCGTCGCCACGCCATCGCGAAACTCCAGCCGGTTCGCCAGGACGCGCTTCACTCCAAGGTGCAAAGCCAGCGGCTTCATCATGTGTTCGAGAGCCTGGCTCACCAGCACAACATCCGCGCCGGCGCGCACCAGTTCCTGCACCCGCTCTACGCCCCGAGGCTTCAACTGTGGTTGCAATTTGTATTGGAAATATTCTTCGCCCAGCAGATCCAGCCGGTCGCGGGTGACGCCGCGCAAGGCGGTGTGTACCACACGCGTTGCGAACTTCCGGTTAGTCGAATAAAGAAACGGACGCAGCGCCGCCATCAGGAAGATCAACCCTCGCCGCCGGAATCGCTCGGTGAAGGTCTGGGCATTCCAGGTAAAGAATGCCACCGGCTGCACCACCGTCAGGTCCAGCAAGCTGCCTTCCACTCGCCAGTACACTGTGGGTGACAGCGCGGCGCCGGATTTATGGTTTGACTGTTCCAAAGTATTGTTCATCCACCACAGAGATCTCACGGCCGGGCGGACGAATCTCCTATTGTAAACAATGCCGCGATCTCCGCGAAGCCCCTCAGACTTGGGAACGAATCAAGCAATAGTCCCAGCGGCTCTCATTAGAGTGATGCGATGAGAGATTATTCACATTACCGTAACAATCTTTCCGTATAGTTGCGAACTTTAGCGCCGGAAATCCTTTCTATTCCATAACCGACTCGAGGAGTAACCATGGCCACCGCATCGCCCGCTGCACAACACAGCCTACTGGATCAAAAACTCTCGCGCTCTCCCGGCAAGATCGGCATGCTGATTTTCGGGGTTGTGCTGGTCATCGGAGTGGGATACGCCGGCTCCAGTCTGCTGCACGATCTTTCCTACGTGCACAATACTTCTGTTCTGCCGTTCGTGCTACTGGGTGTGGCGCTTCTGGTCGCTCTGGGCTTCGAGTTTGTCAACGGGTTTCACGACACCGCCAACGCAGTGGCGACGGTCATTTACACCCATTCTCTGGAGCCTCACATTGCCGTGGTTTGGTCCGGGTTCTGGAATTTCCTCGGGGTGCTGGCTTCGAGCGGACTGGTGGCGTTCGCCATTGTCTCGTTATTGCCAGTCGAACTGATTCTGCAGGTGGGGAGCAAGGCGGGATTCGCAATGGTCTTTGCCTTACTGGTGGCTGCCATTATCTGGAATCTTGGCACCTGGTATTTCGGGCTGCCCGCTTCGAGTTCGCATACGCTGATCGGCTCTGTGATCGGCGTCGGCATCGCCAACCAACTCATCAATGGCAGAAGCGGCACCAGCGGGGTGGACTGGGGGCAGGCCACCAACATCGGTTATTCGCTGCTGCTCTCGCCGGTCGTCGGCTTCGGTTGCGCCGGACTACTGCTGCTCCTCGCAAAAGCCCTGATCAAAGATCCCAAGCTCTATACGGCCCCCGAGGGCACGGAACCGCCGCCGTTTTACATTCGTTGCCTGCTGGTCCTGACTTGCACCGGCGTCAGCTTCTTCCACGGGTCGAACGACGGGCAAAAGGGTATGGGGCTCATCATGCTGATTCTTATCGGCACGGTGCCCACGGCCTACGCGCTCAACCACGCCATCACCTACCAGGATTCACTGGATTTCATTGCCGTTTCGCAACAGGCCGCTGGTGTGCTAAGCAACTATGTGAGTCCCAACGCGGCCGTCGGCGATGCTCATGACGACGTTACGCAATACATACGCGACAAGGATTTCACGCCGAACACCATGCTCGCGCTGCGCACCCTGGTCAGCGATATCGGCAACGAGACCGCTCTCTACAAAGAGATGAAGAACATCCCCAACGACCAGATCCGCAACTTCCGCAACGACATGTATTTGATCAGCGAAGCCATCCGGCTCATGCAGAGAAGTCATAACCCCGCTTTTACTGCTTCCGAGACCGCCATACTCGCGAACTACAAGAAGCATATCGATCACTCAACCCGCTTCATTCCACTCTGGGTGAAGGTCGCGGTAGCAATGGCTCTTGGTCTCGGCACCATGGTCGGCTGGAAGCGCATTGTTGTAACGGTCGGAGAAAAAATCGGCAAGCAACATCTGACCTACGCGCAGGGCGCGGTGGCTGAAATCACCGCGATGGCCACAATCGGAGCGGCCGACGGATTCGGGCTTCCAGTCAGCACCACGCACGTTCTCTCTTCTGGCATCGCGGGGACGATGGCCGCGAACCATTCGGGAATTCAGTGGTCCACCGTGCGTAATTTGGCTCTAGCATGGGTGCTTACGCTTCCGGTAGCCATGATGCTCTCGGGACTTCTATTCTGGCTCTTCCGCAGAACGTTCTAAATCGCGCGTTCGCGGCCCTGCGGGCTAATCGCTGAGGCTTTGTTTTTTGGAGTTTGCGGCGAACACCAATGTCGACGATAAGGTCTGGTGGAAGGCTTAGGCCGAAGTGCTGGCGGCGGAGGCGGCAAGTCCTCGTTGTTTGCGCAACTCCGCCAGGAAGAAATCGGCGGGCGATTCAGCGTGATTTCGGAAAAGCCCGAGGAGTGCATCTTCGGTTTCGCCCGGCGCCGTGGCGACCGGCGAACTCTGCGAAGAGTCGACCTCCAGCCCTTCAGGCTCGACCAGCAATTCGGGCAGCACGCCGCTGTTATCAGTAAGCAAACCCAGAAACTTTTCCAACAACGCACGATGTTCGGGCGTGGCCTGGGTGAACGCGACGCCCATCCCTTTCTCCGGGTGCATGACGCGAACCACGCCTTCTGTTCTCAATTCGGTTCCGGAAGCTCGCATCGATATGGTAACGCGCGTAGAAACAGGAAATGGCGACGCGATATCGAGATAGCAGGCACCCAGAGTCAAATCGGTGAGCTGGCAGCGAATCGGTGGATCGTCCTTTTCCGCTTCCGGAGAATTGCGCCCCAGCCATTCGCGCAACTGACGCTCGACCTCTGGGGATGGGTCCTGGAAGCGCAGCCCGGCCTGCTTCCCGGTTCCTTCCCAGGCGAATTCGGCCTCGACTTCCAAGGGTTTGGCCGATCCGGGCAAAGCGAATAGAAGCTGCCAGCGGCCCCGGAATTTGCTGCGCCGAGGCATGTTGACGGCCAAGCCGCCCTCGCCTATGTCGGTGGTGACGACCTTGAGTCTGGCGTCTGACTCGCGGTTCGACATTTCCACGGGAATTTGTACCGAGACCCGGGAGTTGCGCCGGCGTTCCTTCTTCATCAAAGCCCGCGCTGCCCGAAAGCTCGACTTGGCGCGCTCCACCGAAACCGGCTTGTAGAGTGTAAAGTGAGCCCCGATCTCGAAGGCAGAGCGGAGCCCAACGTCGGGATCAAGAATGGCCACCGCTACGGCCCGCTTATTACACGGCGCCATCCGAGCACTACGAAGCACGGCCGCAGCGCCCGGGCCGGCACAGTCGACAATAATAGCCTCGAAACGCTCTCTGGTGAGCTGACGCAGGGCGATTTCCGAGTCCGTGCAGTGCTCAACTCCGATGTCGAGATCCCCCAGGGTTCGCCGAAGGACCCGCACGATCTTATCGTCCGCACATAGCAGCAACGCCTTCAGATTCATGATGCGGTCTTAAACCCTTCCGGCTCAGTGGTCATCGCTTTAGCCTTGGGTTGTGATGTATGGGCCGCTCCCCAAGGCTGTGTCAGGATCGGAACCCAGCTCTGAGCAACTGTAAGCCGTCATCGACTCGCAATCAACAAGGCAACGGCCCGGGAAGGTTACGGGTGTAACCAGCCAATGACTCAAAAGACGACCCGGCTGCCCGGCTGATCCAGTCAAACCATCACGGCTGGCTTGGCGGGCGTTTCTCAAGAGCACAAAACACGAAAGGGCGCTCCCTATTGGGGAACACGATATCTGATTAAACGCAATGGATAGAGTTAGTTAGAGAGGGCTAATTCAAGTGATGCCGCGCAATTTCCATTGACTTTAGGAAGATAGTGCCCTAACATACTGACTCTCCGATCAGCTTTTGGCCTGCTGGGTTATTCGAGTGTCTGGCTTTTCGTCGCAAGACGGCCTTTCGCTGCATCCTAATTGCAGTTGGAGAGTCATATAGATAGAACGTTCTATTGGAAATCAGTCTATCCCCCATTTGTAGGAAAGGCGTTTCATGGCCAAGCGACGAGGAAATCCAAACTGGGGCAAGCCCGAGCCGATCGGTCCCATTGTCCCCACCATTACCGAGTTCGAGCAGGTGGTGCGTGAATACAAGCTGTCTCCCGATCAGTATCTCCGGTCGACCCGCCTGCGGGAGTGGGCCCGCCGTAACAAGAACTCCAAATATATCCCTGAGCCTCTCCTGGAAGCGTGGGGGTTCGAGATCGAATCTACGCTGTAAGCTCTCGAAGTGCGCCGGATAACACGAATGTCAAGGGTCGCTTAGTCAGCGACCCTTTGCTTTTGGTTTGATTCTCTGAGACAACCGTCGGACTATTCATCTGAGTTCAAGGAGAGCGATGGTAATGGGCAAACTGAGCACCACCAGAGCGATTCCGTAGTTGCAATTCACTGGCACTTGAGATAAAAAGGCTGCTCCTAAGGCGCCGGAAGCAATCTTTGCGCCAGCGAGTGCAGACGGGTAACTCCCTTCCTCCATTCCTGTCTGATCTCGGCAGGTATAGCCACGTCGGAAGTGCAAGGTGTTGACATGATGAGGGTCCTCCGGGGACGCCCTTCAGAGCGAGTTTTCGCTCTAGCTTTATTCGCGGTGAACGTCTGCGCGCCTTCATTTGCGCAGCAAACTGGCGCCCGCCTGCCACACCCGCTGATCACACAGCCCGTTAGCGAGTCGCAACTCACCGTTCTCAAAGGCAATACGCACCCCTTGGCGCGACCCGAATTCGACTTGGGAACCGCCCCGGCTGCGCTTCCCATGCAGCGGATGCTCTTGGTGCTAAAGCGGAGTCTGGAACAGGAATCGGGGCTCGGGACCCTTCTCGACAACCAGCAGGACAAATCCTCGCCCAGCTATCACAGCTGGCTCACGCCCGAACAATTCGGCGAACAATTCGGGCCCACGGACACTGACATTCAGATAATCACCGCCTGGCTGCAATCACACGGATTTCAAGTGGGCACAACAAAGGGTCGGACGGTATTGGAATTCTCCGGCTCGGCAAGCCAGGTACAGGAAGCGTTTCACACAACGATTCATAAATACCTCGTCAACGGAGCCCAACACTGGGCCAACTCAGCCGACCCGTCGATTCCCACGGCGCTGACGCAAGCAGTGGCGGGCGTGGCCTCGTTGAACAATTTCCCCAAACGACCGATGAACCGTCTCGTAGGACAATTCTCGCGGGATAAGGCAACTGGCAAAGTGCGTCCAGTGTCCCCGCTGTTTACCTACCAACCGTCGTTCCAGTGCAGCGCGGACAACTATTGTTTTGCGCTTGGGCCTTACGATTTCGCAACCATCTACAACGTCCTGCCGCTGTGGAACGCCAATATCAACGGCAGCGGTCAGACTATTGCCATCGTCGGGGAATCGAACATCAATCCGCAGGACGTCGTCAACTTTCGGAGTCTGTTCGGCCTCCCGGCCAATAACGCAGGCACCGGAAATCCGCTGAACATCGTTCTCAACGGGCCGGATCCTGGATTGCAGGGCGACGAGTCGGAAGCCGACATCGATGTGCAGTGGTCGGGCGCAGTGGCTCCCTATGCGACGATTGATTTCGTAGTCTCCGAATCGACGGAGACGACCGCGGGTATCGACCTCTCAGCCGTTTACATCATCGACAACAATCTGGCTCCTGTAATGAGCGAGAGCTATGGCTATTGTGAGCTCGGCTTGGGGGCCGCTGGGAATCAGTTTTACAACTCCCTATGGCAGCAGGCCGCCGCACAGGGAATTACCGTCTTCATTTCTGCCGGAGACAATGGGTCCGCTGGCTGCGATGACTTCAATGCCCAGTCACCGGCCCCGGCTGAATATGGCCTGGCGGTCAGCGGGTTCGCCTCCACTCCCTACAATGTCGCAGTCGGTGGAACCGATTTCAACGAATTCACCAATCCAACGGAATACTGGGGCACCACTAACAATTCGACTACGCAAGCTTCTGCCCTAGGCTACATTCCGGAGACGACGTGGAACGATTCCTGCACCAATGCCATCTTCGCCACAGTTGGGTTTAGCAGTAGCGCGGAGGCGAATTGCAATAATTCACAACTGATCTCCTACTATGTAGTGCCTGAAGGCGGATCGGGCGGCGCGAGCAACTGCACAACTCCCAGTGGCTCCGCGCCTTCGAATTGCTCTGGAGGCTATGCCAAGCCCTCGTGGCAAACCGGAATTGGCGTTCCCAACGACGGCAAGCGCGATCTGCCCGACGTCTCTTTGTTTGCCAGCAACGGCTTCGCAGGCAGCTTCTACATAATCTGCCAGTCCGACCAGACCGACGGTTCTTGCAGTTCGAGTTTCCCCGACCAGAACTTTCTCGGCTTCGGCGGGACATCCGTCTCCTCTCCCGCCTTCGCCGGAATCATGGCCCTCGTCAACCAGCAAACCGGATCGCGCCAAGGTAACGCGAATTATGTTTTCTATAAGCTGGACGCGAAGCAGTCGGACGCGAGCTGCAACGCCAGTGCCAGCCCCGCCAGCACTTGCATCTTCAACGACGTAACCTCCGGCACGAATGCCATGCCCTGTGCCGCAGGCAGTCCTGACTGTACAACATCATCGGGATACCAGTATGGGATTCTTCCCGGGTACAACGCCGCAACCGGATACGACCTGGCCACAGGCTTGGGCTCGGTGAATGCGAATAACCTGGTGACGCAGTGGAGTTCTGTGACTTCCCTGCCCTCGACCACCACGCTGAACAGCCTGACGCCGACCACGATCACGCATGGGCAATTGGTGAACTTCAATGTCACTGTGAAGCCGCAATCTGGCGTCGGCACACCCACGGGTGAGATCTCATTGCTCGGCGGCCCCAGCGGCAGCAACCACGGCATCGGCGGCTTCAGTTTATCCAGCGGCACGGCTTCGGGGAGTACGGGCCTTCTGCCGGGCGGGACATATTCCGTAACAGCGCATTACCCCGGCGACTCGACTTACGGTCCGAGCGATTCGAGTCCGATGAGCGTGACGGTAAATAAGGAAAGTAGCCAGCCTCAGGTCTTTCTGGTTACGTTCGACAACAACGGGAACATCGTGAGCTCCGACACGAATACAGCAGTGTATGGCTCTCCCTGCATATTGCGAGTCAACGTGGAGAATTCTGCCGGAGCTCTGTGCACACCAGTCAGCCCTACAGGCGCGACGGGATGTCCGACAGGCACTGTGACGCTGACGGATAACGGAGCCGCGCTGGATAACAGCACTTACACCTTGAATAGCTACGGGTATTTTGAAGACTTCATCGTCCAGCTTCCTGGCGGAACCGATTCAGTGAAAGCACAGTACGCCGGGGATAGCAGTTTCAGCGCGAGCTCGGGGACGGCATCGATGAGTATTTCGCCCGCAGCGACCACGATGACTAAGCCTTACATCCAAAGCTGGTCCGTGGGGACTGGTTTCTATGCGACCGTTTCGATTCAGGCCCAGGGCTCTGGTGTCGCACCAACCGGGACGGTCGGCTTCTTAGTGGACGGAAATCCCGTAAGCGGTGCCATTTCCTATGCGGGAACAAGCGGTTCTCCTTCCAACCCAACCCCAACCTTGGTAGCTGCTTTCACCAGTTCATCTTCGGTTTTCGCGACTGCAGGAAGCTACACAATCGCAGCGTCCTACAGTGGCGATGCAAATTATGGCGCGTCGACCTCAGCCGCGCAAAGCATCTCCGTGCAATACCCGAGCCCTCTATTGTCGATTGGTCCGTCTGCGGTGACAGGTGCGGCTGGAGCATCGGTAACGATCTCAGCTATTGTGGATACTTCTCTTAAGCATGTGCCCGTACCTACAGGATCTGTGCCTTTCATCTACTGGGGCCCAATGACCCCAGTTGTTGGAACCGAGACCTACTCGACAATCACTGACTCCAGCGGCAATGTAGCCCTTCAGGCTTCTATTACCTTTGTACCCGCGGCGGACGTGAGCATCGCTGCTAGCTATGCGGGAGATTCAAATTATCCGTCGGCAGGCGGGGGAGGGCTGGCAAATATAACGGTTACGGGTTCGGATTTCGCACTATCTGAGGGTTCGGGTCCTTCTCTTACCGTACCGCCCGGAGAATCGGGGGGGTCTCCATATTTGTAGAGGGGCAATCGAACTATAACGGTGCCATCAACTTTTCTTCCGCATCCTGCTCCGGACTGCCGCAAGAAACGACTTGTACCTTCAGCCCTGCCTCTATCACGGGAGCCGGAAACACGAATCTCGCCATAGCGACGACCGCTCCACATGCGCTCGCGGCAAGTCCTGCGCTTCGCGCGCACAATACGTTCTTACTACCCTCCTTGAGTATGCTATTTGCCGCTGTAATGCTGATTGCCGCACCACGCCGCTGGACATGGCGGGGATTGGCTATGTGCCTTACGGTGGGGGCACTTCTGATAGGTGCCGGTTGCGGCGGTGCGGGTGGGGGTGGAAGCAGCGGAGGAGGTGGTAGCGGTCCCGCGACCGATCCAGGCACTCCGTCGGGAAACTATGTGGTCACTGTAACAGCCACCGCCGGTTCACTCACGCATACACTGAGTTTCACACTCGTCATTCAATAAACTCAGTCTCGACATAGGGAAGAGCTGTCGCGCGCCCGTACACTAACATTATTAAGAAAGTAAACATCGGTCGGAGGGACGATCTTCGAACTGGTGTACGATTTACTCGCACCCAATCCATCGACCATGAAACTTTCTGTGATTGCGTCCGCTCTTAACGCGCGCCTGGAAAACGGCTCTGCCGACACCGAGATTACTGGCCTCAACGGCATCGAGCACGCCGGGCCGGGGGAAATTACTTTCGTCTCGAATCCCAAATATGCGGCGGCGGCGCGGCTTACCAAGGCCGCAGCCGTGATCGTGGCCGAGAACTTCCCTGTGATTCCGGTGGCCACGCTGCGCGTGGAAGATCCCTATTTGAGTTTTGCCCGGGCGCTCGAACTTTTTCACGAGCCTTTGCGCTATGCGCCAGGAGTGCATCCAACGGCAGTCATTCATCCCTCTGCGAAGGTTGGACGAAACGCCCATCTCGGCCCCTATGTCGTCGTCGACGAGAATGTCGAGATTGGCGCGGGCGCCGTACTCCTGGCGCATACTGTGATTTATCGTGGTGTAAAGATCGGCGAGAATTTTTTCGCTCATGCTCATACGGCAGTGCGCGAAAACTGCCGCATCGGAAACAATGTGCTGTTACAGAACGGTGTCGTGATTGGCGGCGACGGCTTCGGCTTTGCCAAGACGCACGACGGACGCTGGCGCAAAATCCCTCAACCCGCCCCGGTCGTGATCGAAGACGATGTGGAGGTGCAGGCAAACTCTTGTATCGACCGCGCCAGCGTGGGCGAGACTCGCATCCGGCGCGGAGTTAAGATCGATAATCTGGTGCAGATTGGGCACGGATCGCAAGTCGGCGAAGATGCGTTGATCTGCTCGCAGGTCGGCCTTGCCGGCTCGACGGAAATCGGCAATCGAGTGATCCTCACCGGCCAGGTAGGAGTAGTCGGCCATTGCAAGGTGGGCGAGGCTGCGATCGTCACTCCACAAAGCGGAGTGGCCAACGACATTCCCGCGGGCGCTCTGGTCAGCGGCGCTCCTGCGGTGGATCACAAGCTGTGGTTGAAGTATTCTGCGATTCTCCCGAGACTTCCCGAAATCGCGCGAGCAGTGCGGTCGCGCTTCCCGAAGGAGTGAAAGAACATCCCTTTGCGGCCAATCAGCAATGGGAGAGGTGTCCTAACTCGCGCTTTAACTCTGTACCAAGTCGCGACTACAGGTGTGTACTAGAAATTCTTGACAACTCCTTGGCCTCGTTAGAAGCTCTTAATACCTCGGCTAAGCCGCCGGCACGAGCCGGTCGCACGGCAAGCCGTCTTAATCCTATCGAAAGGCGAATCCATCATGAAATCTAAAACTGTGGCGGCTGCCTGGTATTGTGCACTCGCGTTTGCGTTTGTCCTTGGGCAAGCGCTGACGCCGCGAGCGCAAGCTCAGACCTTCAAGGTGGTTTACAACTTTACAGGTGCAAGCGACGGCGGAAATCCGCTGGACGGCCTGACCTCAGACGGTGCGGGAAACCTGTACGGCACAACCTATGCTGGTGGGGCGTCTAGTAACGGAACAGTGTTTAAACTGAGCGGGAGCAGCGAGACAGTAGTGCACAACTTCGCTGGCGGAACCGACGGGGCTAATCCCGAAGGAGGGTTGCTTCGCGATGCCCAGGGCTTCTTCTTCGGCACTACTACGGCTGGAGGCGCCTCCGGGGCCGGAACGGTGTTTGCCATTTCAGCCGCCGGTAAGGAGGTGGTGCTTTACAGTTTCGCCGGCGGAGCGGATGGGTCTAATCCCCAAGCGGGATTGGCAATGGATTCATCGGGCAATCTTTACGGCACTAACTCTGCGGGCGGTGCGAACAACAACGGAACAGTTTTCAAGCTCACTCACCCCACGAAGGGCTCCAAGTGGGTCGAAACGACCCTCTACAGTTTCGGTACCGGGAGCGATGGGGCTGTCCCGCTTGCGGCGCTCAAGTTCGATAAGGCGGGGAATCTCTACGGGACTACTTCGGCAGGGGGGTCTTATGGATATGGCACCATTTTCCAGTTGACGCCGTCTGGATCAAGCTGGACCGAGACCATTCTTCATAACTTCCAGGATGCAGACGATGGAGCCGTTCCCTATGGTGGACTGATCGCGGATAAGTCCGGCAACTTTTATGGCTCCGCAACCGAAGGCGGCACAGGCGGAGGCGGCACCATTTACAAACTCACTCCGGAAAGTGGCGATTGGACATTCACCGTGCTCTACAGCAACCCCGGGTGGGGAATCTCAGGCAGCTACCGCAACCTGACCCTCGATGCTTCAGGGAATCTGTACGGCACGACGCACTGCGACGGAGCGGATAGCGCGGGAACGGTCTATAAGTTGTCGGAGGAAAGTGGTTCCTGGACCTATACCTCGCTCTATGTCTTTACCGGTGGCACGGACGGACAGTACTCGTACAGCAACCCGGTGATCGAAGGCGACCGGGTATTCGGGACCACCAGATTCGGGGGCGCTAACGGTAGCGGCGTGGTCTGGGAGATCACGTTGTAAGTTAAGGCGTCCGCGAAAGCGCAGGATTCTTTGGGAGCTGCGCGCCTACTGCCGGGTCGGAGGAACTGGCATCGTATTGCTTCAGGGTTCCGACCTGGTTCCGGCGCCGCGTTCCTGACACTCAGGCGGTAACCCGCTGTCGATCACGCCTCGCACTTTTTCCATCAAACATTCGCGGCTGCCGAAGTCTTGGGGCTCGATCGGAGGATGAAAGATCACAGTCACCGCT
>Ga0209380_10000407_pt1 | contig 30331 bp, 25 predicted proteins | sample HubBroMetageWFT6_FD_188347 | JGI IMG/M metagenome (GOLD analysis project Ga0209380, IMG submission 188347) | Warmed and freeze-thawed soil microbial communities from the Hubbard Brook experimental Forest, New Hampshire - Hubbard Brook CCASE Soil... | ecosystem: Environmental > Terrestrial >... | reverse complement strand
CAGTCCAAGAAAACTGCCCGTGGTGTGCGGCATCGATGGGGTGGGCCGCCTGGAAGACGGCGCACGAGTTTTCTTTGGCGGTCCGCGATCGCCTTATGGTGCAATGGCGCAACGCACTGTGGTTTCTCGACAGCGGTGTTTCCCACTGCCTCAGGATCTCGATGACGTGACCGCCGCGGCCGTAATGAATCCCGGCGTCTCAGCGTGGCTCACCCTGGCTCAGCGGGCAAAACTGATGCCGGGCGAGAAAGTTCTTATTCTCGGTGCCACTGGTGTCACCGGCAAACTTGCGGTGCAGATTGCCAAAATATTGGGCGCTGGACGAGTGATCGCTGCAGGGCGAAACGAGAAGGTGTTGAATTCCCTGCTCGAACTTGGAGCGGATGCGACGATACAGACCGATATGTCGGGAGAGGAACTGACGAAAGTTTTTGCGCGTGAAGCCAGCGACAACGGCTTTCAGGTCGTGATTGACTATTTGTGGGGACCACCTACGGAGGCGTTGCTTGCCGCTCTTACGCGCAATGAATTCGCCGCCATTGGACGGGAGACTCGGCTCGTGCAGGTAGGAGAATCGGCGGGCGCTGCCATTTCCCTTCCGGCCGCGGTGCTGCGAAGCGCACCTCTGACAATTATGGGTACAGCCGGAGTGCCCGCGCCAGAAATCCTGATGGACGCTCTGCAACAAGTGTTGGCGTACGGCGCCAGCGGCAAATTGCGTATCGACACAGAACTCGTTCCACTGATCGATATCGAGAGCGCCTGGCAACGAGAAGGACGCTCGCGGTTAGTCGTCATCCCGTAGCGCTTGCGGGGATCAGGAGAAATCAATGCGCCTCGCCAAGGATCGTATCGATGCGTTTTGTGCGCGATTTTCTTTGCGCGCGCCCGTGCTGCTCGCGCCGATGTCGGGATCAAGCGCGCCTTCTCTTTCCATTGCGATCGCAAACGCCGGAGGTTTGGGAGCTTGCGGGGCACTGCTGATGCAGCCTGCGGAAATAACTGCTTGGGCCAACCAGGTGCGTTCCGGCAGCAACGGCGCATTTCAAATCAATCTCTGGATCCCGGAGCCCGCGCCTAAACGCGACGCGGAGCACGAAGCGCGCGTGCGTGAGTTTCTTTCGGCGTGGGGTCCTGCTGTTCCGGCGGAAGCTGGGGACACGACGCTGCCTGATTTTGTGGCACAGTGCGAGGCGCTATTAGCGATCGCTCCGCCGGCGGTTTCGTCGGTGATGGGACTCTACCCTCCCGAATTTGTAACCGAGCTCAAAAAGCGCGGCATTGCGTGGATCGCGAATATTACCTCGGTAGCTGAAGCGCGCGCGGCGGAAGCGGCAGGCGCCGACGTAATTGCCGCGCAGGGAGCGGAAGCTGGCGGACACCGGGGGTGCTTCCACGCGGCGGACGCCGAAAGAAAGTTGGTCGGACTGTTCGCTTTGTTGCCGGCGGTGGTGGACGCAGTCCGCGTGCCAGTCGTAGCTGCGGGCGGCATTGCCGACGCACGTGGAGTGGCTGCGGCAATCACCTTGGGCGCGAGCGCAGCACAAATTGGAACGGGATTTCTGCGTTGCCCGGAAGCGAAAATTCATCCTGCCTGGGCTAACGCCATCGGCCAAACAGCACCGGAACAAACTGTTGTTACCAGGGCGTTCAGTGGGCGCGCGGGGCGAAGCATTGCGACAGATTATGTTCGCGCGGCGATGGATGAGGATGCACCGGCGCCCGCGCTTTACCCGGTACAACGAGGCCTTACTGCTGCGATGCGTGCTCTTGCCCAAAAGGACGGGGACGTGCAGCGGATGCAGGCTTGGGCTGGCCAGTCGGCGGCGCTTGCCAAAGTTGAGCCGGCGGCAAATGTGTTCCGGAAAATTTGGGAGGAAGCACAGGAGCTTCTACCGTGAGGATGTACGGACGAGTTTCGTGGCGATGGAGTTCGCTTCGCTGCTGTGTCGGACTGCGAGAAAGTTCAGATTGAATTTCGGCGGTTGCGTCGTTCCCCGGGCCAGGTAAACACCCATCCCGAACGCCACCAAGCGGTCCTCTCTGACGCTGCCAGCAAGTCCAGACATTTCTCTAAGCCTCGGAATGGGATCGACCGAGCCCAGCGTCCAATGCCGGCGTCGCCCTGCAAGCTTTTGATTCAGCAAATTGGCGCCGTATAAGTTTTATGCCATAACGCTAGTCCGCGAAGCCCTCTATTGCAATTCAAAGTGAGACACTGCGTCCCATTGTAGGCGATTGACTTCCCTGTCCGGTCCGACGAAAATGAGGGTGCAATCAAGTCCCGGGAGGCCGAGTGGCTGACATAACTCCGGAAGTCGCGCCCTTTGTAAAGGGCGAGGTCGTCAAGTACGAACCGATTTCGGAAGGAACCAACACTCGCCGGAAACGCAAGCCGCACATTGTCGCGGTGATCAACGACATGTGCACGGGATGCGCGGGCTCCCCGGCATGCGTTGATTATTGTCCGGTAGCGGAATGCATGTTCTGGGTTCCGGACCCGGAGCATGAGCCTTTTGGAAAAATCCTCGTTGATCCCCTGCTTTGTATCGGCTGCAAACTTTGCACCAGTAAAGGGCCGGATGGAGCGTTTCTGGAAGGATGTCCGTGGGACGCGATCGATATGGTGCCGTTGGCGGAATTTGAAACTAAATACGGATCGATGCCGTTCTAGTTGGCCGCGCAATTTTCAAATCGTCAATCGTGAGACGAATCAAGACGCGATTAGTATCCTTCCGCTTTTCCACCGCCGCCTCGGCCGTCCACTGCTCCCTGCAACCAACCAGCGCTGATTAAAATGACTTCTACCCTGGCCTTTTCATTCGGGTCTGCTGTTTGCGTTTGATAGCCCATGTGCCGGAGCTGCGCAACGGTATCGGGAGAGACGGTCGATTCCGTGTCGAGGCGATCTGGCTTCCATTGATCATGAATGCGCGGAAAATCGATGGCATCCTGCGCATTCATTCCGAAATCGATCACGTTGAGGATCACTTGCAGCATCGATGTAATAATCACCGGACCGCCGGGGGCGCCTAGAACCAGGAACGGCTTGCCGTCTTTCAAGATAATTGTCGGCGTCATGGACGAGAGTGGGCGTTTGCCGGGCGCGATGGCGTTGCTCTCACCTTGAACGAGGCCAAACATATTCGGCCCCCCGGGCTTGGCGGCGAAGTCGTCCATCTCATCGTTTAGCAGGAATCCTGCGCCGGGGACGGTTACGCCGCTGCCGTAGCCGTTGTTAAGCGTGTAGGTTACGGCAACTGCATTTCCCTCCTGGTCCACGATGCTGTAGTGAGTGGTGTTGGTTCCTTCGTTAGCTGCTGTGAGGCCTGGTGCAATTTGTTCGGCAGGCGTGGCGCGGTCGGGTCGGATTGTTGCTCTCCGCGAATCGACATATGCGGGAGCCAGCAACGCGGAGATGGGGATGTTCACGAAATCGGGATCGCCTAAGTATTTGCTGCGGTCGGCGAAGTAACGTCGCATCGCTTCCGCCATGTAGTGATAGCTCAGGGCAGAGCCTGCGCCGGATTTGTCATAACCGGTGCCGTTCAACATGGCGAGCATTTGCAGCAGGCCAAGGCCACCCGAACTCGGCGGCGGCGAGCTGATGATGTGGTATCCCTGGTAATCCCCTTCCAGCGGTGTGCGCTCTACGGCTTGATAATTTTGCAAATCTGCGAGAGTGATCAGGCCTCCATTCTTTGCCATTTCAGCCGCGAGTATGTGCGCGGTTTCACCGTCGTAAAAATCAGCGGCGCCCAAGTGGGCGATGCGATCGAGAGTTCGCGCGAGTTCGGGTTGTTTAAAAATTTCCTGCCAATCGTAATAGGCGCCACCCTTCAGAAAGGTGCGTTTCGACTCGGGAAATTGCGAAAGCAGCGGCGAGGAGCGACGCCAGGAATCCATCTGCCATTTGGAAACTGGAAAACCATTCGTCGCCAGGGCCACGGCGGGTTTCACGAGTTCGGGCCACGCTTCGCGACCGTATTTCTTATTTGCCAGGGCAAGGCCGCGGACAGTGCCGGGAACGCCAGCGGAGCGCCAGCCTACCACGCTGTCGCCGGTGGGCACGCCGTTCGCGTTTAGATACATATCGTGAGTCGCGGCGGCCGGGGCTTTTTCGCGGAAATCGATGAAGGTGGTGCGGCCGTCGGCCATGCGTATGAGCATGAATCCGCCGCCACCGATATTGCCCGCGTAGGGATGAGTTACGGCCAGGGCCAAGCCTACTGCTACGGCGGCGTCGACGGCGTTTCCTCCGGACCGAAGAACTGAGACGCCTACTTCGGTGGCCAAATCCTGTTCCGCCACCACCATGGCTTTGCGAGCGTAGATTGGCTCTCGGGCGTCGAGGGCCGGAACAATCAGTGCGGATATCAACAGCACGGCTAGGAATCGCACGAAGTGGGTCTTCATTGGCGCTGACTCATTTTGATCCAATCGGGATTGATAGCCAGTGTTTTCAAGTTTTTATTTGGGCCGCAAATCGAATCACTGCGGAATCATTCCGATGGTTACCAGCCAAATCTCCACTAATTGAGGCCACTCCGCAATTGGTAACTTCATGCGCCGCAGCCCGAATGCGTGGCCGCCATGCGCATACAAATCAGCGCAATATAGTAAACCAGTGAATGGTTTATGTTGTCTACGGGGTCATCCTCCGCCTGGAGCTCTGCGCGCTCTGACCGGCGAATGCAAACACAACACACAGAGCAAAGAGCAAAGGCTTCGTCACAATGCACACAGCTTAATATAACCGGTCGTTTTTGGAAGCGGCTGATTAGGAAATGTGATGTATTCGTTCGAGAGGCGGAACAGAAGATACAGAAAAACCGGGCAATACTTTTAGCTGCTTGCGGATGTGCGGCGCTTACGACAGTCGAGACATAGGCCGCCTACTTCCGTGCGCGACACGCTGATTTCAATTCCACAGTCGTGAGAAATTTGGCGCTTCAATTCTTCGTAGAGCTCGCTTTCAAATTCGCGAACTTTTCCGCATCCCATACAAGCCACGTGAATGTGGTCGCGCGGGCCGTGGCTTTCGTAGAAATGACGGTCGCCGCGGAGGTGGAGAAGGTCAAGCTCGTCGATCAATCCGTGGCGTTTCAAAAGATCGATTGTGCGATACACGGTGACGCGCGTGATTCCGGCATCCATTTTCTGGGCACGCTCGAGAATTTCGCCCGCGTCCAAATGACGGCGGGCGGTCTCCATCACTTGTAAGAGGACTCGACGCTGACGCGTAAGACGGATGCCGCGCGCTCCGAGTTCGCTTTGGAGACGGCCGGGCGCTTCGTGATTGATGCGTTCGCCGGTGGATACACGATGTGCGGGGGTGGCGGACATTGGACTAGCTGACATTATACCAAAATCGCACGCGAGGGAACGGGTGATGAAGCTGTCTGCGAAGTTAGGGTATGGCTTTCCACTTCGTGATTTCTACGGACTCGGCAAGGATTTCGTCCGCCAGCTTTCTGAAGGATTGAATGTGGACTGAGCGCGCATGCGCTTCCAAATCCGCTTCGCTTTTCCAGTTTTCGTAAAACACGAAGAGAATAGGATCTGTCTGCGATTGGTGCAGATCGTAGTTAATGCAGCCGGCTTCGGCGCGTGTGGGAACCAGCAATTTTTCTAAAACTTGCCGGACGCGAGATTCCTGGCCCGGCTTCGCGCGGATATGCGCAATTACGGTGACAATTCCGTCCATAAGTGTCTCGCTATGGGTGAATATTTTGGCTTTGAATCAGCTTGAAAATGTCGCTGTACATTACAAAGGCGAAGATGCCTAGCAGGAAAACCAAGCCTACTTGGACGAAACGTTCTTTCACCGCGATGCTCAGATCGCGGCGCAGAGATCCCTCGATGAGCAGCATGAGAACATGGCCACCATCCAGGATGGGAATGGGCAGCAGATTTAGCAGGCCGAGGTTCAAGCTGATCACGGCGGTCAGAACGATCAGGTCAACAGGACCACGCTTGGCTGCGCGGCCGGATTGGCGGGCTATCCCGACGACGCTCTGCAATTGGCCCAGTTTCACGCGGCCGGTAAAAAGGCCCGCCAGAACTTCGCCAATTTGCTTCATGCCCGATACGGTTTGAAGTCCGGCTTCTTTCGCAGCTAGAAAAAAGGGCTGCCGTTGGTAATTTGCTTGAACTTGGCGCGCGACGCCAACTTGCCAGACCATGCCGCCGTCCGCGTCCATGCCTTGAACGGGCGTGATGTTGAAGTTCAAAGTTTGGCCGTCGCGCTGCACGGTAAATTGCACGGAGTGACCGTTGGAGTTGCGAACAACTTCGACTAACTGTTGCCAGGTGACAATGGGTTTCCCGTTTATCGCGACGATTTTATCGCCGGCTTTCAACCCGGCTTTTTCAGCGGGCGTGCCGATTCCGATTTCGTCCACAATCGCAGGAGTCAGCGGATAACCGATGAGTTCATCCAGATCGCTTGCGCCTGGCGGGACCTTGGCGTTGAGCGTTTGCTCGGCGCCGTCGCGGTCAACTTTCAGGGTGACCGAGTCGTTTGGTTTTACATTTTCAAGTTGCGTGAGGACTTTATCCCAGGTGGGAGTTTTAACGCTGTTCACCGCGTCGATGCGATCGCCGGGCTGGACGCCTGAAGCGCCCGATTCTTTTTGCGGGATTGCGGCCACCTGCGCAGGCGTTCGCAGATAGGAGTCCGACTGAAGGCCAACCAGCCAGAAAATTCCCCAGAACAGAACGAAGGCAAGAAGGATGTTCATTAGGGGGCCGGCTATTGCGATGATCATGCGGACCCAACGAGGTTTGGAAAGAAACTCGTAGTCGGCGCCGGTACGCTCTTCCACCGGATTGTCGCCGGCCATTCGTACGTAGCCGCCGAAAGGCAGAGCGCTGAGGCGGTAATCCGTGTCGCCGCGCTTTACTCCGAAAACGCGCGGGCCGAAACCGAAGGAAAATACATCCACGCGAATGCCAGACAGTTTTGCGGCAATGAAGTGTCCCCACTCATGCACGAATATAACGATGCCCAGAACGAGAGTGACCGAAACGATTGCAACCAGCGCGTTGTGAAAATTTGCCATTATTGCCTCAAGTTTAATTTTTCCTGCGCCCGGCTTCTTCCCGCGCAAGCCGTCGCGCTTGGGCGTCGGCGGCCAGCACGTCGTCAATTTTATTGAACGCGCAACGCGGCATACGTTCGAGCACGCCTTCGATTACAGCGGCGATGCCGGGAAACGACAGCGTGCCGCCAAGAAACGCTGCCACGGCGATTTCGTCGGCCGCATTCAATGCGCACGGCAGCGGGCCGCCTTGTTTCAACGCTGCTTTTGCCAGTGCCAGGCACGGAAATTTTCGGGTCGGAACTTCGTCGAATTCAAGCTTGCGCAAAGTGGACCAATCGAGGGCACAATCATTCGACGGGGCCCGCTCCGGATAGGTTAGCGCATAACGAATGGGCATGCGCATGTCCGTTGCTCCAAGCTGTGCCAGAATTGAACCATCCACAAATTCCACCATTGAATGAATTGTGGACTGGGGATGAATTACAACCTGAATCTGATCTAGCCCCACATCGAAAAGCCAACATGCTTCGATCACTTCAAAGCCTTTGTTCATCAGGGTGGCGGAATCAATCGTAATACGATTCCCCATCTTCCAATTTGGATGCGCGAGAGCCTGTTGGGGGGTCGCCTTGTTCATCTTCGCGATTGGAGTGTTGCGAAACGGTCCTCCCGAGGCGGTGAGGACCAGGCGTTTTACTTCGCTTCTTTGGCCGGCGCGCAGGCATTGGTGGATGGCGTTGTGTTCGCTGTCAACTGGAAGCAGCGCGACATTGTGGCGCTTTACTGCGGCCATCACGATTTCGCCGGCGGCTACGAGAACTTCCTTGTTGGCCAGCGCGATGGATTTTCCTTGCTCGATGGCCTTGTAGGTGGCCGGGAGGCCGACTACGCCGACGGCGGCTGAGATAACCAGTTCCACGTCTGAATGAGTGGCTATGCGCTCGATGCCTTCGGCTCCGAAAAGTATTTCGGGATCGGAGTGGGCAGAGGATTTGCTTGTGCGATTTTTCTTTAGAGTGGAGCAAAGTTCCCGCGCTCCGGCTTCTGTTCCTACGGAAACTAATTGCGGGTGGTATTTCTCTACTTGTTCCGCGACGAGGGAAATATTTGAGCCGGCGGCTAGAGAGACGACTTGGAATTCTGCTGGAAGTGAGTCAATTACCTGGGTGCATTGGCGGCCGATGGAACCGGTCGAGCCCAGTATCGCGATCTTTTTCATGTGGCTCTATTTTATGGGTGTTTGGGCAAATATGCGAATGCGCGGTGATGTTTCATAGGTGCACAGGCCAGATGCCGGGCTAAAGACCCCGGCCCTAGAAGCCGGGAGGGCGCTCGGTTGATACGTTGAAAGCGCGCTCCAGGGCTAGGCCGGCGGTGGCGACGGTGCCTTCGTCGAACAGGCGGCCGATCAGGGTTACGCCGTGGGGGACGCGGCGCGGGGGCGAAAACTTTGGCAGCGGGCGGCTTGGGTCGGGGGCCCAGTCACTGCGGGCTTCGGAGACTTCCACGAAGCCGGCGCGCAAGGTGAGCGACGGGTGTCCGGTGAAATTGGTGATGGTGAGCATTTCGTCGCGCAGAGATGGGACGATAAGTAAGTCAACTAAGTTGACCAATCTGGCCATTTCCTGGGCCACTTTGCGGCGCATGCGGTCGGCTTGGACGAAATCGACGGCGGAGAGAAAGCGGGATTGGCGGAACAGATTGGGCCAGGCGTCGAAGGTCTGAACCTTAAGCTGGTCGCTAGCGTGGCTTAGGGTGAGTTCTTCGAAGGAGGCGGCGCCTTCGGCGAAGAGGATGAGGTCGAGCGAGTCGTAGGACCAATTTGGGAGGGATACTTCGATTGGGAGCATGCCGACTCTCTTTATGGTTTCCAGCGCTGCGCGATCCACATCGGTGGCGGGATTTTGTTTCATCCATTCTGGAAAATAGCCGACACGCAGGCCTTGAACTGAGGCTGAGGCGTCGAAATCCAGTTTGCTGGGGACGCTTGAGACATCGCCTGCGTCGGGGCCGGAGATGGCTTGCAGGACGAGCATAGTGTCCTCTACGCTGCGGGCCATGGGGCCGAGTTTGTCGAGCGACCAACAGAGGGTCATGGCGCCAGTGCGAGCCACGCGACCGAAGGTGGGGCGCAAGCCGGTGATTCCGCAGCGCATCGAGGGGGACACGATGCTGCCCCCGGTTTCACTGCCCATAGAGAAACCAACTAAGCCTGCCGCAGTGGCGGCTCCGGGGCCTGCGCTGGAGCCGGACGAACCTTCTTCGCGTAGCCACGGATTCATTGTTTGGCCGCCGAACCAAATGTCATTCAGGGCTAGTGCGCCGAGACTTAACTTTGCTACTAGAACTGCGCCGGCTTCGTGGAGGCGCGTGACGACGGCGGCGTCTTTTGTGGGGATGCGATCTCTGAAAGGTTCGGCGCCGTAGGTGGTGGGTATGCCTGCGGTATCCAGAAGATCTTTGCCGCCCCAGGGGATGCCGTGGAGCGGGCCGCGGTATTTTCCGGCGGCAATTTCCTGGTCGGCGCGTTTGGCCTGGGCCAATGCTAATTCGCGAGTGATAGTGATGGCGCAACGGAGCTGGGGATTAAATTTTTCCAGGCGATCTAGATAGAGATTTGTGAGGCGCTCGGAGGTTAACTTGCGCTGTTCGACCCAGCGCGAAAGCTGAGTGACGGTGGCGAAGGCGATGTCTTCGTCCTTTGTGGGCAGGGGGCCGGGATCGGTCGTGCTGCGGACGAATTGGTTGCGCGCGGGTAGTGTTTTCTGTCCGGGCAGAATTGGGTTCCATTGCGAATAGGGGGCGAGTCCCGGCTCTAAGCTGACCTTGAGCGGGCCGTTGCGGCGTTCGTAGAGTGGCGCCATGCTGACGCGCCAACTGAATGCTGCTTGAGCGCGCTCGGGCTCGGTGAATTCTACCTGCACGAGTTTTTCTGCCTCGGCGAAAGTAGCGGAGGAGACTTCGGGGCCAACGGGTTTTGCCGTGCCGAACGCAGGAGGGGCTCCCGCAGGCGCGTCGGGTTTTTGTTCCTGGGCGGAGCATGGCAGAGAGACGGCTAGGACGGCTAGAGCTGCTTCCGTGAAGAATTCTCGACGGGATTTTGACATGTTGGCTCCGGATGAAAAATCTTTAATGATTCTTGACTGCGATGCGCAGATTGCTTGGACGTAGCCGCGCTTGAGATGTTTCTGTCCGCCGCGGAGTATTGAGACCGCCACGCGGACAGCAGGTCCCTCCAAGCGACATATTCCGGCCACTTCGTGGCCTCTTCCCCAGGCTCGACTGATGATCTCCCGAGCTCGACTAACCGTCGACTCGGGAGCCCTGTATCGACCTGGGCGGTAAAATGTTCAAGGCCGTTGAGCCAGCAGGATGCCGGCGCTACAAAATCAAGAGCCTACTGTGCGTTTACTAGCCGGGCTTTCCTAGCCATTCATACAGGATCCAGACGACGGGAGCGGCCAGGATCAGGCTGTCCATACGGTCCAGGACGCCGCCGTGGCCGGGCAGAAGTTTACCGGAGTCTTTTACTGCCGCGGCGCGTTTGTAGGCTGATTCGATCAGGTCGCCGGCTTGTCCGGCGATATTTGCGACTCCGGCGATAACCATCAGGGTGACTACGTCAACCTGCATCCAGCGCGCGAACACGACTGCAACTAACAGCGAGCCGAGGATGTTACCTAGCGCGCCTTCCCAGGTTTTCTTGGGGCTGAGCGCGGGCGCCATGGGGACGCGTCCAAAACCGCGGCCTACGAAATACGCGAGCATGTCACCAGCCCAAATTATGCAGAGGGTGAAGAGAACCAGTTGGCGGCCGGCGGGCGCGATGTCGTTCAGGCGGACTAAATAGCTGAACGGAATTGCGACGAATAGGAGGCCTGCGGCGCTGATGGAAATGGAAGGAAGTACTTCGTGCAGAGCGCGGCGGGTAAGAAGTCCAAGGCAGACGCAGCCGAAAACGAAGACTAGCAGGATTGCTTCAACGGAGAGAACGCCGCCTTGCGCGCTGCGAACCAGCGAAATTCCTTCGCCAATCGCATGGGTTTCGACAAATTCCTGCGAATATTGCGCGTAGAACAACCCGGCGACGCAGACGAGAGTCCATTTTTGATAAGCACGAAGACCGACGCGATTGCCGAGTGTGAAGAATTCTACGAGCGCAAGAATGGTGACAATACCGGCCAGACCGGCGAGAAGAGCGTGCGGTCCCCACCAGACCAGGGCGACCACAATGGGAATGAGGACCAGGGCGGTGAGAATGCGCAGGAGCATTCGGCGCTAGCCTCGTCCCGTCCAGCGGGAGCGTTTGGTGGATTTGGATGGTGTGGCGGGTTCCTGGGAAGCGTTCAATCCGCCGTAGCGGCGTTCGCGTTTTTGAAAGTCAACGAGAGCTTCAAGAAGACGCGCGCGCGAAAAATCGGGCCAGAGCGTTTCGGTGACGTAAATTTCAGCATAGGCAATTTGCCAAAGAAGAAAATTACTGACGCGCATTTCCCCGCTGGTACGGATAAGCAGGTCAGGATCGGGAAGGCCGGCAGTGTAGAGATGCTCGGAGACGGTTTGCTCGTCGGCCTGGAAAGCGGACATACCATTCGAGCGGACCTGTTCGAGCATGGCGTTGAATGCGTCCACGAGCTCGGCGCGTCCGCCGTAATTCAGGGCGACGACAAGCTTCATGCCCGTGTTGCGGGCGGTCATGCGCATGCCCTGCTCGATGTCTTTGCGTACGGCTTCGGGAAGCTGCTCGGAGCGTCCTATTACGAGGAGGCGAATATTATTTTTGTGGATGGTAGGAAGCTCGCGTTTTAGATATTCGCGGAGGAGACGCATCAAGAAATCCACTTCGGCTTGGGGTCGGCGCCAGTTTTCTAGCGAGAACGCATACAGGGTGAGGTAAGAAAGCCTCAGGCGGGCGCAGCTTTCGATGATTTCTCGCGCGGCTTTTACCCCGGCGCGATGGCCGGCGATGCGTGGCAAATGGCGGCGCTGAGCCCAGCGGCCGTTGCCATCCATGATAACGGCGACGTGCTGCGGAAGGCGTTTCAAATCAATTTTATCGAGCGAGGCTGCTTCCTCGGCATTCGCAGGCTTCAACAGTTCAGTGGCGTTCACTAGGGTTCGCTCGAAGGATAGACAGCCAGAAAAACTAACACACGGTGGAGGGACACGCAAGGCGAGGGGGTTCGAGGGTTCGAGTAGTGGGTCAGTTCGCGCAGCCCGTGGCTTAGAATGAATGCACTTTGAATTGGGAGGTTCGCGATGCGGCGAGCATATTTTCTCATTTTTTTGGTTTTCGCTGTGCCGGTGGTTACTTTCGGCCAGGCGACTCCGTCGGATTCACAGACCTTACAATCTGTCCTGACCGAAGTCCGCGAACTTCGTCAGGACTTGCGTGTTTCACTGGCAAGAGTACAGAGATTCGGCGTGTGACTTGCACCAAGCGGCGATGAACGAGGTGCTTGCTTCGAAGCTGGCCGGCCGGGATGCGTCTTAATTGTGGTCGTCGGTGATCGTTCTCAAAAGCATTCCTGTTCCGCTCGGAATTTTGAGTTTGCCATTGTCGGAAGTTAGGACTATGAGACCCACGGGATTGGTTCTGCCGGCATGTTCGATAGTGATGTGCGCGAGACCGTAAACACCGCAAGCATCGCTGGAAAACAGCCAGAGAGCTTGCGGGCCGTTGTTGCCGTCGAGGGCGCCTCGGCAATTTGTGCCGGCCTTGGCTCTAACAAGGCCCACGACGCCGCCATCAATGCGCTTGCCTACAACCTGATGTGAGTCGTCGCCAGCGATAACGGGACCACCATCGCCGTAAACAACGTCGCCACCGATTTGCACCGTCGTCAACCAACGGTAAACCTCGCTCTCTCCGGCGCCTAGTGTGGGTATTTGAGCTTCGTCTAGGTCCATAAAGCCGGCGATAACTCTGAGATCAGTTGTAATAGGAATCGTGTGATGCGAAGAGAGCAGTTGATCGAATCGTAATGTGATGCGAGCACGGGTACCGGAATTGGCCGCGGTGACATCGACGATGTGACCGACCACCTTACTGCCTTCCTTTATCGAAGCGCTGTGCGGCAACGGAATGTTCTGCATCACCCTGCCGGTGATTTTTTGACCCAGTTTGGATTGGTAAGACGAGAGGGTGGAGTTCAGACGAACGGGCAATATGGTACCGACCGGAATGGTGGTGACACCTTCGGCTGCGCCGTTGTCATCCAGGAGAGGGGGAAGAGAAACTACTTGGGGGACAATCAAGTTACGGAGCTTATCATTTGGATTCTGCTGTCGAGACCCGGCGGGCTGGGCCAAGAGATTCGCGCACAGGAGCACTAAAACGGACAGCCATGCTCCGGGCCTAAAAATAGGAGTGGGTAGTTCTCCGCTCATCCTAGTATTTTACTCCAGAGCGATTTCTAATGAAGCCAGCCACTTCGGTGTTATGGACGCTCGTGCGCGTAGTTGCCGCGATGTCGCTGACGATTTGGTGCGTCTTACGTCTTCGAGTCTTCGATCATTATTTTGGCTTTAGGTTACCCAGCGTCGCTCGAATCCCGGGGATTGTGTTACTGACAATGGGAGGCGGACTGGTTTTGTGGTGCGGCGGAATTCTTAGTCGCGTCGGAATCCTGGAGGAGCGAGGGGACCGCTTGTTTCCGGCGGAGTTTGTGGCACGAGGGCCGTTTCGATTTGTAAGAAACCCGATGTCTCTCGGTGGGACTCTTTTATTTATGGGGTTGGGTTTATACGTCCGCTCGATTTCAATTCTCGTGTTTTCGTGCTTATTATTCCTTTTGTTTCACATGGTCGCGGTGTATTTCGAAGAGCCGGGCCTAACGAAGCGGTTTGGGGATAGCTATATCGAATACAAGAGGTTGGTGGGACGCTGGATACCTCGAATTAGGTGAAGTACGTGGCGAGCTCGGATTAAAGGAGGATCGGACTTCTAGAATAACAATCAAGAGCACGACTGCAATCCTCTGGGCACACCCCTCCTTTAGGCAACCTTAGAGGAGTGCAGTTCGATGACCACTCGGGAGATAGATTCAAGGCACAAGCATAGAACCAAAGACCCGCGTGAGGAACCGGCAACAACATGTAATGAGATTCAAATCCGGCGTAACAATTATTCATCCCATGTAATTTATTCGAGGCGCCAGTAAATGTTTCGCCGTACACGGCGAAAATTCTTTCCGTACTTCGGCCCCGGTGCTCGCGGCATGCGAGCCGCGCAATTTCCAGTAGCTACCGGAATTTCAGTAGCTTCCGACGATGCGACAAGACGGCATTTACCGTGCGAGGAAAGCGCAGGATTAAATTGCCGATACAAACGGAAAAGAAATTGCACCTGTAACTCTCGTTCGCGAAGGTTGGGGCTAAAAAGAAACTGGTAATGAAGGAGTACGAAGCACACTAAATCAAATGGAGGCTTGCGAATATGCCGTTTACGACAGAATTCACAATTCAGATGAGGGATCGGCCGGGAGTTCTTGGAGAAGTCTGCCGAGCGCTTGCCGATCGAGAAGTTAACATTCTAGGTTTTCAGTCGATCCCGGCGTCGGAAGGAAGAAGCTTGGTTCGTATGGTTACCGACGATCGAACCACCACGAAGGCTGTACTCGAGAGCGATAAGTTGGAGTTCACGGAGACGGAAGTGGCTCAAGTGAAACTACCCAACCGAGTTGGCGCGCTGGCACAAGCTGCTTTGCGACTCGGCGACGCAGGCATCAATATTGACTACGGCTATTGCGGAATCGACCCTTCCAAGAATACGCCAATCTTATTCCTGGGTGTGGCGGAAGTCGGCAAGGCGGCAAAAATCCTCGATCAAGCAGCAAAGGCCGTAGGAGTTGGGGCAACCTAAACAATAAAAGTTGGTAAGGTGTGCAGCATTAGGGCCGCGGGAAGTGCTGGTCCGCGGCCCTTGGTGGTCAACTCTGCTGATAGGCGGGAGCACGTCGACGTCGGCGCCCGCTGAAAATCTTGTATCCATCGCGCCCTTCAAAATATGGCCTTATCGGCGCCGCAGACTAGGATTGGCATCCATTTAGAAGAAGTGGCGGTGCATGAAGGCGCCAGCTTCGGCACCGGCTTGAGGGACAACGGAAGTGTAGATCAGCACCAGCGTGAGAATGATCATGATGATGCTGGCGGTCCAGGCGACTACGTTGAAGCCCCAGGAGTTAATGTGTACGCCCATCAAGTCGCGGCGGTTGATGAGGATTAAGATGAAAATCAAAACAATGGGCAGCCAGATACCATTTCCTACCTGCGAGTAAAGCAAAATTTTCCAGAGCGGGGCTCTTGGAATTAGGACGATGCCCGCACCGAGTACGATGAGCGCGGTGTACAGAGAATAAAATGCGGGAGCTTCTTTGAATTTGCGATCGAGGCCGGCTTCAAAGCCTAGGCCTTCGCAGATTACGTGAGCGGTGGAAAGCGGAAGGATTGAAGCGGCGAACAGAGATGCGTTTAGAAGGCCGAAGGCGAATAAGCCTCCAGCCCACTTCCCTGCCAGCGGGACCAAGGCTTGGGCGGCTTCTTTCGCGCTGGTGATGTTAGTGAGGCCGTGCACGTTCAAGGTGGCGGCGCAGCAGACGATGATGAAAAAAACGATGATCATACACGAGATGCTGCCGACCAGGACGTCCATGCGAGCGTGTTTGTACTGGCGCGGGCCGACTCGTTTTTCCACGAAGCCTGCTTGCAGATAGAAAAATTGCCAGGGTGCGATGGTGGTCCCGACTAGGCCGGTGACCATAAGCAGGTAGGGAGCGTTGAAATGAACAGTTGGAATCACGAGAGAATGCGCCGCCAGCAGCCAATCGGGCTTGGCTAGGAAAGCAGAGAGAACGTAGGAAAGGTAGAAACCGCAGGCGACCAGGAAAATCTTCTCTACGATGCGATAGCTTCCGTAAACGACCAAGAGCCAAACAGCAATAGCCGCGAGTGGGACAGACACGTAGCGGCTAACGTGCATAATTTCGGATGCTTCGGCGACGCCTGAAAATTCCGCGACGGTATTGAAGAGGTCCACGAACAGGGCGGCGACCATTACGAAGAACGTGGAGCGGAATCCGAATTCTTCACGGATCAAATCGGAAAGGCCTTTGCCGGTGACGACGCCCATGCGCGCGCACATTTCCTCGCTGACGTAGAGAGCGATGGTCATGGGGATTAGGGACCACAGAAGCGTGTAACCGAATTGTGCCCCAGCCGCTGAGTAGGTGCTGATGCCACCGGCGTCGTTGTCGACGTTGGAGGTGATGAGTCCGGGGCCGACGACGGCGAGGAATAGAGCGATGCGCCTGCGCCAGAAAGCAGAGCGGCGATTGAGGTTCGTGCCGCGCTTCTTCCAGGCTGTCAGAGTGTCCGTTACTGTGGCCCAAGCGTTCATTGATTCTTATGCTCGCTTTCTAGATTTTGGCGTGCATTCTATGCACTACGTCGTCCACCGTGATTGCGCCAACTGGATGTTTGTGCTCGTTGACGACGGCAAGACTGCGCAAATTATATTTATCGAAAAGCTCGAAGACTTCTTTGTCCTTCGTATCGGGAGAAACGGAAAGCAGCGGCTCGGAAGTGAGTTCGGACATGCGCTGGTCGGTGTCAGCGAGAAGCAACCTGCCGAGCGGAACGGTGCCGGCAAGAGCGGCGTCGCGATTAATGAGAATCACGTTGTCAATCTGGTCTACGGCGATTTCGTGGAAGCGAATGTAGTCCACGACTTCGCCACGGGTGGCTTCTTCACCTACGACGACCATTTCGGTGGTCATCATGCCGCCCGCGGTATTTTCTTGGAAACGCATCAACTCCTGAACTTCGCTGGCTTCGCGATGCTCCATTTCGTCCAAAACTTCTTTGGATTTCGCGGGCTCGAGGCTGGCGATCAAGTCGGCGGCTTCGTCGGGATTCATTTCTTCCATGATGTCGGCGGCGCGGCCGGAGTCGAGGTTTTCTACTACTTGAGTTTGGAGGCGCTTGTCGAGTTCGGCGATCGTTTCGGCGGCGGTTTGTTCGTCGAGGGAGGCGATGATGCCCTGGCGCTCGTCGGGCGAGAGCTGCTCCATGATGTCGGCGAGATCTGCCGGATGTAAGGCGGCGAGCTTTTCGCTGGAGAGGCGCAGCTTTACGCGGCGAAGCGGATCGGGTTCGACGAGATTGACGAATTCCCATTGAATTTTTCGCGGCGGGAGTTTGGCCTGGATTTTGCGAATAGCCATCGGCGGAACGATTCCCTGCAAGAGGCGGCGAACGGCGCCGGCGAGGCCTATATCAACTTGAGTGATGCGCAACTCGGTGTTGCCGTTGGTGCGGTTGTCGGCCAGGTCGATGTCGTTTACGCGCACGACTTTGCGGCCATTGGTGTCGATGATTTGCTGGTCCAGCAAATCTTTTCGAATGGAGAGATAGCTTTCATTGGGCTGGTAAAGTTCCAACGCGGATTCGTCGGTGGTGAGAGCGACACGGCCGGGGCTGATGATGCCGATTTGATCGTAGCGGGCGATGAGCGGGCGGTATTGGCCGCGGCTTAAGAGAAATTTGGAAACGCGATTGGGCTGGTCGCCGGGCTCCACGAACATTTCTTTTATGCGTCCCACAAAATTGCCGTGGGAATCGTAGGTTTCGGCGCCGAGAAGCTCGGTTGCGTGAAGCATGGTGACTCCTTATGCAACGATGGCCGGAGCGGCGGGGCTGGTGCCCAGCGTTTCAGTCCGACACAAAAAAAATGCCCGAAGCCAGCGCTGAAACCGGCCTCGGGCAAACGGTAGAACCCCTAAGCTAGTTTAGGCCTGGCTTCGCCTTCCTGTTATTGCGAGCTGCTGACTGCGTAAAAGCGCCACCAGCGGGGCCGCGATGGTGGAGGGTGCTGCAATCGGGCCGCGACTGACCTGGGTTACCGGCCCTACTCCATGGCTCCGAATTGGATTGGTGCTCTTCCGTTCCGATGCACATATGCTCGTTTCGACTAGTAAATGCAGACGATAACTTTGTCAAGCAAAGAGTGAAGATTTAACGAGATTTTTGCGCCTCGAACAACATTTTTTGCGGTTTGCGATGGCGACGGCGGCAATCGGCGGCATAGAGAGTCCAGTATGTGGCGCGGATGTAGTCTTTGGGAGAGAAGCCGAGGGCGCGGGCGGTGCGATTGATCGCCGTCGGCATGCCTTCTAACTCGAGGAAGGCGCCAACGGGGGTCTCGTCGAGGTCGATGTGGAGAGAGTTGAGATGGAAGCTAGTGCGGTATTTTTCGTAGCGGAAGCCGGGGCGAAAACCCAGACCCTTTAGCGCCTGCGATAGGCGGCGAGGGTTCTTTACGCGTTCTTCGTTCTCCTGGACTTCTTTGTACCAGCGCTTTTTGGTGGCTGTGGACGATGCGGGACGGGGTAGCGGGGGCGCTTTGGCGGTCAGGATTGCAGAGGCTGGGCCGCCGCGTACGTTGTTGCCCGGGGCCGGGGTTTGCTGGCGGAAACGAAGAAGGCGGCCGGAGCGGCGGAATCCGGAGTCGGGGGTATCGAACAGAGTGTTCAGCTCGTGAACGCGACCTCGGGATACTGCGCCGAGTTTGTGGAGGCGGCGCAGGATGTCGGCCAGATCGGTTACGCGCAATTTGATTTCGATTTCGCGCTTCGAACTTATTTTTGCGGGCACGGCTCAGTATAAGACCACCATAGCGAATTGAACGCGAGGAACGTATTGCCAAACTCGCCCGGCGGCCAGATAATCGCTTACCACCTTGGCCCTGCCACGATCCGTCCGTGGCGCGGCCTGCATTCATGACCGAACCGACTACCCCATTGATGCGGCAGTACCATGCGCTGAAGAAGCAGCATCCGGCTGCTCTGCTGTTGTTCCGCCTGGGGGATTTCTACGAACTATTCTTCGAAGACGCCGTGGTAGGGTCAAAAATCCTGCAAATTACGCTGACGGCGCGCAACAAAGAAAAGGGTGACGCGATTCCGATGTGCGGAGTGCCCTATCATGCGGCGGAAAATTACATTGCCCGATTGATTCGTGCCGGGCACAAAGTGGCAATTTGCGAACAGATGGAAGAGCCCGGGCCTGGAAAGAATCTAGTGCGACGGGAAGTTGTTCGCGTGCTTACGCCGGGAACAGCGAGTGGAGCGGGGCTGGTCGAGCCGAAAGAAAATAATTATCTTGCGGCAGTGGCTCGCAAGAGCGCTCTCGGCGCTTCGAATATGGCACTGGGAGCTGCGGTGTCTGCTGCGCCGCAACGCCCTTCGCAAAATAAAGGGGCTGCGGAACCTTTAATAGGCCTGGCGTTCGTGGATCTTTCGACTGGTGAGTTTCGCACTACGGAATTTTCAGGGGAGAAAGCAGAAGCGCGTCTGCGGGATGAACTCGGCGTGTTGCGTCCACGCGAGATTCTATTACCCCGCCCGGTTACTCTTTTCCCTACTGCTATTCCGACGGAGATGGATGGGCTCGGCGCGGTGGAAACTCGCCTCGACGATTGGGTTTTTCAAACCGATCATGCGACGCGCGTGTTGGAAGAACATTTTCGGGTGGTCGCTCTCGAAGGGTTTGGGCTGCAGGGGCATCCGCAGGCTACGGCGGCAGCGGGAGCAATAGTCCATTACTTGCGGGAAATGTCGGCGATTAGCGCTCGCAAACCCGAGGATATCGTCGCCATTCCTTCGCTCCGTCCCACCGGCGCTGGGCTTGAGCATCTGGATCGACTGGCCTACTACGAACAACGAGACGCGATGATTTTGGATTCTGTGACGATACGGAATCTTGAGCTGGTTGAACCTGCGGCGGACGACGATGCTTCGGCAACACTTTTGAAAGCGATTGATCAGACGTGCACGGGGATGGGGGCGCGTCTGCTGCGAAGGTGGATTCTGCGACCGGAGATTTCTCTGACGGAAATCAACCATCGGCTCGATGCTGTCGGCGAACTGAAATCACTGACTGTGGTGCGGGAGGAATTGCATAAAGAGCTTGAGGGAATTCTCGACCTTGAGCGGCTAACCAGCCGCGTCACGCTGGGGGCGGCGGCGCCACGGGATTTACTGGCTCTGCGGCAGTCGTTGGATAAAGTTCCGGCGTTGCGGCGTTTTATAGCGACAGCAGAAAAAGATTCGACGAACGGGCGACCGGCCGCGACGCCCGGCCGGCGGTTGCTTTCGCTCTCCGAGCAATTGGACGAGATGGCGGACGTACGCGAGGTGATTGCGCGCGGAATCGCTGACGACCCGCCTGCCCTCGCAAGTGATCCTGGAGCGATTCGGCGCGGATTTAATCCCGAACTTGACGAATTGCGTGAGGTTACAACGCGCGGAAGGCAAATTATCGCGTCGATGGAAGAGCGCGAACGGAAGCGCACGGGAATTGCGTCGCTGAAAATACGTTACAACCAGGTATTTGGTTTTTACATTGAGATTTCGAAGGCGAACTTGCATTTAGCGCCTGCCGACTACGACCGGAAGCAAACGCTGGTTAATGCCGAGCGGTTCACGTCCGCGGAACTGAAAGAGCATGAGCAGAAAGTGCTTTCGGCGGAAGACCGCATGGTGGAAATTGAGCGGCGGTTATACGGCGAGATTCGCGAAGCAATCGCGCGGGAAGCGACTCGGCTGCGCGGGACGGCAAACGCTGTCGCGCAACTTGACGTGCTTGTGAATCTGGCGCGCATCGCTGCAATGCAAAATTACACGCGTCCTGAATTTACGGAAACTGCAGTCCCTCGCAAGGGCGTGCGGGATATTGGGATTCCTATTGCGCGTAAAGAGGAGGCCGAACCTTCGCGAGGAATTTTAATGATTGCCGCGGGCCGGCATCCGGTGATTGAAAGATTGCTGGAAGAGCGCGGCGAAAGATTCGTGCCGAATGATTTATACCTGGACGACGAAAAACAATTTCTTTTGGTGATTACCGGGCCGAATATGGGCGGGAAATCGACCTATCTTCGCCAAGTGGCATTGATTTCGATTTTGGCGCAGATTGGATCGTTTGTTCCGGCGGCGCAGGCGAAGCTGCCACTGGTTGATCGTATCTTTACGCGGAACGGGGCGTCTGACAATTTATCACGCGGGCGTTCAACATTTCTGGTGGAAATGAGCGAAGTGGCTGCGATTCTTAGCACGGCTACTGCGGCGAGCCTGGTGCTGCTGGATGAAGTAGGGCGCGGGACGTCAACGTTTGACGGCTTATCGATTGCTTGGGCGGTTGTGGAAGCCCTGCATGCAGGGGCGCGTCCCCGGACGCTGTTTGCCACGCACTATCATGAACTGACTGAGTTAGAACAATTGCTGCCCGGAGTGCAGAACGTGCACGTTTCGGTGCAAGAATCGGGAAGCGAAATCGTTTTTCTCAGACGTGTGGAGCCTGGCAGCGCGAACAAGAGCTACGGGATTGAAGTGGCACGGCTGGCGGGTTTACCTATGGGCGTGATATCAAGAGCGCGGGAGATTTTGCGACGTCACGAACAGAAAGAAGAGAAATTGACCGAGGAACTTTCACCAGGAGCGGCGGGTCAGGAAGCGGTTCGTCGCGGGCATCAAACAAGTTTCACCGCGCTTGATGAATCGGTGCTGGAAGCTTTGCGCGGAGCGGATTTGAACAAGCTTACTCCGCTGGAAGCGATGGTTCTGTTGGCAGCATTGCAAAAACAGCTTTCGTAGGAAGGCGCGGACAATCCATGCTGGTGTTGGGGATGATGTCGGGGACGTCGGCCGATGGAATCGATGTGGCTCTTGCACGCATTTCCGGGAAGCCGCCCAAGCTTTCGATAACGCTCGAAGGGCGCCATCACCTTCTCTACTCTTCCGTGTTGCGCAAGGCCATTTTGCGAGTAGCAGCTGGCGAGGCTAGCGGCGCAGCGGAAATCAGCCAATTGAATTTTGCCCTGGGCGAAGAATTTGCCCTGGCTGCTATTGCAGCATGCAAGCTTTGGCGAGTGCCCATGCGGAGAATTTCGTTGATTGGTTCGCACGGCCAGACGATTTATCACCAGGGCGCGCCGTCTTCCTTTGTGGGCCATTCGAGAATTTCGTCCACGCTGCAAATTGGGGAGCCAAGTGTGATTGCCGAGCGAACTGGAGTGACCACGATCGCGGATTTTCGGCCGGCGGATATGGCGGCTGGAGGACAGGGCGCTCCGCTGGTTCCGTTCGTTGATTATTTATTGTATCGGCATCCCACACGGAATCGCGTGGCTCTAAATATTGGCGGAATTGCGAACGTCACAGTGATTCCGGCGGGGGCCAAGCCGAAGGACGTTTTTGCGTTCGACACCGGACCGGGCAACATGATCGTGGACGCGTTGGTGGAAACATTCACGCATGGCCGCGCGCGTTACGATAAAGATTCGGAAATGGCCTTACGCGGATGGATGCTTCCGAAGCTACTGAACGAAATGATGGGACATCCTTATCTTCATAAGGAACCTCCGAAGACGGCTGGGCGAGAACAATTCGGGCGAGCGTACACAGAGAAAATATTCGCCTGGGGCAAAAAGAATCGAGCGAAGCCGGCAGATGTCGTGCGGACCGCGACAATTTTCACTTCCCTTTCAATCGGAAATGCATTTCAGAACTTTATTTTGCCGCGCACGCAGGTAGACGAGTTAATCGTTTCCGGTGGAGGTGCGCGAAATACGCTGATGATGGTTTACCTTGCGGCGATTCTCCCTGGATTTTCCATCGTCTCATCCGATCATTTCGGGATTCAGCCCGAGGCGAAGGAAGCTTTGGCGTTTGCGATTCTGGCATACGAAAGTTTCCATGGACGGTCGAACAATTTGCCGTCTGCTACGGGCGCCATCCATCCTGCGATCCTTGGAAAGCTGGTTCATGGGCGCGCGCGATAAATTGCGCCGTCGCCTCACTGTTCTGGCATTACTCACGCTACTGCTTCCGGCTGGCTGCTCGTATTTTCGGCAGGAATCCGATCCCCATACTTTAGTTTTTCTGATGGAGGCCGCGCCTACCAATCTGGATCCTCGCATCGGCGCAGATGCCTACTCGGCTCATCTCGACGGACTGATTTTTTCGAGCTTGGTGGCCCATGACGCGCAGATGAATGTGATTCCCGACTTGGCCGAGCGGTGGGAAACGCCGGATCCGCGCACCTATGTGTTTCATCTGCGCCACGGCGTCGAGTTCCACGATGGGCGCGAACTTACTTCTGGGGACGTGAAGTTTACCTTCGACACGATTATTTCCGGCGCGGTGAAAACTCCCAAGCGAGGCTCGTTTCGACTCGTTGCTTCCACTGAGGCGCCGGACGCGTACACTTTCGTGTTCCATTTGCGTGAGCCATATGCATCATTTCTTTTTGGACTTTCGCGGCCGGCGGTTGGAATCGTGCCGCGAGATTCGCCTGCTGGAGTATCGCAACATCCCGTCGGAAGCGGGCCGTTTCGCTTCGTAAGCCAAATCAGGGATGAAGAAATTATCCTGGAGCGCAATCCTAATTACTTTGGAGCGGCGCCGAAAATAGAACGTATTCGATTTCGGATCGTTCCGGACGCCATCGTTCGTGCGCTGGAGTTGCGCAAAGGCTCGGCGGACGTGGAAATCAATTCTCTGATGCCGGACATGTCGGCTACCCTGGCGAAGGAACGCGGACTGGCGGTGGACGAGCAGCCTGGCACACCGGTGGCTTACCTGGCATTCAATTTTGAAGATCCGATTCTTGCGCATCGCGAAGTACGGCAGGCGCTGGCCTACGCCACGGATCGCGAAACGTTAGTAAAATATCTGCTGCGCGGGCAGGCGCGGCCGGCTAGCAGTCTGCTGCCGCCAAATCATTGGGCGTTCGATGCGGATATCCCGCAATATGGTTACGATCCCGGGCGTGCTGAAAAACTGTTGGACGCTGCGGGGTTTACTCGCGGGGCCGGCGGCGTGCGATTTCATCTAGCGTTGAAGACTTCGACCGACGAGTCCGTTCGGCTGACGAGCGCGGCGATTGCGGACCAATGGAAACGCGTTGGAGTGGCGCTGGATTTGAGGCCACTTGAATTCGCCACCTTTTTTTCAGATATTTCGCGCGGGAGCTTTCAGATTTACACGCTGCGCTGGGTGGGAGCGAACAACGATCCCGACATTTTCGAGTATGTTTTTGGTTCGAAAAAGATTCCGCCGGATGGGGCGAATCGCGGACGTTATCGCAATCCGGCGCTCGATGCCCTGCTGGACAGCGCACGCGTGGAAATGGTCCAGGAAAAGCGGAAGGCGATCTTATGGCAAATTCAGAAGATCGTGGCGGAAGACGAACCGTACATCAACTTGTGGTATCCGGATAATGTTTGCGTGCATCGCGACAGACTCACGGATGTGGTGATTCCACCGGGCGGGGATTACGAGTTTCTGGATGCGGCTAGACTGAAATAGGAATTTTGTCGCGTTTATGCAGACCGGCCACTTTCAAGAGCTCTAGCGATTTCTTCTTCGGGAAGCGCGCCTTCACGAGCCAGCGTCCAATCATCGCCATCGATGCGCACGATGGTCGATGCCATGGTGGCGCCGGTGTCGCCGGCGTCGAGAATTAACGGGAGGCGGTTGCCGAGCTGTTTCACAATTTGGGCGGCGTTTGTGCAGGATGGGAAGCCGGAAAGATTCGCGCTGGTGCCAGTGATGGGCCCGCCGACCGCGTCGATGATGGCCGTGGGGATTGGCGAATTCGCCCAACGCAGAGCGACGCGGCCGCTGTTTCCCGTAACTTTTAGCGGGAGACGATGCGTGGCTTCCACAACAAGAGTCAACGCGCCGGGCCAGAATTTGTGCGCGAGGATTAGAAACACGTCGGGAACATCGCGAATCAATGTAACTGCTTGTTCAATCGAACTCACGAGTATGGGAAGAGCTTTAGTTTCCGGTCGGCCCTTGGCTTGGAACACGGCTTCGATGGCGGCAAGGTTAAAAGGGTCGGCGGAGAGGCCATAGAAAGTGTCGGTGGGAATGCCGACAACGTCGCCGCGTTTGATGAAGCCGGCGGCGTAGTCCACCACGCGGGTTTCCGGAGCCTTGGAAGATATTTTAAGAACTTCGACGGGCAATGTTCACTCGCGGCGTTGTGCCATGATGCTTTGGGAAACTACCACAGGGATGGGCGTGCAAGCAAGACGGCATCTGTTCTCACGTCCTGGCATGCGGAGTTCACGGTCGAGGCGATTTGTTCTAACGAGTAGTTTCGGATTGCGGGCGGGTTTACGCGAGAGCAGGCGTTTGTTAGGCTTGTTGCATGGCGCAACAATTTCCTTCCGATAAGCGCGCGCTCGGCGAGAGAGAAACTTCACGCCCTGCTTCGAGCGGAGGCGCCGCAACAAGTGCGGCAGGGCTGACTCAAACAGACCTAATCAGCAGCCGCGACAACAAATGGCTGAAGAAATTTCGCGCGGCGCTGCGCGGTGCGGGGCCGCAACCGGGGGAGCCGATCGCTGCGGAAGGGCCGAAACTGGTGGAAGAAGGCGTGCGCGCGGGACTCGAAACGGAAGCTTTGTTGGTGAGCGAAACCGGCGAGCGTCAATTGGAGCGGATACTGCGCGCGGCTAGCGAGAGCGAGTCCGGGATTCCGCGATCGCGAATTTTCAAGACGACTGACAAATTGTTCGAGGGCGTGGCAGGGACTGAGACGCCACAAGGCGTGGCCGCTCTATTTCTCGCGCGGGAATGGAGTTTTGAGGACCCGCTGCGCGGACGGGCCGATCCCGATGGAGCGTATCGCAGCGATGCTCCACTGGTGATTGTTATGGCTGGCGTGCAGGATCCGGGAAACGTGGGAACGATTGTGCGATCGGCGGAGGCGTTTGGCGCGTCGGGAGTTGTGGCCACGCGCGGGACGGCGGATCCGTGGTCGCCGAAAGCGTTGCGAGCTTCTGCGGGTTCGGCGCTGCGTTTGCCGCTGCTGCGTGGTATGGGGGGGCCTGTTCTGCTGGCGCAAATGCGCATAGCGGGAGTGCGGATTTTGGCGGCTGGAGCAAAGCCGCATGACTCGCCCCATAGGAAAGATGCAAATTTCGATGGAGCGATGCCGGACATGCGAGGTCCGTGCGCGATTTTTATCGGCAACGAAGGAGCAGGCGTGCCGAGCGAAGTGGAACATGCTGCCGATGAATGGATTTCTATTGCCATGAGCGACGATGTGGAATCGCTGAATGCGGGAGTAGCTGCGTCGGTGATTCTGTTCGAGGCGGCGCGACAACGGCGAGGCGCGTAAATCTGTATGGGACTTTTTAGAACAATCGAACCGGAGCCGGAAGCGGAGTCGCAGGCGGGGCGCCCACTTGCGGATCGCATGCGTCCACGCACGCTGGATGAGTTTATTGGACAAGAAGAGCTGCTTGGTCCGGGAAAGCCGCTGCGAACGCAGATTGAACGCGACGATCTGAGTTCCATGCTGCTTTGGGGGCCACCGGGATGCGGCAAGACTACGCTCGCGCGCATTATTGCGAAGAGCACGCGATCGGACTTCATTCCCTTCAGCGCGGTGCTAGCCGGAATAAAAGAAATCAAGGAAGTAATGGCGAAAGCTGAGAGCGCGCGGCGCTACGGGGCGCGCACGATTGTGTTCGTGGACGAAGTGCATCGCTTCAATCGCGCGCAACAGGACGCTTTTCTGCCGCATGTGGAGGCTGGAAATATTTTGCTGATTGGCGCGACTACGGAAAATCCTTCGTTTGAAGTGATCGCTCCACTGCTTTCGCGTATGCGCGTTTATGTGATGAAGGCGCTGGCGATGGATCAGATTGTTGAACTTCTGCAGCGAGCGCTGACAGATCCCGTCCGCGGCTTGGGCAGGGAAAAAGCGGAGGCGCCGGAAGATGTGTTGGATCGAATTGCGATATTGGCCAATGGGGATGCGCGTTCGGCGTACAACACACTAGAAGCGCTGGTGATGGGCACGACACCGGATGCGGAGAACCGGCGCGTTTTGTCGCAAGCGCGACTGGAAGACGTGCTGCAGAAAAAATTTCTGCTTTACGACAAATCGGGCGAAGAACATTTCAATCTTATTTCCGCACTTCACAAATCTGTGCGAAATTCTGATGCAGATGCTTCGCTGTATTGGCTGGCTCGCATGCTGGAATCGGGCGAAGATCCATTGTATGTGGCGCGACGGCTTGTGCGCATGGCTAGTGAAGATATAGGGCTGGCGGAACCGCATGCGGTGCAGGTGACGCTGGCGGCGATGCAAGCGTTTGAATTCCTGGGGCCGCCGGAGGGCCATCTCGCGCTCGCGCAGGCGGCGGTATATCTGGCGCTGGCGCCGAAGTCGAATGCGGTGTACACGGCCTACGGCCACGTGCAAGAGGATTTACAGAAAACGCTTGCCGAACCTGTGCCGTTGCACTTGCGAAATGCGGTGACAGGATTGATGAAGAACATCGGATACGGGAAAGGCTATCAGTACGCGCATCACTCGGAAGAAAAAGTAACGGATATGACTTGCTTGCCGGAAAGCCTGGCCGATCGTGTGTATTATCATCCGACCGATCAGGGATTGGAAGCGCGCATCCAGCAGAGGATGGAAGAAATCCGGCGCATCAAGGCGAAGCGTTCGGATGAAAAGGACCAAGAATGAGCGAGCGAGAACGGCGAGGTGTGATTCAATTCCCGGTCAGTTCACATTTCCTGTTCATCTTGCTCGTGCTTACTCTATGTATTCCCCTACTCTCTTATTCCCAGGGCAAGGCGCTCGTTAGGATTGATGAAGATGTTCAAGCATTTGCGATTGGGCCCGATAATCGGATCGTCTATGCCGTGCAGCACATGCGCAAGTTCAAAAAAGCCCGAGTCGAACGCGACGACTTGTGGATTTCTTCTCCCGAGGGAAAGCAGAAGAAGATCAGTGACGGCGAAAAGATATTTGCGGATATGTTGTTGAACTACCAAGTGCAGTCGTTCGCCTGGTCACCGGACGGACATCGCATTGCGGTGATGATGCAAACCGCGGAAATGGTGCCGCCGAAAGGAACCAGGGATCAGCAGCTTGACGAAGAGGAAACACAAGCGCCGCGCGGAATGGTCGCCGTTTATCTGATGGATGACGAGGGACATCAAATCCCCATTCAGGGGATGAAGGACGGGCTGCTCAACGACGGTTACAACGCGACTTGGCTTGCGGATGGGAAGACGCTGGTGTACGTCACCAAGACGGGTGCGGATTTTAACGAGTTAAATACCCTGCTCCCGTCGCAAGGAAAGAGCAAGCCGCTTTTTCAGGGCCACACTTTCGCGGCGCTGGCATGGGACACGAAAAACAATCAGGCCTTTGCGATTGAGGAAAGCACGCGGGTGCTGACCTCGCCGATGCTTGTCCGGCTGAATCTGGCGACCGAAACGAGGACACCGGTGGCGCCCGTGGATGAATATGTGGGCGGCTTTGCGGTATCCACGTCGGGAAAAAAGGCTGGATACTTTCGCGATGGAGATACGCTAGAAGTGCGAGACCTGCTGAATCCCACTACGCCAGCGGTGCAGGTGAAGGTAGCCATTGGCGTATTCCAATGGGGGCGTGACGACCGGCGCGTTTTGCTAAAGCGCGGAGACCCGCTGAAGTCCGGCAATCTAACGTGGGTCGGCGTGTACGATGGGCGGTTCGAGCCGGTGCTGCACGATCTGGTATTTCACGATTTCGAGCTTTCTCCTAACGGCGAATTGGTGGCGGTGACTGAACCGGGGAAGCGAAGTCTGTTGCTCTACGGCTTGCATTAGGTGGGTTTCGTTTACCTGGGGGCCTCGCGGGATCTTCTGACGTGCTCCTTCAACATACATTTATTCATGACCACAAACAGCCCAGCATGCCTGGCGCGTGCGGCGGCCTCGGCGTTTTCGATTCCTTCCTGCATCCAGACGCAGCGGGCCTTTATCTGAATGGCAGCTTCCACTATTTCCGGGACAAACGCCGGGCGTCGAAAGATCTCCACAACATCTATGGAAACTGGGACGTCTTGTAATCGCGCGTAGCTTTTTTCGCCGAGGACTGCGCTTTCGTTGGGATTTACTGGAATAATTTGGTGGCCAACGGATTTTAGATACTCGGCCACGTGGAAACTTGCGCGCATGCGATTGCTGGACAGTCCGACGACGGCAATCGTTTTACTGGAATTCAATATCTCCGTGATGGCGTCTGGTTCGGACATGCCAGCGAGCTCAGCGTTCATAGCTGGATTAGGAGCGGAGGGTACTTTGTCCGCGGGATCAGCCATTTAAATCGCGGAGGTGTTTGAACCCAGGAGCGAGTGTGCGTGCGCTGCGGATTTGTGCACGCCAGCTTTTTGTACTTCTGCAAGGGCCTGTAGGAACTTCAGATTCTCCTCGTGCGTTCCAACAGTTACACGAATCGCTGACGGGAAACCCATCCAACGCATGGGCCTGACGATCACAGCGTGCTGAAGGAGCGCTTCCACGAGCGGTTCAGTGTCGGTTCCAAAAATCACCAGGAGGAAATTTGCCACCGACGGAACGTACTTGATTCCCAGTCTGGTAAGGCCTGACGTTAATAGCGTGAGGCCTGCGCGGTTAGATTCCACGGAGCGGCGAACGTGTTCTGAATCATCCAAAGCCGCCAAGCCAGCTGCCTGCGCGATGCCCGAGGTGTTAAAAGGGCCGCGAATCTTGTTCATTTCAGCGAGAAGGGCTGCGGGGCCGATGCCGTAGCCTATTCGAAGTCCCGCCAATCCATAAACTTTCGAGAACGTGCGCAGAACCAAAAGATTTCGCCCGCTGCGGACGATCTCGACGGAGCGAGAATAGTTCGAGTCGTCAACGTAGTCGCAATAAGCCTCGTCGAGTACGACAAGAATATTTTCAGGGATGCGCGCGAGAAACGCATCGAGCTGATCGGCGCTGAACATTGTACCGGTAGGATTATTCGGATTCGCCAGAAAAATCAGCTTGGTCTCTTCGGGCATTTCCCGGGCGATCGCTTCCAAGTCGAAATGATATTCGCGCATGGGAACGTCGAAATAGCGGGCCCCAGTTCCGCGAATTGCGATGTGGTACAGCGGGAAGGAACCGTAGGAAGTCACGCCGCAATCGCCAGGAACTAATGCGATGCGTCCGGAGAGGTCGATGAGCTCGGTGGAACCGCCGCCAAGAATTATATGGTCCGCTGAAATTGCATGCTTTTTTGAGAGGGCTTCTCGGAGGTAAAAGCCGCTGCCATCGGGGTAGCGGTTGGAATTGGCGAGCGCCTTTTGTGCGGCTTCCATCGCGCGCGGCGAAGGCCCGAGCGGATTTTCATTGGACGCGAGCTTGCTGGCGTGCATGTTCAATTCGCGTTCAACCTCCTCCATGGGTCTTCCGGGCAGG
>Ga0209380_10000406_pt1 | contig 30364 bp, 30 predicted proteins | sample HubBroMetageWFT6_FD_188347 | JGI IMG/M metagenome (GOLD analysis project Ga0209380, IMG submission 188347) | Warmed and freeze-thawed soil microbial communities from the Hubbard Brook experimental Forest, New Hampshire - Hubbard Brook CCASE Soil... | ecosystem: Environmental > Terrestrial >... | reverse complement strand
CACCAGCGGTGTTCTTGAAGAGCACCGCATAGGCCGCAAAGAAGGCCGAGAACATGATCACGTCGGAGAGCAGGAAGATCCAGAACCCGTAACCGACGATGATTCGCTTGGGCGCAGGGCCGCCGCTGCCGTAACCGCTCATCGGCCGATGCGCCGCTTCGGGCGCACCGAAGAGCGGCTCGTGCCCCACACGCAACGCAGGGGTGCTCATCGGGCCGCTCCCGCCAGCAGCGCTGCGGCGCGCGCGGCGCGGTTGGCGCGATCGATACGCGCCACCTCCTCAGCCGGGATCTCAGTCTCATGGATGTCCCGCCAGGCAAACACTACGAAGGTCACGTACGCACCGAGCAGGCCAAGCACCACCAGCCACCAGATCTGCCAGATCAGGGCGAACCCCGTCACCACCGCAAAAAACGCGGTCACGAATCCCGTCGGGCTGTTGCGCGGCATCTCGATGGCGGCATACTGCGGCTCGGGGGTCGCCAGGTGGTGCGTGGCGCGCGCCTGTTGCTTGATGTCCCAGTAGGGTTCCTCACTCGTCACCGTGGGCAGCACGGCAAAGTTGAATGCGGGCGGCGGCGAGGCGGTGGCCCATTCCAGCGAGCGTCCGTCCCAGGGATCCCCGGTCGGCTCGCGCCGCTGCGCGCGGCCGCGCATGGAGACCCAGAGCTGAGCGATCTGCAGTGCAATGCCGCACAGGATGAGCAGCGCGCCCACGCCCGCGATCAAGACCCAGGGATGCCACTCTGGCCGGTCATAGTGCTGCATGCGCCGGGTCATGCCTTCAAACCCCAGCACATAGAGCGGCATGAACGCTACGTAGAAACCGATGAGCCAGCACCAGAAGGCGGCCTTGCCGAGCCGCTCATCGAGAGTGAAGCCAAAAGCCTTCGGGAACCAGAAGGTATAACCCGCGAAGGCGCCAAACAGCACCCCGCCGATGATGGTGTTATGGAAGTGCGCCACGAGGAACAGACTGTTGTGCAGCACGAAGTCGGCCGCCGGCGAGGCGAGCAGCACTCCCGTCATGCCGCCGATGACGAAGGTCACCATGAAGCCGACCGCCCAGAGCATGGCGGACGTGAAGCGGATGCGACCGCCATACATGGTGAACAGCCAGTTGAAGACTTTAACGCCGGTGGGCACCGCGATGATCATGCTGGCGATGCCAAAGAAGCCGTTGACATCGCCTCCGGCGCCCATCGTGAAGAAGTGATGCAGCCAGACGGTGAAGGAGAGGATACAGATCGCCATGGTGGCAATGATCATCGAGCGGCGGTCGAACAGCGGCTTGCCACAGAAGGTCGAAACCACCTCGGAAAAGACCCCGAAGGCGGGCAGGATGAGGATGTAGACCTCCGGGTGTCCCCACGCCCAGATCAGGTTCATGAACATCATCGCGTTGCCGCCGGCTTCATTGGTGAAGAAATGAAACCCAACGTAGCGGTCGAGCAGCAGCATGGCGAGGGTCGCCGTCAGAATCGGGAATGCGGCGACGATCAGCAGATTCGACGCGAGCGACGTCCAACAGAAAATCGGCATGCGCATGTAGCTCATGCCCGGCGCACGCATCTTGAGGATGGTCGTCACCATGTTGATCCCGGTCATGAGCGTGCCGATGCCGGATATCTGTATGGCCCACAGGTAGTAATCCACGCCGACTCCCGGGGAGTAGGCAAGCTCGGAGAGCGGCGGGTACGGCAGCCACCCTGTGCGGGCAAATTCACCGACCACCAGTGAGACGTTGATCAGGAGCGCTCCGGATGCGGTGAGCCACAGACTCACCGAGTTCAGGGTGGGAAAAGCGACGTCGCGCACCCCCAGCTGCAGCGGCACGGCAAAGTTCATGAGTCCGATGACGAACGGCATCGCCACGAAGAAGATCATGATCGTGCCGTGAGCCGAGAAGATCTGAGAGTAATGCTCGGGTGGCAGATACCCCGCAGCGTGAAAGGCCAGCGCCTGCTGGGAACGCATCATGAGCGCGTCGATGAAGCCGCGTAGCAGCATCACCGCGGCCAGCAGGCAGTACATGACGCCGATGCGCTTGTGATCGGTGCTGGTGATCCATTCGCGCCACAGATAGGGAAGGTAACCCCGCGCCACCACCCAGATGACAACCGCAGCTATACCGAAAACGACCAGGGCTCCCGCCGCAAGCGGAATCGGCTGACCAAAGGGGATCGCAGCCCAAGTGAGCTTGCCGAACATTTCAGTCGTGCCTCTGCGCGAGCACCGTCGAGCCACCTGCGCTGGTGCGCGCGGTCGGTGGCCCCTCGCCCGGCGGCAATTGTTGATGAACGATCTCGCCGAACAATCCGCTTTGCACCGAGCGATAGGTGTAGGGACTGACGTCCTGAGTCTGCTTGAGGAGGCCGCGATAGGCGGCTTCACCCAACACCGGACCGCCGTCACGCGCAGCCGCGGCCCAGCCGGCGAATTCCTGAGGCGCCACGGCGTCCACATCGAAGGTCATACCGGGGAACCCATCGCCGCTAAAGTGCGCCGACAGCCCCAGGTAAACGCCGGGGCGGTCGGCCTGCAGGTTGAGGCGGCTCGTCATGCCGTACATGGCGTAGATCTCGCTGCCGAGCTGCGGCACAAAGAACACGTTGAACACGCTGGCCGAAGTGATCTTCAGATTCAGCGGCACCCCGACCGGAACCACCATGCGGTTCACGCTGGCGACATTCTGCTGCGGATAGATGAACAACCACTTCCAGTCGAGCGAGACCACCTCGACTTCGAGGGGCTGCGCCTTTGACTTGAGTGGCTCGGCGGGATCGAGCAGATGGGCGCTGATCCAGGCGATGCCGCCGAGGAAGAAGATCACCAGGGCGGGGATCGACCAGACGAGCAGCTCGAGCCGTCCCGAGTAAGCGAAGTCGGGCCGATAGCGCGCGCGTGCGTTCGAGGCACGAAACCAGTACGCGAACACAAGAGTCAACACGATGGTCGGAATCCCGACAGCGAGCATGATCGCGAGGGAATCGAGCAACACGATACGCTCGCCCTCGCTCACCGGTCCGGCGGAGGAAAGGACCGCGGTGTGGCATCCCGCGAGCGAGAGCGACAGCAGCGGCACGAGGCTGCGGCTGACGACGGTGACTCCCGCTTTCATGGCTGCGCGTGCAGGCCTTCTCACGAACCCCTCGCGTATGCGCACCCCGTCGACAGACCTTTCTGTCCCGCGTGCGCGAACCACCAAATGCAATACAACAATGCCGGCTGCAAGGGGAACCGCAAGCTTAGCGTTTATCAACTCCCGCACGCACACCCTGCTGGCAGCCTGCAACGCAACATTCGCGAACTTTGCAGGAAGGATGCGCCGCTCGCCCGCTACGCGAGAAAAAATGCCGTAGAGCTTCGTGTGGCGCGGACGTAAACTAACAGCGACCTGCTCAGGGGCCTGCGGGAGTTAACCGATGAAATCCGGGGTTGGCGCGATTCTCGGCGCACTCATCGTCATCGGCATTGTTGCAGCCGGCGTGCTCTACGCGTATTGGGACCAGGCGGTGCCCGTGGCGGCCCTGGCGCTCAATTACGTACGCTATTGGTCCGCGCCTGCCGGCACCCTTGAAACGCAACTCGCGCCAAACTCAACGGCGCCGCAGGCGTCAGCGCCGACGGCTGCGGCCGCGCCCGCGGCTGCCGCGTCCGGGACCGAGGCAGACTGGCCAAGCTACAACAAGACACTCACCTCGAACCGCTTCTCGCCGCTGAGTCAAATCAACAGCACGAACGCTGACAAGCTCAGGGTGTTGTGCACTTATGACACCGGACAACATACCGGCTTCACGTCCGGATTGCTCGAGGTGGACGGCGCCCTGATTTTCGTGACGGAGTACGACCTGTTCTCAATCGATCCTGCGACATGCCGCGAGAGGTGGCGGACGCATGAGGATTACGCCCCCGCCACTCCCCAGGGGGTCAATCGCGGTGCGGCGTACCTGGACGGCATGGTGTTTCGCGGCACGCAGGATGGCCGCGTGCTCGCCTATGATTCGAAAACGGGCAAGCGCGTCTGGCAAACGTCCATCGCTGATCCGAAAAAGGGCGAGACCGCACCGGCCGCCCCCATCGCCTGGAATGGCCTGATCTTCATCGGCACCGCGGGAGGCGATATCAAGGGCGTGAAGGGGCGCATGTACGCGCTCGAGGCCAAGACCGGTAAAATCGTCTGGGAATTCTATCTCGTGCCGAAGACCGCCGAGGATCCAACGCGCGGGCCTGAGGGCGCACCCGGGCAAGACACCTCCACGTGGGGCAACACTCTGCAGGGAGTGCCGATCACCGGCGGCGGCACCTGGACTTCGTACAGCCTGGACCCGGATACGGGTCTTTTGTATGTGCCGGGCGGCAATCCCGCGCCCGATTTCGCCCCCGACGTGCGCCCGGGGCCAAACCTGTATACCGACTCAGTGGTGGTACTCGACGCGCAGACCGGCGCCTATAAGAACCACTTCAAGATCGTGCCGCGGGACTGGCACGATTGGGACGTTTCCAGCGCTCCCGCGATCATCCGCACCGCAGCCGGCAAGAAGGTGCTGTCGCTCGCCCCGAAGGACGGCCACCTGTACGGATTCGATCTTGACACGAACGCGCTGCTGTACCGGACGCCGGTCACCCGCATCGAAAATGCGGATGCGGCATTTTCCGCGGGCACAGCCGTCCACTTCTGCCCCGGCTCGACCGGCGGCAACGAGTGGAACGGTCCCGCGTACGACCCGCAGACGAACCTGGTTTACGTCGGCGAGGTCGAGTGGTGTACCACCGCTACGCTCATGCCGGTGCAGAAAATCGCGGCGACCAAGCCCGCAACACCGTGGTCCGCCGAAGCGTCGCGCAACCCTTTCAACACCTGGGGCAAACCCGATCGCGTCTTCGACTGGGCGGGCTGGACCTACGCGGTCGACGCCGACACCGGCACCTGGCGATGGCGAGCCAAGACGAATTACCCGATTCAAAGCGGCATGACGCCGACGGCCGGCGGCGTCGTCTTCTTCGGCGACATGGGCGGCAATTTCTATGCGCTCGACGCCACGGACGGGCGCAAGTTGTGGGGGCAGAAGGTCGGCGGGGCGATCGGCGGCGGCGTCATCACCTACGCCACCAACGGAACGCAAAAGGTCGCCGTAGCGACCGGCCTGACCGAGGTCCTGTGGCCGACAGAGATCACAACCGCGAAAGTGTCCGTGCTCGGACTGGAGTAGCGCTCCGCGGGCACCCTGGCAGACCTACGGTGTCGCCCAGGTCGAATCGCTCAGATGTTCATCCATGGCTTTGCCGGGGGCGCACTCGCTCGAATAATACTGGGCCTGCATGCCGCCTATTTTCCCCCGCTCCTGGTAGATAATGTTGTAATAGTCAAGGGCGTTTCTTCTTGCGATCCCGTCTGGAACCCCGAGTAACCTCGCCGCCCGGTAGTTTCGCTGGACGGCCTCACATTCGGTACGGGCTTCGTTGAGTTCGCCGCGTATGTGCATGCTCTCGTGCGTGAAGATGCCAAGACTCCACAGTTCCTGCTCGCTCGCGTGGCCAGGGTGATGCAGGTACGACATCAAGGTACCGCACCACGGATGTTGGAAGCCGATTTTCCCTGTTTGCGGATTGGCATGGGCGGCGGCGAGCATCTCGGCGTCGAGCATGGTGTCCCAGATAGTGTTGCAATGAACCCTGGCACGATGATTGTCGGCGAGCTCTGTGGCCTTCGCAGACAGGAACTGCTCGAAATACCAGGTATGCACCGGCGGCCAGGCAAACAGCACGCCTAACGCCAACACGATGGCGAGATAGGATTTCGACACCGGCAGCGGAGAATCAAAGCCGGCCGGAGCGACGATGCTCGCGTAGATTTCGCGGCACGCACACCAGAAGAAGAACACGGAACTCAGAATCCACAGCATATGCCGGGCACGTGGCATTGATTGCGCCCGGTTGGGGCGCCTGAATTACGCGTCGCAGCGCTGCCTGCGGTGCGGCCAGCGTCGTCAGTCGCAGGACGCCTAACCGCTCAGCTGTTTCTCGCGGCGTTCTTCCTCGCTCACCGTGTACAGAGCTTCCGGAATCACCTCGAGTCTCTCGCGCGGGATCGCTTGACCACTTATGTCGGACAAACCGTAAGTGCCTTCCTCTATCTTTTTCAACGCACGATCAACGCGCTCGAGCCGCTCGGCGTCGCGAACGACTAAGTTGCCATCCCGCTCAAGCGCGTCGAGTCGTTGTGCATCGTCCTCGAACTCGACTGCCTCACGAGCGCTCCTCCCTCTTACATCCGCTTCATCGGATTCGGCTGCCCGAGCCGCCGCGAGAAGATCCTCGCGCAAGCGCAGCAACTGCTGACGCTGCCTTTCCACAAACGCTTCATCAAGGCCAACTTTGACGGTTTGCATACCTGCCTCCATCGCGGATTCTTTTGAACTGTGCCCCGAGCTGGGCCGTTTCACGCCTTCTTCCTGCCGTCGAACTTCTCCTGCGCCTTGTGGATATCGGCCACGTGGGTCCGTGCCCAGGAGCCGAGCGGCTCGACGGCGCATCGCAGCGAGCGCCCCAGCTTGGTCAGCTCATAGTCCACGCGCGGCGGGATCGTGGGGAAAATCGTCCGCGTCAGCAGCCCGTCGCGCTCCAGCCCGCGCAGTGTGAGCGTCAGCATGCGCTGCGAGATCCCCGCGACCATGCGCTTCATCTCGTTGAAGCGCTTCGGCCCATCGCCCAGCAGCCCGATGATGAGCACACTCCATTTGTCACCGACCCGCGCCAGTACCCCGTTCACTGCGCGGCAATCGGTGGAGTTGCGGTCCAGGGTGGTCACTTCGGAGTGCTTCGGTATCAAGAGTGTGCCTTCTTGCGCAGTGTATCAGCAGTAACCAATATAGTCCCAGTTCTTGTTTGATACTAAGGAAAGGACGGATACCATGAGGTTACTGCATATCGATGCCAGCATTCAGGGTGCCAATTCCGCCAGCCGGCAGCTGTCTGCGGCCGTGGTCGAGCGCCTGCGTAAAGCCACGCCCCGTCTCCAGATCACTTATCGTGATCTCGCCGCAACGCCGCTCGCGCATCTGTCAGGCGCGCATCTGGGGGCGATGCAAGGCGCCACACCGGAGTCTTCTACCCTGCAGCAGGACCTGGCAGCCAGCCAGGCGGCGCTTGAGGAGTTCCTCGCCGCCGACATCGTGGTGATCGGCGCGCCAATGTACAACTTCACCATCCCCACCCAGCTCAAAGCGTGGATCGACCGGATCGTCGTGGCGGGCAAGACCTTTCGCTACGGCGCCGAAGGCCCGGTTGGTCTGGCTGGCAACAAGCGAGTCATCATTGCGATCTCGAGGGGCGGCTTGTACGGCCCCGGCGCGCCAGCGGCGGTGCTCGAGCATCTCGAGACCTATCTGCGAGGCGTGTTCGGCTTCATCGGCGTAGCCAATCCGGAGCTCATCGTCGCGGAAGGCCTGATGATCGGTACGGAACAGCGGCAGCAGTCCATGCAGCGCGCGCTGCAGGCCGCCGCCGCACTTCACGCCGCCTGATTCAGCCCAGCAACCTGGAGAAACCTTTCCATGAACGCTACCACCATAAACACTGGCACGACGAACATTGGCACCCTGAAGACCAGCACGCGCTTTCTGCCCTTCGCGGGTCGACTGCTCCTTGGCGGCATTTTCCTGATGAGCGGGCTCAGCAAGCTCACCGCCTATACGGGGGTCACAGCGGCTATTTCCGGCGCCGGTTTGCCGTTCGCCCCCCTCGGCTTTGCGGTCGCGGTGCTCGTCGAGATTGGTCTCGGAGTGCTGTTGCTGATCGGATATCGCGTGCGTCCCGTCGCGCTGGGTTTGGCGATCTGGTGCCTGGTGACGGCGATTTTTTTCCACAGCAATTTCGCGGATCAGAACGCGATGATCCACTTCCTCAAGAACCTGCTGATCGCGGGTGGCTTGCTGCAGATCGTGCACTTCGGCGCTGGTCCTGTCAGTTTGGACGCGCGGGCGGGCCGCTGACGTGTCTACCGGAGGCCCGATGGCCGTCACACGAGCGACATCAACGTTGCCGCGCCCGCGGCGGGCAATCGCGCGGCGAACACTTGGCCGAACGCACGGCCCGGTTACACGGTTGATGAGCCCGTCCGACTTCGGCGCACTGTTGAAGCCATTTGTGTTCCTCGACCTGTTCGACCATGAGGGGCCGCCGTTCAACGGTCCTCTGCATCCGCATTCGGGTATCGCGACTCTGACCTACGTCGCGGAAGGGGCGGTGAGCTATATCGATCCGGACAACGTCAGGGGCACGCTACCCGCCGGCGGCGTCGAATGGATGCAGGCGGGGCGTGGCATGTGGCACGGAGGCGGGCTCGACAAAGCCGGCCGCACGCGCGGCTTCCAGCTATGGATCGCGTTGCCACCGCCGCTCGAACTCGGCCCCACGATAAGCCTCTATCAGGCCCCTGAGGATGTTCCGCAAGACGGCCCGGCGCGAGTCCTACTCGGCAGTCACGGGTCCGTATCGAGCGCCATCGCGTTCCCTTCGTCAATCCGCTATCTCGTGGTACGACTCAAGGCCGGCGAGCGCTGGCGCTATGAACCCGCCGCGGGCCACACCGTTCTGTGGGTCGCTATCGCATCAGGCGCGCTTGCAACGCCTGACGAACTGCGACGCGGAGAGCTCGTGGCATTCGAGCCGTCGAGCGAAGCGGTGGAGTTCGAAGCGCTGACCGATACCGAGTTCGTCCTCGGCTCGGCCGCTCCACATTCGCATGATCTCGTCCTTGGCTACTACTCGGTCCACACCTCGCCGGGCGCACTGCGCGATGGCGAGGCGCACATACTGTCGATCAAGAGGCGGCTGGTTGAGGCGGGCCGTCTGGACTGAATCCGCCGAATTTCTCAGGGGGCTTGTCCCCCAGAAGAAACACCCCGTCATACTTCTTCAGCGCGCTTGGATCTCTCCATAGAGGCAGCTTACGTGTGCGCTGTCGCTCTCGTACGCTGCAACCACCATGGGAGCGAAGCGTCGCGAACTCGTCCGGTTGACGAAGCGTTTCGTCGCAGGAGACGCCCGACGCCTGCAGCCACGACGCCGCGCCTCGCCCTGTTTTTCGACCCTCGCATGCACCCGCCGGCTCACCCGGCCGCAACGTTTCCTGGCGCGAAACGTTGCATCCAACACGTGCGGATTGTTCGCGCGGGGCTGACGCCGCACGCTTCCCACTATGAACTCGGACCAACATCAGCTGCCACGCTACACCTTGGGAGCGAAAGGTCGCGAACTCATCCAGATCGCTTTGTTGTTCTTGCTTGTTTGCGCAGCCTGGGCGCCGCGCCCTGCAGATGCGCAGTCACTCTGCGCTAGCTGTGAGGTACAGGTCGGAGTAGGCGGAACCTATCACTACTGGGGCGAGACCGGCAGCCTGGTCCTGCCCGTGTCCTTGACCTGGAGTAATAACCGCTACGAGTTGGCCGCATTTCGTTTTACCGACCAACAGCTGCTTCCCTTTCCCGGAACACACCGAGAGCGCCTCATGGCCGATCCCTACTGGGGGGCGTCCCTCTCGCGCCGCTGGCGGCTATTTGAGCGCGGTCCAGTCCAGGGTTACTTCGGCTTCGGATTGGCGGGCAGATCTGAGTCAGACGTCCTGAGTGTCACGCGCTGGGACTTCGCTGAGCAGCTGGGACTACGCTTTCGCTTCCCCGGCAACCGTGTGGTCGGAGAGGTGACGATGCGGCATTGGTCCAACGGCGGGATTCGACTGCCTAATCACGGTCAGGACTTTGCCACTTTCACCATTCGGCTCGATTCCGGCCTGTTTGGGCTCGGCAGACAGGCGCAAAACGCGATCAATCCGTCCTTCAATCTCGATCACTCGCTGGCCGCCAACGCGACGGACTTCCAGGGACAGCCATTGCCATGAGCGACAGCGAGTTAGTAGAGATCCTTCGAACCGCCGGCAGCAGGAGCAACGCTCAACCTGAGAGGCTCCCCCTGCGCGTGTTGCTTCGCCTCGCGTTGACTCTGCTGCTCGCGATCCCGGTCTGTCTCGCGCTCACGCTTTTCTTCGTCCTCGAAGCCAGGCGATGAGCATGACCCCCATGGTCGTCGATGAGCACGCAACACGGGCTGCGCGCAACAGCCACACCGCGCTCAAGCGGCCTCCCTTCGAAAGCATTGCCTTGCTCCTTCAGGGCGGTGGCGCTCTCGGGGCCTATCAGGGCGGCGTGTACGAGGCGCTCTCGGAAGCGCACCTCGAGCCCGACTGGGTTGGAGGCATCTCGATCGGCGCGATGAATGCGGCATTGATTGCAGGCAATCAGCCCGGGGAGCGCGTCGGGAAGCTGCGCGAATTCTGGCAGCGCATCACCCAGGGCGCTCCCTGGGACGGCGCCGGGCTGCTCGGCATGGCGCCCGGCGCACTACGTGGTGATTTCGCCCGCAGCGTTCTCAATCAGCTGAGCGCAGGCGGGGCGCTGCTGGGCGGCATCGCGGGCTTCTTCGCCCCGCGCTTCCCGGCCGCCTGGCTGCAGCCGCCCGGCTCGCCCGAGGCGACCAGTCACTACGATACCGCGCCGCTCAAGTCGACTCTCGAGCGCCTGATCGACTTCGACCGCATCAACGCCGGGCAGACGCGCTTCAGCGTCGGTGCCGTGAACGTCAGCACCGGCAACTTCGTCTACTTCGACAATGCGACCCACAGGATCGGGCCGGAGCACGTGATGGCAAGCGGCGCCCTGCCCCCGGGATTCCCGGCGGTTGAGATAGAGGGCGAGTTCTACTGGGACGGCGGAGTCGTCTCGAACACCCCGCTCCAGTGGGTGCTCGAAAGCGAACCGCGTCGCGACACACTCGCCTTCCAGGTCGACCTGTGGAGCGCGCGCGGGACGCTACCGCGCACGATGGCCGAGGTGATGACGCGCCAGAAGGAGATTCAATACTCGAGCCGCACGCGCAGCAGTACCGACCGGTTCCGCTACACGCAGAAGCTGCGCAACGCGGTCGCGAGCCTGCTGCGCAAGCTTCCCGCCGAGCTGCGCAACAGCCCGGAGGTCGCGCTCCTGCAGGCGCATGCGAGCCGCAAGGTATACAACCTCGTCCAGCTCATCTATCGGGCCAAGCAGTACGAGGGAGACTCCAAGGATTACGAATTCTCGCGGCACAGCATGGAGGACCACTGGCGCGCGGGCTACTACGATACCGTGCGCACCTTGCGCCATCCCGAAGTACTCGCCCGGCCGAACAACCTCGAAGGCGTCATGACCTTCGATCTGTCGCAGAACGGACGGGAGTGAGTCTCGCTGCGAAACCGCAGCACTATACGGAGCCGAGCGCATGCAACTCAAAGACAAGACCGCCGTCGTAACCGGTGCCGCCAGCGGTATCGGCAAGGAGATCGCCCGGACCTTCGCGGAGGCCGGCGCCTGCGTCGTGGTCGCCGATCTCAACTTCACCGCTGCCCGCGCCGCAGCCGAGGAGCTCGACAGCTCGGGCGAGCGCGTCATCGCCGTGGCGATGGATGTCACCAGCGAATCGGACGTCGAATCCGGCATGGCGGCCGCGGTCTCGGTTTTTGGGCGAATCGACGTACTGGTCAGCAATGCCGGCATCCAGATCGTCGCGCCGCTCGATGAGTTGCCGTTTGCGGAGTGGAAGCGACTCCTCGCCATCCATCTGGACGGCGCCTTTCTCACCACACGGACGGCGCTGCGGCAGATGTATCGGCAGCGCAGCGGCAGCATCATCTACATGGGATCGGTGCATTCGAAGGAGGCGTCACCCCTCAAGGGCCCCTATGTCACCGCCAAGCACGGCCTCATCGGCCTCGCCAAGGTAGTCGCCAAGGAGGGCGCCAAGCACGGCGTGCGTGCGAACGTCATCTGTCCGGGCTTCGTGCGCACGCCGCTGGTCGACAAGCAGATCCCCGAGCAGGCACGCGAGCTCGGCATCTCCGCAGACGCCGTCATCAAGAGCGTCATGCTCAAGGACACCGTCGACGGGGAATTCACTACCGTGCGCGACGTCGCCGAGGCGGCGTTGTTTTTCGCGTCGTTCGAATCGAATGCACTCACCGGTCAATCGCTGATCGTCAGCCACGGCTGGTTCATGCAGTGACGGCCGGTGCGCAGCTCTGTGTCGGCGTGAAATGCAGCATTAACCGTCGACCGATTGTTCCTTTCGCCCGCGGCTCATAACCTCTTTACCAACCGGGAATCACACTGCAGGAGTACGAGCGATGTTCGGTGTTGAGTCCGGAGCCTCTTTTCACTCCCCGGTGCGCCCCCATGGGGCAACTTCCGCTGCCGGTCCGCGGGCGACTGTCCGTCCGCTCGCGCTGCTCGCCAGCGGACGCAGGCATGGCCCGATCACGCGCCTCATCACTCCCTGGAACATCGGTGAGCTGACGACGCCCTTCGTGTTCCTCGATTACGCCGAAGTCGCAGCGCAGTCACCACCCCTGCTGAGCATTCAGCCCCACTCGAGCATCGCGACCCTCACGGTCGTGCTAAACGGTACGCTGTCATTCCAGGACGCCACCGGCGGGCACGGCGAAGTTCGCGCAGGCGGCTTCGCCTGGATGAACGCCGCGCACGCCGTGTGGCGCGGCGGCGCCGCTTCCGACGAGCCGTTGCGCATGCTCCAGCTGTGGATCTCGCTCCCGGCGCTGCGGCAGAGCTCCGCGGTCGTGAGCGAGGACGTCACACCGCAGGAGGTGCAGCAAGAAGGTCCGGCCAGCGTCATCCTGGGACAGTTCGGCCGCGCCCGCTCACCGCTGCGCAGCGCAGCGCCCGGCGTCAATTGTCTGCGAGTCACCCTCGGCGACGGACAGCGCTGGCACTATGGCGCACCCGACGGGCACAACGTCACCTGGCTTGCGGTCGATCGCGGCGGCCTGCAGCTGCAGGAGGGCGAGCGGGTGTACAGCGGGCAGCTCGCGGTTTTCGGCGACTCGGGCGGCGTCATCGAAGCGCACGCGCACGGCGCTACCTCCTTCGTGCTGGGATCGGCCAGAAGGCAACCCCGTCCGCCCGCGCTGCACGAGTATCCGCTGCGTGCGAGCGTCGCGGCGCTCGTGCAGGCCGAGCCGCAGCGGCAGTGGATAGCTTCGCGCCTGCGCGCACAGGACCGCCGCTGACGCGAGCCCGTCAATGAATTCTGCATCGCAACCTGATGAAGCCTTCGGCGCGCCGGGGATCGCACCGACCTGGTCCTCGAGCGACAAGGACTTCGTCACTACCGCGCTCGGCAGCTCGAGGCTCTGGGCTGCGATCGGCCACGGCATCGTCAACGAGGTGTATTGGCCTTCGACCGGCCAGCCACAGATACGCGATCTGGGGTTCTATCTGGTCGGCCAAGGCCGCTGGATCGATCTGAAGCGTGAGTCCCGTTACCGACTGGTCACACCGGGCCCCGGTCTCCCGGCGCTCACCATCGTGCACCACGGCGATGATTATCAGCTCACTCTCGAGCTGCTGCCCGACCCCCAGCGTGATGTGCTGCTGGTGCGCTTCGCGCTGATCGGGCCGTTCCGCCTCGTGCTCATTCTCGCGCCGCACCTCGGCAGCACCGGCCGCGACAACAGTGCCTGGATCGATGACGGCGCGGCTTATGCGCGTGGTGGCGAGTTCGCGGTCTGTCTCGCCGCCAGCATGCCGCTCGAGCACCTCAGCTGCGGCTTCGTCGGCGCATCCGACGGCTGGCAGGACCTCGCGCGCCATGGCGAACTGACCTACGGTTTTCGAACTGCGACCGGCGGCACCGTCGCGATCAGCGGCCAGGCGAGCACCCGCCACGGCGTGCTCGCGCTCGGCTTTGCCTACAGTCCGAGCGGGGCCTACACCCGCGCGCGCACCGCGCTCGCAGCCGATTTTGATGCGTTGCGGAGCGACTTCCTCCAGGCCTGGCGCGCGTGGGGCGCCACCTTGAGTCTGCCCCGCCCCGACGAGACGCTCGGCGATGCCGCAGAGCTCTCAGCGGCCGTGCTGAAGATTCACGAAGATCGCGCTTACCCCGGCGCCGTGGTGGCGAGCCTCTCCGTCCCCTGGGGCAACAGCACCGACTCGCTCGGTGGCTACCATCTCGTGTGGCCGCGTGATGCGACCCTCACGGCCTTTGCGTTGCTCGCGGCCAATCAGCGCCTCGATGCCCGGCACATCCTCTCCCATCTGATCGCGGCACAGCGGCGCGACGGACACTGGCCACAGAACTATTTTCCGAGCGGTGAGCCGTACTGGAACGGAATTCAGCTCGATGAAGCGGCGCTGCCGGTGTTGCTGGCAGCCAAGCTCGCCGAGCTCGGCGAGGCGGAGCTGCCGGGTACGACCGAGATGGTGCGCGCCGCCATCGGCTTCATCGCCCGTACCGGACCCACCAGTCCCCAGGATCGCTGGGAAGAGAATTCCGGAGTGAGCCCTTTCACGCTGGCCGTGACGATTGCCGCGCTCATCGCTGCCGCCCCCTGGCTCGAGTCCGCACAGGGCGCTTACGTGCTCGCACTCGCCGAGGATTGGAACGAGCGGCTCGAGAGCTGGTGCTATGTCGAAGGAACCGCGCTCGCCCGCGAGGTCGGGGTGCCTGGTTACTACGTACGCATCGCTCCCTCGTGTCGTCGGGGCGAGCGCTCCCCGCAGGTGCAGCTGCGCAATCACGACGGCGAGAGCCTGCACGCCTCCGCGCTCGTGAGCCTGGATTTCTCGTATCTGGTACGACTCGGGCTGCGCCATCCGCTCGACCCGCGAGTGCAGGACACGATTCGCGTGGTCGACCATGTCCTCAAGGTCGAGACCCCGTCCGGCGTGCTCTACCACCGCTACAACGGCGACGGTTATGGCGAGCACGCCGACGGGGGTGCGTTCGACGGGCAGGGCATCGGCCGCGGCTGGCCGCTGCTCGTCGGCGAGCGCGGGCATCTCGCGCTGCAGAGCGGCGAGGATCCCCTGCCGTATCTGCAGACCATGTGGCGCTGTGCGAGCGCGGGCGGATTGTTGCCCGAGCAGGTTTGGGACGCCTCCCCTATCCCGGAGCTCGGCCTCGTCCCCGGCCGGCCATCCCGTGCCGCCATGCCGCTTGTCTGGGCGCACGCCGAATTCCTCAAGCTCCTCGTGGCGCGTGAGCGGGGACGACCGGCCGAGTGGCTCGATCGGCTCGAGCGGCATTTCGGGCATCGCGCGATCGGACGTCAGGGGCAACAGCTCGAGAGCCATGCAAGCGGCGCAGGCGACCGAGTGAGTCTGTGGCACTGGCGCGATGAGGTGCCGCTCGAGCGACTGCCGCACGGCAAGTCGCTCGCGATCGAGGATCGCGTCCCCTTCATCCTGCACCTCGGCTTCGACGGCTGGCAGCGTATCGAGGACCGGCGCGCCGAGCGCACGCCGTTCGGGCTGTGGTCGGTGGTGCTCGCCGGCGAGGAGCTCGCGCAGGTCGGGGAGCTGAACTTCACGCGACGCTACGAGAACGGCTGGGAGAACATCGACCATGTGGTCGGACTCACCACCGCGGCGGGTGCCTTGCCCCAAGTCGTCCCGGAGGTACCCAGACGAAAAGCTGCATGACTGGCATGCGCAGCAGGTGCGCAATGGCAGCAGGAGTGCCGCTCCGCCCAGCCGGCGGATGACCTGCTTCGATTCCCATCTCGGCCGGCGGCTCGCGCGGGCGACCTAAGGATGATGTCCGTGCTTCGCGCGAGCTGTCGGTCGAACCCCGGTCGGCCCCGAACGAGAGACCCATCGCTAAGCCGTTCGAGGGATGCGCGCATGCGCCGGCCGAGGTGAGCGCAGTTGCGCCCTCCGGTCAGTGTCTGCGCCTATCGCTTTGTGAAATGGAGCATCAACTACAGACCGATTGTTAGCGGTGCCCGCGGCGCCTATGTTGAAGTCCGGATGTTTGTTTTGCACATCAACTGGAGGAGCCGCCTGACAGCGGCGTTGCGCGAGCTCGGCCCCTATGCGGCGATCGGGTTGGTGCTGCCCGGTGGCACTGTGCTCGTGGCCTCTTTGTGGGCCTTCCGGCATCGCCGCTGGTTCCTCGCCCACGCGCGCCGCATGCTGACGCGTTCACTGTCGTGAAACACAGCGTTGTCCGTAGGCCGATTGTTGTCCGCGTGTTGCGTTCATATTCTTCTGCTTCGCAAGCGAAATGCGCGAGGTGAGTTGTGAACCGCACCACGATGCCAGCCGCCCGTCATCAGCTCGCACGGCTGCTTGTGCTGTGTGCGTTCGCGGTGCTGAGCGGCTGTGCATCGATGGGTCCGCCGCTCTCGGGCGCCACACCCGAGGAGGTGGCATCCCAGGAAGTGAGGCTCGGCGTGCGCACGTTTACCCCCGACGGCCGCTTCGAGGTGCTGTCTTCGAGTGTGGTCGCTCGGCGGCTTGAGGCACGGCTCGGCGATCAGCGCATGAGCATTCTCGCGCTCTCCGGTGGCGGCGCCACCGGAGCCTTCGGAGCAGGCGCCCTGGCGGGTCTCGCCCATAGCGGAACGCGTCCCGAGTTCTCGGTGGTGACGGGTGTCAGTGCCGGCGCGTTGGTCGCGCCTTTCGCCTTTCTCGGGCCGGCGTGGGACGCGGAGATGACCGCGATCTACACGGACGGGGTGACCCGCGGGTTGCTGCACCGACGCGTGCTCGGGGCCGTCTTCGGCTCGAGCGTCTACAGCGGCGTCCCGCTCAGACGGCTCATCGACCATTATGCCGACGACGCCATGATCGCAGCCGTCGCCGCCGGCGCAGCCAAGGGCCGGCTATTGCTCGTGGCGACCACCGACTTCGCGACCGGTGAGCCTGTCGTGTGGGATCTCGGCTCGGTTGCCCTCAATGGCGGCCCCGACGCCAAACGACTGTTCCGCGCCATCCTGCTCGCCTCCGCAAGCGTTCCCGGAATGTTCCCACCCGTGCGCATCCGGTTTCGCGCGGACGGCGGGGTACGCGAAGAGACGCATATCGACGGCGGCGTCACGCTACCGTTCTTCATCGCACCGGGAGCGGACGATCTGCCGGCGGCGGGCGACGGCCGACAGGCTGCGCTGGTGCGCATCGTGATCGATGGTCGTCTGCAGGACTTTCCACACGCGGCCAACGCCAACGCGCTCTCGATCTTCAGCCGCAGCATTTCCGCCGGACTGAGCCGCATGACACGCACCGCGCTCGAGGGAACGGTGGATGCGAGCCGCCAGCGTGGGATTGCGCTGGAGTACGCGGCGATACCCGCCTCGTATCCGCTGCACGGTGCTTTCAACTTCAGTCCGGACGAGCAGCGCGCGCTTTTCCAGTACGCCTCGAGCTGCGCGGAAGCCGGCCGTCTGTGGATTCGCGCGTCGCAGGGTGCGGCGCTGCCCATGCCCGCTCAGGGCGCCGCGGCCGGCGGCGCGCCCTGTCCGGCGGATGACCGGTTCATCGGGCGCTTCGTGGTGCTCGAGAGATGAGCTGGCGTCGCGGACTGCGCAAATAACGCTGACGACCGGATGCTGATGTTGCAACAGGAGAGCGTAATACCATGAAGCGCAATCAGACTGAGCCCACGCCAGCGTGGGTGGTCGACTACAGTGCCGCCCGGGCGCAGGCGATTCGCTGGCTCGGCGATCGCTACCTGCTGGCCAAGCCGATCAACGCGAACCGCTACAGCTCGCCAAAGCTCGCGCCGGTGGTCACGTCCGCGACGAGATCCACCTGACGAGCGGCTGAGAGACTCGGAAACACCGTGAGAAGTCCTGGCAACACAGCGAGACGTTTCCCAACACGAAACGCTGCATCAAGCCGCCGCCCGTTGTTTCCAACATCCGCCCCACATACAGTGCAGACGTGGGCGATTTCGTTGCCGGGTTTGCGCAACGCGGTTGCCACGCCAACGGTCGTCATGCTCTCCCCCCAGCTGCGGCCGTTCCACCTCGACCGGAAGGGAGTGTTCCCTTCCGGTCGTTTTTTTACCGCCGGCGCTTTCGACCGCAGATCCGTACGGCGGCTGTTGCAGAGGAGTGACGCATGGCACATGCGCTTGCACTGATCGCGGCCATCGTCTCAACAGCTGCTCTTGCCGTAGTGGTACTTCTGACCGCCGTGGTAGTGAGGCTCGCCTTCAAGGCGAGTCGGGCGTCCGAGGCGCGCAAGCACACGCAAGACCTGTAGCCCGCGGGGCGGCTGCCTTCGAGCCAGCCGCTCGTTCCTGCCAGCCGCCGCCGAGCGCCTTGTAGAGCGTCAGCCGATTGGTCGCCTGCTCACAGTTCTGCGGTTGCGCCGCGCCGGGACGCGCGGTTTCCTCTCACGACACATTGCATCAATGCTCGGCAGGTTCTTCGAGCTCGAGCACCGACGTACAGTCACTACCCGTTTGCAGCTACCGCATGGAGACGCCAGATGAGTGCGCCTGAGGAGCAGACGAATCTCGTCGCACAGATCGGTGCTTTCGGATTGGAGGACTTCAGGATAGTCGAACGTCCGCTCGCGCCCCTGCGGCGCCACGAAATTCGCATCCGCGTTCGCGCCGCGTCGTTGAACTATCGCGACCTCCTGGTAGCACTCGGGAAGTTCCCCAGTCGCGTCGATGACATCCGCCTGCCGCTCGTCCCACTCTCCGACTGCTGCGGCGACGTGATCGAGGTCGGGCGCGCGGTCGATCGCTTTCAGGTGGGCGACCGTGTCTCCTCGGCACCGATGCCGGATTGGACGGCAGGCCCGTTCAAACCCGAGAACGCGCACTCGGCGCTCGGTGGCGCGGTCGATGGGGTTCTCGCGAAATACTTCTGCGGGAATCAGCGCGGCTTCGTCAAGATCCCGGATACGCTGTCATTCGAGGAAGCGGCAACGCTCCCGACTGCGGCCCTGGCAGCGTGGAATGCGCTTTTCGAGGTCGCCGACCTCAAGCCCGGACAGACGGTGCTGGTGCAGGGTTCCGGCGGAGTGAGCGTGTTCGCGCTGCAGTTCGCACTCGCCGCGGGTGCTCGGGTCTTCGCGATCACCGGAAGTGAGACGAAGGTTCGGAGGCTCGAGCGCTTGGGCGCGGAGCACGTAATCCGCTGTGACAGGGAGCATGAGTGGAGCCGAGCGGTTCTCGAGGTCACCGGTAACGTCGGCGTTGACCATGTCGTCGAAACCGGGGGCGCTGGCACCATCGATGAGTCGATCAAAGCCACTGCCTTCGGCGGTTCAATCAGCTTGGTCGGCTTGCTGACAGGGGCCGGCGGCCGTCTGGATATGCTGCCCATACTCGCCAAGACTCTACGCATTCAGGGCGTCGTCGTTGGGTCCGTCGAAATGTTCGAGCGCATGATTGCCATGATCGAGCACCTTGGAATCAGCCCGGTGATCGACCAGGTGTTCGAGATGCAGGACATTGCGGCGGCGCTCACATATCTGCAATCCGGTCGCCATCTCGGCAAAGTCATTATCAAGCTGTAGATGGGCGAGCGGGTGCCAGTGCCTCTCGTACCGCTACACCATGGCCGGCTCGCCTGAGCTTCATCGGCGTGACCACGGTGTCGAGTTACCGCTTCGGCTGACCCCCTGCCCTGTCATCCTCACACTGGAGGTCAGCTTGGGTTGGGCCGCCACGGAGCACGGCGTAAACTATGTGGATGGATACGTTGACCAGCATCCGAGTGTTCCGTCAGGTGGTCGAGTCGGGCACCTTCGTGGCTGCCGCCGAGCGAATGGACCTCTCGACGGCCATGGTAAGCAAGCACGTGATGCACGTGGAAAAGCGGCTCGGGGTCCGGCTGCTGAACCGCAACAGCCGCACCTTGAGTCTCACTGAGCCGGGCCGAGTGTACTTCGAGCGCTGCAAGACGATTCTGGAGGATCTGGAGGCGACCGAGCTGGAGCTCGGGTCCCTCGGCACCGCCCCGCGCGGCACGCTGCGGATCACCTGCCCGAGCTGGTTCGCCTCGCAACGGATGGCGGACAACCTGGCCGAGTTCCGCCGCCGCTACCCCGAGATCGTGGTCGACGCGTCGTTCGAGGACCGGCGGGTCGATCTGGTGGAGGAAGGTTATGACCTCGCCCTGCGAGTGACGCGCGACGGTGCGCTTCCCCCGGGCCTCATCGCCCGCCCACTGCGCTCCATGTCCTTCTTTATAGCTGCCTCACGGGAGTATCTGAACCGCAATGGAACTCCCGAGTCTCCCGAGGATCTCGCCCGCCACGACTTCGTCGCGGTCGGCAACATTGATTCCCTTCAGCTCACCAGCTCGAAGGGAAACATCGAGGTTCCGCTGCGCGTGGTGCTGCGCTACCGTTCAATGAGCGGCGTGGCCAACGCCGTCGCCGCCGGTATCGGCCTTGCGCCGCTGCCGGACATCCTGTTCGAGGACCCGATATTCAAGGACGTGGTGAAGCCCGTCCTTACGGACTATCCCCTGCAGGAACCAACGCTGTATGTCGTATACGTCAGCCGCAAGCACCTGCCTCTCAAGATCCGTGCCTTCATCGACTTCCTGCAGGAGGTGGCTTCCAGAATCCAGCCGCCCAGACTGGTTGCGACCGGCTGAGTCCGTCCGACGTCTTACGCCGTTTCTCCTCCCCATTTCGAGCGGTGAACGTGTGATGCCTGAGTGCTAGAGTCAGGTCCCATGCGAATGCTTGTCGTCGGTGCCGGTTCGATCGGCGGCCTCTTTGGCGGCCGTCTCGCCCAAGCTGGGCGCGATGTCACCTTTCTCGTGCGCGCTGGCCGCGCTGAACAACTGCGCAGGGACGGTCTGCAGATCGTGAGCCCGCTCGGCAATGCAACCGTGCGGCCCAAGCTGCTCGCCAGCAAAGACATCCACGACGCCTTCGATGTGGTATTTCTGTCTGTAAAGGCCTACTCCCTGGAGTCAGCGATTGGCGATTTCGCTCCCGCCGTCAGTGACCGGACGATGATCCTGCCCATTCTCAATGGGATGGAGCATATGGACACGCTCGCCGCGCACTTCGGTGCCCGGGCCGTCATCGGTGGCGCATGTAAGGCCGCCACCATGCTGGACAAACAGGGTCGCATCGTGCAACTCACCAAGCTGCAAGATCTGGCCTACGGCGAGATGGATGGCAGTCGTTCGGAGCGCGTAAGCCGGCTTGACGAGTTCATGCAGGGCGCGGGTTTTGACGCGCGAATCTCTCCGTCAATCGCGCTCGAGATGTGGCAGAAATGGACCTTGCTCGCGACATTGGGTGGAGTTACCTGTCTGATGAGGGGCAACACGGGCGAAATCGAAGCCGCACATGGCGGCAGGGAATTCCTGACCGGGTTCCTCAATGAGGTGGTGTCGGTCATCCAGGCTGCAGGCGCTCCGCTCGGCGAAGCGTTCATCGCCGCCACCTCTGAAGCGCTGCTCAAATCCGGCGCGCCAACAACCTCATCACTTTACCGGGATCTGCAGGAAGGGAACCGGGTCGAGGCGGACCAGATTCTCGGCGATCTCCTGCTGCGCGGGGTACAGGCGGGATTGCGTGCGCCGTTAATCTCTGCCGCGTATACCCAGCTGTGCGTGTATCAGAATCGACTTGCAGCGGCGCGCTGAGCACCGACCAGATTTAATTGGGCGACCAGTACGACGACCAGGAGAAGCTCTATGATTCGCAAAGCGAAAGCTGTGTGGCGGGGCACCGGCCGCGCCGGAACCGGAGACCTTTCCACGGACTCCGGAGTGCTTGCCAAAACTCCCTATTCCTTTAAAACCCGGTTCGAGAACGAGAAGGGAACAAACCCTGAGGAATTGATCGCCGCTGCGCACGCGGGCTGCTTTACGATGGCCCTGGCCTTTCAGCTGCAGACCGCCGGATATACGCCTACAGAGCTCAGCACCGAAGCAGCTGTCAGTCTCGATCCAGACGGCCAGGGCTTCCGCATCAGCAGTTCCGCCCTGACACTGCGCGCTACCGTGCCGAATCTGGATCAGGCGACGTTCGCTCGCATCGCCAGGGACGCCGAGCAGAACTGCCCGGTCTCCAAAGTCCTCAAGGCAGAAATCACGCTCGATGCCAAGTTGGCTTGAACACTGAGGACGTCGCGTCGCGACCGCGGTCGCCTCAGTCCGCAGCGCGCAACTTGGCGACCCGTTGTGCGGTCATTGCCGATGACTGCGCGCCAAACCGGGCGGTTACATAGTTGGCAACGCTGGCAATCTCCTCGTCCGAGTAGGCATCGCCAAACGCGGGCATGCTCGTAATGTCCATGTCGGCATGTCCCGGCGCTCCGGAAATGATGACTTGGACTACGTTCACCGCGGTCGGATCGTTCACGGCGCGCACACCGGTCAAGGTGGCAACCGCCATAACAGGACTGACGCCGCTCCAGCCGTGGCAACTCGCACATGCGCCCTCGAAGACTGCCTTGCCGAGTGGGCTCACCTGGGCCGCTGCGCCCTCCTGCGGAGATGACGGCGCGATACGGGCGTTCAGCCTCGGCAATTCGTTCGTCGCGACTGGAGGAACTGTGCGCAGATAAGCCACGATTGCCGCGACATCGGGCGGCGTGAGATATCTGAAGCTGGCGTCAACGGCCTCTCCCATGGGACCCGCGGCCGTTCCATGTCCATCGGCGTGGCCCGCTGAGAGATAGTTCGCGATATCAGCCTCGCTCCACTCACCCAGACCACTCGTCCGATCGGCAGTAATATTGTAGGCACGCCATCCGGCCTGCGCGGCGCCCGAGAACTTCGCGCGATTGTCCAGCGCCTGAAACAGGTTGCGTGGGGTGTGGCACTCGCCGCAATGCGCCATTGCTTCAGCAAGGTACGCACCACGATTCCACTGTGCGTCGCGCTGCGCGTTGGGCTCGAAGCGTTTGTCGGGATTAAAGACAAGCGCCCAGATGCCCATCAACCACCGCTGATTGAACGGGAATCTCAGACTCGATTGTGCTTGCGCCAGACGTATCGGCCGCACACTGAAAAGATACGCCTTGATCGCCAGTGCGTCGGCGTCCGACATGTACGTGTAACTGGCATACGGCATTGCAGGGAAGAGCCGCTGGCCGTCCGGTCCGATACCTTTGTGCAGGACTTTGAGAAAATCGGCATCCGAATAGTTACCGATCCCAGTCTCCGCGTCGGGCGTGATATTCGTTGAATAGAGCGTACCGAAGGGCAGAACGAAGGCGCGGCCCCCGGAGTATGGAACACCGCTCTTAGCTGTATGACACGCTTCACAGTCGGCTGCGCGCGCGAGGTAGCGGCCGCGCTCAACCACGGAGGTCTGCGTAAGCTGTTTAGGAACACCAGTAGGATCACCACCCCCGTAGTTGCCAATCGGGACGCGCTTGCCGCCCGCAAAATGCATGGGGCCGGGGCCCAGAACGATCCAGAGAAAGTAGATGAATGCCGCCGCGGCAAGGGCCACCGCGGCGTAGAACCCGAAACGCAGCCGTCTGGATTGCAGCATCACGCGGCCGTCCCCGCAGCCAGGGCATGGCGATCAACCGGCAGTTTCCGCAAGCGCACCCCGGTTGCTGCGAACAGCGCGTTGGCCAGTGCGGGCGCCGCCGCAGCGGTCCCGGGCTCACCAATACCCCCGGGAGCCTCGACGCTTGGAATCAAATGAACTTCAATTTTCGGCGCTTCATTGATGCGCATCATCCGATAATTATTGAAGTTGCTCTGCTGAACGCGTCCCTTGGCGAGCGTGATCTCGCTATGAAGCGCTGCAGTGAGCCCAAAGATGATGCCTCCCTCAAGTTGCGCGACAACCGTGTCTGGATTCACCACGATTCCGCAGTCGACCGCGCAGACGCAACGCCTCACATAGACCTCGCCATGCTCGTCAACCTCGACTTCAGCGACCGTGGCGAGATAGGAACCAAAGGCATACTGAACCGCGACACCCCGCCCCGCGCGCTTCGGCAACACCTGACCCCACCCCGCTTTGCTCGCGACCAGATCCAGGCAGGCAAGCAGGCGCGGCGCTTTCCCCAATTGGTCACGCCGGAACCTAACCGGGTCTTTCCCGGCCTTATGCGCGAGCTCATCCACAAAGCTCTCAGTAACGAAGATATTGTGAGTGGGTCCAACACCGCGCCAGAAGCAGGTCTGAATACCTGAGGGCTCCTGGCGAACGTATTCCACGTGGAGATTGGGTACTTCGTACTGCAGGTCGACAGCCACCTCTACCGCGTCGCTGTCGATCCCGTTGACAAACGCAGGCGGAGCCCAGCGTGCCAGGACCGACGAACCGGCGATGCGGTGTTTCCAGGCCGTGATTTTTCCACCCGCGAGGCTCGCTTCGAAGCGGTCGAAATAAAATGGCCGGTACAGCGCCTTCTGGATATCCTCCTCGCGCGTCCAGATCACTTTGACCGGTCCGTCGACCTTCTGGGCGATGCGCACAGACTTCGCAATTCCATCAACCTCGAGCCTGCGACCAAAGCCGCCGCCGAGGAGATGGTTGTGAACGATTACCTTGTCCTTTGGAAGCCCGGTTATTTCGGCCGCGGTCGCCTGAGCGCGTGTGATGACCTGGTTGCCCACCCATATCTCACAGCCATCCGCCCGGACATGCACGGTACAGTTCATGGGCTCCATCGGCGCGTGCGCGAGAAACGGGACGTGATACCTCGCTTCAACCCGTTCGGCGCCGCCAAGTTCCTTCGCAACGTCTCCGACTGACTTAGCGACAGCGCCGCTACGCTCGCTGGCGGCCTTGAGTTGCTCGAGGATCTCCTCGGTCGTCACGTGGGCATTCGGACCGTCCTCCCAGACTATATTGAGGGCGTCCAGACCCTGCTTGGCGGCCCAGGTATGATCGGCCACTACGGCAACCAGGTCATCCAGCACGACGATCTGGCGTACGCCGGGTATCGCGCGCGCTGCAGCGTCATCTACCCGAATAACCTTGCCCCCCAAGACCGGGCTCGCCATCAGCGTTGCGAACTTGACCCCAGGCGGCAGTGCGTCGATCCCGAACAGCGCCTTGCCAGTGACTTTATCCGGTGTATCGAGGCGCGGCACCACCGTGCCGATCATGCGAAATTCCTTGGGGGTCTTCAGCGTCGGGTTCGCGGGCGGCTTGAGCCGCGCGGCGCGATCGACCAGTGAGCCATAGGACAAACGACGCCCGCTTGCCGCGTGGACAACCTCACCCGCGGCCGTGCCGCATGCCGCCGGATCGACCTTCCAGTCGTTAGCCGCAGCCGCGATCAGCATTGCGCGCGCGCCTGCGCCGGCCCGACGCAGCGGCATCCAGAACGCACGAATCGAGGTCGATCCGCCGGTCACCTGAAAACCCAGAGCCGGGTTCCCATAGAGCGCATCGTTCGGAGGCGCAGCCTCTAACGTCACCGTCGCGAGCCGAACGTCGAGTTCCTCCGCCAGAATCACGGCGATCGACGTATAGACGCCCTGCCCCATCTCCACTTGCGGCATGATCAACGTGACGGCGCCCGTGCGGGCGATACGAATAAACGCGTTTGGCGAAAACGCGGGATCGTGCGCCACACCAAGCTTCGCGCCGCGGGCCGATGGGATGGCGAATCCGAGAAATAATCCGCCACCGGCCGCGACTCCGACCTTGAGAAAGTCCCGGCGCGAGACTGGCATCTTGCGAGTCGCGGGCAAACGCGGTGTCCAAGGCTCAGACATCGACCGCCCCCTCGGTATCCTTTGCATGCGCCGTTGCAATTTGCGCGGCGGTTTTTATTGCGGCCCGAATGCGCACATAGGTCCCGCAGCGACAGATGTTGCCGGCCATCGCCGCATCGATATCGGCGTCCGTGGGGTGCGGATTCGTCCGCAGCAGCGCGCTGGCCGACATGATCTGTCCCGGCTGGCAGTAGCCGCACTGCACGACCTCAGCGACGAGCCACGCCTTCTGCACGGTGGCACCTGAGGGGGTCGCCCCGACGCCCTCAATCGTGGTCACGGCCCGGTTGCCGATCGAGCCAACCGGCAGCACGCAGGAACGCACTGCGTTACCGTCCAGGTGAACGGTGCAGGCGCCGCATTGCGCGATGCCGCATCCGAACTTGGTGCCTGTCAAACCCAATAGGTCCCGCAGAACCCACAACAACGGCATGTTAGCGGGTGCGTCGACGTGCTTGAGTTCCCCGTTGATTCGCAGATCGATCATGCAGTTCCTCGCAGGTGGACCCTAATACAAACGCGAGAATCCGTGACACCCATGCATTTAGTGTTCCCGCCCATCGGCGTATTGGACATGCCTGCGGGATTTTCTCCGCATGTGCGCCGCCCACGGGTGTTGGCAGTTACGGTGCTAACCTCTGGCGCCGGGCTCCCACAGCGCCGTCAAAGCCGCGGGCGGCAGTGCCCTTTTAGGTTCCGATGAGCTATGGTCAGTGAGTCCAATCGTGTCTCAACATTAAGGACGTCACGATATGCTGCATAAACCAAGATTCACGACTCAGCTGTCCCTGGCGTGCATCGCCACAGCTATTGTCGCTGTGTTACCTGTCTGCGCGCAGGCCGCAGATCCTGCTCAGGAAGCCGCGACTGGCGCCCTGCACGCCGGCCTGGCCGCCCAGGCGGCGACTATAGAACAGGTCCACATGCATCTGCATCACACTGTCAATTGCCTGGTGGGACCAACCGGGCAGGGATTTGATGCCAAGGAGGCCAATCCCTGTCAGAAGCTTGGCAATGGGGCGATTCCCGACACGACCGAGTCGGCGACCAAGGCTAAACTGACCGCGGCGCTCGCAAGCGCACAGGCAGGGTTGAAATCCGACGACCTGAGTGCTGCAAAAAAGGCGGCCACCGAAGCGCAGGCAGCCCTCAAGTAGTCCTCGCGATTCGGCCAATCCTGCTTCAAGGTCCGAGAAGCCGGGAGATCCCGCTGCAGGTTCGGCGGAGGTGAGCCATAAGGACCTAGGTTGATGGGACACTGCAACTCATTGCCAACATTCACCGCCAGGCAAGTACGTCGCGCGACCTTGCGACGGCTCGCGGCTTGCTTTCTCGCCGGTGCGGTGAGCTGGATCTCGGTTGCGCACGGCAAAGACCAGAAGAATTTCGTCTGCGCCAATCCCGGCACCCTCAGTAAGGTGCAGAACCGGCAACGCGAATTGGACAACTACACTGAGAAGTCGCCGGATCCGAGTAAGACCTGTAGCGAGTGCCGCTTTTTCGTTGCCGGGCCCGAACGTACGGCTTGCGGGAAGTGCGAGATATTCAACGGCCCGGCCAATCCGCAAGGCAAGTGCGATGATTGGGCGGCGCGCCCGGTCTGAGCGTCCAGGTTGGGCTGTCTGGTGATGGAGATCCCTTCGTGATCCGCGTGAGTCTGTAGGAGCGGCCGTGGCGAGCACCCTGCTGGAACAGCGTCGTGCGCAGATGTTCCCGAAACTTACGCCCGCGCAGCTTGCGCGACTGGAGCGCCAGGGGACCCGTTTGCAGACGCACGCGGGCGAGATTCTTCTGGAACTGGGCGCGTTGCCGCGTGGCGTGTTCGTCATAACCGCCGGGACTCTCGAGGTGCTCGCGCCGCCGGCAGCCACTCAATCCGCCGCCGACGGCGAGCTGCTCTTCGTTCTGAGCGCGGGGGATTTTACCGGCGAGATGAGCACTTTGCGCGGCACCGCTGCCTTGGTGCGCGTTCGCGTGCGCGACGCCGGCGCCGTTCTGCTGATCGATGCGGAACAGCTGCGACGTATCGTGCAGAACGATGCCGAGCTCAGCGAGCTCTTGATGCGCGCTTTCATCCTGCGCCGCATGAGCGTAATCGAGTCTGGCCACAGCGAGGTGCTGCTGCTGGGTTCGGATCACTCCGCCGACACGTTGCGGTTACGGGAGTTCCTGACGCGTAATGCCCGGCCCTACGTAAATATCGATATCGAGCACGATGCCGACGCCCAGGCGTTGCTCGAGCGCTTTCAGGTGCGCGCCGCGGACGTTCCGGTGGTGGTCTGCCGGGGCGCGCAGCTGCTGAAGAACCCCAGCAACGCCGATGTCGCCGAATGCCTCGGTATCAACGCCCCGGTCGCCGACGATCGCGTGCACGATCTGCTGATTATCGGCGGAGGTCCTGCAGGTCTTGCCGCCGCCGTATACGCAGCCTCCGAGGGCCTGGAGGTGCGCATCGTGGAGGCCTTCGCGCCCGGCGGCCAAGCTGGAACCAGCTCCAGGATCGAGAACTATCTGGGTTTTCCGACCGGCATTTCCGGTGGCGCGCTCGCTGGCCGGGCATTATCTCAGGCGCAGAAGTTCGGCGCACAGCTGAGCGTGGCCTGGCAGGCGGTTCGGCTCCGCTGTGACCACTGGCCGTACTCGCTCGAGATGGCCAACGGGCGGTCGATGCGCAGCCGAACCATCCTCATTGCCAGCGGCGCGCGCTACCGGACGCTGGATATTGGGAACCTCAGCCGCTTTCTTGGCCGTGGCATCTACTACGCCGCCACTCATTTGGAAGCCAAGCTGTGCGAGTCCGAGGATGTCGCTGTCATCGGCGGAGGCAATTCCGCCGGCCAGGCGACGGTGTTCCTCGCCGGCTCCTGTCGTCACGTGCATATGTTGGTCCGTTCCGACGGACTGGCCGAGAGCATGTCGCAATATCTGATTCGTCGCATCGAAGCTACGCCGAACATCACCGTGCATACGCGCACGCAACTCACGGCACTCGAGGGCTCCGATCGACTGGAGCGCGTCTCCTGGACAGGCTCCAATCGGGAGCCCGAGGCCTCCGATCTCAGACACGTGTTCCTGATGACCGGGGCGGAACCGAACACGCGCTGGCTGCAGGGCTGCGTGGTGCTGGATGATCATGGTTTCGTGAAGACTGGCTCGGATCTTGGCAAGGACGAGTTGGCGAATGCACGCTGGAGCCTGCCCCGTCCGCCATACCTGCTGGAGACGAGTGTGCCAGGGGTCTTCGCCGCCGGCGACGCGCGTGCGGGCAGCGTCAAGCGTATTGCCTCGGCAGTGGGCGAGGGATCGATCTGCGTTCAGTTCGTGCATCGGGTGCTGCGTGAACTCGCCAACGCTGGGACCCGGCCTGCCATCGTTACGACGTAGCGAGGTCACGCGGCATGACCCAGAAGCCAATTGGGTTAGAGCGGCAGCACGTGGCGGTGAACACGAAGGCGCAGCCTTGCGCTGCCGAAATCGTCCGATGCGCGCGCTCTGGGGCCACTGCTCACAAGCAGGACAAGGCCTGGGTGCTGGCCGCGGCGGTCCTGGGATCGACCATGGCGTTCGTCGACGAATCCGTCGTCAACGTTGCGTTACCGAAGATCGAGACTGATCTGCATACGACCCTTGCCGCGATGCAATGGGTCATCAACGCCTACACACTGTGCATGTCCGCTCTGCTGCTGATTGGCGGCGCGGCCGCGGACCACTACGGCCGCCGCCGGCTGTTCCTGATGGGCATTGTCACCTTCACACTGGCCTCGATCACCTGTGGGTGCGCACCGAATGTCGGGGCACTCATCGCGGCGCGCGCCGTCCAGGGTGTTGGGGCGGCAATGCTGATTCCTTGCTCGTTGGCGATTATCGGCGCTGCGTTTGACGATAAGGAGCGCGGTGCGGCCATCGGGATCTGGTCGGGTGCCTCGGCGCTCGCAGCCGGCGCCGGCCCGCTGCTCGGGGGTTGGCTGGTCGATCATCTGTCCTGGCGTGCGATATTCCTGATCAATCCGTTGATCGCTATCCCGACGTTGTGGATTGCAGTGCGTCGTCTGCCGGAAAGCGGTGGTCCCACGGCGGGCACCGACCTCGATTGGTTCGGTGCCGTATTGGCGTTCGGCGGATTGGGCGGGCTGGTTTATGGGCTGATCGCGGTTGCCAGGCTCGGCTGGCTGGACGTGACGGTGGTCGGATCGCTGTCGGCAGGTACGCTGCTATTGCTTGGGTTCGCCGTGCAAGAGCGGCGCAGCCGTGTGCCGATGATGCCCCTCAGACTGTTTGCGTCGCGCAGCTTCAGCGGCGTCAATCTGCTCACCTTACTTCTTTACGGCGCGCTCGGCGGCGCGTTCTTTTTCCTGCCGTTTCTCCTGATCCAGGCGCATGGGTTTTCAGCGACCGAGGCCGGCGCCGTGTACTTGCCGTTCACGCTCGTTCTCGCAGTACTGTCGCGCTGGTCCGGGGGACTGGTCGATCGCTTTGGCGCACGCTGGCCACTGATCATCGGGCCGCTCATCGCAGGCGTCGGTTTTGCGCTGCTCGCGGTGGTCAGCGGCGAGCGAGGCTACTGGGCTTACCTTGCGCCGATGGTGGTGTTGGGATTTGGGATGGCCATCACCGTCACCCCTCTTACGACCACCGTTATCAACTCTGTCGATGAGGGCGAGACCGGCGTCGCTTCCGGCATTAACAACGTTGTGGCCGCAGTCGCCGGTCTGCTGGTGATCGCAGTGCTCGGAAGTCTCATCGCCGATTCGCTCGTGGCAACGGCGCGCGTCGTGATGTCGGCCGCGGCGGCGCTGGCTCTGGCCAGCGCGGCTGCCGCAGCCCTTACGATTCGGCGGGGGTGACACAAGC
>Ga0209380_10000402_pt1 | contig 30454 bp, 33 predicted proteins | sample HubBroMetageWFT6_FD_188347 | JGI IMG/M metagenome (GOLD analysis project Ga0209380, IMG submission 188347) | Warmed and freeze-thawed soil microbial communities from the Hubbard Brook experimental Forest, New Hampshire - Hubbard Brook CCASE Soil... | ecosystem: Environmental > Terrestrial >... | reverse complement strand
ATTGGCGGCGCTCGACATCGCGCTGTGGGACCTCAAGGGCAAATTCCTCGGCCAGCCGATCTACAAACTGCTCGGCGGCGCCTGGCGCACCAGCCTGCCGTCTTACGCCTCGATCGGCGGTAATGGGGTGCGGAGCGTCGACGAGGTCTTGCGGGTCGTCGAGGCGCGGCTCAAGGACAACCCGGCGGCGGTCAAGATCCGCTTCGACAACGACCGCACCCGGCTCGACAGCGATATCCCGGGCGACATCGCCAAGGCGAAGGCGGTGCGCAGGCTGGTCGGCGACGGCTTCCCGCTCGCCTTCGACGCCAACAACGGCTACTCCACGGGCGGTGCGATCCGCGTCGGCCGGGCGCTCGAAGAGCTCGGCTATTGGTGGTTCGAGGAGCCGGTGCAGCATTACCACGTCAAGGCGATGGGCGAGGTCGCGCAGCGCCTCGACATCACCGTGTCGGCTGGCGAGCAGACCTATACGCTGTCCGGCGTCGCCGACCTGATCGCGGCAGGCGTGCGCATGGTGCAGCCGGACATCGTCAAGATGGGCGGTATCACCGGTCTCGTGCGCTGCGTCGCGCTCGCGCACGCCCACGGCGTCGAGCTCGTGCCGCACCAGACCCAGCCGACAATCGGCCATATCGCCAGCTTGCATCTGGCGGCAACCCAGCTGCACACCACAAAGCCATGCGAGTGGAATGACCCGTCCCCACGCACGCACGCGGTGTTCGACAACCCGCCGAAGCCGGTCGATGGCCTGTTCCGTTTGCCCGAGGGGCCGGGGCTCGGGCTCAAGCTCAACGAAGCCGAACTCGCCAAACGCCGCGTTCCGGTAGATTGATCAGGAACTTGCGGGCGGAATTGACATTTCGACTTATGGGCCGATTCGGCTCGCGTTTCCGGGGACGTGGATGGTCGATGAGGATCTGGAACGGCGTGCCGAGGAGCTTCGCGACATCGCCGCGCGGCTCAGGCGGCTGGCGCAGCAGACGCGATCCCCCGATCCCCGTCGCGAATTGGTGAACCTGGCCGAGCGCTTCGAAAGGATGGCGCAAAGCCTCGCCGGCGGAGGCCCGTCCGAGCCGGAGGCCTAGTCAGTTGCTGCCGAGGCCGGCGAACCGCTTCGCCAGATCGTCGGCGTCCGCCTCGAACTGATTGGCCATATGCCGCAGCTCATCGTCGACTTCGGGGGCACGCTCAGCAATACGCTGCAACTCGATCGCGGCCATCCGCAAGAACGCGATCTCGTGATTGATCGAGCGCCGTATCTCGTGGTCAGTCACCGACTCCCCCGCACCACAGGCATCATGCTGATTATAGCATAGCTGGATCGGTTTTCGTTCCCGCTTGTGCTCGCCGGATTTCGGTTTTTGACCCGGTATTATGTAGCAAGCGCCACTACAAAGCGGAGCTAAAACGAGCGCAGGTGAGCTATGCTGAGCTGGCCGCCCGCCTGAAAGAGCACGGCCTAGAGGAGACCGAAGCGTCGATAGCAAACAAGCTCTCGCGGGGCACGTTCGCCGCGACGTTCTTTCTGGCGACGATGAAAGCCATCGGGCGTGAGCGGGTAGATCTCTTGGATTTGTAGGAGCCAAATGCCTGATCGGTTGCCGACCGGCGCAGTCGTAACCGGCTGGCTAATGGTGATCTTGCTGGCGGGTTTGGCGTGGCTAATCGCCGATTACCCAAGTCAGCCAACCCAAGGGGCCTTGGCCGATCCCTGCAAACCCGTCGCTGAGCGCCAGAGCAATACCGAGCGTCAGAACGGCAAGTCCACTGACGCGGCGATTCCTGTCAATACGGCTGAATCTCAATCCAGCGATAGCAAGGGAAACAAGCAACAGCAGAACAACAGTGATGATGGGAGGCTCGCCGAATATACGTGCCAACTCGCCGTTTACACGGCATTTGACCTGATCCGTGTGGTATTAGCATTTCTCCCTTGACAATCCGGATTGATTGTGCTATCAGCACGGACACTGGGCAATCCGGATTAATTCTGCACAGTTAAAGCAAGCGCGTAGCGGGCAAGTGATCCCTTGCCAATATAAATTCGAAATTGCGTATCTGTCCTGGCTTGATCGGACTACCAAACACTCGCGCGGGACGAGCGCGCTGCCGCCAGGGGCTGAGAGCTGTTAATCTGCTGCCTTCGGGAATGAACCCGCAATCTTCCGGGAGGGCGCCATGAAGATCGATCGCATCGACCATCTGAACATCACCGTCGCCGATATCGACCGCAGCCTCGAGTTCTACCAGCGGGTACTCGGCATGCGGACCGAGCGGATGGGCGAGGGCCGGGCCGCGCTGTTGTTCGGCCAGCAGAAGATCCATCTCGACCTGGCCGGCGCAACCGCGATGGCGGGCGACAAGCGGATGCCGGCGCATATCTGCTTCGTCACCGATACGCCGATCCCAGAAGTCACCGCGCATCTCGAAGGCTGCGGCGTGCCGGTGCGGATGCAGGGGCCGCGCGCCGGCGCGATCGGCACGATTCAGTCGGTCTACATCGACGACCCGGACCAGAACTCGATCGAGATCTCGACCTACTGAACGGCCGTGTAATCCGCCAAAGAGGTCATTCCGGGATCGCCCACGGGGCGAGGCCCGGAATCCATGAACACGGGCCTCTGGAATATGGATTCCGGGTTCGCCGCCCCTCTCGGCGCACGCGTGCGTGCGCCTGTCGGGTGGCGCATCGCAGATGCGCCAGGGCGCCCCGGAATGACGAAGCGGATGGGCGTGGGCTGATCCATCGGTCGGGCGGGGTTCAATCCTCGACCGAGGCGGCGAGGATCAGGCTCAGCTGGCACAATGGCCGGCCGCTCTCCGCCGCCCACGCGTTGAACGCCGCCTGGACCGTGGCGCGGTCCTGCCGGTTTTTCGGCGGCGCGGCGCCAAGGGCCACTGGCACGCCCCAATGCTTCAGGGCTGCGGCGACCGATTGGGTTAGAATAAACGTGTCCTTGCCGACCATACGCAGAAAGCTCGGGCCGGAATTGCCGCCCATCTGGCTGAACCGTTTGGCGAGCGCTTCCCAGAGCCCGACGATGTCGTCGCTCGGCCAGCCGGCGAGCCAGGCACCGAAGCTGCGATGTTCGGCCGCAATCTCCAGCATGGAGGCGGCGTTGTCGCGCACCGATTTGAGCTTGCCCCAGTGGCGGATCAGCCTGGCGTCGCCGAGCAGCTTTTCCATCGCTTCGTCGGACATCGCGCGCACGCGGCGCGGGTCGAAGCCGTGGAACACTTCTTCGAAGGCCGGCCATTTCGCATCGACCAGGCTGTGCTTGAGCCCGGCGCGAAACACCCGCAGCGACATCTGCGACAGGTAACGGTCGTCCGGCGTGTCGGCGAGTTGTTGCGGTGTCTTCGGCTGCGGCAGCCGTGCTTCCAATCCCGCCGCGCCCGCCCGGGTCCGCGCCGCGTCGAGGATCGTGGCGAAGGGCGCTACACTCAATATCCCGACTCCCGCCGTTTGGGATCGTCATTCCCGCGAAAGCGGGAATCCAGGGCAACCGCTTCGTCACCTGGCCCTACACTCCCGCCTTCGCCGGGGTGACGCGGGAGGGATACATCGACCTGGGCGACCTGGAACTTCTCCCGGAGCCGCATCAGCCGGTAGCCGAGCCCGAGATAGATGCCGCATTCGGCGCGCGCGGCGATGAATGCCTCGGGCGTCGTGGCGTGGCGCTCGCGCAGATGGGCGACGACGACCGAATCGACCGGGATGCGGCTGAAATCGTGCAGCAGCATCCGGCAATGCGCCGCCGCGTAGGGGCCGATGCCCTTGAGGCTGAGGAGGTAATCATGGTCGAGCCGGTCGGGGTCGCCATGCCCCTTGGCGTCGATGACGCCGTCGGCGAGCATCCGTTCGGTGGCGGCGACCGCGGTCGGGGCGCGGAAGCCGAGCTTGGCCACCTGGCGGAGCCGCTCCTCGCCGTACTCGATCACGGCCTGCGGCAACGGAAACGCCCCAGCGCCAGGCTCGGCGACCAGCGCCGCGCTCATTCGGCAGGTGCCCGACCAGCTCGTGTTGACGGTCAGCAGCGTCTTGATGAAGTCCTCGTAGAAGGTCGAACAGCGCAGCAGCCGACCGCCGCCGCGCGCGATCAGCGCCGCCTCGTCGGCGAAGCCGGCGGCGAGCGCGGCGACCGCCGCCGCGGGACTCCATTCGGCCGACACCCAGCGCGCCACCCGGCGCAGGATTTCCGTGTCCGCACGCTGCGAAAATCCGGCGGAAGAGAGGATAAGCGTCGTCGCATCGCGCTGCCGTAACGCGATCGTGCCGATCCGGCCGCCGATCCGCTCGGCACGCGAGAGGGTGCCGGTCTCGGCCTCCCAGCGCCATGGTTCGAGATGCACCCAGCCGTGGCTGGCGACGGTCAGGCCGAGATCGATCGGCCAAGCGGTTTCAAGGAACGCCTGGCGGCCGCGTTTACGCGGCATCCAGAGCCTGTTTCAAATCGGCGAGGATGTCGTCCTCGTGCTCGATGCCGAGCGAGAGGCGGACATAGCCGTCGGTGACGCCGGTCTGCAGCTGCTCCTCGGGCGTCAGCTGCGAGTGCGTGGTCGACGCGGGGTGGATCGCCAGCGAGCGCGCGTCGCCGATATTGGCGACGTGATAGAACATCTTCAGCGCGTCGATGAAGCGGCGGCCGGCACCCATGCCGCCCTTCAGCTCGAAACCCAACAGACCGCCATAGCCGCCCTTTAGATGCGCGTCGGCGCGCCGCCGCGGCTCGCCTTCCATCACCCCGGGATAGATCACTTTGCTGACCTTGGGATGCTTCGACAGAAAGCGCCCGACCGCCATCGCGTTGGCGCAATGCGCGCGCATGCGCAGCGGCAGCGTTTCGAGCCCTTGAACGTGCAGGAAGGAATTGAACGGGCTCGCCGCCGCGCCGAGGTCGCGCAGCAAGGTCACGCGCATCTTGATGATGTAGGCGACCGGGCCCATCGGCTTCACGGCCTGGGTCCAGACCGCGCCGTGATAGCTCGGATCGGGCTGGTTCAAGAGCGGGAAGCGCTCGGCGTGCTTCTCCCAATCGAAATTGCCGCCATCGACGACGATGCCGCCGATCGAGGTGCCGTGCCCGCCGATATATTTCGTCGTCGAGTGCATGACGACGGCGGCGCCATGGTCGAGCGGCCGGCAGAGCACCGGCGCCGCGGTATTGTCCATGATCAGCGGCACCCCCATCTCGCGCCCGATCTTGGCGACCTGCGCGATCGGGAAGACTTCCAGCTTCGGGTTGGGCAATGTCTCCGCGTAATAGCAGCGCGTCTTGGCGTCGGTCGCGCGGCGAAAGTTCTCGGGGTCGGACGGATCGACAAAACGCACCTCGATACCCATCGTCCGCTGCATCGTGTGCAGAAACAGGTTCCAGGTGCCGCCGTAGAGGTCGGTCGAGCTGACGAAATTGTCGCCGGCCTGAGCGATGTTGTTGACGCAGAACAGCGAGGCTGCCTGGCCCGAGCCCAGCGCCAGCGCCGCTACCCCGCCTTCGAGCGCTGCCACCCGCTCCTCGAGCACGGCGTTGGTCGGGTTCATGATGCGGGTGTAGATGTTGCCGAGTTCCTTCAGCCCGAACAGATTGGCGGCGTGCTCGGTGTCGCGGAACTGATAGCTCGTTGTCTGATAGATCGGCACCGCGACCGCGTTGGTCGCCGGATCGCTGCGATAGCCGGCATGCAGCACAACGGTTTCGGGATGCTTGCTTTCCGTCGGCATTGGAAATCTCCGTCGGGGTGGGCGGCGCGGCACTCTGCCATGAGCGGCGCCCCTCAGGTAAGCGGCATTCGCGCCGCCCGGCCTCCGGAGCACGGGAACGCGCGGCGCCCCGTCGCGCTTCGCACCCTTTGCAACGGCTACCGTGCACCCTTCCTCGCTGTCGCGGGCGCCCGATGAGGATACCCGGCGCCGCGAGCTGGAACTGTTCACCGCAGACCTGAAAAAGATCGCCGAGGTACTACGTACAGCTTAGTGAGCCGCCGCTAGCGAGGCAGCATGAGTCCCAGATCAACGGGCATCGCGGTCGCCGCTGCCATCATCGTGGTTGTCGTGCTGATCGTGCTGATGGTGGGCTTCTGGTCGGGACTCGGCGATTCCGGCATGGACGCGGCGGGTTGGTTCGCCCTGGTGTTCGGGGTGCTCGCCACCTTGGCGCTCGGGATCGGGCTGATGGCGCTTGTCTTTATCAGCAACCGCCGCGGCTATGACGACCGCAGTCATCATTGACGTTGATGACCGCCCGCTGCTGCACCACTTGAACGATTATCCGCGCTGCGGCAGGCGCGCCGACTGAGCCGTCGCCGCGCTGCCTCTGCTGGGGCTTGGTCCGATGCCGATCAAGAAAGAGACGCAGTATCACACCTGGTATTGGATCGCGGCGATCGCCGCGATCATGATCATCCAGGCGGTTTTTGCCTCTTACACCCAGATCGAGAACGTTCCCTACAGCCAGTTCCAGGACGATCTCAAGGCCGGGAAAATCTCCGAGGTCCGGGTCAGCGGCAATTACATTCAGGGCAAGTTCAAGGCGCCGGACAAGAACGGCTACACCGACTTCATTACCACCCGGGTCGACGCCGCCACCGCTGAAGAACTCTCGAAATACAACGTCACGTTCGCCGGACAGATCGAGAGCACGTTTGTACGCGATCTGTTGTCGTGGGTGATTCCGGTCGCCCTGTTCGCCGGGGTTTGGTTCTTCATGTACCGGCGCTTTGCCGCCGGGGGCGGGGCCGGCGGGCTGATGTCGATCGGTCGCAGCAAGGCCAAGGTCTATGTCGAGACCGACACCAAGACGACCTTCGCCGATGTCGCCGGGGTCGATGAGGCCAAGGAGGAGCTGCAAGAGATCGTCGCCTTTCTGAAGGACCCGGCGCGTTATGGCCGGCTCGGCGGCCGGGTGCCGAAGGGCATACTTTTGGTCGGGCCGCCGGGAACCGGTAAGACGCTGCTCGCGCGTGCCGTAGCCGGCGAGGCCAATGTCCCGTTCTTCTCGATCAACGGCTCCGAATTCGTCGAGATGTTCGTCGGCGTCGGCGCCGCCCGGGTGCGCGATCTGTTCGATCAGGCGAGCAAGAAAGCGCCCTGCATCATCTTTATTGACGAGCTCGACGCGCTTGGGCGGGCGCGCGGCGCCTATCCCTGGGGCGGCGGGCATGACGAGAAGGAGCAGACGCTGAACCAGCTGCTTGTCGAGCTCGACGGCTTCGATTCGCGCATCGGCATGATCCTGTTGGCGGCGACCAACCGCCCCGAGATCCTCGACCCGGCGCTGCTGCGCGCCGGACGCTTCGACCGGCAGGTGCTGGTCGATCGCCCCGAGAAAAGTGGCCGGGTGCAGATTCTGCAGGTGCATGTCCGTAAGATCCACCTCGACTCGGATGTCGATCTCGAAACCGTGGCGGCGCTGACCCCCGGCTTTACCGGCGCCGATCTCGCCAACCTGGTCAACGAGGCGGCGCTGTTGGCGACCCGGCGGGGCGCCGAGGCGGTCGGCATGGCGGATTTCACCAACGCGATGGAACGCATCGTCGCCGGTCTCGAAAAGAGGAATCGGCTCCTCAACCCGCATGAGCGCGAGGTCGTCGCTCATCACGAGATGGGACATACGCTCGTCGCGCTGTCGATTCCGGGAAGCGACAAAGTGCACAAGGTATCGATCATCCCGCGCGGCATCGGCTCGCTCGGCTACACGATCCAGCGGCCGACCGAAGACCGCTTCCTGATGACGAGAGCCGAGCTCGACAACAAGATGGCGGTGCTGCTCGGCGGCCGGGCTGCCGAGCACATTATCTTCGGCGAAGTGTCGACCGGTGCTTCCGACGATCTCGTCAAGGTCACCGACATCGCGCGCAGCATCGTTACCCGCTATGGCATGACCGCGGAGCTCGGGCAGGTCGTCTACGAAAAGAACCAGCAGAACTTTCTCGCCGGGTCGGCGCCCGCGCCCGGGCCGCCCGGTTATGTCGAGCGCAGCTACAGCGAGGAAACCGCGCACGAAATCGACGCCGTAGTCAAAAAGATCGTCGACGACGCCTTCCGCCGTACCGTCAACCTGTTGCGAGCAAGGCGCGGCACGCTCGAACGCGGCGCCCGTGAGCTGATCGAGCACGAAACCCTCAACGAAGCCGATCTCGCCGAGCTGCTGCGCGAAGCCGAGCCGGTCGCCGACTAGCGTGCCGAATCCGAAATTCGCCGTATGCCGGAGTGAGGTTCAACGCGAATTTCGGATTCGAAAGCACACTAGCAATTCGATAATTCTATTGTGGTTTTCGGATTTGAAGTTCGCAAACGCGGCTCCCACCAAAATCATGCGAACTTCAAATCCACCACACTAGCGACGGTTGCATCCGCATTTCCGGCAGCCGATGATGCGGCCGGAACCACGGAGGCGGAAAGCACCTTGAAGACAACAAAGAAATCCGAGCCGAAAGCAAAACACGGGCGCGGCAGTGGGGTACCGGACCCAGTCGATGTGCATGTCGGCGCCCGCATTCGCATGCGCCGCCTGCTCGCCGGCATGAACCAGGAGACGCTCGCCCAAAAGCTCGGCCTCACCTTTCAGCAGGTGCAGAAATACGAGGGCGGCGCCAATCGCGTCAGCGCCTCGCGGCTGGCGGAGATTGCCGACGCGTTGGGGGTGACGGTCTCGTATTTTTTCGCCGATCTGCCGTCTCCTGGAGACGGTTCAGGCTCTCAGGAAAACGAACGGCGCGAAATGATGCGGCGCCCGGAGACGCTCGAATTGATCCGGCTTTACTACGGAATCGCCGACCAGCGCGTGCGCGGCCAATTCCTCGACCTGGTTAAATCAGTTGCCCAATCGTCCGAGCAGGCGGAGTGAGCCGTCGCGTCGCCGACAGCGTGCGAACGGCCGCCGATTGGATAAAGCGCCTCAGCTGAACCCGTGATATTTCCGATACCAGGCGACGAAGCGCGGCAGCCCCTCTGCGATCGGCGTCTTCGGATCATAGCCGAGATCGCGCCGCGCCGCTTCGATGTCGGCATAGGTGCTCGGCACGTCACCAGGCTGCATCGGCAGCATCTCTTTTTTCGCCCGCCGGCCGAGCGTGTCTTCGAGCACAGCGATGAAATCGAGCAACTTTTCCGGGTGGTTGTTGCCGATGTTGTAAAGCCGGTGTTCGCCCGTCGGGAGGCGGAGCACGGCAGCCGCGGCAACCGCCGAGACGACGTCGTCTATATAGGTGAAATCGCGTTCCATCCGGCCTTGGTTGAACACCTTGACCGGGCGGTCAGCCAGGATCGCGTCGGTGAACAGATAGGCGGCCATGTCGGGCCGTCCCCAGGGTCCGTACACCGTGAAGAACCTGAGCCCGACCGCAGACAGGCCGTACACCCGGCTGTAGCTTTCGGCGATCAGCTCGCCGGCGCGCTTGCTGGCGGCATACAGCGAAACCGGATGGTCGACCCGGTCCTCGATGCCGAAGGGCTGCTTTTTGTTGCTGCCATAGACCGAGGACGAGCTGGCATAAACGAGCGCTTTCAGCCCCTTGAGCTTGCGGGCCACCTCGAACAGCACAACCTGGCCCTTTACGTTGGCGTCGATATAGGCCAGCGGATCGATCAGCGAGTAGCGCACCCCGGCCTGCGCGGCGAGGTGGATGATCGTGTCGATGTCGCGGTGGCGCTCGACAAGAGCGGTCATTGCCGCGAGATCGGCGACATCGAGCGCGTGAAACGCGAAGCCCGGGCGACCTTCCAGCTCGGCCAGCCGGGCGCGCTTCAACGCAACGTCGTAATAGGGGCTGAGATTGTCGACCCCGATGACCTGCTCGCCGCGATCGCGCAGATGCGCAGCGACGTGGAAGCCGATAAACCCCGCGCTGCCGGTGACCAGAATCGCCATGTTGCCGTCCGACTCGCGTCCAATCCTCGGCGGTCACGCCAGGGCCGAGAAGGGTGTACCATATCGAGACCGGCCCCCCGCGCGCAAACCGGCGCCAGGAGAGTGCTGCGGGGCCGCGGAGTGCGAGGGGACGTCTCCGATCATGCAACTAGCGAGGCCATGGTGAGGCAGCTGCCAGACCGAAGGCGCTAGCGATGTGTGGCCTTGCCGGCTTTGTGCTGGCGCAGCCCTCGCTGCCGCAGGCGGAGATCGAAACGCGGCTTTGGGCGATGACCGGCACTATCAAGCATCGCGGGCCGGACGATCAGGCGGTATGGACTGACGGGCACGCGGGGCTGGCGCAGGCGCGGCTCGCGGTGATCGATCTTTCCGCCGCGGCGAACCAGCCGCTTTCCAGCCAGGATGGCTCGGTGTGGCTGACCTACAACGGCGAGGTCTACAATTTCGCCGAGATCCGCCGCGATCTCGAAGCGCTCGGCTATCTGTTCCGCAGCCGCGGTGACGCAGAGGTCATTGCCAATGGATGGCACGCCTGGGGGCCACGCGTTCTCGAACGGATGCGGGGAATGTTCGCGCTCGCGCTGTGGGACCGCCGCTCGCGTCGGCTGATCCTGGCCCGCGATCGGCTCGGCAAAAAGCCCCTCTACTATGCTCCGGCCGGCTCGGCTTTCCTGTTCGGCTCGGAAATAAAGGCGCTGCTCGCCTGGCCAAACCTCGCCCGCCGCCCGAACTTGGCGGCGATCGACCAATATCTGACATTGCAGTACGTGCCGTCGCCTGACACCGCCTTTGCCGGAATTCACCGGCTGCCGCCGGCGCATTACCTGGTCATCAGTGCCGATGGCGAAGGTGGTTGGCGCGACCCGGAGCTGGTGCGCTACTGGGAGTTGCCGCAGCCGAGCGCCGCCGGTCCGCGGCGCAGCGCCGCCGAGCTGCAAGCCGAACTGGTCGGCCATCTGGAAGAGGCAGTCCGGCTGCGCCTCATCGCCGACGTGCCGCTCGGCGCCTTCCTGTCGGGCGGGGTCGATTCGAGCGCGGTCGTGGCGATGATGGCGCGGATCGGCAGCGGCCGGGTCAAGACGTTCTCGATCGGCTTTCCGGCGAAGGAATACGACGAGACCCGCTATGCGCGCATGGTGGCCGAGCGATTTGGCACCGAGCATGAGGAATTCGTCGTCGAGCCGGACGCTGTCGCGGTGCTGCCGCGGCTCGTCTGGCATTACGGCGAGCCGTTCGCCGATCCTTCGGCGATCCCGACCTATTACGTCTCGCAAATGGCCCGCCGCCATGTGACGGTGGCGCTCAACGGCGACGGCGGCGACGAGGCCTTTCTCGGTTATTCCCGCTACCGGGCGATGCACTATCTGGATCGGCTCGACCGGCTGCCGGCGGCGGCGCGGACCGGAGTGGCGCGGCTGCTCGCGCTCGCGCCCAATTCGGTTCAACGGCGGCTCCGGCTGGGGCAGATCCGCGACATTCTCGCAGCGTCGGCGGATCGGCCCGAGCAGCGCTACGCCGGCACGATCGCGTTCTTTGGCGATCTGGACAAGCAACAGGGTTATGCCGCGGCGATGCAGCCGCTCCTGGGCAAATCGGCGCTGGATCTCCTGGCGCCCTATTTCGAAGGCGCCGAAAGCCTCGCCGCCGGCGCCAATCGGGCCGATCTCCATACCTACCTGCCCGACGATTTGATGGTGAAGGTCGATGTCGCCAGCATGGCGCACGGCCTGGAAACCCGCTCCCCATTGCTCGACCATGTGCTGTTGGAATGGGCGGCGCGCATCCCGGCCGAAATCAAGATGGCCGGTGGCCGGACCAAGGCGCTGTTCAAGGCGGCAATGGCGCCCTATCTGCCGGCCGAGATCCTGGGCCGGAAGAAGATGGGCTTCGGCTGCCCGATCGACCAATGGCTGCGGCACGAGCTGAAGGATCTTGCCTACGACACGCTGCTGGCGCCCGAAGCGCGCGACCGCGGCATCATGCGACCCGATTATGTGCGCCGGCTGCTCGACGAGCATTGCGCCTATCGGCGCAACCACCATACCCGGCTCTGGGCCTTGCTGATGCTCGAGCTGTGGTTCCGCATGTGGATCGACGGCGCCGCGGCGAGCGAGGCGTACCGCCCTGCCGCTTAGCGCCCCGCTGCGTCGAATCCTGATCATCGTCAACCCCGCGGCCGGACGATCGCGACGGTCCCGCCAACGCCTTGGCAATATTGTCGCGGCGCTCGAACGGCGCGGTTGTACCGTCGTGGTGCGCCACGCCGGTATTCATGGCGATGCAGAGCGCCTGGCGCGCGATGCCGAGCCCGAGCTCGACGTGATCGTTGCCGCCGGCGGCGATGGCACGGTCAACGCGATCGTGAACGGTATGGCCGAGAAACCTCGGGATCTGGCCGTGCTGCCGTTCGGCACGGCGAATGTGCTCGCCCGGGAGATCGGCCTACCGCGGCGCAGCGAGGCGCTCGCCGCGCTGATCGCCGACACGCCTGCGCGGCCGGTTTGGCCCGGTCGGATCGGTAACCGGCTGTTCGTGACGGTGGCGGGCGCCGGCTTCGACGCCGAGATCGTCGCCGCGGTCGATCCGAGACTGAAGCGTCGGATCGGCAGGCTTGCCTTTCTCTGGGCGATTCTGACGCGCTTGGCTCAGTACCGCCGCGCCGAGCTGTCAATTCTCGCCGACGGCGTCGCCTACCGCGCGACTGCGGCGATCGTCACCAAGGGGCGCCTCTACGCCGGCCCGTTCGTCATCGCGCCGGCAGGCAATCTCGCCGAGCCGGTGCTCGATCTCCTGCTGTTTCGCGATAGCGGCCGGGCTGCGGTACTGCGCTATCTGTGCGCACTGCCGCTCGGGCGAATGGCGCGGCTGAAAAGCGTCACGTGCTTGCGGATCCGAAACGCGACGATATCCGCGGGTGAGCCGCTGCCAGTGCAAGCCGATGGCGAGATTGTCGGGCAGCTTCCCGCCACGATCGCCCTGGCGGCGCAACCCATACCGCTCATACGGCCGTGACAGCCACTTTCGCCGGTGTTGGATTTTTGCAACACCGGCCACTGACGCTCATGGTCGGACCGCTTGCGTGCTTTGGTTCGGCCCTTGGGCCTTGTAGCTTCGCGCCCAAGTTTCTTTTCAGGACGAAATGATGATCGCGGATTACCGGCGGCGTCGAGCGGCAGTGTGCCAGGAGAGTTGGCGCCTGATTGCGCTCGCCTGGCTGGCCGCCATCGTGATCTTGGCCCCGACGATCGTGCGTGCCCAGAACCTGACCGACGGCGAGCTAAAGCTCGGTATTCTCGACCACGACGTTCACTTTGCAGGAGGCAAGGAGCACGGGGTTGATATCAACCCCGAGGTGATCTTTCCCTCGCCGATCAGCGATGCCTGGATCGCCAGCTTGCCCGGATATATCCGTTGGGCCCTGCAGCCGCGCGGGACCATTGGCGCCGAGTTCAACACCAGCAAATACACGAACGACTATTACTTCGGAGCAACCTGGAGCTGGCTGCTGGTCAGCAACATCCTGCGGCCCGATGACGGCCTGACCTTCGGCATCTTTTTCGGCCCGGGGTTCAACGACGGCGACCTCAGAACCAGCAACCCGAGCCGCAAGAGCCTCGGCTCCAACGTGTTGTTCCGCGAGGCCTTCGAACTCGGCTACCGCATCACCCCGGTGTACCAGGTTTCGGCCTTTTTCGACCATGTCTCCAATGCTGGCCTCGCCAAAGAGAACCAAAGCTTGAACGATGCCGGAATTCGTTTCGGCATCCGCTTCTGAAGGTTCGGGCACGGAACCGAGCTGCATTCAACGCTGTTGGTGAAACAGACCGGCCCATAAACCGCTTCTGTCTTTCGGGCCGACCGCCAACGGAGAAGTCAATGCTGTACTGGGCGCTGGTATTTCTCGTAATCGCGGTGATCGCCGGCATTCTCGGCTTCGGTGGCGTGGCGTCGGCGGCCGCGAGCATCGCGCAGGTGCTGTTCTTTATCTTCCTGGTCGTCTTCGTCATCGCCCTGATCATGGGGATGGTGGCGCGTCGCCCGGGTCCGCCGATCTGACGTCGCGGCGGAGGCTGGAGCCTCCGTACTCTTACCGATTACCGGCGGAAGTCGTTCCGCGTCAGTAGAGATGGGCCGGGCTAGTCCCGGCCCATCTTGCGTCTTAGTCGGTCGCGAGAACGCGCGCGAGTTGGCTCAGCGCCTCCTGGTGCCGCTCGTTGGTGATCTGGGCGAAGTTGCGCGCCAGCTCCAGGCACATTCTCTCGCGCGGGCTGACCGAGCGGGTCGCATCGCCTTGCAGACCGTCGAAGAAATAACCCACGGGAACGCTGAGCACCTGGGCGATCTCATAGAGGCGGCCGGCCGAAATGCGGTTGATGCCGCGCTCGTATTTGTGGGCCTGCTGGTAGGTGACCCCGATCAGATCAGCGAGTTGCTGCTGCGTCAGGCCCAGCATGATCCGGCGCTCGCGTACGCGGGCACCGACGTGACGGTCGACGTCCTGGGTGCGCCCGGTCGAGCGGCGCGATGCGGCGGCGCGGTAGGGCAGGTCAGCGTGCTTACCGTTGTCCGTCCGTACTTTGCTGGTCTCGTCCCGTTGCTTCATCTGGCTCACTCGATCAGGTTGAATATCAGTTCAGCGGTCCGGCAGCGCCGTCGGCTAGCCGCGCGCCACGCCAACCTATTCCATCCTCGCATCCCCGAACAGGCTCGCGTGGCAACCGGCAACACGCCCAAGTACCGGCGCGCCGTCGATGCAGCTGACTAACCTTTCTATCGTGAGCGGCAAGGCCCCCCTCAACCGCTGGATACCGGGGTATTCGACGGCGCTCATGTGTCAAATTTGAGGCACAGTTTGCCTCGCCAAAGGAGCAGCGGCGCAGGGTGAATGGCTTCCCGTTTGACAGCTTTCCTGAGCGGTGATACCGACGCACTCCCGTTTTGCATGGCGAATCGATGCCGCGAATCCTGATCGGTGATGGCCATCTTTATTACGAGCGGCAGGGGGTCGGCTTCCCCGTGCTGTTCGTTTCAGGGCTGAACGGGTTTGCCTCGTTCTGGCAGGATCAGGCGGCGGCATTCTCGCGCAAGTTCGACGTCATTACCCATGATCACCGCGGCATCGGGCAAAGCGATCCGACGCGCAGCGGCTTTACCGTCGACCGCATGGCGGCCGACGTTATCGGGCTGATGGATGCGCTCGAAATCGAGCGGGCGCATGTCGTCGGCCACTCAACCGGAGGCGCGATCGCCCAGATCCTCGCGGTCGAGCATCCAAAGCGGCTTGCCAGCGTTGTTTTGTCGGCGACCTGGACCAAGCCCGACGCCTATTTCCGCCGGCTCTTCGGCCTGCGGAAGGACATCCTGCTGCGCCTTGGCCCCAGCGCCTATGTGCAATCCAATACGCTCTTCCTCTATCCAAGCTGGTGGGTCGCTCGCAACAACGAGCGGCTGCGTCAGCAGGAGGCGCAGAACCTGGCGCTGTTTCCGCCAACGGAGATAGCGGCCAGCCGGATCGACGCGATCCTCGCCTTCGACCGGACCGAGAGTTTGGGGCGGATCAAGACGCCAACGCTGGTCGTCGGCGCCGAGGACGACATCGTCACCCCGTCGTATTTCTCCGAGGAGTTGGCACGGCTGATCCCCGCTGCCGAGATCAAGATATTCCCGCGCGGCGGCCACGCGTTCACCCAGGTGCGCGCGCGCGAGTTCAATCAGGCAGTTCTGCCCTTTCTGGCGTCGCATACGCCGAACTGAACGGCGCCGAACCGACCCGTTGCAGCTCAGGCGCGATCGGCGTCGGCAAAGGGGATCCAGCCGCTGGCAACCAGGCGCTCGAGCGCCGGGAAACGCGCCTTGTAGGCCATCTTCGGGCTCTCGGCGATCCAGTACCCGAGATACACATAAGGCAGCCCCAAGCGGCGGCACTCATCAACCAGCCTGAGAATGCTCCAGGTTCCGAGGCTTTGACGATCGCGCGTCGGATCGTAAAAGCTGTAAACTGCCGACAGACCGTCATCGAGCCGATCGACCAGCGATACCGCCTGAAGCTCATCGTCCGACGCGCGGAACTCGGCGATCTTCGTGCGGACCGTGCTGTCTTCGACCATGCTGCGATAGTCGGCATAAGTCATCGACGCCATGTCGCTGTCGCGATGGCGCGACTGCTGATAGGCGACGAACAGCCGGAATTGCTCCAAATTCGCGCGCGGCGACACCAGGTTGCCGTCGAGGCCGCGATTGAGATTGCGCACCCGTCGGGTCGATCGGCTGTCGGCGAACCGCTCGACGGCGATCCGCACCGGGACACAGGCGCTGCACACGCGGCATGCCGGCCGATAGGCGAAGCGATGGCTGCGCCGGAACCCGGCGCGCGACAGATCGTCGTAAAAAATGCCGGCGCCGCGCCCGGCCAACTCGACGACCAGCTTGCGCTCGGCGCGTCCGGGAACATAGGGGCATGGCACCGGGGCGGTGGCAAAGAACTGGTGGTAGTCGCCGAGGCTGATTCCGAGAGATTGGTTGAGCCGATCGCGGGGGGCGGAAGCGGGGGCTTGCGGTCGCGACCGCCGCGACCTGGACCCGCCATCACCCGACCCGATCTCCATGCTTCATCCCCTCCCGGTGCGGCGGCGAATCCTGACGCATATGCCGTCAGCATGCCAGAGCGTCAGCCGAGGCACAACGCCGCCCGCCTGCCCGCGGGGAGCGGCGACGCGGTTCAAGACCTTGGCCCGATGTAGCGGAGAGTGCGCACCATCAGCATGCCAGTAAGCACGTCGTGGAGCGTGCGCTTGCGCCGGTTGAACAGGGTGAATAGCAGGATCAGCGAACCGGTCGCGCCGACGGTGAGATAGAACAGCGCTGTATGCGCCAGCGCTTGCAAGAAAACCGGCCGCTCGCCGCTCCATGAGCGCAGCTGCAGGTCGAAGACGCGCATGCCGAAGGTCGCGGCATGGGGACCACTGACGAGCAGCGTGTGATAGGCAAGCGGGATGAGGCCGAACAGAAACCACAATGCCGGTCCGAGCATTCCGAAGCTCAGCACCCACAGCAAGGCGAAGAGAATCCATACGACGACCGCGATCATGCCGATGCAGATGGCATCGATCAGATAGGCAAAAGCGCGGCGCCAGCGGACGCCCTCGAACAACTCGGGTCGGGTCGCCGGATCGGGCATGCCGGCATCTCGATAACTTGGGGCAAAGGTAAGATTGACCGTCAAGGCTGGCGTCCTGCGCTGCACACAATTCGCGAGGATGTGGGGTTGCCGTGCCGCACCGCAAGGCTGGCCGGCTACTGCACCAGCTCGGCTTTGCGCTGCATCATCTCGGCCAGGTAGCGCGACGGCACCTCCATAAACGCTCGCCGCTGCCGCAGCCACAGGGGGTGATCGCCGGCGGTGTGCATGCCCTGGTTCGCGGGCAATGGCGGCCAGGCCGGCACTTCGAGCCACAGCCGCATCATGTGTCGGCGATGCGCCATGTCGGGCCAGTCCTGATAGCCGGTGCGGCCATGCAGGATCGTGCGGTTGTTGAGGAATTGGATGTCGCCTTCGCCGATATTCATGTCGAGGTAGAGATCCGGCGACGCGGAGATCCGCTTCATCTCCTCCAAAGCCTCGACCTGCAGCGGACTCATGACCGCGTCGCCCGCCTTGACCGCGCGGTGGGGGTAGCTGCCTGAAACGTTGCAGGTCAATTGCCCGCTGTCGCGCGAGAAGATCACGACATTCTTGGCCAGTACGCCGTCGCCCAATTCGGCGTCCTGTTCCATGCGCCGAAAGACATACTCGCCGTAGAGCGCTTCGATCAGGTCGGGCCGCTCTTCGAGTAGCCGGTTATGGACCGCCGCCGCGCTGACGATCCGGCTGATGCCGCCCGATTTGGCGGCCTGCACGCACATCAATGAGACGATGTCGCAATTATCGGTGTGCATGCGCTGTGCGCCGCCCCTGTGATAGCCGCGCGCGTCGCTCTCGACATCGCTGACATCGATCACGTGGCCGAGCAATTCGCCCTGGTAGGATTGCGGGATCAGCCGGCCGACATGGATTCCGAGCCCGACATAGATCAGCGCCATCTCGTCGAGCGAGTAGCGCTCGCGCGGCAGGCCGCGCAGCAGCAGAAAACCGCGGCCGGTGCCTAAGGTCTCGGCAAGGCGCGCGAGAAATGGCCCGAGCGTCGGCAACGGAAACATCTCCGGCGCGATCTCCGGGAAATCCATCTCGCCGAGCGATTTCAGGTGGCGCAGCGCGTCGTCGATCTCAGCGATCTCGCGCCCGGAGAGCACGTGCAGGCCCTGCTCGCGGTAGTCGATCCGCGAGCCTCGCCAGGCTGCCGGACCCTCGATTGGCGTGAGGAAGGTCATAGCGTCAGCCCGCCATCGACGATTATGGTCTGTCCGGTGATCATCGCGCCGCCGGCGCACAGGAAGAAGATCGTTTCGGCGATGTCCTCGGGCTTGCAGGCCCGTTTCAACGGCGTCTTCTCGATCGACTGCGCTTTGCGGTCGGATGGCCAGTCCTTGTTCCATGGGCTGTCGACAAAGCCCGGCGCCACCGCGTTGACCCGGATCTCCGGCGCCAGGGTGCGCGCAAGGCTGCGCGTCAAATTGATGACCCCGGCCTTGCTGGTCGCATAGGGGATGCTGCTGCCGCTACCCTGAACGCCGGCGATCGAGGCGGTGCCGCAGATCGCGCCGCGCGCAGCCTTAAGAGCGCCGACCGCGGCATGAGTGCAACGGAACGGCCCGATCAAATTGGTATTGAGGATCGTCTGCCAGAATTCCTCGGTCAGCCGGTCAAGCTCGGAAAACGGGATTGGTGCCGGGGTCGCCGGGGTCCCGGCGTTGTTGACGAGGAAGTCGAGCCGCCCGAGCGCGTGGATCGCCCTTGTCGCCATCGCTTCGGCTTCGCCGGCCTTCGACACATTGCCCGGCGCCGCGATGACGCGGTGCCCGAGCCCTTTCAGGCGCTCGACCTGCTCGGCGCCGCGCCGATCGTCGGCCAGATGGTTCAGCGCCACCGTCGCCCCGCAACGGGCGAAGATCTCGACCGTGGCAAGCCCGATGCCCGAGGCGCCGCCGGTCACGAGCACGGTCTTTCCGGTCAGGTCGGCGGTGATCATAGCGGCACTCTTGGCTTTACTGATTGCCCCGCGAGATTGCTTCGCTTCGCTCGCAATGACAACAAAAAGGACTGTCATTGCGAGGGCTCGCGAGACCCCGAAGCAATCTCGATCAGGCGTGGCTCACAAGTGAAGCGGCTCCCCGAGGCCGATCAGCGCCGCCTCGGCGACGGCTTCGCCCAGGGTCGGGTGGACATGGATCGTGTGCGCGAGGTCGTCGAGCACGGCGCCCATCGCCAGCGCATGGGTGAATTCGCCGGCCAGCTCGGCGACATGCCGGCCGACCGCCTGGATGCCGAGCACCCGCCGGTCCTCGCCGTCGGCCACGATGCGGACGAAGCCGCCACCCTCGCCGCCTTCCAAAGTCAGCGCGCGGCCGCTCGCGGCGAATGGGAACGTCGCGGTGGTCACCTTGGCCACCACGGCGGCAGCCTCTTCCGGCAGCAGACCGGCGACGACGATCTCAGGCTCGGTGAAGCAGATCGCCGCGACCGAGGCCGGGTCGAAATGGCGGCGATGCCCTGCGATGATCTCGGCGACCATCGCGCCTTGGGCCATCGCCTTGTGCGCCAGCATCGGCTCGCCGACGAGATCGCCGATCGCGAAGACGCCGCGCGTCGCGGTGCGGCACTGGTCGTCGATTTTGACGAACCGCCCGGTCATGTCGAGCCCCATCGCTTCGAGCCCCCAACCGGAAGTCAACGGGAGGCGGCCGACGGTGACCAGGATCTTGTCGGCTTCGAGCGCTAGGCGCGCACCGTCCTTCGCCTCGATCACGAGCTTTCCGTCGTTGTCGCGCCCGCGGACCTTGGCGCCGAGATGCAGCTCGACCCCGGCGCGGGTGAGCCAGCGCCGCACCGGTCGCGTCAGCGCTTCGTCATAGCGCGGCAGGATGCGGTCCTCCGCCTCGATCACCGTTACTTCCGCGCCGAGCTTGCGAAAGGCGATGCCGAGTTCGAGGCCGATATAGCCGGCCCCCACCACCGCGAGCCGCTTCGGCACCGCGTCCAGCGACAACGCCTTGGTCGAGGAGATCACATCGTCGCCGAACGGCAGGTCCGGCAATGCCACCGGCTCGGACCCGGCAGCCAGCACGACATGCTCGGCGGTGATCGCGACCGGGCCGGCCTCGGTTTCGGCCGTGCAGCTTTTCGCGTCCGTGAAGGTCGCCCAGCCCTGCACGACCCGCACCTTGGCATGCGCAAGGAGCCCGGCGACGCCGGTGCTGAGGCGGTCGACGATGCCGTCCTTCCACGCGACGGTGCGCGCGAAATCGAGGTGCGGCTTCTGATCGAGTGCGATGCCGAGGGCGTTGCCGCCGACTGCGCTCGCAATATCGGCATATTTGTCGGCGGCGTGGATCAGCGCCTTCGACGGGATGCAGCCGCGAATGAGACAGGTGCCGCCGAGCCGGCCGGCTTCGACCAGCACGGTGTCGAGGCCGAGCTGGCCGGCACGGATCGCGGCGACATAGCCGCCCGGGCCGCCGCCGACCACCAGCACGCGCGGGCGCAAGGTCTCGGGCATGGTTTAGAAGAGCCTCAAAGAGCCACCAGAATGGCGCGAGATTGCTTCGTCGCCGCGCTCCTCGCAATGACAACCCCTTTGCTGTCATTGCGAGCGAAGCGAAGCAATCTCGATCAGGTAAGAAACAGCAAAGCGGGCTGTTCGAGCAATTGCTTGATCCGCTGGATGAAGGCGGCCGCCTGCCAGCCGTCGACGATGCGGTGATCGAAGGAGGAGGACAGGTTCATCATCTTGCGGATCGCGATCTGTCCGTCGCGCACCACCGGCCGATCGGCGATGCGGTTGACCCCGACGATCGCCACCTCCGGGTAGTTGATGACCGGGGTCGCGGCGAGGCCGCCGAGGGCGCCGAGACTGGTGATCGTGATCGTCGAGCCCGTCAGCTCGTCGCGCGACGCTTTGCCGGCACGCGCGGCTTCGGCAAGCCGGCGCAGCTCGGAAGCAGCCTGCCACAGATCGAGCGCCTCGGCATGGCGGACGACCGGCACCAGCAACCCGCCCTCGGTCTGCGTGGCGACACCGATATGCACGGCATTGTGACGATGTAAGACGCCGGCGCTGTCGTCATAGCGGGCGTTGACCTGTGGGTGGTCCTCAACCGCTTTGACAACCGCGCGCATCAGAAACGGCAGCAAAGTCAGATGGCCCCGCGCGTCGTGCCTCGTGTTGAGGTCGGCGCGCAGCTCTTCGAGTGCGGTGACGTCCACTTCCTCGATATAGGAGAAATGCGGAATCTGCCGCTTCGATTGCTGCAGATGCTCGGCGATGGCGCGGCGCAACCCGATGATTGGCACCTCCTCGACGCCATCGCGGCGCGCGAGCATAGGCGCCGCCGTGGCGGCCGGCTGTGCGCCGGCGGCGATATAGACTTCGAGATCCTGCTGGGTAATCCGCCCGCCCGGCCCGCTGCCCGGGACGAACTGCAGTTCGATACCGAGATCCCAGGCGCGGCGCCTTACCGCCGGTGACGCCAGCGGCTTCTGCCCGAAGCGACGGGAAGGTAGTCCCTCTCCCGCAGTGCGGGAGAGGGCGAGGCCCGCGCCGAAGGCGTGGGAGGGTGAGGGTTGGTGCGTGTCCTCCACACCCTCACCCGCTTCGCTTCGCTCAGCACCCTCTCCCGCAGTGCGGGCGAGGGAAATTGCCGCGACTTCGCCATTTCCTTTCTGCGCGGTACCAGACGGGAAATTGCTGATGTTGTTGGTCGCGCGGGCATCCGACCTGCGAGAGCTTGGGGATGCCTTTGCAGTCGCCGGCTTGGGGGCGGCCGCTGCATTGCCCGCACCAGCGACATCGAGGACCACAAGCTCGGAGCCAACCGGGCGCTTCTCCCCGGGCTTTCCGTTGATGGCGACAACCGTGCCGCCGATCGGCGAGGGCAGTTCAACTGTCGCCTTGTCGGTCATCACGTCGACGAGCGGATCTTCCTCCCGGATCTCCTGCCCGACCGCGACATGCCAGGCGACGATCTCGGCCTCGGTCGTGCCCTCGCCGATATCGGGGACTCTGACGACGTAGCGCCCCATCTTAGGCTGCCGGCTTCATCGAGATTGCTTCGCTTCGCTCGCAATGACAGCACTGGACATTGCGAGGAGCAGAGCGACGAAGCAATCTCGGCGCGACGGGAACAATCTGCCTCAGCCCTCCAGCGCTTGCCGCATGCCATCGGCGACGCGTGCAGGGCCCGGGAAATAGGCCCATTCGAGGGCGTGCGGGTACGGAGTGTCCCAGCCTGTCACGCGCACGATCGGCGCCTCTAGATGATAGAAGCAATGCTCCTGCACCAGCGCCGTCAGCTCGGCACCAAAGCCGCAGGTGCGCGTCGCCTCATGCGCGATGACGCAGCGGCCGGTCTTCTTGACCGAATCGACAATCGTGTCGATGTCGAGCGGCAACAAGGTGCGCAGATCGATGATCTCGGCGTCGATCCCGGCCTCCTCTGCAGCCGCCACCGCGACATGCACCATCGTGCCGTAGACCAGCACCGTGACCGCCGCGCCCGCGCGTACCACAGCCGCCTTGCCGAGCGGCACGCTGTAATAGCCTCCCGGCACCTCGCTTTGCGGGTGCTCGCCCCAGGGCAGCGCCGGCCGGTCGTGATGACCATCGAACGGCCCATGGTAGAGCCGCTTCGGCTCGAAGAACACGACCGGATCGTCATCCTCGATCGCGCTGATCAACAGGCCCTTGGCGTCGTATGGATTTGACGGGATCACCGTCTTCAGCCCGCAGACATGGGTGAAGATCGCCTCGACGCTCTGGCTGTGCGTCTGCCCGCCGAAAATGCCACCGCCACAGGGCGCGCGCACCGTAACCGGCGCCCAGAACTCGCCGCCCGAGCGGTAGCGGATCCGCGCCGCCTCGGAGATCAGCTGGTCGGTCGCCGGGTAGATGTAGTCGGCGAACTGGATCTCGACGATCGGTCGCAAGCCATAGGCGCCCATCCCAACCGCGGTCGCCAGCATGCCGCCCTCGGCGATCGGGGTATCGAAGACGCGCTGCTCGCCGAACTTCTTCTGCAGGCCGTCAGTGACCCGGAACACGCCGCCGTAGAAGCCGACATCCTCGCCGAAGATCACCACATCCGGGTCGCGCCCGAGCATCACGTCCATCGCCGAATTGAGCGCCTGGACCATACTCATCCCCGGCATGGCTCAGACCCCCAACTGCTGCCGCTGGCGCCGCAAATGCCCAGGCATCTCTTTGAACACGTCCTCGAACATCGTCTTGGCGCTGAAATGCGGGCCGCTGTCCATCGTGCCGTAGCTCTCGGCCTCGCGGCCGGTCTCGCGGACCTGGTCGACGATCTCGCTTTCCAGCTGCTTGTGCCGTTCCGGCGACCATTCGCCGAGCCGAACGAGGTGCCGCGACAGTCGCTCGATCGGGTCGCCATAGGGCCAGTTCTTCCAATCGTCCTCGGGACGGTAGCGGCTCGGGTCGTCGCTCGTCGAATGCGGCGCGGCGCGGTAGGTGAACAGCTCGATCAGTGTCGCGCCGCGATTGGCGCGCGCCCGCTCCGCCGCCCATTGGGTCGCGGCATAGACGGCGAGGAAATCGTTACCGTCGACGCGCAGGCAGGCGAGGCCGAAGCCAATCGCGCGGGCCGCGAAGGTCGCCGCCTCGCCGCCGGCAATCTCCTGATGCGAGGAGATCGCCCACTGATTGTTGACGATGTTCAGGATCACCGGGGCGCGGTAGACTGAGGCGAAGGTCAGCGCGTGGTGGAAATCGGGCTCGGCGGTCGAGCCTTCGCCAATCCAGCCGGCGGCGATCCGGCGGTCATGCTTATAGGCCGAGGCCATCGCCCAGCCGACCGCCTGCGGAAACTGGGTACCGAGATTGCCGGAGATCGTAAAGAACGATGCCTCTCGCGAAGAGTAGAGCACCGGCAACTGGCGGCCTTTAAGGTGGTCGCGCGCGTTCGAATAGCACTGGCACATCATGTCGAGGAGCGGATAGCCGCGCGCGATCAGAAGCCCCTGCTGACGATAGGTCGTGAACACCATGTCGTCGGGCGCGAGCGCCATGCCCTGGGCAACGCCGATCGCCTCCTCGCCGGTGCATTTCATGTAGAACGAGATCTTGCCCTGGCGCTGCTGCCGGTACATGCGGTCGTCATAGGCGCGGGTCAGCATCATCGTTTGCAGGCCGCGCCGCAGCACCTCGGGCGAGAGCTTCGGGTCCCAGGCGCCGACGGCGGCGCCGTCGTCGTCGAGGACACGGATCAGCTTGTCGGCGAGCGGGTGCGTCTGCTGCGCCGGCGCGGTTACATCCGGGCGCTCGACCGTGCCAGCCGGAAACAGCGGCACATCGCTGAAATTGGGCTTTTCGCCCGGCGCGGGGTGATGCGCCGGAATGTGCAACTCCAGCCGCGGTGCGGCAGGTTCGCTGCCGGAAGGAATCGCGGAAGCCCCCCGGTCGAGAGCCGTATGCTCGGTATCCATGGTCCGGCACCAAAGCGGTTAGACGGCGTTCGGCAACAGCGCATCCTACACGCTCTCTCGGACAAAGGCTAAGCCGAGAAAGCTGAGATAACAGAATGGCTTAACGCGTGGTCGGTGAGAACGTTCCGGATACGAATTTGCGCCCTTGGTCCCGACCGTGTCTCAACGACGCGGCGAGGTTATGAACCTGCCGCCCGGCGAGCCGGGCCATGCGCTGAGACGGAAGCGGCGGTGTTAAGGCCGCAGCACATCGGCGACGTCAACCCGCAACCCGGCGCGCGTCGCGTGCTCCGCCGCTTGCTTCAGAGCGCGGGTCTTCACCGCGGGCGTCGTGACGGTCGCCGCCAGCGAGCGTAATCGCTTCACCTCGCGTGCGTGGTTGCTTCCGATCCTCGACAACTGCCGCCAGCGCTGAAGCTAGCTACGGCTCCACGCACCGTTTGCTGTGCTAGTACCCGTAGCCGTAGCCGCCGTAGCCGTACGGACCGTAGCCGTAACCACCGCCGTAATACGGGTAGGGATAGTAGTAGGGGTAATAACCTGCGTAGGGCCAGCCCCAACCCCAACCACCACCACCCCAGCCCCGGCCGCCACGAAAGCCGCCGCCGAAACCACCGCCATGGAAGCCACCGCCGAAACCGCCGCCGTGGCCGCCCCCGCCGCCGTGGCCACCCCCGCCCCCGCCATGCGCATAAGCCGCGCCCGCAGTGATGAGAGACATAGCAGCGGCCACCGCCAGCGCGCGCGCGGTGCTTTTGCCGATCTTCGTTAATCTCATATCGGTCCTCCCGTCTTAATGCTGCACCGTTAACGCACGCCCGTGCTCTTTGATCTCGACCATCGGTTTACGGAGCGGCGGCCGTTGCCCAGCGCGTGGCAAGTGGGAGGATCGAGTGGTTTGCAACGGATTACGGCTGCCACCATTCATGCCCGTGCTCGACCTGCAATACCGGCTCCGCTGCCGTGAATGCGATCGACGCGGCAGGGTCGTGGTGTCGATCGAATGGGCCGCCGAGGATTAATCCAAATTCACCTTCCGGAGAGCGGGGTTTCAGTACGTCCGCCTAAATTCCCGGAAACGATGGTCCGTGCGGAGGGCGTGATTATGAGCCGGACGACGTATGAGGCCGCTTGGCGGCTCCTAGAAATGATTGGGGATAACCGGGGCCCGATGTTGTTGGATGCTGCCGCGGAATTTCGCGCGTGCCTTCTCCGCGAGCGGGAGCCGGAAGAAAGTAGACCGCCAGCGGAGAATCCGTACGTTCAGGCGGCCGTTCTGGATTTCAAGCAAGCTGCGTGAGGTTGGCGCCATCGTCTCCCGGCGCCCCGCCAAGCTGGCTCACGAAGCCGCAATGTCCGAGGGCGAAACTGAGCCGCCTCGGATGCCACGAGGCGCCAACGGTGATCCTGCTCCCCCTATATGTGCCTCAGCGTCGATCCGATGGCCGACGAAACTGTCTCCAATACGAGCGGGGGGCGGAGGAGAGAAAGCCGCGTCCTGGCTCCGGGGGGTTGCAACACGGCGCCGTGCTCGCGGTTTCTGGCGCGGCTTGCCGCGGCGCCGCTTGCTGGGGAGCGGCGAGCAGGTTTCCCAGAGGGTCCGCCAGAGCTGTGGAAGTGGCCATTAGCAATATAACTAGGGTGAACACCGCGCGGAGTGGTGAGACAATGACCATTACGCGCGTCCCCTGCTCAAGTGTCGTTGTGCGGCAATATTAGGGAAATCGCGCCGTTGTATGCTTCGCCGGAAGATGAAATCGGGTTTAATCGGGCATGTGCTTTCGGGGCGAGCTGGCGAGCTTTATCGAGGAGCTGCACGACAGCGAAATCAACGGCGAAATCTCGTGGCTCTACGATGGCGTTTACGGCGCCGAGGTCGGCGATCCGAGCAATGGCTACGCCGCTAAAGGCACGTTCGCGTCGCTGCCAGAAGCGGTCAAATGGCTACGTGAAAAGGGCGATCGAGACGGGCCCGGCGACCGCCCGAAGCTGGTCGATGCTGGACGCGGCGAATAACAGGTATGGCCTCTCGTAAAGGGCCTTCAGCTCCTCAGGCGTAAGCTCAAAAGCCAAAGGTTTCGCGGAAGCCGCGCTCGCCGGCGCGGGTCACGCCGACGGCCCGCGAATCGGATTTGCGCTCGATCCAGCGCAGCGCAAAGCAGCGCCCGGCGAGCGCCGCGCCGACCGTGCCGCCGATATGCAGCCGCCGCTCGCTCCAGTCGAGACAGGGCCGGCAGAACACCGCGCCGCGCTTTCCGGCGCCGACATCGGCGCCGAATTCGTTGAAGAACCGCTTGCCCCTTTCAGTCACCGCGCCGCCTTCCGAGGACAGCTCGACATGGCCGCGCTCGGAAAGGGCGTCGGCGAGCCGGACCCCGAGCTGTCCGGCCAAATGATCGTAGCAGGTGCGGGCCGCGCGCATCGCCGCGTCGCGCGGCCCGGTCACGACCGCCCGGCGACCGGCGGCGGCGCCGTTGGCGATCGACACATCCATGATGCCCTCCACCATATTGGCGACCCCCGCCGAGGCGAGCCGGTGATAGTGGTGCCGGCCCTGGCGATGCACGGCGAGCAGCCCGGCGGTGACGAGACGCCCGAGATGGCCGCTCGCGGTCTGCGGCGTCACCCCGGCGGCGCGGGCCAGCTCGCTCGCGGTCAGCGCGCGGCCGTCCATCAGCGCCATCAGCATGTTGGCGCGAGCCGGATCGCCGAGAAGCGCGGCGGTTTCGGCAAAAGCGGCGATGCTCGACATAGTGTCCTCCGAGAAGAGGCGATTGCCGGCCATTCTCTACCGCAGGCGCGGCACCGATGCTTCGGGCAGGGCCGAAGCCTACCGACCCTTCAGCATCGGCTTGCGGCGCTCGCGCCAGGCTTGGTGCGCCTCCTTCTTGTCCTCGGTCAGCTCGAGCGCCATGAAGCGGTAGAGGTCGGCGTTCGCAGCCTCGCGCAGCGATCCGTCCATGCCGAATGTCACCGCCTCCTTGGCGAGCCGGGCCGCGAGCGGCGGCAGTGCGGCGACGTGCTCGGCCACCTCGAAGGCTTTCGCCATCAGCTCTTCGTGCGGCACCAACCATTGCGCGAGGCCGGTGCGGTAGGCCTCCTCCGCCTTCATCGGGAAGCCCATCGCCAGCCGCATTGCCTGACCGCGGCCGATCCAGCGGGCGAGACGTACGGTGCCGCCCTGCGCCGGCAGAATACCGAGCCCTACCTGCGGCAGCCGCCATTCGGCACGCTCCGAGGCGACGATCAGGTCGCAGCAATAAGTCACAATGCAGCCGATGCCGACGGCGTAACCGTTGACCGCGGCGATAAGCGGCTTAGCGAAGTCGGAGAACAGGTTCATTGCCTGATAGCGCCGCCGCTTTGGCAAATTCTCGATCGCCTCGGCGATCGAGTCGCTGGTGTGGGTCTTCGGGTTCTTCAGATCGGCGCCGGCGCTGAACGCGCCGCCGGCCTCATCGCCGGTCAGGATCACGCAGCGGATGTCGCGATCATCCTCGAGCTGCGGCAGCAGCTCCTTCAGCGCCGCGTTGTAATCCTCGCCCCAGGCGTTGCGCGCCTGCGGCCGGGACAGGGTCAGCATCGCGACGTGGCCGTGTTTCTCGTATAGCAGCGGCATGGCATATCTCCGTCGATAGCGCCGCGATGCTAACCTCCGGCGGCGAGGCGGTCGCCATCAATGGATATTTCGCCGTGCAGACGATATCGATCGCCAGCTCGAAGCCGCCCTCGAACAGCCCGAAGGTGCCAGCCGGCACGATCGCCTCGCCCGTGGTCCAACGGTGCTCGGCATCAGGCTCCGGCGCGTTAAACCCGTCGGCGAACCGCGGCGAGTCATAATCGATGTAAATCGTGCAGCCTTGACCGGCGACCGTGATCGAGCGCACCGCAACGCCGACCCGGCGCGGGTCGTGATTGATCCCCATCAGCTGCGGCACCATGCTGCGCGATGCGAGGCAAAGCGCCTCGGGTGGCTGCCGCAGGCGAAAACGGTAAAGCCCTTGGAAGCCGTGCGTACGGTGCTCGACCGCAAACGAATCGACCCGTCTCCCGTCCGCAACGAGATGCAGGTCGGGATCGTCGGTCGTTGCCGACTCGACGAACCCGGAGCGGTCAAGCAACCGGCGCCAGATCCGGTCGAGCCTAGGACCCCCGGTTGTCACCGGCGCGAACCACAGCGTATCCGCCGTGGTGAAGCGCGGCGACTCGGGATTTTCGAACAGCTCGCGATTGCCGTCCTCGCGGTAGCTCTCCGTCGGCGCGCCATCGGCGATCAGCACGTCGTGCTCGGCCAGTTCGACATGGTAGAACTCGACCGCGCGCGCCACATCGTCCCACCGGATCGAGTGGCCGTTGATCAGGAATTCGACCGGGATCAGCATCCCGTCGAGATAGAGCGAATGGCCGCGCGTTAGACGCAGATCGCGCTTTGGCGAGCCGTCAGCCAGCGCGTCGCGACGGACGATCACCGGCCGGGCGTTGCTGTCGGGCCGGGTGATCCGGCGCCGGCCCTGACCGATCCAGGTAATCGGCTTTTCCTCACCGGCCATGGTGACAACACGGTCTCCGACCCGCAAACGCTCGACCGGCGCCTCACCCGCCGGCGTCAGGATCATCACACCGCGGCAGAAGCAAGGGGTCTGGTCCTCGGTGACAAAGGTACCGGCACCTTCGTCCGGCGACAGATGAAAATAGTCGCCGGCGAAACTCTGCGATCGGCCGAGATTGATGTCGTAGGTGGCGCCGCTCTCGACGATCTGCAGCACATTGCCGCTGGTCAGGGTGGCGTGGCCGGCGCTGTCGTAGCCGATACTGGTAGATCGATGGTATTGCCCGAAACGAAACCGGAGACCGTATTCGTCGGGATGGTGGTGCTATCGATTTCGTAAGTGCCGCCGGTGCTTTCGAAAGTAATCGAACCGCTGACGATGCCGCCCGCCTGAACGTCGAGCGTGCCGCCACTGATCGATACGCCGCTGGCGGTGCCGCCGGAGAAAACCGTCTCTAAGCCGCCGCTGCTAATCGTGGTCCCGAGGGCGCTGCCGCCATTGAAGACATCCTGCAACCCGGAGCCGAGCACCGCCGCGCTGGTCACGCCGCCGCTGTAAACGTCCTGCTCGCCGCCGCTGCTGATTGTCGCCCCGACATCGACCCCGCCAAAGACCTCGTCGAATCCGCCATTGCTGACGACCGTGTCGGTCGCTGAACCGGAATCGACGTATTGAGTGCCGCCAGTACCGACGCTGGTTCCGACCGCAGCCGCGGTCGCGCTATCGAGGCCGACATACAGAATTCCTTCGTTGCCAACGACAGTATTCGTCGCTGTGCCGTCATCGTACTCGGTACCGCCCCCGCCGACGCTGGTCCCGACCGCGATCGCGTCCGCGCTATAGAAGCCGACATTAAAGAGTTCCTTCGCTGCCAACGACAGTATTCGTCGCTGTGCCGTCATCGTACTCGGTACCTTGATTTATCGTCGTACCGGTATCGCGGCCGCCGGACGAGACGTATTCGGTGCCAAATGCATTTATGGTCGTACCGCTGTCGGCGCCGCCGGAATAAACATATTCGACGGCACCATTTATCGTCGTGCTGACGGCGGAGCCGTAGACGACCTGCTGCCCCCCAGCCAAGGTGGTATTGCTCGCGACGCCGCCGGAGCTGACAATAAGTTGACCGCCGCTCGATACGATGGTGCCGGTGGCGGTACCGCCGCCGGAGAGAACCTCGGTGCTGTCAAAGCCGAACTGACCGCTGCCGACCGGCGGCGCGCTGCCGGCCAGCACGGTCGAGATGGTCGACCCACCGGAGGACACCGCGATCTGGCCGCCGCTGACCGCGCTGGTGTTCGACGCGACCCCTCCCGAGCTGACGATTAGCTGGCCGCCACTCGATACGATCGTGCCGGTGGCGGTGCCGCCGCCGGAGAGAACCTCGGTGCTGTCAAAGCCGAACTGACCGCTGCCGACCGGCGGCGCGCTGCCGGCCA
>Ga0209380_10000401_pt1 | contig 30469 bp, 22 predicted proteins | sample HubBroMetageWFT6_FD_188347 | JGI IMG/M metagenome (GOLD analysis project Ga0209380, IMG submission 188347) | Warmed and freeze-thawed soil microbial communities from the Hubbard Brook experimental Forest, New Hampshire - Hubbard Brook CCASE Soil... | ecosystem: Environmental > Terrestrial >... | reverse complement strand
GCGCATCACGGTGGCGATTGAGACGAAGAATTTCGACTATAACGCTCGAAATATGCTGACTCGAAATGACTAGGAGCGGTTTCGGTTGAACCGGCCCGTTGCCAAACAGGATTAGGACGTAATTGGCCATTTCTGCTTCTTGAAAATTCCTCTTACCGGTTGTTCTCTGCTAGACTGTGTGCCCCTCCGTGAACTCTGTGTTGCGCTTTTCGGATTTCATCATGGCGGGGAGAGCATTCCGTCACAGCGCGGGCGGGTGATTTTCTGCATGAGGCGGCTTGGCTGGTGCACCGGGAAATCAACCGGTCGAAGGAGTTCCCTTTTCACTGGGTGGTGGTCAAGGGCACTTCAGAGCCGATCGTCGTCAATCTGCCTGAGGATGCGCGGGAATAGGCGCGCGACGCATCCCACGACAGTAAATACCTAAACGCTTAGGATATATGGTAGAATGTCCTGGTGCCGACAGTTCACCGATTTAATGGACTGCGCGTGGTCATCTATCCGAACGATCACCGACCCGCACACGTCCACGTCATCGGAAGGGGTCATGAGGCGGTGTTCCATCTGAATTGTTCGGCTGGGCCCGTCGAGATTCGCGAGAATTACGGGTTTTCGAGGCGCGAAATTTCAAAGATCGAAACTGAGTTGACGGAACGCGCGGATGCGCTTTGCTGGGCTTGGGAGGAAATTCATGGAATTGCATGACGGATTCAATCTCGCAAACAAGCGAGCAAAGAACCTTCAAGCTTCCTTTCCCAGGGCTGTCTCTGCCCACTACGACCGGGAAAATGGACGCGTGGTGATTCGACTCAGCTCAAATCTGGATATGAGTTTCTCGCCAGACGATGCGCAAGGTCTGGAAAAGGCGACGCCGTCACAGCTGGATGAAATTGAGATCAGCGCCTCCGGTTTGGGCATTCATTTTCCGAAGCTGGACGCGGACCTCTATCTGCCGGCGATTTTGCAGGGCTTTCTCGGGTCTCGGAAATGGATGGCATCCAGGCTTGGTCAAGCGGGTGGCAAATCGAGAAGCGTCGCCAAGCAAAAAGCTTCGAGAGCCAATGGGAAATTAGGGGGAAGGCCAAGAAAAGTAAGTCGAGGCGGACTGTAGTCCGCATGGCAAAAGCAGCGCTGGTTCATGATCAGAGGCGCTTCCAAGCCGACGTTATTCTGCCTTTTTCGGCTGATAGGAACCGACAGTAATGTCAGCTTTTGTCAATTTTTCACGCCAGTGTCGAAGCAACCCTTGATACCAGTCGTGTTCACCCCAAGGATGATTCTTGAGGAAATTCTCCCCCATCGAAGCTGCGAGCATCACCTCGAAACGAGAGACTTGTCCGCCCCTACCCCCCAGAGCGATACGACTCAGCTTGTCATCGTCAAGACCGGATATGCATTCGTCGACTTCTCCAAGATTCTGAAAGCCGAGATTTCGCAGAATTCTTGCCGTCCAGTCATAGGTGTAGTCTGAAATTCTGTCGTCAGAGCCCAGCCGGACGTCGAGATAGGAACGTAACGCGTCTGGAGTGATTTCGACTTCATTCAACCTTTTTTCCTCAATCAACGTCCTTGCATTTGCTCGTATTGAAGCATCCACTTTTTGAATCGCCTCAAATTCACGGTCAGCTATTTCCAGCAATCCGGCTAGGGTCATAAAGCGCCGGCTTATCGCTTGGGGAATTGTGGATGTGGACTTATATCGAATGTCATGTTCGATTTCTGCCCACGCATGTTGCAAAATAGTCCGGACCTGTATTTCTGCAATGAGCTCGTTGAATTTCCTGTACTCTGAAAGCCCTTTTCGGTTGTCTCCCAATCGAACCAGGTAATGCACGCTCAGATACCCGAGACGTTGTTCACGCTCGGCGCTTGCAGTGTGGTCCACTCGTTCGATGATCTCGAATTCTTCCTGAATCAACTGACAAACTTCAGCGACGGTGCTCGGGAAAAATGTAATAACCCGGACTCCCGCTAAATCCGTGATGTCCGACATTGGATTCTTATACTTTGGTTTTTCCGGATTCTGTTCATCAGCAGTCATCGCCTTTTTGCCGAAACTCTTTTCGTCCTTTGCTCGAGATTGAATCACATTGATCTTGATGTTGCGGGTGTCAATCGCCTCAGTGAGAATGTTTTCGATTTCCCACGCAAATTCTTCATAGAGTTTCCGCTTCTTGGCATATTGTTCAACTGCTTGCTTGCGGTGAGACTCAAAATCAAATGGGGCGCTCTCTTTGATAATTTCGCTCATTTGCACATCCTTACTTGACCAATTGGCACGAGCTCAGCCCTTTCGTGAACGCCCAGCTTTCTTCTTCCTGGGTTCTAGGCGCTTGAGCCAGCGATTGACGATGTCTGCCATCTGCTTCCCCACTTCCTTACCGAATCGGTGACCTCCGCTGACTGCGGCGGTAGTCAGAAACAGTACAGTGAGGCCCTCAGCAATCCCGATCATAGTCGCGAGCACGCCTGGGGGCGGATTCGAGAATCGATACCTGATCTTAACTTCCTTGACCGGCCAACGGCAGGCGAGTTCCTCGCGCAGTTCGGGCAAGGCCGCTTCCAGGACCTTCGTGTCGTATGAGTGTCGGGGGAAGGGTATGAACAGCCCGGGCTCTTCCTCGTGGCCAATGACAAGTCTGACAATAAGGGACATCAGCACGCGCAGTTTATCATTTTTCTACTTCACTAGCACTCGGAGGACTAGCATCCCAACCGAGCTGGAATTTCGGATGTCGCGTATCTCCGCCCAACCTTCGTTGACGCGAAGAACTGAACTGTGGTACGAGGCATAGCATCTAAATTGGGCGGAGGAACGTGATGAACACGGTTCGCGTGTGGGTTGTGGCGATGTTGCTGGCTGTGCCGCCGGTGGGGGCGGCGCAGGAGGCGAAGCCGGGGAATTTGGAGAATACGCTTTGGGACGTGGATCAGCAGTGGCTTTGCGATGGGCCTTATCAGAAGCCGTATGCGGAGTGTGTGAAGTTCAGGAGCCAGTATTGGGTGGACGGATTTTTCGAGGTGCAGTCGGGCGGGACGCTGCGCAACAAGGAGGAGATGGTGGCGACGCAGTCGGCGGCGACTCCGGTGACCGGCGTGCGGCCTTTTCCCGCGGATTTCAAGCTGGTGGTGGTTTATGGAGACGTGGCGCTGGGGACCGATCACACTGATTTCAAAACGGCGCGGCAGGACGGGACGATTCCCTTCACTTCGGACAGCCATTGTTTGCGCGTGTTTGTGCGGCAGAACGGGGCGTGGCGGCCGGCGGCGGCGGGGCTGGTGCCGGTGATTCCGCCGAGCGAGGCGAATTTCAAGACGTCCGGGGCCGTCAGCACGAAGAGTCCCGACGAAAAATTGGAGAAGCAGCTTGGGGACATGGATCAGAAGTGGATGGAAGCGGTGCGAGCCGGGAAGACCGATTATTTGAAGGAGAACTATGCGGACAAGTGGTTTGAGATTCTCGGGTGGCTGCCTACCGTGGTGCTGACCAAGCCCATGGCGATGGAGCGCGTCGCGCATCTCAATTTCAAGCCGGGCGAAGGGATCTTTGTGGATCAATTCCGGCTGATGGCGGTGTATGGGGATGTGGCGCTGGCGACGGATCGAAGGATCAGGAAAATCGAGGACGCAAATGGGAAGATGGTGAGCACGCCGCACCGGGCGCTTTTGGTGTTTGTGAAGGAAAACGGGCAGTGGAAAATTGCAGCGGACGCGGCGGTGCCGATGCTGGGGACTGAATAGGCGCCTGCTCGTTCAGTGACGACGGATCGAGAGGGACTGTACCTCAGGGGCTAAAGCTCAGGTTTCTTTGGCAACTTATCGTCGCGGCTGAAGCCGCGACCCACAGAGATTCTTACGACTTCACAAAAATATTTCATATTGAATCGCGTTGCCGAGGGGCGATGCGAGGATTCTTGTGGCACAGACTTCAGTCTGTGGGGTTCCGTTTGATCTTGGCTACCGCGATCAGCCTGGGCTGTGGAGTGGACCCTCACAGACCTAAGTCTGTGCCACTGTAGTTGCTTGTTAGAAAATGGGATTGGATGTATGTTGCCTACCAGCGCAAAACGCTAAACGGAAAACTTTTATGAAAAATATTGCTATGAAAGTTCGATGCTTGCTGGTCCTACTCGCCGCGGCGTTTGCGGTGTTGCCCGCCTCCGCGCAACTCGCGCCTGCGAACAGCTCGGGCGTCACCATGGGGCACATCCATTTGTTCGTGAAAGATGTGGAGGCGCAGAAGAAATTCTGGACGGCGACGATGGGCGGGACGGTGGTGCAAAACGGGCCGCTCATGTTGATCCAGTTTCCGGGCGTTTACATCATGCTGCGGCAGGCGGATCCCTCGGGGCCGCCGGCGGGGTCCATCGTGGATCACTTCGGATTCGCATGGAAAGATCTGCCCACGACTCTAGCAAAATGGAAAGCGGACGGCGTGGAGATCGAGCAGACCGGGAATCCGAACCAGGGCTACGTGCACGGGCCGGACGGCATTCGCGTGGAGTTCTTTGGCGATCCTTCCCTTCCGACGCCAGTGGCGATGAATCACATCCATTTCTATCCCGTGGATATTCCCGCGATGCAGGCGTGGTACGCGAAAATGTTTGGCGGCGTGCCGGGCAAGCGGGCGCGCCAGTCTGCGCCGGGATGGATCGACAGCGACGATATCCCTGGCGCGAATCTTTCGTTTTCGCAGGGGAAAGCGGGACTGGTTCCGACGAAAGGGCGGTCGCTCGATCACATCGGCTTCGATGTGAAGGATCTGGAAGCGTTTACGAAGAAGCTTGAAGCGCAAGGGATCATGCTCGACGAGGCCATTCGTATGGCTCCGAACCAGACGACCAAGGTCGCTTATTTGACCGACCCGTGGGGCACGCGCATCGAGTTGACCGAGAAGCTTGCGCCGGCTACGAATTGAGTAGGTCGGAATTCAACCTGTCGGTTTTTCATTCGCCTGGCTGGCATGCGCGAAATTTGAAAAAGGCCGGATCGCAATTCAGTTTTGAACGGGCCAGCGGCTAAAGCCGCATTCACTCCCCAAATTTAACGGCACGGCTGAAGCCGTGCCCCACAAAGATTAGGAACTTGCTGCACAGGCTGTGTAGCCTGCCGGGGTTCCCCTCGCAATGCTACGACAAGAGCGACAGGCTGAAGCCCGTCCTACTTGGCGGTCGGGGCGGGCTCGCCGGGGCCTGTGTACTTAAGGATAAATAATCCCCATTGTTTATTGGTGATATATATGTTGCCGCGGGTGTCGACGAGGACGTCTTCGGTCTGGCTGACCAGCTTGTCGTAGGGGGCCGGCATGCGGCGGACCGCGGGTGTGGGAGGGATGAACCATCCCGTCTCCTTGGGCAAGCGCGCGTCCTTGATGTTATAGACGCGCAGGCCGGCGTTGAAGTAAGTGAGGTAGATGAGGTCGCCCTGCTTTTCCACGTCCGGGTTGTGCTGCAGGATGTTGGTGTTGTGAGGGCCGAAGCGGCCTCCCTTTTCGCAAAAATCCGTGTACGGGGCATCCGCGGGAGGGACCGGCGTGGGAAATGTGGAGATGAGTTTCGGTTTGGCGGGGTCCTGGATATCGACTAACCCTACGAGAAACTCCGCTCCCTGGCAAGCAAGCGCACCTGTAGGGGAATCACCGCCACCGGTTCCCTCCGCATGCGCGAAAAGCAAATTCCTGCCGGGGATCGGCATCACGTCATGCACGGGAATGCCCGTGCCAAAGGGCGGGCTAACGGTGAGCTGGCCGATCAACTTTGGTTTTGAAATGTCGCTGATGTCGAGGATAACAACGGCGGGGCTGTATCCCAGGTAGGCGCGGTCTCCCTCGATCACGGCCGGGCCGTGAAAGCCGTAGATGGGAGCCGGCAGCGGCGGCTCGCCCTCCTTCTGGCCCGTCATCCACCAACGGCCTGCTTCCTTGGGATGGGAAGGATCGCTGACATCGAGGATCACCAGGATTTGGCCCTTGTAGCCGGGCATGCCCGCGGATAAGTACGCATATTTTCCGCCCGGATAGCCGTCGCGATGAGTGCCGGTCGCGCCCGTCTTCCACCAGGCCAGCTGCTCGGGACCCACAGGGTTGCTGATATCCCAGAGGAGGACGCCCTCGATGACCTTTTTATTCGGGTCGCCGCCATAGCCGGCTCGATCCTGGAGCGGCGTGATCATGAGATTGTCGTGGAGATCGATCTGGCCGGCGGATGTGGGCGTCGGACCGGGGATGAATTTGACCACCTTCGGATTTGCGGGGTCGGTCACATCGACGATGCTCCATCCATTGGCTACAAAGTGGCCCATGTAGAGATACCAGTGATCGCCCACATGCTTGATCGCCATCTTGAAGGCCTCGTGGCCGCCCAAATCGCTGTAGCCGATCGGCTTCATATTGCTGGCTTCCCAGCCGGAGGGGATCTGGTCGGCGTAGGCGCGCTGCGTGGACGGATACAGAAGGCTGGCGAAAATGGCGGCGCAAATTGCGATTGGCCATTGAAACTTTGTGGTCGGTGCTTTCATTTTTTCTCCCGGGACAAGAAACAAAATTCGCTGTGGCTGCAATATCACGAGGCTGTGTCGTTGTAAAGCGAAGAACGCAGGAGCGGGACGGGCTTCAGCCTGTCTGGGTTTTGGATTGAAGATCGTGCTTGTAGCGCGTCTGTTGGCGCTGGAAAAGGAAAACCAGACAGGCTGAAGCGTGTCCTACTTTGGATTGCGAAATTCAGGGAGCGGCGACTCCGAGGGCGCTCTTCGCGTTTACCGAGACTTGGGTGCGGCCCATCAGAAAGATGGCGGCGCTTCCGACAAGCGAGGGAACGGCTCCCGCCAAAAAGACAGTAGTCAGCGGCAAATGTAAAGAGAGCATGATGCCGCCAAAGATCGGGCCGACGATGGATCCGATGCGCCCAATGCCCAGCGCCCATCCGACTCCGGTCGAGCGGATGTAGGTCGGGTAGAAGGAGGCGGCCAGCGCGTTCGCTCCGGTCTGACCTCCGATCACGCCTACGCCGGCAAAAAAGGTACAGACCATGATGGCAGGGACGGAATGGGAGTAGCCGAGCAGGGCGACGCAAACCGCGCCCAGAAAATAGGTGGAGGTCAGGACACGATAGGCGCCGAAGCGGTCCACGAGGCTGCCGAGAACCAGGGAGGCAACCACGCCTCCGCCTTGAAAAACCGCGGTGGCGATGACTGCAAGCGAGAGCGTAATTCCAGCGTTGTGAAATACCGTGGGCAGCCAACTCGTCAGCAAATAGATATCGATCAGACTCATGAAGAAGCCAATCCACAGAAGAATCGTAGGTAGGGCACGGCCTTGCCGGAACAGATGGACGACAGGGATGCCGGGGGCGCGCTCCTCGTGGACGACGAAAATTGTGTCGCTTCCGAACATCAGTTGTGGGTTCATGCGCGCCAATAGTTGCCGCACGCGTTCAGGCTTAGCTCCGTGGATCACCAAGTGGCGAATGGATTCGGGCAACAGCAGGATCAGCACAGGGACGAGCAGCATGGGCATGACGCCCGCGAGAACAAAAACGCCTCTCCAGCCGAAGACGGGAAGGATAGGCACGGTGGCAAAGCCTGCGATGGAAGCGCCGACGGGAAAACCGCAGAACATGATGGTGATCATGGTGCCGCGGCGGCGCTCGGGGGCATATTCTGCGGTCAGCGCGATGGCATTGGGCATCACTCCGCCAAATCCCAAGCCTGCGAGGAACCGCAGGATCGCAAGGCTCGTGCCAGAGTCCGCCTTCGCCGTTGCCAGGCAAATCAGGCCGTAGAAGAGCGTGCAGGCCACGATCACGGGCTTGCGGCCAATGCGGTCGGCAACCGGGCCAAAAATCAACGCGCCCAGCATCAAGCCCGCCAGGCCCCAGGCGAAAATTGGGGTAAGCGCGGCCGGGCTCAAGTGCATTTCCCGCGCCACGGAAGGCGCCAAGTAGCCGATCATTTGCGCGGCGAAGCCGTCGAGCAACGCGGCCAGGGCGCACAGCACCGTAATGCGAATTTGAAATGAGCTGACTTTCTGCTCGTCGATCAAATTGGGGACGTTCACGGTCGTTGCAGTGGTCATGGCGTCTCGGCCAGTGGCACTGGCTTCAGCCTGTGGGGTTTCGGTCCAGCAAAGACTAAACCCCACGGGCTGAAGCCTGTGCCACCTGTAAACTAAAGCCACCTTGCATCGCGGCAAATTATCGCAAATTCTAATCAGATCTTGTTGAGAACGTCCGCGAATTTGGCGGCCACCCTGGCGCGCAGCTCCGGCGTTGCGCCCACGACCGGCGGAAAATCCTTGAGGCGCTCGAAGGGGCGGCAGGCGTCAATCAATCCGCGCGAACTGTAGTTCACGGGCGAGCCGTGAGGAATAATCGGATCGAGCGGGCCGCTCCACATGCGGCGGATGATCTCAATGTCAAGAGCGGGATCGCAGCGCGTGGACATGGCCCAGACAACATCGAACAAGTCCGTGGGATCCACGTCGTCGTCCACCACCACGACGAAGCGGCCGAGATAGGCGCCTGCCTGGCAGCCGGCGGCCACCAGGCCGACCTGCTTGGCGTGACCGGCATACGCCTGCTTGACGGAGATGACGTTGAACAGGCGCATCGCGCCGGCTTCGTGGCACCACACGCCTTGCACGCCGGAAATGCCCGCGCGTTCGATGGCGTCCCAGATCATGCCGGACTTGACGATGGATCTGCCGAATGACATGTCCGACGGAGGACGCATGGGCGTGGCCATGGTCAGAATGGGATCGTTGCGGTGATAGACGCGGCGAACGCGGATAACTCCCTGTTCGCTGGAGGGGCTGGCGTAATAGCCGGTGAACTCTCCGAACGGGCCTTCGGTGTGAACGTCGCCTTCCGTGACTTCGCCCTCCAAAATAATCTCCGCGTGAGCGGGCATGGGAAGGCCGTGAATTTCACTGGGGATCACTTCAAATGGCTCGCCACGATGTCCGCCGGCGTAATCAAATTCCGAAACGCCAAATTTTATTTCATTCGCCGCGGCGAGAAACAGCAAAGGGTCGTGGCCGCAACATACCAGGACGGGACACGGTTTTCCTTGCTTGAAATATTTGTCGCGGATTTGACGACCGTGCTTGCCGGGTGACATCCACAGGCCGGTGCTGTTCTTGGAGTGAATCTGCACACGGTAGGTGGCCGCGTTCACCCAACCCTCGTCGGGATCGCGCATGATCACCAGGTCTTCCGTGCCGATGTAGCGGCCACCGTCCCTTTCGTGCACGCGCGGCGCAGGAAATTTATAAAGGTCGACATTTTCATCGCGATCTACATTTTCCAGGATGGGGCCATGTTTTACAGTGGCCGGGGGAATCGGTTTGTGCTGCTTCATGCGATCGCGATAGGCCTGCACGACATCAATGGCCGTTTTTGGCATGGGGAAGCCGAGCATCAGCGCCATGCGTTTGGATGAGTTTCCCGAACCGGAAAGAACGCGAAAGCCTTTGGGGTAGCCGGTAATATCCTCGAATAACAGCGCAGGGGCTTCCGATCGCTTGTGATTGACGATTTCGGCGAGAGCGCCGAGCTCCAGGTCCCAATTGGCGCCCTTCACACGAGTTATCTCGCCGATGCTTTCCGCGCGTTCGAGGAATTCGCGCAAATCGCGGTGCGGGTGGTCATAAAGACCCAGCCATTTACGATCGGTCCCTTTCGATTCAATCGTCTGCGGCATTTGCAATTTTCTCCGAGTCGGTCGTAACTCCGCATTAAAACTTATATCACGTCCTGTCAGGATCGGAGTTGTCCGGGTTCTTGTAGGACAGCCACTCCCGGCTGTCCCTGGCAATCCAGCGCATACTTAGCCTTCTAAAAGCGGACAGCCAAGAGCGGCTGTCCTACTATCCATTCAGAAAAGTGGCGCGATTGAAGTAAGATGGGCGCGCTTTTCTGGTCGTTCTTCAAAGGGAAAATTTACGGTGGCGCTATGTCACATGTGAATCGCAACATCACCGCGCTTGGGATTGTTTTCGCCCTTTTGGCCGGAATATCTGGCGAGAAGACATCTGCGCAGGCCGATCCCAATTCCGCGCCGAATCCGTATCGCACCGTGGAGAACTGGGCGAAGCTGCCCGAGGGGCGTTCGTGGGGACAGGTGATCAGCGCGGACATCGATCGCGACGGCAAGAGCATATGGGTGGTCGAAAGGTGCGGCGGAACTTCTTGCGCCAAATCGGATCTGGCGCCGGTTCTGAAATTCGATGCGTCGGGCAATCTGGTGAAAAGCTTCGGCGCGGGGATGATTGTGCGACCTCATGGCCTGTTTATAGATAAAAGCAACAACATTTGGGTGACCGACGGGGACGCCGAAAATGGGAAGGGCGACCAGGTCTTCGAGTTCAGCCAGGATGGAAAAGTATTGCTGACGCTTGGCAAGGCGGGAGTGGCCGGGGATGGTCCTGACGCATTCAACAAGCCGAGCGATGTGCTCGTCGCCCCGAGCGGCGACATTTTTGTCGCAGACGGACATGGGCCGGGCTCGAACGCGCGGATCGTGAAATTTTCAGCGGACGGAAAATTCATCAAGGCCTGGGGCAAGGACGGGAGCGGGCCGGGCGAGTTCAACATCCCGCACTCGCTGGCCATGGATTCCAAAGGGAGGTTGTTCGTGGCCGACCGCGGGAACAGCCGAGTGCAAATTTTCGATCAGGACGGAAAATTCCTGGAGGAATGGCGTCAATTCGGACGGCCGAGCGGCGTTTTCATCGACAAGCACGACATTCTCTACGTCGCGGACTCGGAATCGAACACGGCGCGCAATCCCGGTTTCCGGCGCGGGATCCGGGTCGGGAGCGCCAAGGACGGCAAAGTCACGGCCTTCATTCCCGATCCAGTGCTGAACCCTGGCCAGGGATTGGAGCCGGGGAATGGAACCGCGGCGGAAGGCGCAGCGGCGGACGACGCGGGCAACGTGTACGGGGCGGAAGTCGGTCCGCGGAATTTCAAGAGATATGAAAACAAGCAGGCGAAATGATGAGGCTGGCCAGCGCGGTCCAGGTACGCAAGGACAAGCCGCGTAGCGTCGGATTGCAGAACCAGATTTGAAATTTGAGATTTGAAATTCCGTTTGAGGGAGGAAAGTTATGAAGCGTAGAACATTTTTGCGTAATGCGGCTGCAAGTGGATTGGCTGCAGCGGTCGCGCCCGGCGCGGCTGGCAGCGCCGACAATAAGCCTGCGCCCTCGGGCGCAAAGCTTCGCGCGATTTCGACGGATCGGGCGCCAAAACCTGTCGGGCCGTTCTCGCAGGCGATCATGGCGAATGGATTCGTTTTCGTGGCGGGGATCACGGCGCGCGACCCGAAAACCGGGCAGGTGATTGAAGATGACATTACGCGGCAGACCGAACTGATCATGGAAAACATCAAAGCAATTCTCGAGGCAGCCGGTTCGTCGTTCGATCGCACGGTGAAGACGACCGTATATTTGAAAGACATGAACGATTTTGACGCGATGGGAAAAGTGTACAGCCGCTATTTTCCGGCGCATCCGCCGGCCCGCGCCACGGTCGAGGTGGTGCGATTGCACGGAGGGCGCATCGAAATTGAATTGATCGCTGTGGCATAGAGCCGATCCTTACTAACTCAACATTTGGAAGACAGACCGGAGAGTTCCAGAAGGGCGGCAGTAGGGAGAAGGTCTTGGTAGGACAGCCACTCCTGGCTGTGCGGTTTTTGCGATTGTAGATAATCCACGAATGACTGAAAGTAGAGAAAACCGCACAGCCGGGAGTGGCTGTGCTACTTGAGGTGCTTGATGCTGACACGCCGCCGGTTCTCTCAATTGCTGATCGGATCGCCCCTGCTGGCTGCGAATAGCTTTGGCTGCGCGGCCGGCGCAGCGCCGGTTTCCGGCGCGCAGGATATGGGCGCGGCCTTGACGCAGAGCCGCGACTTGCTGATCAAAGGCGGGACGGTCATCGACCCCAGCCAGAATTTGCACGCGCTGCTGGACGTGGCGGTAAAGGACGGAAAAATTCTGCAAGTCGCGCCGGATATTCCAGCGGATGGATCACGCACCGTGATTTCCGCCAAAGGCAAAATCGTCACGCCGGGACTCATCGATGTCCACGTGCATGTATTTGAAGGAGTGGGCCCCACGGGAGTGAATGCGGATCAGTATTGCCTGGGGCGCGGCGTCACGACGGCAGTGGATGCCGGGTCGGCCGGATATTTTTCCATCGCCGGATTCCGCCAATATGTCATCAAGCCTTCGGCCACGCGAGTCTACGCGATGATAGACATTGGGGCTCGCGGCACGCTCGTGGGTCTTGCCGGGAATTATTCCAATCTTGATTGGGTGAATCCGCAATTGACGGCGCGGGCGGCGGAAGCGAACAAGCCCGACGTCGTGGCGATTAAGGCGCGGCTCTCCAAGGAAATTACCGGAGCCAATGACCTCGAAGTCCTGAAACGCGCGCTGGAAGCCGCGAAGATAGCTAACCTCCCATTGATGGTGCACATCGGCGATTCTTATTCTCCCCTGCCGGAAATTCTCCGCCAATTGCGGAAGGGCGATATCTTGACGCACTGTTTCACGGGGCGGCCCAACGGGCCACTTGACGCGAATGGAAAGATACTCCCCGAAATGCTCGATTGCAGGGAGCGAGGCGTCCTGTTCGATGTTGGCGATGGCGGGCCGCATCTGAGCCTGGACGTGGCGGAAAAATGCCTGCAACAAAATTTCCTGCCCGACACGATCGGCACGGACCTCGGAGGCTTGAGCATCAACGGTCCGGTGTACGACCTGGTCACCGAGCTCTCTAAATTTTTGGCGATCGGGATGAGCCTGGATCACATCATCGAACGCGTCACGGTCAGACCTACGCGCATGTTCAATTTTGGCGTCGAGATCGGCGCTTTGCGGCCGGGGACTGTGGCAGATATATCCATCCTGGAGGTTCGTGAAGGAACATTTGTTTTGGGGGACAGCACCGGGAAGAAGCGCACGGGGCGGCAGAAGCTGCAGAGTGCGGCGACGATTCGCGCGGGGAAAACTTATGTGAATCGGAGCGATGATGTTTGAATTTGTGGCGCATGGTTCAGCGTTTGGGGAGTTGCCCTTTCCAGAATTAAACCCCGCAAGCTAAAGCATGCGCCACATGAACCATCGAGAAATTTGGACTAGTAGCTACCCGCCAGCGTTTGGATTTTTGATTTGTCGGGGTACAGCACACCTAACGCCTGGTCTTTTGGATCGGCGGATCTTGTGGTGTACCAGATCGAATTTTCGTTTGAGACTTCGATCTTGGGCATATCTGTCCGCTGCTCCGCAGGGTAATAGGTGAAGGTCCTCGTTTTCTGTTCAAATTTAATCAGCCCGCCGCCCTGTCCCGAATCCGCGATCCAGTAATTCGAGTCGTGATCCTGCTGGATATCGTAGGGGAACGACCACTTCAGGGGCAGCGCGTATTCGACGATCTTGTTGGTGTTGGGATCGAGCATGCCGATTTTGCCCGGCCATTCGAGGGCGTACCAGATCATGCCGTTGTGGTCGGCGAAGACGCGACGCAAGGTGCAGGGCCGGGTCAGGGGAGCGTACTCGATCCACTGGCTGTCCACCGGATCGAATTTGGTCACCTTGCAACGCCACCAATCGGCCAGCCAGACTTTGTCGTTCTTGTCCATCACCATGCCGTAGGCGAAGCTGTTGTCTGTCGGCGTTTTGTAGAGCGAAACTTCGCCCGTCGTGCGGTCCCACTTGGCGATTTCATTGGCCCAGGAGAGTGACTCCCAAATGTTTTGACGGGAATCTACAAAAGGCGTATTGCCGTGCGGAGGCCGCTTGGCTTCGGGATCGTAAGGATAATATTTGATCGCTCCGGTCTTGCTGTCGACTCGCAAGAAAGCAGTGTGCCCGGCCATCCAGATGTCCCCGCTGGCATCCTGCGTCAGTCCGTGTCCTCGATATTGCGGGCCGCCAACCGGGTAGTCGGTCCAGGTGGCTGTGCGCGGATCCATTTTGCCGACCTGCAAGCCGCGCGCGTCCACGTACCAGATATCGCCATTCTGGCTCAAATGCGCATCGTGGAATCCGCGCTCTCCCTTCGGCAGCGGAGGAATGTGATACTCGATGAACATCGCTTTGCCCAGAGCCTTTTCGTCGATCGGCTGGTCGGGAACGGCCAGGCCGCGCTTCTTGCTGTCCGGACCAAAATTTTTGACCAGGTAGGCAACCAGTTCCTCGCGTTCGCCCGCTGCAAACGTGCCCGGCACGAGGCGCGCGCCCGCGTTGTCATTTGGGTTCTGCATCAGATCGATCGCGGCGTTCCACTGCGATTCATCCCACTGCTTATTCGGGAGAAAATCAGGGCCGTGGCACATAATGCAAGTCCGTTCAATCGATTCGCGCGCGTGGCCCGGCGGGTACAGTTCGTCGTAAGAAACGAGGGGTTCGCCTTTGGGAAGGCCGCTGCGCATTTGCTGGTTCGGCCGGTAGGTTCCCTCTTTCAGGGTGAAGTCCGCGGTCGCGCTTCCCCCGGAAGCGATGGTGATTTTCTGCACGTCCGCATCCACGAAGCCGTTCTTGGTGACGCTTACTTCATAGTTGCCGGGGAAAAGGTCCACCGCCTGATAGCGTCCGCCTTCGGTGAAGACCATGTAGACGACGTTCTTGTCCACATTCTTGACGTAAACTTTTGCCGCCTTGAATTCCTTGGGGGCTTTGACCGTGCCGGAGATCGAACCCAGTCCGGCCAGCGTGCCTGTCGCGCCGGCGCCAGCGCTTTTCTCGCTCTTGTTTTGCGCGCTGACGGCACTTGCCACGCTGAACACGAGGGCAAATTCAAGCGCCCAAGCCAGGCCTGAACACCACAGTTTGCGGTCCATGAACGCCTCCCCTTCGCAGATGGCTGAATCCGGATACAGACGTGCTAGCAATATAAACTCGTCCGGCGAAGGAATCAATCTTGATGAATGTGATTCGTGACTCGTGATTCGCAAATCGTGGAAGGCGTCGCTGCATCTTTTGCTGCCTCGAATTTCTCTGTGCTCCCGGTGTGCTGTGTGTTAAATGTTTTGAACTTGTCAGGAGCTGGAACGATGATCGAAGAGAAGGACGTCCTCATTCGCGTTCGCGACGGAATCAATATGGCGGCGCGAATCTACAGGCCCGATGGCGCGGGGCCATTCCCAACGCTTTTTGCCACCTCGCCCTATCGCTATGACAATAACACTCTTCCCGCCCAGCCCATGTTCCTGTGGCGGGAGACCGGGCCGATCGAGTGGTATGTGGAGAACGGCTATGCCTATGTCCACGCCGATGTTCGCGGAACGGGCCGCTCCGAGGGCGAGTTTGAATTCCTCGGAATGCGGGAGCAGCACGATCTGTACGACGTGATCGAGTGGATTGGGACGCAGCCCTGGTCCAACGGGAATGTCGGCGGCGTCGGACAGTCTTATTACGCCATGTCGCAATGGTTCATGGGGATTCAGAATCCGCCTCACCTGGCGTGCATCGCTCCTTACGATGGATTGAACGATCCCTACCGCTTCATGGGTTATCCTGGCGGTATCGAGGGCGCATTCCTCGCGTACTGGCTGAATTCCAGCGTTCGTGTGCCGAATCTTTATCCGGCGAACGGCGACAACCCGCGCTACGTGGCGACGGATCTGTTCCTGGAGGTGCAGCGGCATCCCCTCTACGATGAGTTCTGGCGGGAGCGCGCCGCTTTTGAACATCTGGACAAGATCAAAGTGCCTTTGTTTTCGATCGGAGTCTGGGCGAAACAGGATCTTCATCTCGCGGGAAATATTCGCGGATACCAACTGGCTCGCGGCCCGAAGAAACTTGCCATCAGCGGCACGCCCACGCCGTTTTCTTCCCAGTCCGATTTCGCGAGCGTGGAATTTCACCGCAGATATTTGCTCCCGTTTTACGACAAGTATCTGAAGGGCCTCAAGACCAGCTATGACGATCGGCCCAACGTCGAATATTTCGTGCGAAATACGGGGAAAGTCAGGGCCTTCGAGGCTTGGCCGCCTCCGGCCACGAAACAGGCGCGCTTCTATCTGCGCAAAGGGCCAACGGGAAGCGTGACCTCGCTCAACGACGGCGGACTCGGAACCGTTCCGCCCGACAAGAACGGCGGAAGCGCGAGCTATTCTTATCCGCAACCTTCCTGGGTGCTGGGCGTGGTGCCAATCGGACCGACTGGCCCCGATCCTGCGCGCGGCGTGCTGACGTTTTCCACGCAACCTCTCGAGAGCGAAGTCGAGATTGCCGGGAACGGGAAATTGATCCTTTATGCGGCATCGACCCGGAATGACACAGATTTCATTGTGAAGATTTCCGAGCAGTTCGAGCAAAACCAGGAGGAGCGCGCTCGGGGTATTCAGCCTCGGTATTTCATTGTCACCAAAGGATGGCTCCGCGCTTCCCATGCGGAGCGCGACTCGAAACGCAGCACTGAGGAAATTCCCTACTACTCTCATGAACGCGTGACTGCCCTCGTACCCGGGAGCATCTACAAATTTGAAATTCCATTGCAGCCCATCGCCTATCTTTTTCACAAGGGCAGCCGGATTCGCGTGGAAATCTGCAATGGCGATTCGCCGGTGACGGACTCTTTGTTCTTCCACTTTTACCGGCCGGACAAAATCGGCGCCGACACGATTTATCATGACGCGGAGCATCCTTCCGAGTTGATTCTGCCCGTGCTGCAGTAGCACAGGCACTCTTGCCTGTGCGGGTTTTGCGATTGTCATTAGCCCTCGAACGGTTGAACGGAGCGAAAACCGCACAGGCAAGAGTGCCTGTGCTACTCAAGATCTTCCTCAATCACGGGCGCTGAACGGGAGGGAGCTTTCCGCCGGAGATGAAAGTTCCAATTCGATTGCCCTTGGTGATCGGGAGGAGGAGATGCGACGGGTAGTCGGCGTTGTGATGAACGGTCACACGGGAAGAGCCGGCGCTCGAAACATGGCCGGTTCCAACCAGTTCGAGATAGTTTTTAGGAGCGTCATTGTCCGCGCTCTTGATTTTGATTCCGATTCGCTCGCCGGGCTTGAGCAGGATACCGTAGGGACGAATTTCAATATTGAATTCGTAGACCTGGTTGGGTTCGAGCGGGTCTCTCTGGGTGTGCAGATGGATCGGTTGCCAGGGCTTGGATGCGGCTGCGTCGAGTTTTCGCTGCGATCCGCGGAGCCAGCCGCGCGTCAGGAGAGTGCTCCGGCCATCGGCATCGAAATGCCATAGGGATGCGAACCACAGAATTTCTCCGGCTGTAGTCGAGCCGTATAAATTTAGGACGATCGGGCCGCAGATTTCCGTATTTTCCACGATGGGCGGCGTCTTGAATTCGATTGCACCGTGGTTTTCAGGCGAGTCCTCGTACATGGACGAATCATCGTTGGGCCAGAACTCGTGTTCGCTGAGAAGCCCGTCGGCATGCAGGTAAAACGGGGTCCATTTGGTTTCGGGGAGGGGCCATTCCTGCGCTTCCTTCCACTCGTTCGACCCCACGATGAATAGATGAATCGGGGGTTCCTCGACAATTCCCGTGTCGATTCCCTTCAGCCAGTGATCGAACCAGCGGAGCGACTCGTACGCGTATTGATACAGTGGCCGGTCCAGGTAAACTGGCGGGCCGATGCTCAATTTTTTCGGGCCCTTCCATTTTTCGATGGCGCGAATGTCACCCGGCAAATGGAGGCCGTAGATTCCCCAATCGCCGCCAAAATAAGCGGGGATCCTGCAATTCTCGAAATTCACGGAACGTTCTTGATGAAATTCGGTGCACAGATTGTTCACGATGATGTCGACGAGCATGGAGTTCGCGCCGGCATCGGGATTTCTCAGGGCGTCCACCAAATAGGGAACGCCGGAAATTTCCGGATCGCCGAGCGCGGCTTCGACGGCCTGGAAATATCGCACTTCGCCCCATTTTTCCTTCAGCGTGTTTTTCGTCCGGAAGTTCGGGCCGTTGGAGGACACCCAATGCGACATGAAACCGTGGTTGAAAATTCCTCCGTGATAGTAGAGATCGCGGTACATATCAGTCCAACCGTAGGGCGAAAAAATCGCGCGCAGGTGGGGAGGATTCAGCGCCGCGACGCGCTTGGAGACGCGCGAGAAATGCGATACTCCGGTCATCCCAATATTGCCGTCGCACCAAGGTTGGCGCGCCGTCCATTCCACCGCTTCGTAGACGTCTTGAATCGACTGCGGGTCGATGTTTCCGAAAATGCCGCCGGACTTGTGCGTTCCCGTGATGTTGATGATAACGAGCGCGTATCCGCGGCGAACGTAAAAATTAAAGTCGCCCGTTTCCATGAAGCCGCGCGCGTAAGAGAATCCGATGGGCATCACTTCCACCGACTGCGCCGCCTTGGAATAGGCGTGAACCGCGAGCAGGGCGGGAAATTTTCCCGGCGCGTCCGGCCGGAAAATATCCGAGTCGAGCGCCACTCCCTCTCGGACCGGGATGGCCACATCGCGCTCGATCGCAATTCCGTACTTTCGCGGGGAAGTCTGCCACTTTGTCGAAAACACTTTTCATCCTCCAAACCGGTTCAACTCAGCAAAACATGCAGGCATTTTGTGGCGCCGGCGTCTCGTCGGCGATTTTTCTCTAAAAGACGCATCACAAAAAACGCCGGTGAGACGCTGGAGCCACAATACACCGCGCGGTATCATTCACTATTGGGAGTATTCGCCAAATTCTGAATCCCTGGGGAGAAGTCCGGAACAACAACATTTTCTCAGCGTTTCCAACCGCCGGGATAATATACAATTGTCATCACCTTGGAAGCGAAAAAGCGGATTCCGTCTGAATCGTTACCGTCTGGAGTGCAACTTTCGCCCGGTACAAGTCATCGTAGTGGAAGTCACTTTTTCGATGAAGGCGAGGCATGGCTGACTCAATTTCCGTAGCGTCTCAGGCGCAGCTCCGGTCGGCGGCCGAGGTTTCCGCAGCCACGAGCACGGTCCCCTGGTATGTCTGGTCCTGCCTCCTTGCAGTCGTCTCCAGCGTGATCGGCGGGGCGTGGGACATCTCCTGGCATGAAAGCATTGGACGCGACTCGTTTTGGACTACGCCGCACATCCTCATTCAATTGTGCGGTGTAATTTCAGGTATTGCCTGCGGCTACCTAATTCTCTCCACCACATTCCAGAAAAATGCTCCCTTACGCGCCTATTCCATTTCGATGTGGGGATTCCGCGGTCCCATGGGCGCATTCCTGTGCGCCTGGGGCGGCGTGTGCATGATTACTTCCGCGCCGTTCGACAATTGGTGGCACACGGCCTACGGGCTGGACGTGAAGATCCTGAGCCCGCCGCACGTTTTGCTGGCGCTTGGGATGACCGGCATCCGCTTCGGCACAGTAGTCATGATCATTTCCGAGATGAACCGCGCGCAGGGCGAGTACCGCGCCAGGCTCGAACGCCTGCTGTTTTTTTCGTTCATTTTTCTGTTTGGCATGACCATCGGAATCGCCCAGGAGTACACCGTCCGTCCCTTCATGCACGGAGCCAGGTTCTACCTGGTGGCCGCGCTGATTGCGCCGATTTTGCTGGCGTCCATCGCGGCGGCCACCAAGCATCCGTGGGCGCTGACCATCACGGCGGCGATGTACACGGCGCTGCATCTTGCCTTCACCTGGATCCTGCCGCTCTTCCCCGCGGAACCCAAGCTTGGCCCGGTCTATCAAAAAATCACGCATCTGATCCCGCCGGATTTTCCCATGCTGCTGATCGTGCCGGCGATTGTGATGGATCTGCTGCGCCACCGGATTGGCGGATGGAACCGGTGGGCGCAGTCGGCGGCGCTGGGCGCGGCGTTTCTCGCGAGCTTCGTCGCCGTGCAGTGGCCTTTCGCGGATTTTCTGATGTCACCGGCATCGCGCAACTGGGTTTTCGCTACGAACAATTTTCCGTATTTCATTCGCCCCCAGTCTCCATGGGCCCGCAATCTTTTTTTCCCGACGGATGCAAGCGCCATGGCCTTCTTGGTCCAAATGGGCGTCGCGGCGCTTGTTGCAATGTTGATGACCGAACTTGGTACTCGCTGGGGAGAGTGGATGCGCCAGATCCGTCGTTGAACGGGAGCGGCAAATCGAAAAGAAAAGCCCCGAGTCTGATGACCCGGGCTACAGCAGGTGTGGAAGCGACGGAATTTGCAGTAGCCCGCCTCTCCAGAGGTGGGATTTTTGTACTGTCGCACGACGGACTCTTGAAATTTCATGCCATCACCGACACGACTTTGCGTACTCATAGGCCTGCTGCTGGGCGCCGCTTTATCCACGCACGCGCATGTTGGGAGCCCGGACGTATTTTACGAAGGTAAAGCGGGGCCGTATCCACTCTTTGTCACCGTTCGAGTGCCGCAAGTGATTCCGGGCGTGGCCGAAATCCAGATTCGCAGCGGATCGGGGGATGCGCGCGCGATTCGCGTCGTTCCGATGCGGCTGGCCGGCCCCGGATCCAACCTGCCTCCCACCCCCGATCTCGCCGTGCAATCCAAAGACGATCCGCAATTTTTTACCGCCAGCCTCTGGCTGATGGAGTCCGGGGCGCTGCAGGTGCGCGTGCTGGTGGACGGCGCGCAGGGCCAGGGCGAAGTCTCCGTGCCGGTGCCGTCCACGGCGCAGCGGATCCTTCCAATGCAGAAATCTCTTGCCGGACTTTTGTTCGTGCTCATGTTGTTTCTTGCGGTCGGGGTGGTGTTCATCGTCGGCGCCATCGTGCGCGAAGGGAACCTCGAGGGCGGCGAAATCCCAAGCGACGCTCGTAATCGCCGAGCGCGCCGCGCCATGGTGGGCACCGCAGTTCTGGTCACTCTTTTGCTTTTTCTTGGCAAAGCCTGGTGGGGCGTGGACGCGGCGGACTTTCAACGCCGGGTGGATTTTTTCAAGCCTCCGGCAGCCGCGCTGAAACTTGTGGATGGCCACCATCTTGAAATTCGCGTGGGCCGCGCGGACAATCGGGTCGAGCGCGCGGAATTCCGTTCTCCCGCCTATCTTCGTTTAAGCGACGTGATCCCCGATCACGGCCACCTGATGCACCTGTTTCTCTTGCGCATGCCGGAATTGGACGCCATGTGGCATCTTCATCCTGACCCAATCGCTGGAGACGCATTTGCGTTGGATTTGCCTGACGTGCCTGCCGGCCGCTATCAAGTTTTCGCCGACGTCGTCGATCCGCGCGGCTTCCCGTGGACGCTTTTCGGCAGCATCGACCTTCCGCAAATCGCCGCCGGAAAACCTCTTGCGGGCGACGATTCTATGTGGGCCGGTGCGCCGCTAATTGCGCCGTCCGCGGATTCCACGAACTCGCGGCTCCCGGACGGCGGGCGCATAGTTTGGCAGCGCCCGGCAGGACCCTTAAAAGCCAGCGTTGCCTTGGAATTCACCTTCGCCGTGCAAGATAAGGATGGCCACCCCGCTCAAGATATGGAGCCGTACATGGGCATGGCCGGGCACGCTGAGTTTGTGCGTTCTGACTTGAGCGTGTTTGCGCACGTGCATCCGGCCGGTTCTGTTTCTATGGCCGCACTGGAACTGGCGCAAGAGGGTGTTCCCAGTGGTGCGGCCTCCGCGCAAATGCCTATGCCGTCGCCGATGTCCATGCCTACGCCAGAGTCCGGCCCGCTTGCACCTGAAGTACGATTCCCTTATGGGTTCCCGCAGGCAGGCGACTATCGCCTTTTTGTGCAGGTCAAACGGGCCAGCCGCGTCGAAACTGGGGTGTTTGACGCGCATGTGGAATGAGGGGTTTTAGTAGAACACGCTTCAGCCTGTTGGGGTTGAATTTGAATTCGTGCCATAAGTGCCACACAGCGGAGCTTGCGGTTGTTTACGGCCGGCAAATCAAAATCCCTAGTCTGAAACTTGTGCTACTTAAATCGCGGGAATAGTTTCAGGGCATTGTCTCGATTGACGGCGCGCTTGATCTCGGGCGCGGCCTGATAAGTGTCCCAGCCGTTGGCCGTCGGGCCGACGGGGCGATAAGGAAAATCACTGCCCCATAAAATTTGAGTAGTCGAGACCAAATTCATTAACGCTGCAAGCGACGACGCGCTGGTCGCATTCGCGATGTCGTAGTTTAATTTTCTGAGCTCATAGAGGACGCCGTTCGGAACGCGCGAGGCGAGCGCGTTGCGTGACTGGAAAAAACCGTTGATGCGCGCGGCCAGCACGGGCAGGGTCCCGCCGGAATGGCAGAAAATAAATCGGATATCCGGGCAGCGGGCGAACGTGCCGTTCACCAGAAAACTGGTGATCGCGCGTGTCGTATCGAAAACGAACTCGATTACGCTGGACGGAATCCCGGGTATCAGATCTACGGCGCAACAGGGTTCGGTCGGATGGACGAAAACGATGGCCTTGCGGCGATTCAGCTCGTCGAAAACCGGACCGAATGCCGGGTCGCCCGGCCATTTGTCATCGTAACTCGTCTGCAGGTAGGCGCCGTCCGCTCCGAGAGCTTCAAAAGCGTATTCGATCTCCGCAAGACTGCCGTCCACGTCCGGCAGAGGAAGAGCGGCAAACACCCCGAAGCGCCGCGGATAATCCTTGGAAAGTCGCGCTCCATATTCATTCGCGATGCGCGCGAGCTTGCGGGAATTTTTCTTGCCTTTGTACCATGCGCCCGGCACCGGCAGAGACAAAATTGACGAGGCGATGCCGAATTGTTCCATCTGCTCCAGTGTGACTTCGGGAGTCCATTTGAGAACAGTCGCGTCGCCCGTGGTAATTTCCAGAATCCGGTCGCGGGCAAGCTTCGCATATTCGGGCGGCAACATGTGGTGATGGACGTCGATGCGGCGCGGATTTGTGTTCGTGCCTGTGTTCGCGTCAGCAAGCAGCGGATTGCTCGGGCCCATGATTAGTCCTCAAAAATAAACTTACAGGTGTCGCCTCGCCAACACAAGCGGACGAAAGCTTCTCCGCGTTCTTCGCATTTCTGAGAGGCCTCTGTGTTGAGATTTGAAAGGCGAACACAGAGTACACAGAGAAGACCTGGAGTGCCATAAAGAACAGCCGCCGCGATTCAATCCTTTGCATCGACAAGAATGAAGGCGACCTGGCACGGCGTGTTTCCACGATTGACCCAGGCGTGGTTGGTGCCGCGTTGGATGACCACGTCGCCCGGCTTCAAGTGAATCTCGGAATCGTCCAGCAGCATGTCGATCTCGCCGGACAAAATCAAGGCATAGTCAATGGTCTTTGTCCTGTGCATGGCTGGGTGGCGCGGCTTGTCGCGGGACTCGCCTTCGGGGGCAAGGCCGATCCCTTGAAAGATTCGGAGCCGGGTCTCGTAGCCGGCTTTCACTTCCCTTTCCGGGGCAAATTCGATCACTCGGAAGATAGTGCCTCCAGGGGGCGGCACGATGCCGATCTTTCGATTTGCCGTGTCTTCTCGATTGGAAAGGTCGGCCGGGATGGAATCGGTCACCCAAAGGAGCGTATTCGTGACTCCCGTTTCTTCTCGCCGGTGGACCGTGGTGGCTACGGCATCAATCATAGCGATGGCCTTGCCAGTTGCATCTTTTCCGGTAACAACGCGACGGATGGGCAAAGCCACGGTCACCCCCTGATTGGCCGAGTAGCGCATGCACTCTTGCCTGCGCGATTTTGCAAGTTTCGCCTGCGGATTACACGCCAGAGTTTCGATCGCAAAACCCGCACAGGCAAGATTGCCTGGGCTACTAAACACCCAGGACGCGCTCGGCGTTGGCGTGGAAAACGCGCTCCCTGATTTCGTCGGTGTAGCCGAGTTCGTCCCACTCGCGCAGCACCCGCTCGTACGGGATGCTTGGATAATCGCTGCCAAATATAATTTTGTCCTTCAGGCGGCCGCGAATATCTTTTTTCAGCTGCGCCGGAAAATATTGCGGCGCCCAACCGGATAGCTCCCAGAACACATTGCCCTTGTGCAGGGCGACGGCGGTCATTTCGTCCACCCAGGGCCAGCCGGGATGCGCGGCGAGGATTGCCAGGGCCGGAAAGTCCGCGGCCAGCTCATCAATGGCCGACGGATGCGCGTGGCGGATTTTGGCGCCCATGCCGCCGGGCATTCCGGCGCCCATGCCGGTGGTGCCTACGTCAATCATGACGGGGGCCTTTAATTCGTTGATGAGTTCGAACAGCGGGTATAGGCGGCGATCGTTCACCGCGAAATGGCCCATGATCGGATGAAAGTGGAATCCCAGCATTCCGAGATCTTGAATCGCATGCCTGGCCTCGCGGTGGGCGGCCTCCCCTTTGAAGGGATCGACTGCCGCCCAGGATTGGATGATTCGCTTCGGATGGCGTTTCTGCATGGCCGAAACAAAATCGTTCGAACAGGGTGGCGTGCCGATGGTCGTCTCCAGGTCCAGGGCCACGAGAATGGCTTCGACGCCTGCGGCCGTGAATTCCTGGACGACTTCTGCCTCTTGCTTGGGCACCCAGGGCCGGTTCCAGTAGGCGGCGAGCGCGTCGACGTAGGGCTGCTGGCAGGCGATCCACTCGCGCGTGTTGGGGTAGCAATGAACGTCAATGATTCTCATGCGGGCACCCGTAGGAAACGTGTCGCATAGTCTCGCGAAAGGCCCCGCCTCTGAAGAGGGGGCTACAACACATCCCTATCGCTTCCAGATCTGGCATGGCCCTGGTCTTCAGGACCGCGGCTCTTCTCTTCTTATGCCGATGCGCTGTCCCGGCCTTTTTGTTCTCCAGCCATTTTCCTGGTGATCATTTCCGTCAGCGTCTTTTTGGAAACTTTGCCGAACGGGGATAGCGGGAAATCCTGCATGATTTCCAATCGCTCGGGAAGCTTGTACTTGGCGATTTCCTTTCCGAGCAGAAAATTCTTCAAATCGTCAAAACTCAGTTTGGCGTTTTCTCGCAGCAAGACGCAGGCGCACATGCGTTCGCCCAGCACGGGATCGGGCACGGGAACGCAGGAGACGTTCTTCACCGAGGGATGCGAGAGGATCAGATTCTCGATTTCCTCGGCGCTGATTTTTTCGCCGCCCCGATTGATGAGATCTTTTTTCCTTCCCTCCACTATATAGTTGCCGGATTTGTGCCGCCGCATCAGGTCGCCGGAACGGTAAAACCCGTCCGAAGTGAAGGTGCGGGCGTTGTATTCCGGCACACCGAAGTAGCCTCGCAATGTGTAAGGGCCGCGGCAGCAGAGTTCGCCCACTTCGCCGCCGAGGATTTCGCGATCGTCGTCGTCGAGTAGCCGCACTTCGTCATCCGGGCTTACGGGACGGCCAACGGTTTCCTGGCTAACATCCAGGGGGTCGTCGAGGCGCACAAACATCAGCAGGCCCTCGGACATTCCGAAATTTTCCTGCACGAACGCGCTGGGAATAAGCTTCTTGGAGAGCGAACGCACTTCGGGCAGCATGGACTGGCCGCCGCTCTGAATAATTTTCAACGAAGAGAGGTCGTGACGGCTGACGGCCGGATCGTGCAACAGCCGGATCAGCAGCGCGGGAACTACTTTGATGTGGGTGACCCGGTGTTTCTCGATCAAAGCGCAAACATCCTCGGGCCGTGCGCTGGCGCTGAGCACGACGCGGCCGCCGTGAAAGAGAAAACCTTGAATCCCGGGGCAGGCGAGAGGAAGGTTGTGCGCGATGGGCAAGATGACGAGCAAGACGGAACCTTCGCCGACGGCGCAAACGCTCGAAGCCACTTTGGAGTTGTAGGCGTAGTCGTTGTGAGTGCGAGGAATCAGTTTTGGAATTCCGGTCGTCCCCCCGGAGAGTTGAAAGATGGCAGGATCCCCGGGATCGATCTGGATCGCGGACAGGGCTGACGCGGGCAGGCTGGCCGGCTTCGCGATCATATCGGGAAGCGATAGAAAACCGGGGCGCGCCGGCCCTAGAACGATGCCATGGCGCAGCTTGGGAAATTTTCGGCGAATGCGCTCGACCATGGCGCAATAGTCAAAATCGCCTTGCTGTTCTGGCACAACGCAGGTTGTAGCGCCCGAAAGCTCCACGAACTGGCTGATCTCCGCGAAACGGTGCGGTATCAGCGCTGCAATGGGAATGCCGCCGATCTTCTGAAGGGCCAAATAGAGAACAACAAACTCGGCGGCATTCGGCAATTGCACCACCACCCGGTCCAGCGGTTGGAGGCCGATTTCCAAAAGGTTCAGCGCCAGGTTATCCGACATCCGATCGAGTTCGCCGTAAGTGATCGAGCGATCCCGGTCGAGCAGAGCGACTCGCTTTTCATATTTGTCAAAAGCAATTCTGTATTCCTGCGCCAGAGATTTATCTATCCAATAACCCTTTTGGCGGTAGCGTTTGGCAAATTCTGGCGGAAATGGAACGACGCCTTCCAGCACGAGTGACCCTCCCTTAGGCCTTGTTTCTTAACGCCATCCCAATCGACAGAACGCGCATTTCGTAGCGCCCGCGTCTCGCCGGCAATTTCTCTCAACTCAGTGAACAGCAAAATTGCCGGCGAGACGCCGGCGCTACGTGGTAGCGGAAAAGCCGCCGTCGATCACAATGATCTCACCGTTGACGAAGCGATTGCCGGTAATCAGACTCACGATGACCTCTGCGACGTCTTCGGCGGTTGCGCAGCGGCGCAAGGGCGTGCTCTTTGCGCGCCGCGCCATCAAGTCATCATACCTGTCCATCAGCATTCGTTTCATCCAGTCGCCCTCCATCCATCCGGGAGCCACCGCGTTGACGCGGACATCTGGGGCGAGATTGAGCGCCAGAAGCTTGGTGAGGCTCACGATTGCGGCCTTGCTGGCGGCATACGGCAGCGGTTGAGGTCCGGGGCGCAGGCCGACGATGCTGGCCGTGTTGACGACGCTGCCGTGCGCGGCCTTGAGTAGAGGCGCAGCGGCGCGCGTCACCTGAAACATTCCCCGGACGTTTACGGCGAAGACGCGATCCCATTCCTCCGCCGTCATGGCCTCGAAATCGCCGGGCTTGACGTTTGATGTGATGCCTGCGTTGTTCACGAGAGCATCGAGACGCCCGAATTCCTGCCCGACAGCTGCGAGCATTTTGCGCACCGAACCATCGTCGCTGACGTCGCATTTGAAGAGGAGAGTCTTCGCGCCTTTGGCCTGCGCCACCGCCGCCGTTTCGCGCGCGGCACTCTCACTGCGGCTGTAATTGATCGCCACGTCGTAGCCGGCCTCCGCCAAAGCTACTGCCGCCGCGCGGCCGATGCCAGTGGCTGCGCCTGTGACCAATGCGGCTGGCCTGCTACGCGTCATCCTCGTCTCCTGGTCAAAATGGCTCGGAAGAATGCAACCCCACCTGGATCTATTACGCGACCTCGCAAAAAATCCCCGCCTCTGAAGAGGCGGGCTTCAGTGATTCTACGTCGTTTGCACGAATGCTGTGGTCCGGGTCTTCAGACCCGGGACTTTCCGCCGCCTTCGCGGAAGCTTTTCCCGACGCTACTAGCTCGCGCCTAATCACGCTCGAATAGGATCAGGCGTTACGACAAGTTCCCGCGACGGACGCGGGCTCGCGAATACAATCGCGAGGCCGCCGATGAGTGACGCGGCGCCGATGGCCACGAACAGGCCGGCCGTGCCGAGCGTATGCTGCTGGAGAAGGCCGGTGATGAACGGGCCGAGAATTCCCCCGGCGCGTCCCACGCCCAGCATCATGCCGACGGCAGTGCCTCGTACTTCTGTATCATAGGATGCCGCGGTGAAATTGTTCAGCACGTTTTGCCCGCCCAAAATGCAGAAGCCGGCCGCACCGACGCAGATTACGTTCAATAAATGAATGTTGACCACAACGAGTATGCCGACGGAAATGGCGCCGCCCAGCCACCAAACCGCCATGGCCTCGCGATCTTTGCCGCCTCGGTCCGCGATGTAGCCGCACAGCAGCGAACCGACGAAGGCCATAGCCTGAATCAAGGCTCCAAAGCTGAAGCTCGTCGCAAATCCCTCGCCGCGCTGCATCATGGCCGTCGGGACCCAGCCGGAGAGTCCCCAAATCCCGAACAAGATGAAAAACGCAGCGACCCAGACAGATAGAGTCGTTCTGCGATAGCGAGGCGACAACAAGAGCGACACGGATGCAGGTCGATCGCTCGGCTCCGGGAACATGAATCTCTCACCAGGGACGGTATAACGCGCACTTTGCGAAGGATTCAGGCGGGAAAGAACCTGCGCGATGCCCTGCCAATTGCCGCGCATCGCGGAAAATTGCAGCGACTCTGGAAGGGCCACATGGCAAATCAGGACCAGCACGATCGACAGCGACGCCGCGTAATACAGCGCCTGCCAGCCGAACATGGGAGTGAGATAGACTCCGATGGCTGCGGCGACGATGCCGCCGGCGGCCCAGCCCAGCGCCCAGCCCCACATGGAAAATGTGTTGGCCAGGCGGCGCGGGGCGTATTCGTTGACGTAGGTAACGCCCAGCGGAAGGAGCGCGCCCATGCCAAGTCCGGTAAGCAATCGTAGTCCGCAGAACGTGAAGAACGAGCGCCCTAGAGCCGCGGTCGCGAAGCTGAAAATCGTCACGACCCACAAAGCCGCAAGAAGTGTCGCGCGCCGCCCGTATCGATCCGAGAATTTGCCTTGCAGAAGCGAACCGATCATGAAACCGATCAGGCCGCTAGAGACGAGCCAGCCCGCCAAGCCCGCGGCCAAATGCCACGGCTTCATCACGTAATGAATGACGTAGGCTGGATTGAAAGTATCGTAGCCGTCAAAAAAAACCACCATGCCGATGAGCAGGGCGAGGAAGCGATGGTATCGGCCGACGGGAGCGCCGGCGATTTCCTCGCGCACATCGATCATGAAAGGCGTACCCGCTCGAAGCGGTCAATAATTGCTGCGGATGGTTTGCTAAGTCGCATCTCCGCCTTCCGGCGATTTTAAACGCGAATGCGCATCGTTTGGAACCCGCTCAGTGTAAACGCCTCGGGCGCGATGTCAAGCGAACGCAAGGGATTGCGAACGGCACGGAAGGTGATTCGCCCGATCTCCCGGCATCACATTTGCGCACTGACGTATGGGAGTATCCTTGAGCCGTCATTTCCCAATGACGCGGGGCAAATGATGGGCCAGGGAGTAAAAGCCCACTCGTTTCCTTTGCAGCACAAAAAGCGTTCCGGCGCTTTTTAATTCAACCATCTTCTTGACTCGACTCTACCGGAATGTATAATTCGCCCATCCGTTGATTGGCGTGCGACACGCGATTGGGGGCGTGACACCTATATGAAACCTTCCTTCAGATTGTCGTTGCTTCGAATTGCAATTCTAGCGTTGTTACCGTGCATGCTCGAAAGCTGCGGTACCTCGTATACAGCTCCGCCGCCTCCAACTACTTTCACCATCGGCGGCATGGTTTCAGGCCTTACGGGAACGGGGCTGGTACTGCAGGACAATGGGGGCAACAACCTCACAGTCACGGCGAACGGGGCCTTCACGTTCACTACGGCCGTAGCCAGCGGCGGCGCCTATGCCGTCACGGTTTTTTCGCAGCCATCCAATCCGGCGCAGAACTGCGTGGTGACAAGCGGCAGCGGAAATGCCAGCGCCAATGTCACAAGTGTTCAGGTCACTTGCACCACGGTGACACCTACCCTCACTATCGGCGGAACGGTGGTCAATCTTGTCGGTACGGGCCTCGTGTTGCAGGACAATGGCGGCAACAGCCTGCCAGTCACGGCGAACGGGAACTTCACGTTCACTACGCTTATCGCACCTGGGGAAGCTTATGCCGTCACAGTACTTACGCAACCCTCCGCCCCGGCGCAAACTTGCGGTGTCGCCAATGGCAGCGGGGCAGCCAACGCCAATGTGACCACCGTCATCGTTAATTGCGGCCACAACGAATGGGCGTGGATGAGCGGGGCGAATGCGAATACTCCCAACCAGAATGGCACGTATGGCACACAGGGTACAGCTGCTCCAGCCAACGTTCCTGGGGTGCGAAATTTTGGCCCAGTCAGTTGGACCGATGCGTCTGGAAATCTCTGGCTCTTCGGAGGGAATGGTCTCGATTCAGCCGGGACAAGTGGGGGAGGGGACCTGAACGACTTGTGGAAATACAATATCACTAGCAATGAATGGACATGGGTGAGCGGGTCGAAATTCATCAGTCAGCAAGGCAACTACGGCACGCTGGGTACGGCGGCTCCAGCCAACGTTCCTGGGGCGCGAGATACTGCTGTCAGTTGAACAGACGCGTCTGGAAATCTCTGGCTCTTCGGTGGGAATGCTATCGATTCGGCCGCGGCAACTGGATTGATAAACGACTTGTGGAAATACAATATCACTAGTAATGAATGGACATGGGTGAGCGGGTCGAACCTCGTCAGTCAGAAAGGCACCTACGGCACGGTGGGTACGGCGGCTCCGGCCAATGTTCCCGGGGCGAGGCAGCATTCGGTTGTTTGGACGGATACTTCAGGAAATCTTTGGCTTTTCGGAGGGTCTGGTCTCGACTCGGCTGGGGCAACGGGGGATCTGAACGACTTGTGGAAATACAATATCACTAGTAAT
>Ga0209380_10000400_pt1 | contig 30490 bp, 30 predicted proteins | sample HubBroMetageWFT6_FD_188347 | JGI IMG/M metagenome (GOLD analysis project Ga0209380, IMG submission 188347) | Warmed and freeze-thawed soil microbial communities from the Hubbard Brook experimental Forest, New Hampshire - Hubbard Brook CCASE Soil... | ecosystem: Environmental > Terrestrial >... | reverse complement strand
GTCCGTCGGGGAGACAGGACTCGAACCTGCGACCCCTGGTCCCCCAGACCAGTACTCTAACCATCTGAGCTACTCCCCGAGGCGCGCCTAGCGACTCTAGCGCGCCGGGTCCGGGAGGCCGAGAATGCGTCAGTCGTCGCCCTCGTCGCGGTGACGGGTCACGATCCGCAGCCGGACCCCGGCGAAGCCGAACACGGCGCGGATCCGGTTCTCGAGATATCGCTGGTAGGCGAAATGCATCAGCTCGGGGTCGTTGACGAAGAGCACGATCGTCGGAACGGGACTTCGCGCCTGGGTGGCGTAGAGGATCTTGAGCCGCCGACCCTTGTGGGTGCGTGGCGGGTGCTCATCGAGCGCATTCCGGATGAGGTTGTTGAGCGCCGGCGTTGGGATGTGCACGGCGCGCGCGTCGGCGACCGCAAGGACCGCCGGCATCACGCGCTTCAAGTTGCGTCGCTCGGTCGCTGAGAGCGTCAACACCGGCACGCCGGGAACAAAGGAGAACGAGTCCTGGAGCTTCTTCAGGAATCCGGCGTCGACGCGGTCCTCGTGCTTCACGAGGTCCCACTTGTTCGCGGCGACCACGAGCCCCGCTCCCGCCTCGACGGCGTACCCGGCGATGTGCCGGTCCTGTGCGCTCGCGCCCTCGGACGCGTCGATAACCAGCAGACCGATATCGCTGCGCTGCAACGCGCGCAACGACCGTAGCAGGCTGTAGCGCTCGACGTTCTCGGTGACGATGCCGCGGCGGCGAATCCCGGCTGTGTCAACGAGCCTGATCTTTCGTCCGTCGAGCGCGACCACCGTGTCGACCACGTCGCGCGTCGTCCCCGCCACAGGAGACACGAGCGCCCGCTCGGACCCCACCAGTCCGTTGAGCAGCGACGATTTCCCCGTGTTCGGTCGCCCGATGATCGCGACGCTCACCTCACCCGCCGCCGGCTCCGTTCCCTCGGCACCGTTCTCGGGAAGCTCAGCGACGAAACGGTCAAGGAGATCGCCGGTGTCGGTCCCCTGCAGCGCCGATATGAACAGCGGATCGCCGAGCCCCAGGCGGTACAGCTCATCGGCGCGATACCGGTCGACCTGGCTGTCCGCCTTGTTCCCCACCAGGATGACCGGCCGCCCGCCTCGACGCAGCGACTGTGCGATCTCCTCGTCCAGCGCGGTCACGCCGTCGCGGACGTCGACCATGAAGCAGCATACGTCGGCCTCGGTGATCGCCATCTGCGCCTGCTCGCGCGTCGCACGCGTCAACGCCGCGATGTCCGGTGCGGCGTCCCGGGCCAAGGGCACGTCCAGGCCGGCAGTGTCCACGACAGTGAAGCGCCTCCCGCCCCACTCCACCACGCCGTACAACCGGTCGCGCGTCAGCCCCGCGAAGGCATCGACAATGGCGCGTCTCGTCCCGGTGAGCCGGTTGAAGAGCGTCGACTTGCCGACGTTGGGTCGCCCGACGATGGCCACAACCCCAACCGCAGGGGCAATCGGATCCGCCTCCTCGCGACGGCGCCGGCGAGTGGCGCCGGCCGGGCTCATTTCCCTCCGCCCGGGACCGGCGAGGTGTCCATCGCGATCTGCGCGAAGGGTGCGCCCTCTTCCTCAAGGGCGAAGGCGTTGACGTCCTCGGCGCCGGACTCGGTGGTCCGGCAGATGATGTAGACGTAGTCGAGCCACGCGCGGTCGGTATCGAACTGCGACGGTCGGGCGGGGTGATCGGGGTGGCTGTGCCAGATGCCGGCGACGTCGAGACCCCGCGAACGCGCGTCGCGATCAGCCTTGATGAAATCGACCGGGTCGAGGTCGTAGCGATCGGCGCTGCGCTCGGTCCACATGTTGCGGGCGGACGTCACGTCGACGATGAGCATGCGCGTCCCGTCCCGCCGGCCCAGGAGCACGCCGCATCCCTCATTCGGGTAAGCGGCAGCCGCCAGCTCACGGATGCGCCGTTCGGCGGCGGGTGCGATCGTCGCGAATCGCAGATTCACCGCACGGACCGACGGTAGAGCCCGGTGGACAGATATCGATCACCCCCGTCGGGCAGCACCGTGACGATCACGCCGTGGCCGATCCGCCTGGCGACCTCCCCGCAGGCCCAGAGCGCGGCGCCACCGGAATGGCCCGCGAGGATGCCCTCGGTGCGCGCCAGCTCGCGAGCCAGGTCATACGCAGGCTCGGTCTCGACGCCCATGTCCTCGTCAGCGAGCGAGGGGTCGTAGATGCCGGGCACGATCGAGGTCGCCATGTGCTTCAGACCTTCGAGTCCGTGCCACGGCTCGGCGGGCTGCACGCTGATGCAGCGGACATCTCGGCTCATCTCCTTGAGACGCCGGGTGACGCCCATGAACGTACCGCTGGTCCCGAGCGCGGCGACGAAATGCGTCACCGTCCCGCGTGTCTGCTCCCATATCTCCGCGCCGGTGCCGTCGTAGTGCGCCAGCCAGTTGGCGTCGTTGTTGTACTGGTCGGGCATGAAGAACGCGTCGGGGTTTTCCGCATACATGTCCCGAACCAGGCGGATCGCACCGTCGCTGCCCTCGAGCGGATCGCTGTACTCGATCTCCGCGCCGAATGCGGTGACCAGCTGTCGGCGCTCGTCACTCACATTGCCGGGCATGACGAGGCGCACACGGTATCCCTTGGCCGCACCGATCATGGCGTAGGCGATGCCGGTGTTCCCGCTCGTGCTGTCCATGATCGTGCGGCCCCGCGTGAGCCGGCCAGACCGCTCCCCGTCCTCGATCATCCGGAGCGCGGGGCGATCCTTCACCGACCCCCCAGGGTTGAGAAACTCGGCTTTCGCATACACCGCAACGTTCGGGCAGTCGTCTTCGAACAGGCGTATGCGCAGCAACGGCGTGTTGCCGATGCGATCGGTGATCGTCTCCCCCATCGCCCTCGGTACGAGCGTCAACGCCGGCTGTGCCGGTTGCTGCGGCGTGGGCACGCCGATCAGCCGGCCTCGGCTCCCTGCGCCACCCGAAAGCCGGCAGCACCGCGTCGCTGATCGGCGATGACTGCGATGACGGCCTCGGGGCGAACCAGGAACGGCCCATCCTCACCGGGAAGCTCGACGAATCCCGAGCCTCCACCGGATGCATTGAGCTTGGCGGTGATCTCCTCGACGGTGAGCTTCACCGAGAGATCCCCGCCGTTGGCGAGACGAACGTGTGCCATATGTCCTCTAGGGTACCGGGTCGGTGCGCTGCCGGTCGGTTTCGAGCCTCACCCGGCTGATGCGGCGACGAGAGCGGCTTCGAACTCCGCCTCGAGATCATCGATGTGCTCGATGCCGACGCTGATCCGCACCAGCCCGTCGCCGATGCCGAGGGCGGCGCGCTGCTGCGGGCTCAGCGCGCGGTGCGATGTGCTCGCCGGGTAGCTCACCGTGGTCGCCACGTCGCCGAGGCTCGGTGCAAGGCGGATGCCGTCGAGGCCCCTGATGAAGGCGTCGGCCGCGGGGCCACCGCCGCGCAGATCGATGCTGAGCATCGGCCCGCGGCCGTGCGGGAGCAGCCGGTCCGCGAGCGCCCCGTCCTCGGGTCCGCGGATTCCGGGGTAGTAGACCGCCTGCAGCTCGGAGCGTTCGGTGAAGAACGCGGCAAGCGCCGCCGCGTTCTCGCCGCAGCGCTCGAGCCGCAGTCCCGCGGTGCGCAGGCCTCGAAGCGCGAGCCACGCATCAAACGGGGCGAGGTTGCATCCGAGCAGGCGTGCGTTGGCGTCGAGCCAGTCGCTCGCCTCGTGCCTGGTGTCGACCAGTAGGACGCCTCCGCTCACGTCGCTGTGGCCGGCGAGGTGCTTGGTAAGGCTGTGGAAGACCAGATCGGCTCCGTGCGCGAAGGGCTGAAAGAGAAACGGCGGTGTGAATGTCGAGTCGACGACGCACGCCGCGCCGGCGCTGTGGGCCGCCGCCGCGATGGCCGGCACATCGATGAGGCCGATAAGCGGGTTGGTGACCACCTCGGTCACCACGGCGCCGACGTCCGGACCCACCACTGCGGCCACCATCGCGCCGTGGTCCCCGCTCCCATCAGCCGGGAGGTCGACCGTCGAGATCTGCACCCCGAGATTGCCGAGCGGCCCGGCGAGCAGGGAATCGGTGCCTCCGTAGCAGGGGCGCACGACCACGATCCGCGGGCGATGCGGAGTCACGACCAGCGTCGCGGCGAGCAGGAGCGCCGCCTGGCCACTCGAGGTCACGCGGGCCACCGGAGCCGCTCGTCCCGGAACCGTCTCGAGCTCGATCATCGCCTCCTCGAGGAGCTGCGGGTTGCCGCCGCCGTAGCGCCGGTATGCATTGCGGCCTTCCATGGCCTCGTCCACCGAGGGCAGGTCGGCATACGCACGGACCGATGCCAGGCTCAGTGGAGCGACCAGGTCGACGCCGTCGCCGGCATCACCACGACCGAGCCCCGCTCTGGCAGTCGACGTGGAGGGATTGACGCGTCGGGTCATGATCGGGCCGGCTGGGGCGCGGTTCGGAAGAATGGCGCCGCGCCCGCGTAGAGCGCGGATTCGCCGAGCTCGTGCTCGATGCGCAGGAGGCGGTTGTACTTGGCAACCCGCTCCGACCGCGACGGTGCGCCCGTCTTGATCTGGCCGGCATTGACAGCAACTGCGAGGTCCGCGATCGACGTGTCCTCGGTCTCGCCGCTGCGATGACTGATCACGGTCGTGTAGTTGTGCGCGGTGGCGAGCGCGATGGTTGCGAGCGTCTCGGTGACGGTGCCGATCTGATTGAGCTTGATGAGGATCGAGTTGGCGATGCCGCGATCGATTCCCAGCTGGAGGCGCTCGGCGTTGGTGACGAAGATGTCGTCCCCCACGAGCTGGACGCGCCCACCAAGGCGGTCGGTCAGCATTCTCCAGCCGTCCCAGTCGTCCTCGGCCATGCCGTCCTCGAGGGACACGATCGGGTACTTCTCGACCCAGTTCGCCCAGCGATCGACCAGCCCCGCGGAGTCGAGGGTGATCCCCTCGCCGCGCAGCGCATAGTGACCATCAGCGTAGAGCTCCGAGGTCGCCGGGTCGAGCCCGATACCGATATCGCGCCCCGGGGCATAGCCCGCGGCAGCGATCGCCTCCATGAGCAGCTCCATGGCGGCCTCATTGTGATCGAGATCCGGAGCGTACCCCCCCTCGTCTCCCTGACCGGTGCCGAGCCCGCGATCGTGGAGGATCCTGCGCAGCGCGTGGAAGCACTCTGCGCCCGCCCGGAGCGCCTCAGCGAATGTCGGAAGTCCGATCGGCAGGAACATGAATTCCTGGAAGTCAACGCGGGTCTGGGCGTGCGCACCACCGTTGAGCACGTTGAACTGGGGCACCGGAAGCACGTGCGCGCCGTCACCGCCGAGATGCCGATACAGCGGCACCCCACTCGCGGCAGCCGCCGCGTTGCTCGATGCCAGGCTGACCGCGAGGATCGCGTTGGCGCCGAGCTTGCCCTTGTTCGGCGTCCCGTCGAGCTCGCACAGCTTCTCGTCGAGCGCGGCCTGTTCGGTCACGTCGAACCCGATCAGCTCCGGCCCGATCACCGCCTCCACGTTGGCGAGCGCCGTGAGGACGCCCATGCCGCCGTACCGTGCTGGGTCACCATCGCGCAGTTCCACCGCCTCGTGAACCCCCGTGCTCGCGCCACTCGGGACCCGGGCCCGGCCCACGGAGCCGTCGTTGAGTGTGACCACGCACTCCAACGTTGGGTTCCCGCGGGAGTCAAGGATCTCCAGCGCGGTGATTGCTTCGATCCTGGTCATGAGGTCCTCAGTGCCACGGCCAGCTCGTCCCAGAGACGGCCCAGGACGCGAATGCCCTTGAAGTACATGTCGAGGGTGAACTTCTCATTCGGCGCATGGATCTGGTCGTCGGGCAGACCGAGACCGACGAGGACAGCCTGCAAACCCATGACTCGGGCGAAGGACTCCACCGGCGGTATCGATCCGCCCTCGCGGGTCAGCGCGGGCGCGACGCCGAAGACGCTCTCCATGGCACGCGAGGCAGCCCGCACAGCGGGATGATCGATCGACGTGACCACGGGCCTGCCGCCCGCCTTGGCGTCGGCGGTCACGGTAACCCCGGCCGGCGCGGCTGCGAGTACCGCCGCCCGCACCAACTCCGCGATGCGCTGAGGATCCTGGTTGGGGACCAGCCGGCAGGTGATCTTGGCTCCGGCGGTGGCCGGGATGATCGTCTTCTGGCCGGGGCCGGCATAGCCACCCCAGATGCCGTTGAACTCAAGGGTGGGGCGCGCCCAGAGACGCTCACGGTCCGACCATCCCGCCTCGCCCACCGTGGCGGGCACGTCACCGGCCTCTGCCCGGAACTCGTCGACGTCGTAAGGCACCTCAGCAAAGAGAGCGCGCTCCTCGGCCGAGGGCTCACGAACGTCGTCGTAGAAGCCGGGAACGGTGACGCGACGGGTCACGGGATCGTGCAGCGACGCCAGGATCTCGGCCAGGGCCGCGACCGGGTTGGCAACCGCCCCGCCGAAACGACCCGAATGCAGATCGAGGGAGGGACCCCTGACGTGCACCTCGACGCCGGCGAGGCCGCGCAATCCAGTGCACAGAGAAGGCGTGGTGGCGGCGACGATCGACGTATCGGAGACCACCAGGATGTCCGCGCGCAGGCGCTCCTGCTCCGACGCGACGATCTCCTCGAAGTTGACGGATCCGGACTCCTCCTCACCCTCGACGATGAGCTTGAGGTTGAGCGGCAGCTCGCCGGAGACGGCGAGCACCGACTCCACGGCCTTGAGGTGCATCCACACCTGGCCCTTATCGTCCACCGCACCCCGAGCGTAGAGGTTGCCGTTGCGGACCTCGGGGTCAAATGGCGAGCTGTGCCACTCGTCGAGCGGGTCGACCGGCTGCACGTCGTGATGCCCATAGATGAGCGCCGTGGGCAGGTTGGGATCGACCATGCGCTCTGCGTAGACGGCCGGGTGGCCCTCCGTCTCGATGAGCTCGGCGCGGCGGAAGCCGGCCGCCCGGGACGCCTCGGCGAGATACTCGGCATTGCGCCGGACGTCTGCGGCATGGCCGGGATCGGCGGAGATGCTGGGGATTCGGAGGAACTCGATGAGCTCGTCCACGTGGCGCTGCTGATGGGCGGCGCAATAGGCGTCGAGGTCGTTCTCAGGCATTCCCGAAGCCTAGTGGGGCGGCCACTCGGGCTGCATCCGTTGTAGCCTTCCGGGAGCGAACTCACGTCGTTCCACTTCACGTCTCTCCAGGAGGTCGCCGTCATGGCCGTTCGAGTCCTGCCCGCAGGGACCATCGGGATTCCGCTGAATCCCACACCCGCGCCCGAGCCCCCGCCGCTCGAGGTCGAGGACGACGTGCCGACGCTCCACCTCGTCGGTCGCAGCGAGCAGCGGCTTGCTCAGGCGCTGTTCGAGACCGAGGCGGTCGACGAGCCGTACAGCCCCGACACCGTGCGCGCGTTGCGGCTGCTCGCGATGGACAACCTCGTCGACATCATTCAGCTTCGCGAGGCTGTCCAGGAGCGCGATGCCCAGATCGTGGAGCTCACCGGCGAGGTCGACATGTGGCGTACCCGCGCGGTCGAAGGCCACGTCCAGCGGGCCGTTGAACAGCGCGAGGCCGTCCGCCGCGAGCGCGAGCTGGTCACCGTGCTGCACAGCGAATTGATCCGCAACGAAACCTTGTCCGGTGAGCTTGCATGGCGCCGCAAGCCCTGGTTCCGGCGCATCGGTCAGCGCTGATCAGGGAGCGCTCGTTGTTGGCGCGAGGCGCACCTGCTCCTCGCTGACCTCCCAGAGCCGGCGAGCCAGTTTCGGATCCTGCGCCTGGCGGCTCGAAACGGCGAGCGCCTGGTCCTCGTAATACCCGCCGCTCTGTTTCGACACCTCGGGAGAATCCGCGAGCCACACCAGGGTTTGCGCCGCTTTCCGGGGGCTTCGCGCGAAGGGCGCGATGATGGTCATCGCGGCGCTCATGAATGCATCGTTGTTGCGGTTGAAACCGGTCGCGACCAGACCCGGATGGAAGCAGTAGGCAGTCACTCCGGTTCCCTCGAGGCGACGCGCGAGTTCGCGAGTGAACATGATGTTGGCAAGCTTGGTTTCACCATACCGGGTGAACCCTCGACCCTTCCAAGAACGCTCCGCCCTCAAGTCGTCGAACGGGATGAGCTTGCCCTTGTGCGCGTCCGACGATGTCGTGATGATGCGAGCGGGAGCCGATGCTTTGAGCCGGTCGAGCAACAGGTTGGTGAGCAGGAAGGGCGCAAGGTGGTTGAGCGCCCAGGTGCGCTCGATGCCGTCGACGGTGAGCGCGCGTTGCGCGAACATGGCGCCCGCGTTGTTGACCAGGACATCGATGCGCGGATAGCGCGCCAGAGCCTCGTCCGCCAGCGCGCGTACCGAGGCCTGCGAGGTCAGGTCCGCATCGAGCACATCAATGTGCGCTCCCTCGTCCTCTTCGATGCTCCTGGCAGCCTCCGCCCCGCGAGCGGCACTCCGGGCAACGATCGCGACCTGCGCGCCGCGCCCGGCGAGAGCATGGGCCGCCGCCAGGCCGATCCCCCGCGTGCCACCGGTGATCAGGATGCGCTTGTCCCGCACGCCGGTCCATTCAGCCATCGCCTGGCAAGCCTAGTACTCCGGCTTGAGAGCGCGACTTGGATGGATGGCCGAGCCCGACGCCGGGTCGTGGCGCGGCGACGATAAGATCACCGGCCGTGGAAAGCACCGACGTGCGCCATTGGTTTGATGAGTATCTGGACGCCTTCGCGGCCTGCTGCCGGGGCGAGACAGAGACCACATCGCTGCTCGCGTACTACGGGGTTCCGCTGTTGGTCGCGACCGACGACGGATTCTTCGCACCGAACAGCGACGAACAGGTGGTCGCGGCGGTGCAGCCGCAGGTTGACGGGTTGCGGGCCGCAGGTTACGAGCGCACCGAGATCATCGACTCGGAGGTCACCGTTCTGAACGCCACGTCCGCTCTCTACCGTGGGACCTTCTCGCGCCAGAGGAGTGACGGCGGCGAGATCAATCGGCTGACCGCGTCCTACCTGGTGACCGGCGGACCGGCCGGCCGCCGCATATCTGTGCTGGCGGTTCACAGCCCCTGAACGCTTCTGAGTTCCGGCCGGCGGGGTCGCGTCAGGTGTTGCTGGGAAAGGCGAGATCCACGCGGCCAGTCCCCGGTTCCGGCCATCGTGCGGTGACGACCTTGGTGCGCGTGTAGAAATGGATCCCGTCCGGGCCGTACATGTGTGTATCGCCGAACAGCGACGCCTTCCATCCGCCAAAGCTGTAATACGCGACCGGCACCGGGATGGGCACGTTGACGCCCACCATGCCGACCTGCACCTCGAACTGGAACTTGCGCGCCGCACCGCCGTCGCGCGTGAAGATCGCCACGCCGTTTCCGTATGGGTTGTCATTTACCAGCCGGATTGCCTCGTCGTAGGTGTCCACGCGGACCACCGAGAGCACCGGCCCGAAGATCTCATCGTCGTAAACCCTGGCACCGGGCAGCACATGATCCACCAGCGACGGCCCGAGAAAGAATCCGTCGCCCTCGGGCGTGTTGCCACGGCCGTCGACGACCAGCCGCGCCCCACCGAGTGACTGGTCGTCGAGATACGTGACCACCTTGTCGCGATGCTCGCGGGTGACGAGCGGGCCCATCTCCGACGCCGGATCGTCGCCGGCACCAACCTTGACCGCCGGAATGCGCGAGGCGATCGCCTCCACGAGCCGGTCGCCGATGGCGCCGACAGCGACCACTGTGGAGATCGCCATGCAACGCTCGCCTGCGGAGCCGTAGCCGGCTGATACCGCAGCGTCGGCTGCGGCGTCGAGGTCGGCGTCGGGCAGGACCACCATGTGGTTCTTCGCGCCACCGAGCGCCTGGACGCGCTTGCCGTTACGCGTTCCGGTCTCGTAGATGTGTCGGGCGACCGGCGTCGATCCGACGAACGAGAGCGCGGCAACCTCCGGGTGTTCGAGCAGACGGTCAACCGCCTCGCGTGCCCCCTGCACCACCGAGAACACACCGTCGGGCAGCCCCGCCTGGCGCCAGAGATCGGCGAAGAACAGCGACGGCGACGGGTCCTTCTCGCTCGGCTTGAGGATGAACGTGTTCCCACAGGCGATCGCATTGGCGAACATCCACATCGGCACCATCGCCGGGAAGTTGAACGGCGTGATGCCCGCGACAACGCCGAGCGGCTGACGTATCGAGAACACGTCGACTCCCCGCGACGGCTGCTCCGAGAACCCTCCCTTGAGCAGATGGGGCACGCCGCAGGCAAACTCGACGTTCTCGATGCCACGCGCCACCTCGCCCCTGGCGTCGGACAGCACCTTTCCGTGTTCCGACGTGATGATCGCGGCGACGTCGTCGCGATGCTTGTCGAGGAGATCGCGAAAGCTGAAGAGGACAGTCGTCCGCTGCGAGAGCGACGCCGCGCGCCACTCGCGGAAGGCGCCGGCCGAAGTTTCGACGGCGGCGTCGACCTCCGCCGCGGAGGCGAGGTCGACGGCGCCGGTTTGTTCACCCGTGGCGGGGTTGAAGACGGGGCCCTGCTTGCCCGAGGTCCCCGCGACTACCTGGCCACCGATCCAGTGGCTGATCCGCTTCAAGCGGCCATTGTCGCCTTCTCGAGCGTCCGGGTGGTGAGCACCTCGGCGAGGTGGCGCTTGTATTCGGCGGTCGCCCGAACGTCGCCCGTCGGGTCGATGTCCGATCCGATCTGGGCCGCCGCATCCGCTGCCGAGGCTCCGCCGGCGAGCGCCCGCTCCACCGCCGCACCCCTGCGTGGCGTCCGCGCCAGGTTCACGTACCCAACCCGCCACGACGAACCCGTTTCCTGCACCGCGACCCCCGCGATTGCCCAGTCGTACAGACGGCGGCGGAACTTGGTGTACGCGAAGCGTCCGGTCGACACGGGGAAGCGGACCGCGGTCACCACCTCATCGTGCTCGAGCGCCGTGGTGAACATGTCCCGGAAGAAGTCGCGTGCCTCATGGCGGCGCTTGTTGGTGATGATCTCGGCGTCGAGCATGAGCGCGAGGCTGTTGTAGTCGCCCGCGGCATCGCCGTGGGCGATCACTCCGCCGATGGTGCCGAGGTTGCGCACCTGGTTGTCGCCGACATCGTTGGCCATCTCCACCAGGAGCGGGAGGGTCTCGCGAAGAGTCGCATCGCGCTGGATGTCGACATGACGAACCAGCGCGCCGATCTCGACGCTGCCGTTGTCGCGACGGATGTCCTTGAGCCCGGAAATCCCCTGGATGTCGATGAGTGCGGTGGGCTGGCTGAGCCGGAGCCGCATGAGCGGGATGAGGCTCTGGCCACCGGCGATGACCTTCGCGTCGTCACCGTATTTGGTCAGCAGCGACTGCGCCTCGTCCACCGAGCCCGGTCGCGCGTACTCGAATGCCGCGGTGATCATGCGCGTGCCTCCTTGATCATCGACCAGAGGCGATCCGGACGGGCCGGCATCTCCACGTGTTTGATACCGAACGGCGCCAGCGCGTCGGTGATCGCGTTGATCACCGCGATGCTCGACGCGATTGTGCCCGCTTCGCCGATGCCCTTGACGCCGAGCTCGTTGGTTGGACTCGGAGTGACGGTGCGATCCAGCTCGAAATGGGGCATCTCCGCCATCGTCGGAACCAGGTAGTCGAGCATGGTGCCGGTGAGCATGATCCCGGTCTCATCGTCGTACTGCACCTCCTCGAACAGCGCTTGAGAGATGCCCTGCGCGATGCCGCCGTGCAGCTGCCCGTCCACGACCATGGGATTGATGACGTTGCCGCAATCGTCGACGGCCACATAGCGATCGATGCTGACCGCGCCGGTCTCGGGATCGACCTCAACGGCGCAGATGTGGCAGCCGAACGGCCACACGAAGTTCGGCGGATCGAAGTACGAGACCGCCTCGAGTCCCTGCTCCATGCCCTCGGGGAGACCGGCGCCGTAGGAGGCAAACGCGAGCTCGGCCAACGCTTTCGCCTCGCCCGGGTTGCCGCGGACGAAGTAGCGCCCCTGGTCGACGACGATGTCTTCCTCTGAGGCTTCGAACGCATGGGCGGCCAGCTTCCTTGCCTTCTCGACGACCTTGTGGCACGAGGCCATGATCGCCATGCCGCCGACGGCGAGACTTCGGGACCCGTACGTGCCGTAGCCGAACGGCGTGTCACCGGTGTCGCCATGATGGATCTCGATCGAGTCGTACGGCACGCCGAGCGTGTCGGCGACGATCTGCGCGAACGTCGTCTCGTGGCTCTGGCCGTGGGAATGCGTCCCAACCGACACCGTCACCGAACCCGTGGGATGCACGCGCACCATCGAGGACTCGACGAGTGCGATGCCCGCGGCCGGCGCCGTCGCCGAGCTCGGGCCGAGTCCGCAGATCTCGACGTAGGTGCTGAACCCGATGCCGGTGTAGCGGCCCTGGGCGCGCAGTTGCTCCTGACGCTTGCGCAGCGCCGGGTAGTCGATGTTCGCCATCGCCCGATCGAGCGTCTTCTCGTAGTCCCCCGAGTCGTAGACCAGCCCGAAGTTGTTGGTGTGCGGGAAGGACTTGATGAAGTTCTTGCGCCGGACCTCGGCTGGATCCATGCCAAGCTCGCGGGCGACGAGGTCAATCATGCGCTCGACCAGGTGCGTCGCCTCGGGCCGGCCGGCACCGCGATACGGGTCTGTGGACGTGCGGTTGGTGAAGATGCCGATGCTCCGAGCGTTGATCGCCTTCCACTCGTACGGGCCGCCACCGAGGAGGCACGCGACCACTTGGAAGGCGCTGAACACACCGTGGTACGCCCCGATGTCCAAGAGCTGCGTGAACTTCAGGCCGAGCAGCGTCCCGTCACGGTTCGCTGCAACCTCAGCATCGAAGATCTGGCCACGACCGTGCGTGGTGGCCTGCAGGCTCTCGGTCCGGTCCTCAATCCATTTCACCGGCCGTTCGGTGATCTTTGACGCCGCGGTGGTCAGATACTCCTCACCGTAGGGCCGGATCTTGGAGCCGAATCCGCCGCCGACGTCGTGGCTGACCACCCGGAACTGCGATTCAGGGACGCCGAGCGCTCCACCGACGAAGAGCCGTACGAAGTGCGGCACCTGTGTCGACGTCCAGAGAGTCACGCGGTTGTCGTAGGGGATGTAATCCGCGACGCATCCGCGAGTCTCCATCGGTGTTGGGAACAGTCGCTGCTGACCGATGCGCTGCTTGACGACGACCTCGGCCTCAGCGAATACCGCGTCGATGTCGCCCGCCGGAAACGCTGCGTCCCAGCCTATGTTGTCGGGACGGTCAGTCTTCACCAGCGGGCTCCCCGGCTCCATCGCCTTCTCGAGGTCCATGACGGCTGGGAGTGGCTCGTAGTCGACGACGACCAGCTGCGCGGCGTCGTCGGCAAGGTACCGGTCTTCGGCAACCACCACGGCGACCGGCTCTCCTGCATAGACAGCTTCCTCAGCCGCGATCGGAAATTGCTCGGGCACCTGCTTCTTGTCCGGGACAAAGGCATTCGTCACGGGGAGCGGTCCAAGGATGACGCCCTTGAAGTCCGCCGCGGTGAGCACCGCAACCACGCCTCTGGCCGCGCGCGCCGCTGCGGTGTCGATCGACTTGATGCGTGCGTGCGCGTGTGGGCTGCGCACGATCGACATGTGCGCCATGTTCACAAGACTCACGTCGTCGATGAAGTTCCCGTGCCCGGTGATGAGTTTGGGATCCTCGCGACGCTGGATACGGGCACCGATCATGGAGGTGACAGCCATCTCTAGTCCTCCACCGGAACCGCGACCGCCCCGACGAGGTTCGCGGATGGCTCAGCCGTCCCGCCGTTCATCGCCCGGGACGCCGATCGCACGGCCTTCTTGATGTTCTCGTAACCGGTGCAGCGGCAAAGGTTGCCTTCGAGGCCCCGATCGATCTCATCGTCAGTCGGCGACGGGTTCTGCTTGAGCAGGTAGGCGGCGGCCATGATGAAACCGGGTGTGCAGAAACCGCACTGCAGGCCGTGCTCGTTCCAGAAGGCCTGCTGCACAGGGTGAAGGGTCCCGCCCGCGGCCAGCCCCTCGATGGTGGTGACCTGCTTGCCGGCCGCCTGGACCGCAAAGACGCTGCACGATTTCACCGCCTCGCCGTCGATCAGCACGGTGCAGGCGCCACACTGGCTGGTGTCGCACGCGATGTGCGTTCCGGTGAGACCGGCCACCTCGCGCAGGTAGTGCACGAGAAGAAGCCGCGGCTCGACCCGGTCCTCTCTCGGCCTGCCGTTGATAGTCAACGCGACCGGCTGCGTCATGGACATCCTCCCGGACGAAAGGCGAACGACGGCGGCCTCATGCTTGCATTCGCCCATGGGAAGGGTCAAGCGGAGTCGTCTTGAGAGCGACCAACGCAATTGCCACCCAGAGGGTGCCGGATGGCCGCACCTGCAGACTCGGATCTAGGAAAAGCCGATGCCTGCGGCCAAAGGGGCCCGCGGATCCCGTCTCGCTTGATTTGGTCGTGGTGTCTGTGGACATGGTCGAGGCGAAAGTCCACAATGGCGCCCACCTATTCAGTTCTCGGCTTCTGGGGGTCACTCATGGGTCGCACGGTCACAGCCTCGCGTCGCGCAGGAATCGCACTCGTCTTCCCCGCAGCGCTGATTGCCGCGTGCGGCGGCTCGAGCAGCACTCCCCCGCCCACGAGCGCTGCGGCCTCTTCGGGCCCGTCGGTCCAGTCGAGCATCGCAGCGGAGGTCCCCGCCGCCGTGAAGAGCGCCCAACCCCTTCAGATCGCCTCCGACGCGTCGTACGCTCCCAACGAGAGCGTCGAGGCCGCCACAGGTAATCTCGTCGGCTGGGATCTCGATCTCGCCAAGGAAGTCTGCGCAGTGCTCGGCGTCACGTGCCAGATCGACAACGTCACCTTTGCGGACATCATCCCCGCGCTCAAGGAAAACCCACCCAAGTACCAGATGAGCTTCTCGAGCTTCACGCCAACCAGCGCCCGCGAGGCCTCGGGAATCGACTTCGTCACCTATTACCAGGCAGGCGAGGCCTGGTTGGTGAAGGTTGGCGGACCCACGATCTCGACAGCCGCCGACATGTGCGGCCACACCGTCGCCGTGGAGGCCGGAACCACCGAGGAGTCCGATGCGTGGGGATACATGGGAATGAAGCCGGGTGGCATCAAGATCACCGGCGACACCAACCACTGCAGCGCCGCGGGGAAGGCGAACATCACCGTCTCGAGCTTTTCGACGCAGACGCTTGCAAATGCCGCATTGCTGTCCGGGCGTGCCGACTTTGGGTGGGCGGACCAGCCGGTGGCCGACTACCAGGTCAAGCAGGAGGCAGGCATGCTCCAGATCAGCGGCACCGCGTGCAGTGTCTATCCCTATGGCGTCGCAATGGTGAAGTCCACCGGACTGGAGCAGGCCGTCCAGGATGCGATCAAATATCTGATCACGGGTGGCTACTACGCCACCGTCCTCACCAAATGGGGCGTGCAGGACGGCGCGATCACCAGCTCAGCGGTTGGACTCAACAACAACAACCCGGTGGGCTCCAGCTGCGTGCCTTCGTACTGAGATCGTCCGAGCACCCGTGATCGCTTGACGCGCGCCCGCCAACGATGACCGTGGGATCCGACGGCATTTCCGGCCCCGCCGGCCGGGCGGCGGGCGCGGGGGTGCGGCCGGAAGCGATACGAGCCATTCCCCTGCGTCACCCTTGGCGATGGGTTGCGGCCGTGGTCGTGCTCGCCGCGGCGGTGGCGCTCGTCTACACCTTCGCCTCCGCGCCGGACCTCAAGTGGGATGCGGTCGGCCAGTATCTGTTCTTCCCCCGCATCGAGGAAGCAATCCTCGTGACCCTCGAATTGACGGTGCTCGCCATGGTGATCGGCATCGCCCTGGGAGTGCTGCTCGCGGTGATGCGCCTCTCGGTGAACCCCGTGGTCTCAACGGTGAGCTGGTTCTACATATGGTTCTTCCGCGGCACACCGGTGCTGGTGCAGATCTTCTTCTGGTACAACATCGCGACCATTCTTCCCTTCATCAGGTTGGGCATCCCGTTCACGCATTTGCAGTGGGTCGGTCAGACCAACAACATCGTGTCGCCGTTCCTGGCCGCGGTCCTCGGCCTCGGGCTCAATGAAGCTGCGTACATGTCGGAGGTTGTGCGAGCGGGCATCATCTCGGTTGATCACGGCCAGACTGAGGCGGCGCAGGCGCTCGGCATGACGCGCGTTCGCGTGATGCGCAGGATCGTGCTGCCCCAGGCGATGCGGGTGATCATCCCCCCAACCGGCAACGAAACCATATCCATGCTCAAGACGTCATCGCTCGCATCGATCGCGACAGTCGCGGAGCTCTTCTACATACAGGAAGAGATCTCCAACTCGAACTTCAGGATCGTCGAGTTGCTGATCGTCGCGAGCATCTGGTACCTGGTGATGACGTCCATCCTGACCTTCGGGCAGTACTACGTCGAGAGGTACTTCGCTCGCGGCTCCGCCCGCCAGCTGCCGATGACTCCGCTCCAGAGGTTCCGGCGGATGCTGCTCCGGTCGCACGTCGCACCGCCGTTAGTCACCGCCGACCCATCCGCCGCGTCATCCATCACGCCTCACTCCCGGTGACCACCTGATGGCCGGCCCGATGGTTCTTGCTGAAGCCGTCCACAAATCCTATGGCCGCCTCGAGGTCCTCCGCGGTATCGACCTCGAGGTGGCGCCGCGGGAGGTGATGTGCATCGTCGGGCCGTCGGGCTCCGGCAAGAGCACCTTCCTTCGCTGCATCAATCACCTGGAGAAGATCGACGCCGGCCGGCTCTCCGTTGACGGCGAGCTCGTCGGCTACCGCGAGCATGACGGCAAGATCTATGAGCTCCGCGAACGCGAGGTCTGCCGTAAGCGCGCTGAGATCGGCATGGTATTTCAGCGCTTCAATCTCTTCCCACACATGACTGCGCTCGGCAACGTCGTGGAGGCGCCAACTCGCGTCAAGGGCGAGCCGCGCGCCGTGGCCGAAGAGCGAGGGCGAGCCCTCCTCGCCCGGGTCGGGCTCGCCGACAAGGTGGATGTCTACCCGAACCAGCTCTCCGGCGGGCAGCAGCAGCGCGTGGCGATCGCGCGCGCCCTGGCGATGCAGCCGAAGCTCATGCTCTTCGACGAGCCGACGTCGGCGCTCGATCCCGAGCTTGTCGGCGACGTACTCGACGTGATGCGGGGTCTCGCCCAGGACGGGATGACCATGGTGGTCGTCACCCACGAGATGGGGTTTGCACGCGAGGTCGGTGACTCGCTCGTCTTCATGGACGGCGGCGTGATCGTCGAGAGCGGCAACCCCCGCGAGGTGCTCGCCAATCCGCAGCACGAGCGGACCAGGGCCTTCCTCTCCAAGGTGCTCTAGTCACCGGTCTCCGGATCTCGTTGGCAGCTCCTGGCTCATCGTCGGTCATGTGAGCGACGATCTGCGTGTTAGAATCTGATGTTACTATCGAATTGCTAGTATGACGCTGGTTGCGCGGGCACAGAGGCAGGCGCTGATGGCAGGAGAGACTTCGATGCGCGCGGTTCGCTTTCACGAGTACGGTCCGCCGTCCGTCCTCGTCGTGGATACAGTCGAGCGCCCGGAACCCAAGGCGGGTGAACTGCTCATCCGCGTTCACGTGGCCGGCGTCAACCCCATCGACTGGAAGTTTCGCGCCGGGTATTTGAAGGAGTACGTGCCGCTGACGCTCCCCCATACGCCGGGTCTCGATGTGGCAGGCACCGTCGAGGCGTTGGGCGCCGGAGGCAACGGCTTCGCTGTCGGAGACAGGGTCTTCGGACGCGGAGCCGGCACCTACGCGGAGTTCGCGGTGGCGCCCACCACCACGATCGCGCGGATTCCCGAAGGCGTTTCCTTCGAGCAGGCCGCGCCCCTGCACGTCGGTGGCGAGACCGCGTGGGTGGGGCTTTTCGACACGGCACATCTCGAGCCCGGTCAGCGTCTGCTCGTCCACGGCGGAGCCGGTGGGGTTGGCAACATTGCAGTCCAGCTCGGCCACTGGAGGGGTGCACATGTGATCGCCACCGCGTCTGCGTCAAACTTCGACTTCGTCCGATCGCTCGGCGCCGACGAGGTCATCGACTACGCAAGCGTCAACATCGAGGACGCGGTCCATGACGTCGACGTCGTCCTCGACACTGTCGGCGGCGATGTCACCGCCCACTCCTGGAGCGTGCTCATGCCGGGCGGAATCCTCGTGACGGTCGCCGGGATGGCCGACACCGAAACCGCCGCCGCACGCGGGGTCCGCACGTCGGGGGTCGCTCATCCCACCGAGACCCGCCCAATCCTTGAACAGCTGGCCCAGCTCGTCGCGTCCGGCGACGTGAGGCCGCAGATCGGGCAGATCTTCGCGCTCGAGAATGCGCCACAAGCGCATGCAGCATCGGAGACTGGACACGGACGCGGGCGGATCCTGCTCAGGGTCGTGGACTGAGGCTCATGCATCGTCCTCGCATTGAACCCGGCTCATGACCACGCTGGGCGGCGTCATCCTGCTCGTCGGGCGCATCTGCTTCGTGGCGCTCTTCGTGTCCGCGGCGCGCGGGCACATCCAGAATCACCCTCGCTACGTCGCAGGATCCGGGAAGAAACTTCCGTTTCCCATCCTGGCCGGATGGCCCGCAGGGGCATTTCTCCTGGTCGCCGCGGCCTCCATCGTCGCCGGCATCTGGGCCGACGTCGGCTCGCTGATGATCGCCTTTTTCCTCGTCCCAGCCGCTGTGCTCTTTCACCCGTTCTGGAGTCAGCAGGACCCGACCGCGCGACGCACGCATGAGGCGAGCTTCTACAGGGACGTGTCACTGCTCGGCGCTGCCCTAGCGCTGTTCGCGCTCTTCGCGGCGTCGGGACACGTGCCCTTCGCGGTGACCGGCCCCCTGTTCAACCTCCGCTAGCCGCAGAGCCTCAGAGCTCCGGCGCCTCGGTGACGATCGCCGGCTCCCCGATCCCAACTCGCTTCCCGCGCGACCATGAGGCGACAGCAGCGACGAGACACACCACCAGCGAGAAGGTGAAGGCCTGATGCAGGCCGGCCGCAAACGGACCCGAGATCAACTCTGGAAAGAACTGGCGACCCGTCAGCGTCGACGCGTTGACCGCGGACAGCTGCGAGAGGACGTGGGGGCCGATCAGCGACTGGATCGGGTTGTAGCCGAGAAACGCCGCGAACAGAATGGACACAGGGGGAAGATGACCGACGTGCTCCGCCACCGCGGTCGACACCCCGTGCGCCTCGAGTCCCGCGGTCATGGTCGTGGAGAGTGTGGATGCCAGCCCGGTGATCATCAGCGTGAAGAAGATGCCGATGGAGAGCACCTGCGCCGAGCTCTGAAAGGTCGCGTTCATGCCACCGCCCGCGCCGCGGTCACCGGGAGGCAGGCTGTTCATCACCCCCGCGCGGTTCGGTGATGCGAACGCCCCCATCGAAAGCCCGTTGAGGAAGAGGATCAGCGCGAACAGCTGGTAGGGAAAATCGATCGGCAGGAGTTGAAGAAAGGCGAAGCTCGCGGCGGCGCCGATCATCCCGCCGGTTGCAAACGGACGTGATCCGAAACGGTCTGACAGGAAGCCCGATACCGGACCGGCGAGGAGAAATCCGACTGTCAGGGGAATCATGTAGATGCCCGCCCACAGTGGCGTCGACGTGAAGCTGTATCCGTGCTCGGGCAACCAGATGCCCTGCAGCCAGATGATCAGCATGAACATCAGGCCACCCCGGCCAACCGCGGCGAGAAAGCTCGAGAGCGTGCCGAACGTGAACGCGCGAATACGAAAAAGGCCGAGACGGAACATCGGATTCTCGACCCGGCCTTCGACCAGCGCGAACGCGGTGAGAAATGCCCCGCCGAGCACGAGCGCCGAAAGCACAAAGGGGCTCGTCCATCCCATCGGATCGGACCCGTAAGGCTCGATGCCGTAGGTGATCCCGATCATCACCAGGATCAGCCCGATCGCGAATGTCAGGTTGCCCAGCCAGTCGATCGGGACCCGTCGCCGTACCCCGCGCTCCTGGAGTTTGAGATACGCCCAGACGGTGCCGAAAAGACCGAAGGGGACCGAGACGAGAAACACCAGACGCCAGTTGATCGGTGCAAGCAGGCCACCCAGCACGAGCCCGATGAATACGCCGCTGATGCCAGCGATGTTGTTGATGCCAAGCGCGAGGCCGCGCTGGTTGATCGGGAAGGCATCGGTGAGGATCGCCGCCGAGTTGCCGATGAGGCACGCGGCACCGATGCCCTGCACCACCCGGAAGACCATCAACCAGATCGCACCCGATGGTCCGGTCATCCAGTCGATCGTCAAGAGCAGCGATGCCCCTGTGTAGATGACGAACCCGAGGTTGTAGATGCGCACTCGACCGACGATGTCGCCGAGACGCCCCAGTCCCACCACCAGCACGCTGCTGACGATGAGAAAGCCGAGGATCATCCAGAGGAGGTAGAAACTGTTCGCGGGGTCAAGTGGATTCAGACCGATGCCGCGAAAGATGTCGGGCATCGCGATGAGCATGATCGAGGCATCGATGGTGGCAAGCAGGACACCGACCGTCGTGTTCGAGAGCGCGACCCACTTGTAGCCGTCTCCTCGCGTGCCTGGAGGGGTGACGGTGCGCGCCGTGTCGCTGGTCGTGCCTATGACTCCGCCTTGATCACCTCGTGAGTCTGGCAGGGCTGCCCGGTCACGCGACGGGGCCGTGCCGGGTCATCCCGAGCAGATGTGCCACGATCCTGTGGGACTCGAATCAGCTCAGCGGGAGGCGAACCGTGCCACCTTCAGGTCCGAGGCGAAAGCAGATCGTGCTGATCGCTCATGACAACAAGAAAGCGGACATGCTCGAGTGGGCGCGGTTCAACCGCGAGACGCTCGCGCGCCACGACCTCCTCGGCACCGGCACCACGGGCTCCATGGTGGCCAACGAGCTGGGCCTGCCCGTCCATCGGTTTCTCACCGGCCCGCTCGGCGGTGACCAGCAGGTGGGCGCGGCGATTGCCGAAGGGCGAATCGACGTCATCATCTTCTTCTGGGATCCGCTCGAACCCCATCCGCACGACGTCGACGTCAAGGCGCTGCTGCGCATCGCCGTGGTGCACAACATCCCGATGGCATGCAACCGCGCGACCGCAGACTTCATCCTCTCGAGCCCGCTGATCAACGAGGCCTACCCGAGGTCGCTCGACACCCTCCTGACTACCCCGTCGACATAAGACGCGCCACCCCTCCCTCCCCGGCAGGGCCGTCCTTGGTGATCCGGAGCCCGGTCGCGGGGTTGAAGAGGTGCAGGCGCCGCGGCGGCGCCGAGAGGGTCACGGACTCCCCCACCCTCAACGTGTTGTCGGCGTTGATGATCGCCACCACGTCGCGGCCACCGCTGCTGCCGTGGATGAGCTCGTCATTGCCGAGGAACTCAACGACGTCCACGACGACGGAGACGCTGAGAACGGGCCCCGACAGCGCGGCAAGTTCGAGGTGCTCCGGTCGGAACCCGACGATCACCGTGTCGGTCGCGAGGTCACGCAGGAGCGCCGCCTGGGTATCGTCCGGCCGCAGCTCGGCACCCTCGCCGGTGAGACGCAGCACCTCACCATCCTTGGAAAGCCTGAGCTCGATGAAGTTCATCGACGGCGATCCGATGAATCCCGCAACGAACCGGTTCTGGGGCAGCTCGTAGAGATCCTTGGGCGTTCCCGCCTGCTGCAGCACGCCCTCGTTGATCACCGCGATCCGGTCGCCCATGGTCATCGCCTCGACCTGGTCGTGGGTGACGTAGATCATCGTGGCCTCGAGGCGCGTGTGCATCCGTGCGATCTCGGCACGCGTCTGGACACGCAACTTCGCATCGAGGTTTGAGAGCGGCTCGTCCATCAGGAAGACCGCCGGCTCACGGACGATGGCGCGGCCCAGAGCGACGCGCTGGCGTTGACCCCCGGACAGCTGCCCGGGCTTGCGATCGAGAAAGCGTTCGAGGTCGAGGATGCGCGCGGCTTCCACGACCGCCTTGTCGATGTCCGCCTTTGGTGTCTTGCGGAGCTGCAGCCCGAACGCCATGTTGTCGCGCACGCTCATATGTGGGTAGAGCGCATAGCTCTGGAAGACCATGGCGATGTCCCGATCGCGTGGGGGAAGGTTGTTGACAACGCGATCGCCGATGCGCACCTCCCCACTGGTGATCTCTTCGAGTCCGGCGATCATGCGCAACGCTGTGGTCTTGCCGCACCCGGACGGTCCCACCAGGCACACGAACTCTCCGTCATGAATGTCCAGGTTCAGCTTGTCGACGGCGAGCGCGCCGCCGTCATAACGCTTGGTCAGATCCTGGAGGACTACGCCGGCCATGACACGCTCCTCATTTGACCGCCCCGGCGAGCACGCCACGGACGAAGTATCGCTGGAAGGCAAAGAACACGATGAGCGGAACGATGATGGAAATCATCGCGCCGCTGGAGATGATGTAGTAGTTGTTTGCCAGGGCGCGGGTCTGGCCGTAAAGGAACATCGTCAGCGTGATGTGACTGCTGTTCCCAAGGAAGATGAGCGCGACCAGAAGGTCATTCCAGACCCAGATGAACTGGAAGATGGCGAGCGATGCCAAGGCCGGGATCCCGATCGGCATCACGACCTTCCGGAAGAGCGTCCACTCCCCCGCTCCATCGATCCGACCCGCCTCGAGCAGATCGTGCGGGATGCCCGAATAGAAGTTGCGCATCAGGAAGATGCCGAACGGCAGGCCGAACGCAACGTGAAAGATGATCGCGCCGATCAGGGATCCGAACAGGTGCAGCCCTGTCGAGGTGTCCACAACCTTGTACAGGCTGGCCACCGGGATCAGCGCCATCTGCAATGGCAGAACGAGCATCGCAACGATGAGCAGGAAGACGAGCGTCCGTCCCTTCCATCTGCCAAAGACAAGCGAATACGCGGTGAGACTCGAGATGACGGTGACAAGAATCGTCACCGGCACGGTGATCGCGATCGATGTGGTCAGGGAATCGAGCACCTGGCCTGGCTTGAATCCCGCCGAGAACAGCCCCTGGTAGTTGGAGAACGTCAACTGCGCCGGTGCGGTGAGCACCGTCCACCATCCCGACTGCTCGAACGCGCTGTTGGGGCGAAGCGAGATGATCGCGATCCCGATCGACGGCACCAGCCAGAAGATCGCAATGGCCGCGAGGACGATGTTGAGGACGAGTCGCGTCGGGCGCAGCCGAAGGCGTGGTTTCTTCGCCTGAGCACCGACCGGCAACGACGCAGCCTGGACGCTCATCCGCGGATCCTCTTGAGGTTGAACAGCATCGCCGGCACCACAAGGACGAACAGCACCACGGCGAGCGCCGCCGCGAGTCCCTGACCGGTGGGACTCGAGAACTCGTTGTAGATGTCCACCGCGATCGTGGCCGCGCCTGCCTGCGAAGACGGAGCTGCCATGTTCAGGATGATGTCGAAGATCTTGAGGACGTTGATGAGCATGGTGACAAAGACCACGACGAGCACCGGCATCAGCATCGGCACGGTCACCCGGCGCAATGTCTGCCACTCACTCGCACCGTCGATCTGTGCGGCCTCGAGCACCTCGCGGTTCAGGGCGGCGAGCCCCGCGCCGATGACCACCATCGCAAAGCCCGCCCAGATCCAGAGGTAGGCGATGATCATCGCGATGTCGACGATCGGCAGGCTGAGGATCGCCTGCTCCGTCGGACTCAACGAGCTCGTTGGCGTCAGCGATTGCGTCCCGAGGAAGAAGATACCGCTGAACCCCGCATGAAAATTGCTGGCGTCAATCTGCACACGGTAATTGCCCGAGCCGACACCGTCGAACTTGAAGGTGCCGTTGGTCGCTGTGGTGGTCGTTGCAGTGGCGGAGCCGCTCGAGCCCACCAACGACAGGTGCAATCCGGGGATGCCGTCCTCGTCAGGGAATACCTGGCCGCGCTGGGTGGGATGGGTCGGTGAGAAGTCACGCCACACCAGTCCGGTGACGGCTCCCGATGTCGCTGTCGGCGCAACAGCCACGACGGCTCCGTTTTGCTGCAACTCGCTGGGACTGATGGCGATGAGTCCAAGTTCGAGCGTGCCCCCGGCGCCAACGGTCGTCTTGCTTTCGAGGGTGCCGCCCGGTCCCGACTGGACCCCCGTCGCGGCCAGGCCGGCCACGGTCTGACCGGTGGTCGGGTCGATCGGGTACAGCCCCGGAGGACTGACCGCGTTGCTGACTCCCTGAACCGCTGCGTTGACCATGCCGGTGTGCGGGTCGATGAAGAAGATCGACGCCCAGGTCAGTCCCGCCGCGGTCGCGCTGAACACCAGCGGCATGAACACGATGGTCTTGAACGCCGTCGACCAACGGATGCGCTCGGTGAGCACCGCGAACACGAGCCCGAAGAACGTGACCAGGAATGGAAACAGCACAACCCAGACGACGTTGTTCTTGAGGGACACGATGATGTCGGTCGTCGAGAAGATGGCCTTGTAGTTGGTGAGCCCGACAAAGTTCTGGCCGCTCGCGTCGAAGAGGCTGCGTACCACCGTCGCGATGAACGGATACACGACGATGATCGCCAGCCACACCGCTCCTGGAAGCAGGAAGAGCAGTGACCCGAGGTGGCTTCGGAATCCGCCGCCACCTGCCGGCGTACTCGCCGTCGGCAGGATCTCGGTGGACGAAGTCGCAAGGGACTCGGTGGTCGGAACGGCTACCGCCACGTCAGGCTCTCACCACAGTGCGGGAGATGCTACGTCTGCGGACGGGCGACCGCAACCCGAAGTCACCCATTGGGATGAGAACGGATCTGAGGGAGTTGCGTTTCGAGTACAGGTGGAGTACACAGGTCCATTAGCACTGAATCGCCGGGGGCCGGGCGTGGGTTTTGCCCCTGTGAGGAGGAAACTCTATGACGCAGGTCAGCACGCTGGGAAAGCTGGCGGTGGTGACGGCCGGGATCCTGGGAATCGCAACCGCATGCGGTTCGACGTCGACCACCACCCCGCCACCGGGATCGAGCTCATCGGGCGCGAAGATCGGCGGATCGGTCACGGTCTGGGCCGAGTGGACCGCACAGGAGCAGCAGGACTTCCAGGCTGCGCTGGCGCCGTTTGAAGCGAACACCGGCGTCACGGTGAGCTATCAGGGAAAGGGCAACAACATGGACACCGCGCTCACCGCCGCGGTGTCCGGTGGATCACCGCCGGACGTGGCCCTGGTCCCCGACCCGGGCACGCTGCAAACCCTGGCGAAAAACGGCTCGATCAAGGATCTCACCAGCATCCTCACAGGGCTGACTTCCAACTTCGGCGCCGCCTGGAACACGCTGGCCACCTACAACGGCAAGCAGTACGGGGTGTGGTTCAAGGGCGCCAACAAGAACACCATCTGGTACAACCCTGCCCTGTTCACCGCGGCCGGCATCACGTCGCCACCAACCACGTGGGAGCAGCTGCTCACCGACGCCGCCCAGCTGCAGGCGGCGGGCACAACCCCGTTCTCGCTCTGCACGGACGTGGGCTGGCCGGTCGCCGACATGTGGCAAAACATCTACCTCAAGACCGCCGGCGCGGCGGACTACGGCAAGCTGGCGAGTCACACCCTCAAGTGGACCGACCCGTCGGTGACCACAGCCTTCTCGACGATGGCTGCGCTCGTCGGCAAGACGTCGTACCTGCTCGGTGGACTCCAGGGCGCGCTGTCCAACGCGTACCCCACGTGCGTGGACAAGGTCTTCCCCAAGCCACCGGCGCAGCCCAAGGCGGCAATGGTGTTTGAAGGCGACTTCGTGGTCAGCGAGATCACCGGGAACTCGACCAATTACGCTCCGGGCACCCAGGGCACGGGCAGCGTGGCGTGCTCCATCGACCCAGCCAAGACCCCGTGCTACAACTTCTTTGCATTCCCGGCGCCTGCGGCGGACAGCGCCAACAACGGGGCCATCCAGGGCGCTGGTGACGTGGCGATGATGCTGAATTCGACGCCACAGGCAAAAGCGCTCATCGCGTACCTCGCCGGACCCGAGGGCGGCAGCATCTGGGCTCACCTCGGTGGCTTCGCGTCGCCGAACAATCAGATCAAGACGAGTGCCTACCCGAATCCCGTCGCTCAGGCCGACGCCCAGGCGCTGGTCAACGCGAGCAGCTTCGTCTTCAGCCTCGACGACCTCCAGGGAAGCTGGGAGCCGAAGATGTGGGCGGATCTGCTCGATTTCCTCAAGGATCCGAGCAGCTCGAGCGTCACGACGATCGAGTCGACCATGGATTCACAGGCGACGACCGCTCTCGGCCACTGACAGTCACGTCGCGTCATCGCGGCCAGTCCGGCTCAGGATCGCGATCCGGGCTGGCCGGAGGCGCGGCAGTCTCGACCGCCGTCAACGACGGCGGCCTCATGATTGACCGGTGTCCATGACTCAGCAATGTGCTGCCGTGAGCCCGACCCCGCGAGGGTTGCTCACACGATTTCTCAACGGCTCCGGCGTGGAGCTCGGGCCGGGTCATCACCCCATGCCGATCCCGTACCCCGGCACGTCGGTGCGCTACGTGGATCGATGGCAACCCGAGGAGAACCTGGCGCTGTTCACCAACCTGGAGGCCGGCGCGAGCTTCCCCAAGCCCGACATCGTCGCCAACCTCGACGTCGAGCGCCTCTCCGCCCTGGCCGACGAGAGCCAGGATTTCGTGATCGCGAGCCATCTCCTCGAACACCTGGCCGACCCGCTCACGCAGATCGCGGAAATCCACCGGGTCCTGAAACCGGGGGGCGTCGTCCTCGTGTTCCTACCCGATCGGCGGCACACGTTCGATCGCAAGCGCGCCCCGACACCACTAGCCCATCTGATTGCCGAGCATCGCGATCGGATCACGGTTGTCAGCGACGAGCACATCGAGGACTACCTGCGCAAGACCGATGTCTGGGATCCGTCGTGGACGCCCGAGCAGGAGCGCGAACAGTTCGAGCTGAATCGCCAGCGATCGATCCACGTCCACTGCTGGTCGGAGGACGAATTCCTCCCGGTGATCGAGTACACCATCGCGGAGATGGGGATGCGCTGGGAGCTGCTCGATGCGATGTTCGTCGAAGATGTTCCCGACGGGTTTGAGTTCGGGTTCGTGCTCCGCCGCTCATCAGGGGCGGCGGACCCCGGCGTGGTGGCGGAGAAGTTGCGCCTGTCGTGGCAGGTGCTTGGGGCAAAATCGCGGCGGAACGCCGAGGCAGAGCGCCAGCTTGCCCGGCTCCGCGCCCTGCCCGGCTTCCCGGTGATGCAGAGCGCATGGCGGATGCAACGCAGGGTCCGGCAGAGCCTCGCCAGGCGCTGACGCCGCTCCCCGGCTTAGCCGAGCACCACCGCGGCGACCGCACCCACGACAAAGATCAGAGCCAGGTAGGCGAGCGAATAGTGGAACAGCAGCGCGGCCGCACCTGACGTCGCTTTGGCACGCGCCCAGAGGGCCAGCGCGAGATAGACGCCACCGAGCACAGCAGCGCCGGCGGCGTATCCGGCGCCGAGCACGAGCCCGGGAAGCAGGCTGACGGTGATCAGGGCCACGAGGTACAGCAGGATGCGCCGGTGAGTCCGGGCGGTGCCGATGATCCCCGGGAGCATGGGCACGCTCGCATTCCGGTAATCGCGACGCAGCAGCAGCGCGAGCGACCAGAAATGCGGTGGCGTCCAGAGGAACACCACAGCGAACAGCACGAACGCCGGCCACGCGATATTGCCCCGTACGGCCGCCCAGCCGACCAGCGGTGGAAAGGCGCCGGCGGCTCCGCCGATGACGATGTTGAGCGGGGTCCGGCGCTTCAACAGCATCGTGTAGATGAAGACGTAGAACAGCGCCCCCCCAAGGGCGAGGGCGGCCGCAAGGGTGTTCACCGCGAGCGCGAACACGCCCACCGAAGCGAGGATCAGCGAGACACCGAACGTCATCGCCCGCCACGGCACGATGCGCCCGGAGGGGAGCGGCCGGCTGCACGTTCGAGCCATCACCCGGTCGATATCCCTGTCGTACCAGCAGTTGATCGCTCCCGAACCCCCCGATGCGAGCGCGCCGCCGAGCGCCGCCCAGAACAGCAGAGCGAGTGAGGGAATCCCGCGGGCCGCGATGATCATGGTCGCGACCTCGGTGATGAGCAGCAGGACGATGATTCGCGGCTTTGCAAGGCTCACGTAATCGCGAGCGGTGGCGCGAAGCCGGCGGGAGACATCGACCGCGATGCTGTCAGCGACACCGGCCGCGCTGATGCCGTCGGGAGGGCTCAGAACGATGTCAGCGCTGGTCTGCATGCCTCTCCTAAGCGCTCCCTGTCGATGACGTGCCCAGGAGCGTTGTGAGCTCCGCGTCGAAATCGGTCGTGCTCATGACCCCGAGTGCTCCCAGGACCACATCGGCGACCTTGCCCTGGCTGTTGAGAAATACCAACGCCGGTGCAGAGGGGATGCGGTACTCGTAGGCGAGGACCGCGTTGGTGTCAGCGATGCTGGGATACGGCACCTTGTTCTGTGATTGAAAGGTCAGCGCCACCGACGTCGTGTCGCGCATGTCGACGCCAAGGAACACAACCCCGCGAGGCGACCACTTCGCGTATGCGGCGTTCAACGCCGGCTGCTCGTCCTTGCACGGGCCACACCATGAGGCCCAGATGATCAGGATCACTGGATGGCCCCGGAAGGTGGTCAAGCGCACGTCCTTCCCGGAGAGCGTGGGGCCGCCTGACGCGGTGACCTGCTGAACAGGTGTCGACGTGGGATGAGTTGCGCCACATGCCACGATCAAGAGGACGACCGCGCAACCGAAGGCGACGCGCCGGGTGCTGGTCATGGCCGTACCGCCGAGGCGCTTGGCACAGATCGATCGTCGACCTCGAACCACCTGATCCCGAGGTAGAGCAGCGCGATGAGAAACGGCGTCCCGCCGGGAACCCACATGACGCCGGCGGCGATCTCCTGGTCCGCGAGCAGGCTGAGCCCACCGGACGGAACCGGGTACGCGTAGAGAGGGTGCGTGGCGTACCCGATGACAATCGCGAGACCCCAGCTCACGAACATGCCGACCAGGACCACCACGGCTCGCCCGAGCAGCGTCAGCCGTCCGGTCGCCTTGACCGGGCTGATCACCTGATCCCAGAACAGCAGCCCGACCACGAGAAATGTCAGGTGCTCGAGGTCGTGAATCGACGCGATCCTCAGGGTTGCGTTGTAGATGGCCGGGAGATGCCACACGAGGAGGTCGACGCTGAAGACGAGCACCACAACGGTCGCCGCTCTCGAACCTGAGTGAAGTACACGCGTGACCCGTGCCGGCCACGTTCCCTCGACCTTGATCGGCCGCCCCTGGGCGGCCAGGTACCCGGCCCATGCCGTGCGGAAAGGATCAGCGAGCAGGATGAGCGGAGGTGCGACCAGCAGTAGCAGGACGTGCTGCACCATGTGATCCCACTGCAGCGTGGTGTCGAAGGAGGCGATCGGCGACACCAGTGCGAGCAGGAGCGCGCCGATGCCGAACGCGAACGCCGTATCCCCGTTGTCCCACGCTGCCTGTCGTCCCAGCGCCACCGAGGCCGCTCGCCGCCCGCGCCAGTAGAGATACGCGGCGGTCGCGCATCCCACGATCGGTACTGGTTCGAAACTCCAGTTGAGCAGCGCTGGCCAGAGCATGCCGGCCTATGAGGCGTACTGGATCAGCAGGTATGCCGCGATGGAGACCCCAGTAATGTAGGTCCACTGCTCCAGGATCGCTCGCGTATGCGCGGGGCCGAGAGGGTCGGTACGGCGCGCGTTCCCCATGACAAGGCTGAGCAACCAGAGACCCACACCGATGAACTCGGCCAGCAGGACCGCGTACCAGAGAGTGGCGAGGTCTGCGTACGTGCCGGCGCTGAACAGTGTCCAGTTGAACTGGTACATGAGCAGGATGCGAACCGCTCCAGTGAGGACGGCGGCGAGCAGCGCGAGCCAGAGCAGCCCGCTGACAGCGCTCGACTCGCGCGACTTGCCGACGGCGTTCCAGACTCCCCAGAGTGCAAGCACCCCTATCACTGGGAACGCGAGGGAGATGAGCGCGAGCACCTGGGGTGGCGTGCCAACACCGCTTGGGTGCCACATGCCGCTGAAGTTGTTGGCTCTCAGGTAGAGGAACGCGAACAGCAGGCTCAGTTGGAGCGTGGTATTGGCGGCCATGACGAGCCGGGAGGTGAAGATAAGCGTTCGCCCGCCGCCTTCGACGTCGTCGACAGCGCTGAGTCCGGTGGGACTGACGTCACTCATATGCTCAGGCTCCACTCAATGCCGGTACTGCCGGTCCGAAGTCAGCCGCAGGCTTCCCTGTGTCGTAGTCATAGGGGAGCGACCACGACACAGGCACGCGGTCGAAGTTGAACGTCGGGACCGGAGTTGGCACCTGCCACTCGACCCCGAGGGAGTCCCACGGGTTGCTGGCGGCCACACGCTGCTTGATGAAAACCTCCCACAG
>Ga0209380_10000399_pt1 | contig 30497 bp, 28 predicted proteins | sample HubBroMetageWFT6_FD_188347 | JGI IMG/M metagenome (GOLD analysis project Ga0209380, IMG submission 188347) | Warmed and freeze-thawed soil microbial communities from the Hubbard Brook experimental Forest, New Hampshire - Hubbard Brook CCASE Soil... | ecosystem: Environmental > Terrestrial >... | reverse complement strand
TTCCCCGCCGCGTTTTCCGCAGCCGCCTGCGAACAGCAATACGAAAACACAAAGTAGCAGCGGCGCGAATCCGCACTTCGCAGGTTTTTCGTGGCGCCGGCGTCCCGCCGGCGTTTTTGCGCTGCGTCGATTCAGAAAAATCGCCGGCGGGACGCCGGCGCTACAAGGCACCGATGAGTAGCTTCCACTCATCGCTTGGCGCTGCTCCGCTGGAAATATCCCAACCCGGAATCCGCCGCAATCGCCAGAAACGCCGCAGGAATTGCGCCCGCCAGAATGACCTGATTGTTGACCATCGCCAGCCCTCGAAAAATAAAAACTCCCAAGCCACCGGCGCCGATCGCGGCCGCAATCGTGGTGATGCCAATGCACATCGCAGTCGAAACACGAATTCCCGCGAGCAACACGGGAGCCGCCAGCGGCAACTGCACTTGCCAGAGCACCTGCCACGGAGTCATCCCCATGCCTCGCGCGGACTCGACCACCGCCGGATCAACCTCTGCGATTCCGGTGCAGGTATTGCGCAGAATGGGCAACAACGCATACAGGGAGAGCGCAACGATCGCCGTGCTGGCTCCGATGCCGCCGATCCACGGCACCGGTATCAGAAAACCAAATAGCGCCAGGCTCGGGATGGTCTGCACGACATTGGCGGCTCCGATCACCCACCGTTGCAGCTTGGCGCGGCTGACCAGCGCGACTCCCAGGGGCAATCCAATGATGAGGGCAATCGCCATCGACGCGCCGACCAACCCAATGTGCTCGAGGGACCGTTCGAACACCTCGCTCCGATTCCGCAGCAGGAATTCGTACCAGTTCATGGCGCCCCCTCATGAGTCCCGCCGGGATCCAGCGACGCGGCAAACGCATGAACCTCCGGTTCGGTAGCCTTTAGAAATTCCGCCGGGGCATACACCCCAACCAATCGGCCTTGATCGAGCAGAGCGATCCGCGTGCCCAGGAACAGGGCCTCTCGTACGTCGTGCGTAACGAACACGATCGTCTTTTGGAGCCGCAGCGCCAGCGCCCGAAATTCTCTCTGCAGGTCGGCGCGCGTGATTGGATCGAGCGCGCCGAAAGGTTCGTCCATGAGCAGGATCGGAGGGTCCGCGGCCAGCGCTCGCGCCACCCCCACGCGTTGCTTCTGGCCGCCCGAGAGCTCGGAAGGGCGGCGTTCCGCGAACTCCTCAGGCGGCAGGCCCACCAGCGCTAGCATCTCTCGCACCCGGGCCTGGATTCTCTCTTCCGGCCATCGCTCCAGCCGGGGCACCAGTCCAACGTTCCGCTCCACCGTCCAATGCGGGAATAACCCGGCGTCCTGTATGACGTATCCGATCCCGCGGCGCAGCTGGATGGGGTCCCAGGAGCCGCTGGGACGCCCTGTGATCAAGATTTCGCCTTCGGTGGGCTCCAGGAGCCGGTTAATGAGCTTTAACGTCGTGGTCTTGCCGGAACCGCTGCGGCCAAGCAAGACGAGCGTCTCGCCTCGCGCCACGCTAAGATTCAGCCCGGAAATAAGGAGTGCGCTGGACGGCAGCCGGTAGCTGGCGGCTCGGAACTCCAGGGCGTATCCATCCTGGAATCTGTCACTTAGAGAAGTCACGCGGGAATGCCTCCAGGCCCCGAAAAGCGGGCACATTGCTCCTACCGAAAAGCATGCATTGACTTCCCACTTTGGAGCATCTAAGCAATGGTCTCATAAAGCGTCCCGGAGTCTTTCCGCCGGGATTCCCAGCCCGCTGCTGAGCGAAACAGTTGCCCAGGAGAAATTTATGGATCCGGCCGCAGTGGCGCCATATTCCCAGGTCAATCAACTCCAAGCACGCCTTCAAGCGGCGCGCGCCCGCAGCGAAGAACTCTTCAAGATAGTACGCCCCGCAGCACTTTACGACCGCCCAGTCCCGGAGCGCCACCGGATTATTTTTTATCTCGGGCACCTGGAGGCCTTTGACTGGAATCTACTTCGTGAAGCCTTGGGCCTTACTTCCTTCGACCCGGAATTTGACCAGCTCTTCGCCTTTGGCATCGACCCGGTGGGGGGAGGCTTGCCAACGGATCAGCCCAAGGATTGGCCGTCGGCGGACCGAGTTCGGGAATACAACAAGCGACTCCGCGAGAAGTTGGACGGGGCGATTTGGATTGTTGGCGCGAAAGACCCGAGTCTGGCATGTCTCGAACACGGCCGCCTTCTCGAAGTCGCCATCGAACATCGCCTGATGCACGCCGAAACTCTCTGCTACATGCTGCACCAGTTGCCCGTGGACCGCAAATTCAGCCAGCCTCCGGCAAAGGAGCTTTCGCCTCCGCCGCGAGAGTTACACTGCGTGGAAATTCCGGCTGGAACGGCCACGTTGGGCCTCGCTCGCGGCGAAGACGGTCCGTTTGGTTGGGACAATGAGTTTGCGGAGCATCGCGTTGAAGTCCCCGCATTTGAGATTGGTGCCTACAACGTAACCAACAGAGACTACTTGCAGTTCGTGCGAGACGCGGGCTATGAACGCCGCAACCTTTGGAGCGATTCCGGTTGGGAATGGATTGCTTCACAGGAGCACAGCTATCCCTCGTTTTGGATTCCCAACGGAGACTCCTGGTGCTATCGCACCATGTTCGCGGAAATTTCTCTGCCGCTCGACTGGCCAGTGTTCGTCAGCCACGATGAGGCTTCAGCCTATGCGCGGTGGGCGGGAAAGGAACTTCCGAGCGAAGCGGAATGGCATCGCGCCGCGCTCGGCACGCGCGGCGGCAGCGAACGCGCCTACCCTTGGGGCGCGGAAGCGCCGGCCGCGCGGCACGGGAATTTTGATTTTCAGCGCTGGGATCCGGTTCCGGCAGGATCCCATCCCGAAGGGAACAGCGACTTTGGCGTCGCTGATCTGGTGGGGAACGGCTGGGAATGGACGCGCACGCCGTTTGCGGCATTTCCGGGGTTCCAGCCATTTTCGTTTTATCCGGGATATTCCGCGAATTTTTTCGATGGGAAGCATTTTGTGATGAAGGGTGGCTCGCCGCGCACGGCGGCATGCATGTTGCGCCGGTCGTTCCGCAACTGGTTCCAGCCGCATTATCCGTACGTGTACGCTGCATTTCGCTGCGTCGAGCACTGACGCCCGTGGAAAGAATCGAGGATACGCAATGGCTACCGCGGTGATCGCTCAGCATTCGAGGCCCGATCTTGCCGGAGACGTCCGCGCCGGATTGTGCCGCCCCGGACAAAAAGAGCTTCCTTCAAAATATCTCTATGACGAAATAGGCTCGGCGCTATTTGAAGTGGTCAGCGTGCTGCCCGAATATGGTTTGACGCGCGCCGATGAGCGGCTCTTGCAGCGCCATGCAGCGGACATCGTCGCGCGCGTGCAGCCGCCGGTCCTTGTGGCGGAACTGGGAAGCGGGAGCGGCAAAAAAACGCGCTGGCTGCTGGAAGCCCTGGCGCGGCGACAGTGCACCACTTACTGTCCGATTGAAATCTCGCCCACTGCGCTGGCGCGCTGTGAAAATGAATTGGGGCAGATTGAATGCATCAGCATCGTCGGATTCGAGCGGCCATATCTGGACGGCCTCCTGGCAGCCGCGGCCCGGCGCAACGAATATGATCAACTGCTGGTGCTGTTTCTCGGCAGCACGATCGGCAATTTCGACCGGGATGCCGCCGAGCGTTTCCTCACCGAGGTGCGCCGCATTCTTTTTCGCGGCGATGCGCTGCTGCTCGGCACGGATCTCGAAAAGCCGCTCCCACAATTGCTCGCAGCCTACGACGATCCCCTCGGAGTCACGGCCTCGTTCAACCTGAATCTTCTCGCGCGCATCAACCGCGAACTGGGCGCGGATTTCGACCTCGCGTCCTTCCGGCACGAAGCGCGCTACAACATCCCGCGCCAGCGCGTGGAAATGCATTTGCGCTCGATCTGCGATCAGATCGTCACAATTCCCCGCTCGCGGTGCACCGTATCTTTCTTGGAAAACGAAACCATCTGGACGGAAAGCTCGCACAAATACCGCGCCGAAGATATTTCAGCGATGGCGCGGCGCAACGGCTTTCGTTGCGACTCGCAGTGGATTGATAGCGAGTGGCCCTTTGCAGAAAATCTCCTGATTGCGGAGTGAGGTCAGGTAGCGCGGGCTTTCGCCTGCGGGGGTTCGTCCTTGCAAGGACAAAATCACACAGGCTAAAGCATGTGCCACTCAGGCGCTTCGCGCCGCCGACGCATGCAAGAAAGTTTCAGCGCTCCAGGGTTCCGCGGGACCGAGCGCCACATTCCACACGCCCAGAATTTGCGAGCCCTGGTAGACCCGTTCAAACCCTTCTTCGGATTCCGAAACCGTTTCGATCGGCGAGATCCACAATTGCTTTGCCCCGCGCGCTTCGATATCCACGGCCACGTTCTGCCATTCATCCGCGAGGCGCACTCGCGGCCCGTCCACCACGCCGCTCCACTCCAAGGGTTTGCGTTCATCCCCAAATTCGATATAGCGGTCCGGAACATTGGGCGCCAAAAGATTGATCACTATTTCCAATCCTACGGTGAACTGCGAGGGGCCCGCGGGGCCGGGGTTTGGAGGCGCGGTCCCTTTCGGCGCAAGTTCGATACGGCAGCGAACGTCGAAGCCCTGCGCATGATTTTCAAATTGCAATACCTTCGTCGCGCGCAGAACGCATTTTGGATCGACCTCCGCAATCACCTGACGCAGCGGCGCTTCCAGATGGAGGCGAATCTCTTGCGCCGTTGCGCGTTCAACCCGGTAGTCGCCGCCCGCAAACGCGGCGCTTTCTTCGAGACGCAGAGCTGCAAAGTCCGCGTGTGTTTTCCCGGGCGCAAAAAGCAGGAGCCGGAAAGCGTTTCGCGCCCAACGATCGTATTTCAGGTGTTTTTCGAGCCCCGGTTCCTTGGCCAGCGTCTGCTCGTGAATCGAGGCGACTTTGGCGGCGAACTGGGCGGCATTCTGCAACTTGGAATGGTAGGCCTCGACGCGCCGCTGAAGTGAATTGATCAGCGTCACGGCACTGGGGCGAAAATCCAGAACCGCCAGCGAGCCGCCGTCGGAAGGTTTGATCACGGCCGCGAATTTGGGCGAAGTAATTTCGATTTCTTCCCTGCCGTCGGCGTCGAAATCGAGCTGCGTCATCGCCTGATAAGCCTTGACGCCGTGGTGGAGGGAGTCGGCAATGGTCTCGGCGCGGACCAACTCGCACCACAATTCCGTCCTCAGATGCGGCGCGTAGAGGCCGCCGAAAATTCCATGCCAGTAGGCGTCATTGCATTGCGAGCGCATCAGATGCGTGATCGCTTTGGCGCGGCGCAGCGCTACCTTGGCGCTTTTTTTCGAGCCCTTCCCGCCGCCGCAGCGCAGTTTCGAGGAGACCCGCAGCATCTTTTTGTGCAGCAGATTGGCTTCGGCATATTTGCTGAAAAACCCGCGCCAGAACCCGCCGCGCAGGAATCGCCGCACATCGGGCCGGTCCGAAAATTCGCCAAGCAGGGCGTGAAATTTCTGGCGTACCGAAGTAGGCAATACCCATTCCATCATCTCCGTGTACGACGCCGTCGGTAGGTCCACGCGGCCAAGCGGGGCGTGCGTTGCCAGCGCTTCCCCCGGCGGAACCATTTCCATCCACTCCTGGTTGGCATCCATGGCGGTGAAGAACCGGTCCAGCCAGCCGTCGCGATAGCAATGCTCGTAGGTGTGCGGCCAGCCGCCAAATTTTTCCATGTCGTCGCCCATGCAAGCCATTCCGCCCGGATGATCGTTTGCGGACCGGCGAAGGAACGCGACGCTGTCCTCAACGGTTCCGAAGGGAAGCAGATAGCGCAGATCCTGCAGACCGGGAATCACCTTCACTGTTTTGCCGCATTCCTCGGCGATGTAATAGCCGAACAGCTCCGGAATCTCGCGCCCCGCCGTAAGAAAGTGGCTGTCGTCGACCAGGGTGTATTCCGCTCCCGCTTCGGCGAGCACGGCGGGCAATTGAGGCTCCCACACGCGTTCGGCAAGCCATGCTCCCGCGGGCCGTTTCCCAAAATGATCTTCGATATAATGGCTCAGACGCCGAATCTGCTCGATCCGATCTTCGTAAGGAATGGCGATTAGAATCGGCTCGTAAAATCCTCCGCTCACGACCTCCACCTGGCCGCGCGCCGCGAGAGCGCCAATGCGCTGGATATATTCGGGATGCCTTTCGGCCAGCCATTCCAGGAGCGGGCCGGAATAGTGCAGGCCTAAACGGACGCGCGGGTGGCGCGCCACGCATTCGACAAAAGGCAGGTAGGAACGCTCATAGGTGCGTTCCATTACCTCGTCAAAATTGCCGACGGGTTGATGCGCATGAATGAGCAAAACCAAGTTGAATTTCGACAAGCCAGAACCTCGCGGCCGAGCAGGCTATCCATGATAGCGCGGGTAGTCATTTAGGGAGAAATTCAAATGCGAGATATGTCACGATCACGTAGTGCGACGCTTGTATGCACGCCAAGCTACGTTCTCATCCGTCTGATAAGATGCCGTACTCTGCGTTGTGAATGACGCCAGGTTCAAAAACTCGAATGGATCCACGCGAAAAAGATCGGCTCTATCAAAAAGGACTTGAAGCGTTTAATTCCGCTCATTTTTACGACGCCCACGAACATTGGGAAGAGGTGTGGCTGGAGACGCCGAACCCAGACAAAAAGTTTCTGCAGGGTTTGATTCAGGTTGCCGCGGCGTTTCATCACTATTCCCGGGCGAATTTGCTGGGAACTCGAAACTTGCTTCAGGAGGGGCTGCTCAAACTCGATTCTTTTCCGGAAGTTCATGGAGGGCTTGAAATTGAGGAGTTGCGCGAGGCTGTTCGTGAATGGCTCGACGCGCTGGACGGCGGTGAAATTCCCGCAAACAGGAAACCCCCGAGGATCGGCCGGCGGGCGAAGTAGCGCACGCTTCAGCTTGCGGGGTTGAGTCCTTGCAGACCTAACCCCCGCAAGCTGAAGCGTGCGCCACTAAAGGCCCGCCACGGGCGCGCCCGAACTCCGTTTAAACAGTCGGGGCAGAAACCGCGGCTTTTCTCCCATGCTTATGCGATAGGCGGGGTTCGACATGAGGAAGCCGTCTTCGACTTTGAGCCTGCGCCGCAGAATTTCCAGATCTCCCAGGGTACCGACAATCGCCGTGATCCACGCCGCGTGAATCATGGGCATTGAAAAAATCTCAATCACCACGGCCACATAATTCGGATGCCGCACCCAGCGATAAGGCCCTGAACTCACGACTCCCACGCGCGAAGATTCCATCACCTCCACGTTCCAGTGCCCCGCCAGCGTTCGGATTACCCACCAGCGAAGAAGATTGGCCAGGACGAACAGCAAAGCCATCGCAAGGGCCAGCGCGGGAATCAGAGGGCGATGAAGAGACAGAACTTCGGCCCCTGCGCACACCAGGACGCCGCCATGCAAGAAAACCATCCAACGAAAATGAGGTTCGGGAATTTTGCGAACGCCCTGTTTTTCGAGCTGCCGCTGGTTGCGGCGCGAAATACCTAATTCCGCAAGCCGCCCGATCCCGACGAGCACCAGCAGGCAAAGATAGGCGAACGTCATGGCCATTGAAGCAGGAGCATCTCCGCCGTGAATCCGGGGCCGAAGGCCATCAGGAGCCCGTAGCTCCCCGACGGCATTTCTTTTTGAACCAGCCATTCGTTCAAGATGAAAAGAACGCTGGCGCTCGAAAGGTTGCCGTACCGGCGCAAGATGTCCCAGGAAATTTCCGTATCGGAGCGGTCCAAACCCAATTCCTCCTGCATGAAGGACAACAGCTTTTGTCCGCCCGGATGCAGGAGAAACGCAGAAATATCATCGCGCCGCAGACCCTGGCGCGCCAAAAAGCCTTCCGCTAAATCCTTGACCTTTTCCCGGATCAGCTCAGGCACGTCCTTGGAAAGAACAATGTGGAATCCGGAATCGCGCAGATCGAAACCCATCGCGGCGAGCGAATTGGGAAACAGGAAACACTCGGACGCCAAAATGCGCGGCCCGGGCGCTTCGCGGCCTGTGACCACCACGCCCGCCGCGCCGTCGCCGAACAATACGGCGGAAATCAAATTTGCCTGGGAAATGTCCCTGCGCTGAAAGGTGAGCGTGGGCAGCTCGACTGAAATCAATAGAGCCGTGCGATCCGGAAACGCGGACAGATACTCCCAGGTGTGCGCGAGGCCCGCGGCGCCCGCCGCGCAGCCAAGTTCCGTGACCGGCAGCCGCCGCACATCCGGGCGAAATCCCATAATCGTTGCGAGATGGGCATCGAGCGAAGGGATCATGACGCCCGTGCACGACACGGTAACCAGCAGATCCACGTCGGCAGGCGTCATACCGGCTTGCGCCAGCGCGCGCTCGGCCACCTGCAGGCCAAGTTCGACGGACTTTTCCTGATACTCCGCGTTGATCTGCGCCAGCGGGCGAGGCTCAATCGTATATTCCGGTGGAAACACACTGTAACGCTGATCGATCGCCGAATTGTCGATCACTTCGCGAATGGCATCCAGCCTCGCGCCGTCCAGCGAAAAAACGCCGCCGATGCGGTTTTTCACGATTTCACGCGACAACACGTGCGGCGGGACGGCCGTCGCGGTCCCTGCGATGGTGGCCACCGCCGGCACGATTTTATTCTTGATCCTGGCTTGCGGGTCTTGCCGGCTGGCCAATACTTCTTCTACCTCTATAGATTTCGGCCTTCGGGTAAATAACACTGTGACGCTCCTCCGGCTCCGGTTAGGAATTCTCGCGGTGAAAGGGACCGCGCGCCAGGCTTCAAACCACAATGTGTGGGATGCAGGTTCCCCCCGCCAGATGCCGAGGAAAATGAAAAAATGCTCTCAATCCCGCCGCCCCTTCAACTGTCGAACCAGGAAGCGCTCCAACTTCCCCAAAAAACGCGGCGCCCTTGCTGCGCAAAGGGAGCGTCGCACGAAAACCTGCTCCGACAAGTTGCCGTTTTCGGACGGTCTGGGTCAGCCTTGCTTGGTGTACCAGTCCGCGTTAATCGGCGTAAAGTGGGCCCACTTCTCCGGCAAATCCTCCAAAGCAAAAATTGCCGTCACCGGGCAGACCGGTACGCAGGCCCCACAGTCGATACATTCCACCGGGCTGATGTAGAGTTGCGGCTCGGACTCGAATTTGGGTTCATCTTTCCGCGGATGGATGCAATCGACGGGGCAAACGTCAACGCAGGCGGTGTCCTTCGTACCGATACAGGGCTCAGCAATTACGTACGCCATCGTGACTCTCCTTCGAGGGATATCTATAGCTTAAAAAAACCAACTACCAGCTTACATTGGAATGGAAAGAATCGGTTTATATCACCAAAGCAGCCACTGCACAAGCCAGTTTCTCCTCGCAAAAAGTATAGCACGTCCAATGGCGCGGGCTTCTGCCTGCGGGGTTTGGTCCTAGTGCGTCTCGTCGGAGATCAAAACGGCCGCGCCTTGCAGCTTGCCGCTTCGCAACTGGTCTAACGCCTCGTTGGCCTGTTCGAGCGCGAACGGCTGGGTCGTCGTGCGCACCGGGACTTTGGGCGCGATGTTCATGAATTCCGCGGCATCTTTGCGCGTCAGGTTCGCGACCGAACACACCGACCGCTCTCCCCACAGCAACTCGTAGGGAAACGAGGGGATATCGCTCATGTGAATGCCGCCGCAAACGACCGTCCCTCCCTTGCGGACGGCAGCCAGCGCGGCGGGCACCAGCGTGCCAACGGGCGCAAAAATAATCGCCGCGTCCAGCTCCTCCGGGGGACGCTCCTCGGATGCTCCTGCCCAGACCGCGCCCAGCCCTTTGGCAAATCGCTGCGCCTCTTCATCGCCCGCACGCGTGAAGGCGTACACGCTGCGGCCTTGATGCCGGGCCACCTGAGCGATGATGTGCGCCGCGGCGCCGAAGCCGTAGATGCCCAGGCGTTTTGCGTCACCCGCGCGCACGAGCGAACGGTAACCGATCAAGCCGGCGCACAGCAGTGGCGCGGCCCCGGCGTCGGAATAGGATTCGGGAATCGGGACGCAGTAGCGTTCGTCGGCAACGGTGAATTCGGCGTAGCCGCCGTCCAGCGTATAGCCGGTGAAGAGCGCCTTCGGGCACATATTTTCATTACCCGCGCGGCAATAGGAGCATTCGCCGTCCGTCCAGCCAAGCCACGGCACGCCGACGCGCTGCCCAACGGATAGCAGGCTCGCTCTCTTTCCCAAGCGCATCACGCGCCCTACAATTTCATGGCCGAGGATGAGAGGAAGCTTGGGGTTCGGCAATTCGCCGTCCAGCACATGCAGATCGGTGCGGCACACGGCACAGGCAAGCACTTTGAGTAAAACCTCGCGGTCCCGAGGTTCGGGCACGGGGCCATCGCGTAGAGAAAGGGGCTTGCCCGGTTGCTCGAGAATCATCGCGCGCATGAGTTTATTCTGGCTTATTCAGGGCGCCCTTCAAATCGGTTTTTCTAGGCGGACGGCGCGGCTCCGCGAAGGAAATTCTTCGCAAAGAAAACTAAGTTCGCGGGACGCTCCGCAAGGCGCCGCATGAAATACGGAAACCAATCCTTGCCGAATGGGATGTACACGCGCACGCGATAGCCCTGCCGCACCAGGCGGGTCTGCAAATCCGTCCGAATTCCGTAGAGCATCTGAAATTCAAATTTATCCTTGGTGATATTTTGCTCGGCGGCAAAGCGGATCGCCGCTTCTATCATCTTCGGGTCGTGCGTGGCCAGGGCGTGGTAGGTTCCGCTGGGGAGCAGGATCTTCATAAGTTTGATGAAATTTGCGTCGACATCTTTCTTGCGGCGAAAGGCGATCCTTGAAGGCTCCTTGTAGGCCCCTTTAACGAGGCGAATGCGGCAGCCGATGCGCAGCAAATCGCGAATGTCATCTTCGCTGCGGTAGAGATACGCCTGAATGACGGTTCCCACCGCGGCCGATTCCGCGCGGGCCTGCTTGACGATGCGCAGCGTGCGATCGGTATAGGCCGAGCCCTCCATGTCCACGCGCACAAAATTTCCGAGTTCTTCCGCGCGGCGCGCGACGATACGCAACTGCTCGGCGCAAAATTCGCCGCCGAGATCGAGACCCAGATGTGTCAGCTTGAGCGAGACATTGGCCTCGACGCCCGCCGCCGCGATCTGTTCCAAGGCCTCCGTGTAAGACGCGCGCGCGCGTTCCGCATCCTCGCGCGTCACCACGTTTTCGCCCAGGTGATCCAGGCTCGCGGTCATTCCGGCCTTGTTACTGGCTCGCGCCGCTTCGATGGCGGGGGCGAGTTCCTCGCCGGGGACGAAGCGTCGCGCCATGCGGCGCGTGGCGCCATGGGAAGTAATCCAGCGGCGAAGCCGGGTGCTTTTGGCCAGTTCGAGCAGCAGCGCGCGTAACATGGAATCTTTGCCAGCAAGGCCCTGAAATGCGCAGCGATTTCAACGGTCCGGATGGGCCTCGAGAAATTTCTCGGCGTCCATCGCGGCCATGCAGCCGGAGCCGGCGGCGGTCACGGCCTGCTTGTAGTGATGGTCCTGCACGTCGCCGGCGGCAAACACGCCGGGAATCTTGGTCTGGCTGCCGTGATGGGTGATGAGATAACCGTTCTCGTCCATGTCGAGTTTGCCGCGGAAGACCTTGGTGTTGGGCACATGGCCAATGGCGATAAACACGCCTTCCACGTCCAGCTTCGAAGCTTGGTTGGTTTCGGTGTTGCGCAGGGTGACATATTCCACGCCGCCCTTGGTCACATCCGAAATGTCTTCGACCACCACCGGGGTGACGAATTGAATTTTTTCATTGGCGCGCGCGCGATCGACCATGATTTTTGACGCGCGAAATTCCTTGCGCCGGTGCACTAGGTAAACCTTGCTGGCGAACCGCGAAAGAAAATTGGCTTCCTCCATGGCCGAGTCGCCGCCGCCGACCACGGCGATGTTCTTGCCGCGGAAGAAATATCCGTCGCAAGTCGCGCATGTGGAGACGCCGTAGCCGATGAGCTTGCGCTCGGACTCGAGGCCTATGAGACGCGCGGTCGCGCCCGCGGCGATGATCAACGAAAGTGTCTCGTACGTCTCGTTGCCCGCCGTAATTTTGAACGGCCGCTTGCTCAAATCCACGTCCGTGATCGCGCCGGACTTGAATTCCGCGCCGAAGCGCTGCGCCTGTTTCCGAATGTTTTCAATCAAATCCGGGCCGAGAATCCCGTCTGGGAATCCGGGAAAATTCTCGACCATCGTGGTGAGCGATAGCTGTCCGCCGGGCTCAAAGCCGTCGATCACGATGGGTTTCAGGTTGGCGCGCCCGGCATAGATGGCGGCCGTCAGCCCGGCGCAACCGCTCCCGATGATAATGACGTTGTTCAAGTGTTCTTCTCCCTGCCTGTTATTGGATTCGCCAGCACGACGCCGCGATGCAACCCGCGAAGGACGAAAGTTTAGCACTCCCGCGCGCGGGCGCGCTTCGATAAAATCGCGGCGCTCCATTTTCGCGGGCAACGCTGGCCTCTCCGCCCGGAATGGGCGATAATGCCAGCGCATTTTGCTACCCACAGGAGGTGGTCTTGAGCCGCGCACCAGGCACCTATGCCGTGTTCGATACTTCGCAGGGGACGATCGTCGTCCGCCTGTTTGAAAAAGAAGCTCCGCAGACCGTCGGGAATTTCGTCGGCCTTGCGGAAGGCACCAAGGAGTTCAAGGACCCCAAGACCGGGCAAAAAGCGAAGCGCCCTTTTTACGACGGCCTCATTTTCCATCGCGTGATTCCGCAATTTATGATTCAGGGAGGATGTCCCCTCGGAACGGGAACCGGCGATCCCGGCTATCGTTTCGGCGACGAATTTCATCCGTCTCTGAAGCACGACAAACCGGGAAAACTCTCCATGGCCAACGCCGGGCCGGGCACAAATGGAAGCCAATTTTTCATCACCGTGGCGCCCACGCCCTGGCTCGATAACAAGCACACCATCTTTGGCGAGGTGGTCGAAGGGATGGATGTGGCCACGAAAATTTCAGAGTTGCCGCGCGGAGCGAACGACAAGCCGAAGCAGGCCGTGGAATTGAAATCCGTGCGGATTGAAAAGGCATAACCGGGCAGACGCCAGCATGCTAAACCCGGCCAACTTGTTCCGGATGATGACCGAGTTCATTTTCATCCTGCTCGGTGGATTTTTGGTCTGGGTCGGTTTGAGCGGACGCCTCGACCCCGGAAATTTTAACCCGCGAGGCCCCGCCTGGCTGGGCCTCGGCGCCGTCTTGATCTACTGGGGGGCCCGCACGTGGGCCAAAACGGCGCGCGCCGCGCGGACAGCGGATCGCGCCGTCGCGCAAGTGGGCGGGGCCTCGCTGATCCTGGTTGGATTGACCATGTTGTCGCTCGCGTTTGTGGAATTTCGCCTTGTGGGAATCATATTTGCAGCCGCCGGAATGATTTTGGCGCTGCGCGGAATCCTGGCCGCGGTGCTGTCGCTGCGGGGGGACTAGTCTTCGTCCAATTCACGCAAGCCGGAGGAAAACTCCATGCTCAAAGAATTCAAGGAATTTGCGATGCGTGGGAATGTGGCCGACATGGCCGTCGGGATCATTATCGGCGCGGCGTTCGGGCAAATCGTCAATTCGTTTGTGCAGGATATCATGATGCCGCCGATCGGGAGGCTGGTCGGCCACGTCGATTTTTCAAATCTTTTCGTGAGCCTTTCCGGAACGCATTACGACACCATCGCGGCGGCCAAGGCGGCGGGCGCCGCGACGCTGAACTATGGCGTCTTTCTGAATACCATCATTAATTTTCTGATCGTGGCGTTCGCGGTATTCCTGCTCGTGCGCCAGGTCAATCGTCTCGTGCCGAAACCCGCTCCCGCGGCCGCGCCCGCGACGCGCGATTGCCCCTATTGCCTGAGCGCCGTGCCGGTCAAGGCGACCAGGTGCCCGCATTGCACGTCGGAACTTCGGCCAGCGTAAGGCGCGATTCCAAGTGGCGCGTGCTTTAGCTTGCGGGTTTTCGGCTCCGGTTGCGAGCAGAAACCCCGCAAGCTAAAGCATGCGCCACTACTGCTTGGTGTGGGCGGCCTTATTTTTATTTATGTGTTCTTTCAGGCGGGCGACTACCTGGGCTTCCTGGCCATTCTCCAATTCATTCAGGACTTCATCGAGCGCAAAGTGAACCACATCGTGATGGTGAAGTTCGTCCGGAGCGACCAGGTCGCTGAAGCGCAGCCAGAGACGGTGCACGAGCCGCACCTCGTTGGAAGTGAGGTTCGGCGCATGCGGGCCCAGCAAAAAGAATTCGCGCTGTCCTCCCGGCGTGAAAATTTCCAGGTTAAATTGCGGGCGCGGATCGGGGAGTTGTTCCCAGGCCATGCCGATTTCCCTGGCTTCCTCCGCCAGCGACACCTTTCCCGACCGGCCGAGGACGATAGTGCTTGCCTCGAGCTTCACCGCGGCGTTCAGGATGCCGCTCCACAGGTCATTGGCGGACACGACGGCCAAACGAATCGGCTTGCCGCGCTTTTCCGCCAGAGATAACGCTTTAGTAAATAGAAATTGCTCGATGCTGCCGAACAACTGCTCGGCTTCGAGTTCGCTCGAACCCGCGGCCGACCGCCGCAGGAGGCGTACGTGCATTACTACAATGTCGCGGCGATCGGGCCGGACGCGGTCGAGCACCGCCTGCAGGTGGTACAAAGCATGGTAGTTGCTCACCGGCACCAGAACACTCCCGGGCCGCACGCCCACGGATTGCCGCGTGAGTTCTTCCCGCGCCGCGACATTGAACTGATCCATTTCCACGTGCGCCCCGCCGCGGTTTCTTTGCGTAACTCGCTCGGATACCGAGAACACGCCGAACATCACGATTGAAAAACTCAGTCCTGCCACCGTGGCCTCGGGTTTTGTGAAGAGGTTCACGACCGCGATGAGAAAAAGGGTCAGCGTGATCAGCGCCAGTCCGAGCGGCACATCCCTGCCCGACAGGCGAAAGTTCAGAGGCACGCGGTATTCCCGGTCCTCGGTATGCGTGTAGCGCATTACCAGCACCGCCACGCCCTGCATCGTGAAACTCCAGATCACGCCGAACGCATACAGGTTCGCCAGAAACGTCACGTCGCCGCGGCTCGCCAGGATCGTCAGGATCTGAAATCCGACGACCATGTTGATAATCCGGTGCGAGGTCCCAAACCGCCGATGCGGCTGCCGGAACCAGTCCGTCAGCACGCCGTCTTCGGAGACGCGGTTCAGGACACCATTGGAACCGACGATGGCCGTGTTTACGGCGCCCGCCAGAATCAGCGTTCCCACCGCGACGACAAACACATGGAACACCAGGCGCAGCGCAAAAGGCCCCGCCAGGTTCATCGACAATCCGCCGATCAGATTCTCGAGGTAGGCCTTCCGCGTTCCGTCCGGGATGATCATGACTGCGAAAAACGAAACGAGCGAAGTGAAAAGCAGGCTGTAGAGGAAAATAATGAGGCCCGCTTTCTTGAGGTTGCGCAGCTTCGGCGCCTCGATCTCTCGGTACACCTGCGCGAGCGATTCTTCCCCGCTCATGGCCAGAACGGAATGCCCGATGCCCACAAACACGGCGATCATCGGAATCAGGCGCACGATCTGGTGTCCGTACAGCCAGCCGAGAGATCTCTTATCGAGATGAATGTTGCGGGGCGTGGGAAACGGAGGAAGATGCGCGCCGCGAACCCAGATCGTGTACGTGCACCAGACGATCAGGACGACCACCATCACCGTGGTTACCTGCATGATTTTCAGGGCCTTGTCGCTGGACTCATGAACTCCCTTGATGTTCTCCCACCAGAAGAAGAGCGTGACCAGGACCGCGAAGAACGCCGCGGTTGAATTCTCCGAAAGCACGAGGCCCGTGTGAAAGTAGGCGAACAACTCGTTGAGCAGTCCGGCCAGGTATTGCCCCGCGGAAACGCCGCTGATCGGGCCCGTCAGAATATAGTCGAACATCAGCGCCGATACGGAAAATTTCGCGAGCGTGCCCCCCAGCGCTTCCTTAACCACGCGGTACACGCCGCCGCGCACGAACATGCTGCAGCTTTCTACATACACGGCGCGCACGCAGTAGGAGAACAACATGACCCCGAGAATGAACCAGGGCGCCGACTTGCCGATGAAACTTTCCGACTCGCCCCCGGCGTAGTAGGCGGAAGAGGCCAGGTCGTTCAAGACAATGGCGGCCGCGCGCCAAAAAGAGATGAACGTCAGCATGGCCGTCGTGGCCACAATGACGCGTGGCACGGTTATCAGGGGGGAGAGTTCCGGGCTTTGGCCCGCAGGTGTCGAGGACATGAGACGTAAAGAAAATATAAAGATTTCATTATGGCATCTTTATGTGGCACCGTCCACAAAAAGAGGGCTCGGCAGCAATTTACTTTCATTTAGAAATGGAACACCGTCGCGAATTTTAGGGATCGGAACGGGGGCCGTGAGGGGCTGCTAAAAAATTCGGTTTACGAATATGTGGCGCCCGCCTTCAGGCGGGCATCGGTCGACTCTAAAATGCCCGCTGAAAGGTTTGCGCTACAAGAGCCGCGCGCCGCTGGCACGGCTATTGACTTGAGCGGCCCTGCATATTCTGGGGAATCTCGGCGATCGATTTGCCGATCGCCTCGAGATAGCTTCGCGTATAGCCTTCGAGGCCCGTCGCAAATTCGCGGGAAACCTCCGCGGCTCTTTCTTGCAGAGTGCTGGCCATTTCATTCCCCGCGGATGCAAGGAGCGAGTTCGCATTGTCCTGCGCTGCTTGTTCGAAGTTTTGATAAAGTTTCTGCAGGGTTTCATTGGTCTTGGCGGTATGCGCCGTGGTGTTTTTTTCCAAATCTTCCAGGGCTTTGGCCAAACTTTCGTTGGTGGTGAAGGCCAGCTGGTTTTCGAGTCCCGCAAAAATTGCCTCGGACTCCTTCCTCAAGGCAGTTCCAGCGCCATTCAGTCTCTGCAGGGAATCCTTTGCTTCCGTGAGAACCGGCACCACCTGGTCGCGAAGGCGCGACATAAAACGGTCCACCGCCTGGCTGCGCGTGGCTTCCATGTTATGCTGCGCACGCTCGATCGCGGTGGCCGTCAAGCCATCCAGGTGCTTGCTCACTTCCTGGACTTGAGACAGCATGTGCTGCCGGACGGTCTCCATATCTTGCTCAATCTTCTTCCTCCAGACCGCGTAACTATTTCGGGCGCCGGCTTCATTCGCTTCGCTCAGCTCCTTTATGACCTGGCGGACGATCACCTCCCTGGAGGCCGATATCGCGGACTGGATAGCCTTGATTGCTTCGCTTCGAAGCTGGCCACGAAACTCTTCCATTAACCGGCCCTTCTCCGTGAGGAGAGCGGCGGATGCGGCTTCCGATGCCATGGCTTGAATCTGTTCCCCAAGGCCGACCATCAATTGCGCAAGCGGCGCAATGGGAGACGCGGCGGTTTCTTTCCTATCGAGCCGGGAGACCCGATCCAAGCCGACCTCAGGCGCTGGGACGATGGATTGCTCCTTCCGCGTTACGACCTTCAATTCTCGCCCAGAGGCCGTAGAATCATTCACTTCCGGGACCTGCGGCGAAAACCAATCGGCCGGGGGAGAGGCGATTCCCCAGATGTTTCCGGCGATCTCCAGCTCCACGGCAATCTGGAAAGTCCGCTCTTTGCTGGCCCCGATCTTTTGCGCCCATTTCACTTGCGCCCGATTGGAACATGCTGCCGTGCCATTATTTGGCAGTTTGATTTCCAGGTACACGGTTTCGCCCTGAATGACCTCATGTTTCGATTGGTAGGAGCAGCCGTGGCAACTGATCGACAGGGTCGAGACCTGCTCCTGATAGGGCTCTCGCAAGGCGCCCACGCCCTGCACAAGGATTGTTATGGCTTGATCAACGCGGGTACTTCGACGCCTTCTTGCGTATGCGGCCTGTTGGGGTGACACGGGATCCTCCGGAGGGGCTGAAGCAAAATGATACGTGAGAATGGGACAAGGCGTCCGGCCAACGGGAAAGGCGTGTAGCCGAGGAGTTACCACCTGTTGCGGGCGTTCCAAGCGCAGGCTTACAGGTCGGGTTGTGCCCGATATTCTCGGGCGCATTCCTCGCAGGGGCAAATGGTTCTCAAGAAATCGAAGCTGTAGATTCCGGTCGCGTGGCCGTCGTTAAAATCAATCTGCAAGGCGTAGTTGCCGACGGCGTGCGCCGACTTTGCCGCCAGCTTCGGTTTGTACATGGGGAGCAGCGGCGAACTCGGCGGCGCGGCCGCGACGCGCGCGGCATTTTCTTTTTTCAATTGCTGGTCTTTCTCCTGCCCCTGCGCCTTTTTCTGCCGCTCGTCGTTGCACATGGCGCAGGGACATTCTTGGCGGAGATAGGCGAAGTCGTAGTGGCTGGCGTGGCCGTCGGCCCAAGTTATGTCGACTCCTTTTCCGGAAGACACGTGCACTTTCACGCTGGCCGGTTTTCTTCGCGCATCGATGGGAATGGGCATGGCTCGGCTACGTTATTCCTTTGCCAGCGAGGGAGCGCTGATTCGGGCCAGGCGGCCGTGTTCGAGTTCCACGCGGCGGTCGGCAAGATTCCCGATGGCCTGCGAATGGGTCACGACAAGAATGGTGTGACCCGCGTCATGCAGATCGTGCAAGAGTTTCAGGACGATCACTTCGTTGGCCTCGTCCAGATTGCCGGTGGGCTCGTCGGCGAGGATCAGTTTCGGCTGATTGATCAGGGCGCGCGCGATGGCCACGCGCTGCTGCTCGCCGCCGGAAAGCTCCGCGGGGACGTGATTCAACCGGTCGCTGAGGCCCACCCGGCACAGCGCCTCCGTGGCCTCTTTTTCATCCGTGATGCTGTGAAAATACTGGGCCAGCATGACATTTTCCAGGGCCGTGAGATAAGGGACCAGATGAAATTGCTGAAACACGAAGCCGATTTTATCGGCGCGGTAGCGCGTCAATTCGCGTTCGCCTAGATTGCCGATTTCCAAGCCGTCAACGACGACTTGGCCCGCGCTCGGATGATCGAGCCCGCCGAGAATGTTGATGAGCGTGGTCTTGCCGGAGCCGGAAGGGCCCATGATGGCGATCCATTCGCCCGCCTCCACTTCGAAACTCACACGGTCGAGCGCGCGAACTTCGCCGAAGCGCTTATCGAGTTGCTCGACCTGGACCAGCGGCGACATCATTCTCCTCGCAAAATCTCCGCCGGGCGCACGCGCCCCAGAAGGCGCAGGGGAAACGCTCCGGCCAGGGCCACGCCGATCGTTAACGCGATAGTGATGGGCAAGACTTCCAGGCGCGCCGAAATGGCCACGCCGAAAATGCGTTCGCCCATCCATCGGGCCAGCACAACGCCAAGCAGAAATCCGAGCACGCCGCCCACCGCGCCGAGCGTCCCCGCTTCAACGAGAAACAATCGCATGATGCGCTGGACCGATCCTCCGAGCGCTTTCATGAGGCCGACGTCCCGCCGGCGCTCCATGGCCAGAGCCGCCATCGAAGCCAGCACGCCGAGCATCGAGAGCACTAGAATCAGCGCGATTGTCCAGAAAATCAAACCGCGAATCCGCCCAAGGATTGTTCCTTCGGCGGCGGCGATCTGACGGACGGGCCGCACATCGAGGCCGGGCAAATTGTCCGCAAGCCTGCGCGTGACTCCTTCGATCTCCGCGGGCGTTCCTGCAACGCTCACTTGCACCAGGCTCACGCGGCCGGAAAGCCCTGCCAGTGCCTGCGCGGAATCAAGGTTGGTGAGAATTTGATTGTCTTCGGCGCCGCCGGTGGTAACGATTCCCGCGACGGTAAGGGAAATGTCGTGGTCGCCGGATCGCAACTGCACAGAACTGCCGGGCGCGAGTCCCAGCTGGCGCGCGGCGGTGAAGCCGACGAGGCAGTGTTCGTGGTCGTCGCGAGAAGAAACCCAGCCGCCCTCCAGCTTCCACCAGGAATTCATTTTGGCCACCTGGTCAAACCAGGTTCCCGCCAGAATGACTGGCTGCGAACCGGAATTCGCGGCCACATAAAGATAGGGCGCGGTGGCGACAATCTGCGAGATATGCAATGCGGCAACGCGATCCAGAACGGCGGCGTCCGCAAGGGCGGCTTCACTTCCGCCGGCTGGAGGAGCGATGACTACATTTGCGCCCAGCGTGCGGAATTCCTGGGTCAGCTTTCGCTCCGCATCCAGATTCACATTGAGCAGCGCGGAACAGACCGCTGCCCCGCTCGTCAGCGCAATCAGGGCCACGGAAAGCCGGCCCCGGCTGGCGCCGAGCAATTTCCATAAAATTCGCAGGAACATCGAGCGGCTGGGCACGCTCTCAATCTCCCCGCAACACGGGAGCGGGATCGACGCGTGAGGCACGTCCAAGCGGCAGGAGACTCCCCAGCAGCGCGACCAGCGCCGCGAGGACTAAAACGATCGGAAGCAGAATCCAGCGAAGCGCGGGAGCAACGCCAAAAATTCCAATGCCCAGGGTGCGCGCCAGCAAAACTCCCAGCGCGTATCCCAGAACGCCGCCAACCAGCGCGAGAAATAATTGCTCGGCCACAAAAAATGCGCCGACGGCGCGGCGGGTCGCGCCCAGCGCCTTCATCAATCCGATTTCCGCGCGCCGCTCGAGTACCGTCGTCGCGGACGTTGCGCCCACCGCGAGGGCCGCCGCGAATAAGGCGGCAATCGTCACGATCCACATCAGGCCGCTGACGCGCGTCAGAATCCGCCCCTCGCCTTCGGCGACTTGCCGGATGGCGCGCACTTCTACTCCGGGAAGTTGCTGCTGAATCTGGTGCGAGATCGAGGAGATGTAGGGACTGCAATACCAGCGGTCGTATTCGACTGGAGTCATCGCCGCGGGATCGCGCTCCGAAAAAGCGTCCGCGGGTTTCGTGAGCGCGCTCACCAGCAAGCGTCTGTACTCGCCGGGCCGGCCGGCAAGATCCTGCGCGATTTCCAAAGGCGCGAGGATGGAGTTGTCCTCGCGGCCTCCGGTAGAAACGATGCCCGTGATCGTCAGCGCGTGCGAGCGGCCGCCCGCATTGATTTTGACTTTGCTTCCCGCGCGCAAATTCAGACGCTGCGCCAGCGCCGTTCCTGCCACACCTTCTTCGGCACCATCCGAAAACCATCGGCCGTCAACGCGCCACCACGGATCAGTAGCGGAAATTCCCGTCGTGAACGCGCTGCCGTCGGGAACTGGAACAGAGTGGCTGTACCACGTGCCGATCAATTCCTCGTCAGAAATTGCTTGTGAACCGCCGGAGGCGATCGTCACAGGAACATCGAGAAATGGCGCAAATCCCATCACGTTGTTGCGCCAGAAAATTGTTTTTAATTTCCCGAGATCGCCCGCGGGCAAGTAGGCGCCGGCGTCGACGGGCCGGTAATCGACTCCGCCAATTTCCAGCGGCAGCGTGTCCGATGCGGGCGTGACGAGCAGATTCGCGCCGAGCGAACGGAATTCCCGCGCCAGGCGGTCTCCCACATCGAGAGCCACCTCCAGCGTGGCCGTGGCAATCGCCATGCCCAGCGCCAGCGCCGCCGCCGTAAGCACTTTCCGGCGCGGCTTTCGCGTGAAGGATTCGCTGACGATTCGAAGAAACATAATCCGTCGTCTCTCGAAGCTAGCTCACAAAATATCTTTGTGGGTCCCGGCTTCCGCCGCGACAATCAAAGGTCTGATACCCCTGGGCTTTAGAGCCCGTGTGTGGACTGCGCAATTGGACCCGCAGCGGCTAAAGCCGATCTGATTTTGCAGACATTACGTCGTGGCTAAAGCCACGACTCACAAACAATTTCGAGTTCTAACGCAGGTTCTTTAGCCACCGATGTCCGAACAAACTTGCCTCGTCGCCGGTCAATGAAACGGTTTCAGCTATTGTGAGACCCGGCTCCTGGCTTCGGCCAGCTTGGAAACGTCGATGACCAGCGCGCCGCTCTCCGTTCGCGAGGGGACGCCAACGGGATTGCACCCGCCCGCTTCCCCAATCGTCGGAATATAAATGGCGGAAGCGCAGTTGCGGCACACGACGTTCGAACCATCCTGGCGATATCCTGCGGTGCCGCAAATCAGGCAGGCGTCCAGCGCGGTGCCCCAACTTCCGTTCGGCTTGCGAATCACGAGGAAGCGCAAGCTCGTTCCGCCGGCGTCCACGCTGTAAATGTGGAGATTCGCGTCGCTGATCTCGGCGAGGGAGATTCGAACTGCTCCGTTATCCGACTGGATCGAGCGGGCCTCGGTCGTCGCGGTCACGCGCGTGTACGCGAATTCGGCAGCGAGAATCAGGATGACAGCGGTGCAGGTGAACGCCGAAGCGAACGCCCAGCGGCGCTGCTTGCGCCGCTCCCATTCAAGCCGGCGGCGTTCCGCAGCGTCGGGCACATTCTCGGCCGCCCGGCCGCGCGCGGCCATCCATTCGCGCAGCACGAGAAGCGCCGCCGCGCCAAGAATCACGGTGAAAAAGAAAAACTCGTTCCGAACGATGGGACCGACGTAGGCCATCTCCACTCTGCTGGACGGCAGCCACATGGCTTCGCTCAATTCGTGAACGCCAGTCAGCGCCAGCTGCACGGCGACGATAATCAGAATCGTGCTGGTCGCGGAAAAAAATCTTCCGAGGGAAATTTTCAGCGTTCCCTGGAAAAAGAACACTCCCACGGCGATCGCCACGGCCAGCCCCAGAGCCGTTCCAATCCAAACGGCCAGGCCTTCCGTGGAAAGTTCCACTGCCCGCAAAATCAGCGCGAGCTCGGCGCCCTCGCGAACCACCATCAGGAAAACGAATGTGGCCAGGCCAATCCCCGCGGACAACTCGGATTTCGCCGCGTGTTTTTCGACGTGTTTTTCGATTTCTTTTTTCAGGTGCCGCGCCACGCGGTTCATCCAGAAAAGCATCGTGACCACAAAAACGGCCGCGATGAGAAGCAGCAACCCTTCGAATCCGTCCTCGCTGACCTTCCAGCGCTCCAGCGCGATGGCCACGGCCAGGCTGGAAACCGTCGCGGCAACAACGCCTCCCCACACCCAGCGCACCAGATTGGAGCGTCCGGTGCGATTCAGATAGACAAGTACGATGCCGACAACCAGGGCGGCTTCGACACCTTCACGTAGGGCGATGAGGAAAGCAGAGAGCAAAATTCAATCCTTCAGCGTGGCGTTCCGGCGTCACGCTTCGCTTCAGCACGCAGTCTGCAGAGGCGCGACATGCCGTGCCGCTACAACCGCGACCGTTGCGCGCAAAATGGGCCCCAAAGGGGGCACCCTCTAGTTGCAACTCATTCGCAACTGGAAATACTAGTGTACACGGCCCCTAAGCCCCGGGTCAAGTTTACAAGTTTCTACCCCGCCGCATCCCCGGACGGTAGAATATGCATCTACATGATTCTAGCCATGATTCAGCACCGGTGTCACCTTGCAATTCGCCGCTACATGGACCGAAGGGTTTCGATTGCGAGGCGCTTGGCGGCCATTTCATTTGCGGGCTTGCTCCTGGTGGCCCCGGCATTCCCCCAGTCTTCGAGTTCCACTTCGTCGCCCGCTGCGGCGCCCGCACAGCCCCAGGCGCCATCCATGCCTCCTCCCCCGCCGGACAAAGGCCGCGCCCAGAAAGCCTTCCAGGCAGGCCGCCGCGCGGAACAATCCAGCGACTGGAAGGCGGAGTTTGCCGCGTATTCCGAAGCGGCCACCTACGATCCATCAAACCGGGAGTACAAAATCCTGAAGGAACACGCGCGGTTTCAAGTTGTTCAATCGCTCGTCGATGGCGCGGAACGGCTGGCGATTGCCGGAAATATCCCCGGCGCGCGCGAACAGCTGACCCAGGCGCTGGAGATCGATCCGACCTACGTCGTGGCGCGGGAGCGCCTTGCGGAATTGACGCCAAGCCCGGCGGAGACCGAAGTGCCAAAGGGCCCCCGCCTCGGTGGATTGCCCCGCCTGATTCTCAATCCGGGAACCCAGGCATTCGATTATCGCGGCACGACTCGCGGCGCCTACGAGGAAATCGGGAAGCAATTCGGCGTGAAGATGGTTTTTGACGGCGATTTGCCCGACCGCTCGATTCGGTTCCAGGTTCCGGCACTGGACTTCGACACGGCAGTGATGGTCCTTTCGCGGCAGACCAGGACGTTCACGCGAGTTGTGGATCCGCATACGATGTTCGTCACCGAAGACAGCCCGCAAAAAGTGCGGGAGTACGCCCTCGAGATAGAAAAAGAACTGCTGCTCCCGGCATCGGTCACCACGGAAGAGATGAACGAAGAAGTCCGGATGATTCGCGAGATGACCGGCATCGCGCGGACACAACTGAATACCGCGACGCGCACGCTCACCGTGCGCAGCACTGAGCAAAACGTGGCCCTCGCGCAAGCCCTTCTCGAACAGATCGAGCAGCCCCGCGGCGAATTGATGCTGGATATCGAAATCCTCGAACTCGACCGCACTTTCGCAAGCCAACTGGGAGTCACGCCGCCCAGCTCGTCAAGCGTGTTTGCTCTTACCTTGCCGGAAATCCAGCAGCTCCAGGCAGCGCAGAATAACGGCACTCTAATTCAAATCCTGCAAAGCATTTTCGGGAAGAGCGCCGTGAGCTCGGCAACGGGCTCCGCGCTTCCCGCGTTGATCGCGTTCGGCGGTGGAAAAACTATTTTTCTCGCCACTATGCCGGGCTTTACGGCGAATTTCGGCACGGCCCTCAACACGGTGCACAGCGCCCAGCGGGTTTTGCTGCGCGCGCAGAATGGTAAGCCCGCGACGTTCTTTGTGGGCGACCGTTATCCCATTGATCTGGGTTTACTTTCTTCGGATTTGAACTCGACCTCCACGGCGCTTTCGCAGGCGCTCGGCCAGGCGCTGCTTGCGGGCGTAACTCTTCCGCGAACGGATTATTCCACCGGCCTTAATAGCGGCCCGGCCGCGCTGGCCCTGGCTGTTTTCAATAATACGGGTGGCCATGAGGATATCGCCGTCGCCAATCAGACGAATAGCACGGTTTCGATCTTACCGGGGAACGGCGACGGCACGTTTTCGGCGGTGTCGGCTTCCTGCGCTGCTCCGTCGTCCGCGTGCATTCCGATTCCGGGAGTCGTTTCGGGCACGGTCACGACGGCTGCATCCCCCTCGGCCATCGCCGTGGGCGATTTCAATGATGACGGCAACATGGACATTGCCGTAACCGACGTGGCCAATAGTCGATTAATGATTTTGCTTGGAAACGGGGATGGCACGTTCAAGACGCCCGTGGCTTATGCGACGGGGAGTCATCCCGTCGCCCTCGTGGCACAGGATTTCGACGGCGACGGACAACCCGACCTTGCCGTCGTCAATCAGGGTGACAAGACCACCCCCAGCACCGTGTCGATCCTGCTCGGCAATAAGACGGGCGGCAAACAGGACGGAACCTTTGCCGCCAAAGTCGATTACCCCGTGGGCGTGGATCCGACCGCCATTACCACAGCCGATTTCAATGGGGATGGCAGTGTGGATTTGGCGGTGGCGAACCACGCGACTGGCAGCGGCGGCGACGGCACTGTCTCCGTATTGCTGGGCAAAGGCGACGGCACGTTTGGCGCGCAGACAACTTTTTCCACGGGGAACGGGCCAGCGGGCATCGCCACGGCAGATTTCAACGGTGACGGGCACGCCGATCTGGCCGTGGCGAACCATTCTGACAGCACTGTTTCGATTTTGCTCAACAAGGGCGACGGCACAGGCACGTTTTTCGCGCACACGGATTTCGCCACCGGGTCCGGTCCGGCCGGAATTATTGCCGCGAACTTCACCGGCACGAATACGGATCTCGCCGTTGCGGACGAAACGGCGCCCAATGTAGATGTCCTGATCGGAAATGGGGACGGAACTTTTACCGCCCCTATCTCCTTGCCCACGGGAAACTCACCCGTTGCAGTGGCGGGCGCTGATTTGAATGCTGACGGCACGATAGATCTCGTAACAGCGAACAGCGGATCGAGCACCGTGACTGTCACGCTCAATACCCTGCAGCCCTCGTCGAATTTATCGTCGGGCCAATCCGCCTATCCATCGGCCGAGTATGAGGACTTGGGATTGAAGATAAAGGCCACGCCGCGTCTCCATGCCGGTAATGAGGTCACTCTGCAACTTCAATTCGACATCAAGAGCCTTACCGGCTCGAGCATCAACGGCATTCCCATCCTGAGCAACCGCCAAATCGAGCAGACGATCCGCCTGCGTGAAAACGAAACCTCAGTTCTGTCCGGCCTCCTGCAGTCGAACCAATTAGGAAGCACCAGCGGATTGCCCTGGACATCAACGGTTCCGGGAATCGGCTTATTGACCGGTGAGGACACCACCAATATCCAGCGAACGGAATTGCTCATCCTGGTCACTCCCCGCGCCTTGCGCCTGCCTCAGCACGATGTTCCGGCGGTCTATGCCGGACGCGGAGAGCCCGCCACGCCGCCAGCGGCGGCACCCGGGCTAGCCCCACCCAATCCGATCCAGCCGCCGCAGGGAGGGCGAGCACCATTTGGTCCAGGAGTTCAGCCCGGTCAGGCGCCTGGGAATGTCGGGCAGCCACAGCAGCAACCGCAACAGCAACCACAACAGCAACAACAACCACAACAGCAACCACAACAACCGCCTCCGCAACAGCAGTGATCCTTTCGAATTCCAAAATTGACGCGGAAAGCGGGCCTGGAACTCTGGGAACGCCAATCTCCCGATTGGCGGATCGCAAAACGCCATTCGGGAGAATGGCGCTCCCAGGATCGCCGCCAGACTTAGTTTAAATGTGATTGACCGGGGTGAAGCAGCCCGGCCGCAACGGACTTAGGCGGTTAGAAAATTAAGCCTGCGGGCGGGCCCACGGAAGCGTGGAATTGGCGAACGCGATTTTCCCGCGCAACAGATGGTACACATACGCGCCCAGGCAAAATTTCCCAAACAAGAGCGCCGCAAACGCGATCACCAGGAATGCTTCAAGGATCCAGGCCGCCATCGTCCAGCCAGCCAAAAGCGCCGCGCCTGCCAACAGCAGGAAGGCCGCCGCCATGCCTTGCGCAAATGCGCGCGGGGCGGGCGCAGGGGCAAGCAGCGTCTTGCCGCGAGGCCCGGCGATCACGCGGTTGTAAAACGTCTCAAATGGATTCCACTTCGGAAACGCAACATTCCACCAGAGCATCGCGGAAAGCACAAAAAAGAAGACGGGAGATTGCAGAACAATTGCGACGACGACCAGCGGCCCCATGATCCTGGGCTGAAAATACAGCCCGGAAAAGTGCATGTTGCAAACGGAATCCGCCTCTTCGACAAAGCCCTGCTGCTTCATGAAATTTCTGACGGTAGGGGAAATCATCTCAATTTATTGGATGAAGCAGCGGCGCAAAAGGGCTCTACTCCATCTGTCGCCGAGCCCGTTCAGGGGAACGGCATCGTCATCCGGGGCGGTGGGCCCGCGTGTTCAGCTGGTCTTAAAGTTATCGAGGCGGGGCGGCATTTCCAGATACGCCCGCATCACGTGCCAGAACAATTCACGGTTGATTCCCAACGAAAGGGAATGCGCCAGCCCGGGTAGGATGATGAATTGCCGGTCCGGAATGACCAGTTTCGTGTAAAAACTAATGAGATCCACTTCGGTCGCGATTCCGTCATATTCGCCGCGCACGATCAGCAACGGCGAACGGATTTTGAGCGGATCCACGATCGGCAGGCTGGTGGTCATGTCCAGATACGTTCCCGTCGGGATGTCATTGCCGAACTTCATTTCGGCGTCGGCCAGTGCTTCCCCGACAGCCGGGTCGGAAGTGCCGGGCTTGTCGCGCGTGAAAATGCTGCGAATCATGTCGCGGTCGCGCGGGCGCCGGTTGTGCGTTCGGTAAAATTCCACCTGCTTGGCCCGATCGGTCAGCGTCGGCGAACCTTCGCCGGTGTAGGTGAATGCCGCCAGCACCAGCCGGTCGATGAGATCCGGATGAGACATGGCGAAGGCGCCGGCGCGCAATGCGCCCGAAGACTCGCCAAAAACATGGAACCGCTGCCGCCCCGTCTCCCGAGCCACGACCGGAATCGCCGCCTTCAGATCCTCGACGCCGTCGGCGACGTTGGAATTGCCCTCGGTCCGCGACGATTTTCCGTAGCCCTCAAAATCCATCGTCCAGACGTCATATCCGTACCTCGCAAATACGTTCATCAGCGAATACTCGCCGCGCCCTGGGACGGTTACGTCGAAGGACGTCGAGGAAATGGAAGAGCCGTGCACCAGGAATAGCACGGGCAGAGCAGGCTTGCCCGCTTGCGGCGCACCCACGCGCTTGCGGAACATGTACAGCTTGACGTCGCCTTTTTGCGCCCAGTATTCATTGCTCCATATTTTGTCGTTCGCGGCGTCCGATTTTTCCCTCGCGCCCGCGGGTTGTGCTAAAGCCTCGGCGGCAGCACTCGACAGAGCGAGCCCGCCGGCGATTGCGGGCGCCGCCCCCAAAAGAAAATTTCGCCGAGACGCACGGCCATTTGTGAAAGACATGGTTGCCTCCAGGAACCTTCGGTCAAAACCGTGAGGCTACAATACTCTCTAGACCCGCAATTATTCAATCCTTCTTGATACCATCCATGATATCGAGCAGCGCTGAAGTATCGTCCAGATTCACTCCCGAATGAACTCCGCCCTTTCCATAAGTGATCACTTTGAATTTGCGACCTGAGCGAGCCCGGCGCCGCCGGTCAAGCGCCATGCGTATTGCATCTCCAATAAATGAACTGAGCGTTGTGTTTCTCTCGGCGGTCGCTGTCTCGGCGTGATGTATCAGATCCTTGGTCAGATAAACCGCTATCTTCATTGGCTCAGGCTCCTCCACAGTCCTGCTCCTAGCTCTATTCCAGCAGGGGGGAGATCCGATTGTACTACGGCCATCTTGGTCTGCCCGCACGGCGTTTCGTGCGTGGGTACTAGAGCGGGTTGCGCTGCCAATTTGCGTAATTAATCGCCTGAACTGAAAATTTCGCCTCCTGAAGCCGAAAGGCAAAGCTCAATAAGTGGACGAGGCCGCAGATGACGAGGGCGCTCTTGAACTCATGCTGCCGCATTCGCTTCAGCCAGAGTTCTTCTCTCTTCGCATGCACGTCCAGAATCTGCCAATTCGCAAAAGCCACGCTGGGAGGCGCCCCGATCATGTTCGGTTCACTCGAATTAGAAGGAATGCCAAAATCGGGCCGCTCCGCTCTCGCAGGATCGATATCCAGGTAATGGCCAAACGCCAGCTGCTCGAGCGCCAATTGTTCGGCAATCGTGGGCCCGAGTCCTGACGCCTCTTCAAAAATAAAATCCACTCCCTCGGAAATCATTAATTTGTTGAGGAGGGCAAAATACATCGGATCGTGCACGTTCCCGAGCCGCTTCTCCGCGCCCTGAACAACATGAAGCGTGGCCAGGACTGTGACGCGTGGATTCATGCTTACACTCCAGGTCTAGCGGGTTGCGCCGCATGCCTACAGCGGGGAAGCTATTTATTTCATGGATCGGTTACGGGAATTGACTTTGCCGTGAGGCATCGCTTCAAAGGAGCTCCCTCAATCGTTGCACAGTCATCTCAACGTCCCGCAAGGTAGCGCGGACCCAAGGTTTCGCGCACATGCATAGGAACAGCAGTGGCCCTTCCATCTGGATGTTTGAGGAAGACATGGCTTCCGCGCGTCCTGTCGATTGAATATCCAGCGCGTTCAAGAGCGCGAATAAGATCTTTGCCCTTGATGCGGGGCAGGCGAGTCATACGGAGATTTGTTGAATACCTACAAGTTCGAGTGAATTTTCAACCGCGCCGTCGTCCTCTATGCAAAGTTCGATGACTTCGCGAACGCGCTTCATGAGCGTGTCCAGTGTCCTAGCCTGCGTGTGGCAGCCGCGCAAAGCAGGAACAGAGGCTACAAAATAGCCCTCTTCGTCACGCTCGATCAGAACAGTAAATTTTCGCTTGGCTATCATTCGGGGTTTCCTTTATTTGCATTATAACACGCCCGAAACTAAAAACGGCCCGCCCCGATAGATTCGGAGGGGGCCGTCTGTTTCATCTGGCCTCTTACCAAGGCCAAAAATTATCCTGGCAGCGACCTACGTTCCCACACAGTTACCCGTGCAGTATCATCGGCCCAGCGGGGCTTAACTTCCGTGTTCGGGATGGGAACGGGTGTGACCCCCGCGGTATGACCACCAGGAAAGTCTAGAAGTTAGAGGTTGGAGGCTTGAGGTTAGAAAAACCTCAAGCCCCACCATCCAACTTTGCAACTGAATAGGCTTTTGTTACTTGGGTTTTCTGCAAATTCGTCTCGATCATGAACAATCTTTGGTCTGTCGCACCTTGCCGGAAAAACTCCGGCAAGGTGGTGACAGTTTGGGAAAGTTTTATGGTCAAGCCGAACGAGCGATTAGTATGGGTCAGCTACGTGCATTGCTGCACTTCCACCTCCCACCTATCAAGGTCGTAGTCTTCGACCGCTCTTCTTAGATGGCCGCAGCCATCTTGGGAGACCTTATCTCGAGGCAAGCTTCATGCTTAGATGCATTCAGC
>Ga0209380_10000398_pt1 | contig 30551 bp, 27 predicted proteins | sample HubBroMetageWFT6_FD_188347 | JGI IMG/M metagenome (GOLD analysis project Ga0209380, IMG submission 188347) | Warmed and freeze-thawed soil microbial communities from the Hubbard Brook experimental Forest, New Hampshire - Hubbard Brook CCASE Soil... | ecosystem: Environmental > Terrestrial >... | reverse complement strand
TCAGCGCGCCGGACGGCGGCAGTCCCGATCTCGGCGGCGATCCGCGCGCGGTAAGTTTCGCGTCGTTTCTCGACAGCGCGGCGCCCGAGACGACAATGACCGAATGCTCGCCCGACGAGGTCGCCTTCTGGCTTTATTCATCGGGCTCGACCGGCGCGCCGAAAGGGGTGCGTCACCTGCACTCGAATTTGCCCGCGACCGCCGACACCTATGGCGAGCAGGTGCTGCAGATCCAGCCCGACGATCTGATGTTCTCGGCGGCGAAGCTGTTCTTCGCCTACGGGCTCGGCAATTCGATGACCTTCCCGATGGCGGTCGGCGCCGCCGCGGTGCTGTTTCCCGACCGGCCGACCCCGGATGCGGTGCTCGCCACGATGCGGCGTTTCCAGCCGACGATCTTCGGCGGTGTGCCGACCCTCTACGCGGCGCTGCTGGCCCATAAGGACATCGGTGCGGGCGCCGGCTCCGACCGGCTGCGCCGCTGCATATCGGCCGGCGAGCCATTACCGGAGCATATCGGCCGGCGCTGGCGCGAAGGGGTCGGCGTGGACATCCTCGATGGGCTCGGCTCGACCGAGATGCTGCACATCTTCTTGTCGAACCGCCCGGACGACATCCGCTATGGCGTTACCGGCAAGCCGGTGCCCGGCTACGAGCTGCGGATCGTCGACGGCGCGGGCGGGGAGGTCGGCGACGGCGAGCCGGGCGAATTGATCGTGCGCGGCCCCAGCGCCGCCGAGGGCTATTGGAACCAGCGCGCCAAATCGCGCCTGACCTTCCGCGGCGAGTGGACCCATACCGGCGACACCTACACCCGCGACGCCGAGGGCTATTACCGCTATTGCGGGCGCAGCGACGACATGCTGAAGGTCGGCGGCATCTGGGTGTCGCCATTCGAGGTCGAGGAGGCGCTGATCGGGCATCCGGCGGTGCTCGAATCGGCAGTGGTCGGCCACCCCGATGCGGAGGGGCTGATCAAGCCCAAGGCGTTTGTCGTATTGCAGCAATCGGCGCAGCGCGAGGATCCCGCGGCGCTGACCGCGACCTTGCAGGATCACGTCAAGGAGCGGATCGGGGTGTGGAAATACCCGCGCTGGATCGAATTTCGCGACACCCTGCCGAAGACCGCGACCGGCAAGATCCAGCGCTACAAATTGCGCGCCGAAGCCTAGGGGCAGGCCGATCCGGCAAGAGCCGAGTGGACCCCATCGCGAACGTCGTGGCGCTAGGTCGCATCCCCCTCTTTACGGCGGGATCTTGGGGTTCGGCCTCACCTCGAGCCGCACCGGCATCGATGCTGACCCGGTCAAGGTCTTGCTTGGATCGGATGCGCAGGTTTCGGTCCCACTTGCGGCGAGCGTGAACGGGTAGGTCCCGGGCGCGACGCGAAGCGGCAGGCCAAAATAGGCGTTGAAGCTGCCCGACTGCGCAAGCGTGCCGAGACTGATGGCGCCGCCGCTGGAGTGCGTGCCGGAAACCTGCCAGGTGAACTTGTCGGTATCCGGGATAAGGTCGACCAGGGTGAAGTTGTAGGTCATGGCGGCACCGCCAGCGAGATCTTCCTGGTAACCCTCCAAGAACCCCGGGCCGCTTAGAGTCAGCGAGGCCGTGCTCTGGGTTCGCGGCTCGATCGCGGTCGTCGCCGTTCCGAGGATCCCCGAACTGTTCGCGCCAAAGAATGTCCAATTCGGCACGAGGGTCGGGAAATCGGGCAATATCTCCGGGGGCACGCAAGGCAGCATTGTGTTCTGGAATGGAATGCGCGTCGGTATGCCGGCGATCAGCGGCCCGGCAACGCCGTTTATCTTCCCGGCGATTTTCCCCGCGGCAGAGGAAACCACGCCAAGCGCGCCGAGCAGCGCGAGGCCGAACAGCGGAAACAGAAAGCCGACGAACCAGTCGAGAATGCTGCCGACGCTCGAGGAATCGGAGCTGCCGATTACCGCCGGGACCATCTGCGGCGGGTCGGCATTGGGAACGGACACGAGGCCCAGGGTTTCGGTGATGGTCACCGTGAACCCGACGCTCAGAGGCAGATCGCCGACAAAGCTGGTGACGACCGATGCCGGACTGCTGGTCCGTACCGTAATCGACTCGACCGAAACGTGGTTCTGTGAGGCGGCGGATTTGATCGTGGGGGCCACCGCATCGACCAGGTGTTGCAGCGTGGCCACCGGAATAAACAGCGCGAAGGTTGGGCCCACCAGCCCCGGCGGAGCGGGAGCGGACAGGTCGGGCGCCAATTGAACCGGGACGGTGGCGAACCCGGCGGCGGCTGCCTCGTCGGACAGCCGCGGCAACGGAAAATCTGGTGGCGATGCGGCGACTACCGGGAACCCGGAATCCTCGATCCAGAGGCCCATGCGCAATACGGAGCGGCCTTTCGAATCCGTTGCGGGAAGCAAATTCGGCCCGGCGAGAATCTTGCCGATCGAGCTGAGCGACATCGAGAATGGGACGAGCGCGTTCTGGATGCAGCTCACCAGTGAATTCAGCCGCGCGACGGCCTTCGGATCGTTCACATTGAGAAACGGGCAGAAAAGATCGATCACCACCGCCGGGGAGTCGATTTGGAACACCGGCCCGGTGAAGACCTGTCGGAACTGTTTGATCGAGATGCCGCTGTCGTCGGTCGCTGTGACGGTGACGGTGTGAGGGTCCTGACCGCCGGTCACCTCGGCGAGAGCCTTGAAGACGACGAAGGTCTCCGTCTTGTTCGCCCCACGCGTCAGCGTTGCGTGTATCAACGGCCCGTTGTCGACCTGTACGGTCACCGAATCGATCAGGGCGGGTTCCGGGAATCCCCGATCCGTCGCTTGTCCTGTGACCATGAATGGCTGGTTCAGCGGCACCATCAGGTTGTTTGGCGGCTGGTAGACAGTCAAAGTCGGCATCGGCCCAACTCCCGTTACTTACAGACCGCGTGTAGAACGGGTTTATTGTTTACCGTCGTCGGCCGGACTTAAATTGCCTGAATGAATTAAATTACCGCAGATTTTCAATAAACACGTGAATACGAGCGCTGTGACGCGCGTTACGCGACACAGTCCATATTGGCTCGGCAGCGGTCTGCGACGCCCCGGAATTTGGCAGCGCCGGGTTGCGAGACATGACCTCGCGATCAGTATTCCTTGTAGGGCAGGAACTTGCCGCTCATCGACACCTTCACCCGGTCGCCTTTCGGGTCGGGCAGGCGCTCGATCGCCATGTCGAAATCGATCGCGCTCATGATGCCGTCGCCGAATTCCTCCTGGATCAGCTCCTTCCAGGTCGTGCCGTAGACCTGCACCAGTTCGTAGAAGCGGTAGATCAGCGGATCGGTCGGCACCGTGGTCGGCAGCGAGCCGCGATAGGGCACCTCCTGCAGCAACAGCTTTTCCTCGTCGCTGAGGTCGAACAGCAGGGCGGCGCACTCGGCCTGGTCCGGACGGAGCTTCATCTGACCCATCAGCGCCGCGGTGATGTAGACCGGCGCGCCGCCGCCGATCTCGGCGACGATGGTTTTCCAGCTCAGCCGTTTGAGGCGCTTCTGCGAGAGGATCTTCTGGGTCACTTCGGCGCGCAGCATCGGGGGCCCTCCTACGGGTGGACTGCTAGCAGTTGTAGCAACGGCCGTGCCAATCCCGAGCCGGCGCGTGTAAGCTCCGCCGATGTTGACGCTCAGCGTCCTCGACCAGTCGCCGGTGCGCCAGGGCGTGACGCCGCGCGACGCGCTCCTCGAAACCATCGAGCTGGCCCGCCATGTCGAGCGCCTTGGTTACCGGCGCTATTGGCTGGCCGAGCACCACAGCTCGCCCGGCCTTGCCGGCACCGCGCCGGAGATCATGGTAGCGCGCGTCGCCGCGGAAACGACGCATCTGCGGGTCGGCGCCGGCGGCGTCATGCTGAGCCATTACAGCCCGCTCAAGGTCGCCGAGCAGTTCCGGATGCTGGAGACGCTCTATCCCGGGCGCATCGATCTCGGCATCGGCCGCGCTCCAGGCAGCGACCAGCTGACCGCGATCGCCTTGCAGCACGGACCGGGCGCGCTCGGCATCGAGCATTTCCCGAGCCAAATCTCAGATCTGATCGGCTTTCTCGAAAGCAACTTGCCGTCCGATCACCCGTTCGCCCGCATCCGGGTGATGCCGACGGGTGAGACCAACCCCGAGATCTGGCTGCTCGGCTCGAGCGACCAGAGCGCGATATTCGCCGCCTATTTTGGCTGCGCGTTTTCGTTCGCGCAGTTCATCACCGACGAGGGCGGGCCGGAGATCATGGCCGCCTATCGCGAGCGCTTCCGCCCGTCGCCGCGACTTCCGGCGCCGCAGGGCAGCATCGGCGTGTTCGTGGTCTGCGCCGAGAGCGAAGCGGAAGCCCGCCGCATCGCCGCCAGCCGTGACCTGTGGCGGCTGCGCCAGCGCCGCGGCATTCTCGCGCCGTTCCCGCCGCCCGAGGACGCGCTCGCCTATCCCTATAACGAGGCCGAGCTGCGCGAAGTCGACTACCATCGCCGGCGCCAGGTTGTCGGCACGCCCGAGACTGTCAAGACGCGGCTGTTGACGCTTGCCGAGAGCTACGGGGTCGACGAAGTCGTGGTGCTGACGATCTGCCACGATTTCGAGGCGCGCAAGCGCTCCTACGCGCTGCTTGCCGACGCGTTCGGCCTCCAGCCGCCCGATCAGGGCTAGTCGCGGTTCGCCGGTTTGCGGATCATCCGCCGCATGCTCGCCGGCATCGCGATCGCCGTCCTGATCGTCGCCGCCCTCGGCCTCGGGCTGCGGCTCTACATGGGGCGCGCCGCCGAAGACAAGCTACGGCCGGGCGAGGACGTCGCTATCGCCGATCTGCGCGGCCCGTTGCCGCAAAACGGGTTTTTCGCCTGTCCGGCCGGATATTGCGGGGTCGAGCCGGGCATGGTGAGCCCGGTGTTCGCGATCGATGCCGACCGCCTGCGCCAACTGTGGACGGAGATGCTGCGCGGCGAGGACGGGATCGTGACCGTTCGGGCCGAGCCGGAGCGGCGCCGTCTTGTCCTTGTCCAGCATTCGGCCGGCTTGCGATTCCCCGACGTGATCACGGTCGAGTTCGTCGCGCTCGACCCGGACCGTTCGAGTGTCGCGCTCTACAGTCGGGCGCGGTACGGGAAGCTCGATTTCGGCGTCAATCGGCGCCGCGTCGAAACCTGGCTGGCGCGGCTACAGCAACTCGCCTCCGCCGCGCCGCCTCGCTGAGCGGAGGGTCAATACAGTCCGCCGGTGCCGTATGCCGGCCGATAGCCTTGCCCAGGATAAGCGTAGCCCGGCACCGGAGATGGTCCGTATCCCGGTGTTGCGGCGGGCGGATAGCCCGCCGGGCGAGTCGGCGCATAGGCGGGGATGCGCGGCGTCGTATAAGCCGGCGGCTCCGTCGCATAGGCCGGCGGCGCCGTGGCGTAGGCCGGCATCTGCATGCGTCCGTAGCCTCGCCCGCCCGGTGCGCCGTAATCGGGGGCAGCGGGCCGCGCGGCATAGGGCACGGTGGCGGCCTGATCCTGGTGCAAATTGGGCGGCGTCGGCTCGCGGCTCGGGATCTTCCCGTCGATGACAGTCACCTCATCCTCGGGCGGACGCAGCGATCCGTCTGGCATCTCGTCCGGATCGCTGGCGTCGATAGCGCCGGCCGGGCCATGAGCGCTGGCCATCGCCCCCGGCGGCGGCGCGGGGAACTCCTTCGCCGGCACGTCCTTCAGCGCTTGCGCCATGAAATCCCGGAAGATAGGTGCCGCGACATGCCCGCCGACTTCGCCGCCGCCCAGCGTGCGGGGCTCGTCGAAGCCGACATAGACGCCGGTGACGAGATCGGGCGAGAAGCCGACAAACCAGGCGTCGAACCAGTCGCTGGTCGTGCCAGTCTTGCCGGCGAGCGGCTTCCCGACGGCGGACACGACCCTGCCGGTGCCGCGCTCGACGACGCCTTGCATCATCGCGATAATCTCGGCATCGGCGTCGGGATCGACCAGCGGATCGGGTTTCGTCGGCTTATAGAGCACGGCGTGGTCGATGTATTGGCCGTTCGCCGTGGCGATCGAGGCCGGGTCGGGTGAGCCGCTCGTGCGGTACAGCGCGTTGACATTCGAACCGGCATCGGACGCGGTGGCGACAAAGCAGCCGGCACAGCCATTGACGCCCTTTTGATAAACGACCCTGGCGTTGCGGTCCTGCACCAGATCGACGACCGAAGGCAGCAGCCAATGTCCGCCATTGTCGAGCATCGCGTAGGCGCTGGTCAGGCGCAGCAGTGTCGTCTCGCCGGCGCCGAGCACCATCGAGTAATAGAGCGGCATCCGGTCCATCACGTCGAAATCCTGGACGGTCTTGGCGATCGACGGCAGGCCGATCATCGTCGACAGGCGCGCTGTCACCAGATTGCGCGAATGGACAAGCGCGTCCTCCAGCGTGCTCGGCCCGACATAGTTGCCCTCGTAATTGACCGGCCGCCAGGGCGGCTGGCCCGGACCCTGCGGCAGCTCGATCGGGGCGTCATCGACGACGCTTTGTGGGCTGAAGCCGTTTTCGAGCGCGGTCACATAGACAAAGGGCTTGAAGGCCGAGCCCGGCTGGCGCTTCGCCTGGGTGGCCCGGTCAAATTGGCTTTCCTGGAACGACCAACCGCCGACCAGCGCGTATATCCGACCGGTCTTCGGGTCCATGACGACGACCCCGCCACTGGTGTCGGGAAGCTGGCGCAGCGCGTAGCGAGCCTCGCTCGCCGGTTGCTGCTTGGCATACCGTACCTTTATCGGCGCGACCGCGGCGGCAACGGGTTCGACCAGCACGATGTCGCCCGGCTGGACGACATCGGGCGCCCGGTGGACTGCGGGGCCGACGCGCTGATCGTCCAAGGTGCGCCGGGCCCATGAGAGGTCCTGCAATGAGATCGAGCCCGTCGTGCCGTTGCGCAAGGTGATCCGCGCGCCGCCGGCATCGACCGCGCTGACCGCGGCGACCTGCCAGCTGCCGATGCCGGGCGGATCCGCCATGCCGTGCAACGCATCAACGGCCGCCGCAGCGCTCGGCAGACGCGCCAGCGGCCCGCGCCAGCCATGCCGCCGGTCGTATTCGACGAGACCGTTGCGGAAGGAGGTTTCGGCCATCTTCTGGTAGTTCGGCATGTAGCTTGTGCGCACGGTCATGCCGCCTTCATAGACGGCCTTCTCGCCAAAGCGGCCGATCAGCTCGCGTCTTACCTCCTCGGCGAAATAGCCGTTCTGGCCCTCGGGCTCGCGCACATGCACGGTGAGCGGCTCGGCCATCGCGGCCTTCGCTTCATCCGCCGTTATCCAGCCGACTTCGGCCATGCTGCCGAGCACCCAGTCGCGACGGGCGCGCGCCGCCTGGGCATGGCGCATGGGGTTGTAATTGTTGGGTGCCTTCGGCAGCGCCGCGAGAAATGCCGCCTCCGCCAGGGTCAGCTTATCGAGCGGCTTCTGGAAATAGGTGTCGGCCGCGGCTGCGACGCCATAGGCGCCGGCGCCGAGGTAGATCTCGTTCAGATAGATATCGAGGATGCGCTCCTTGCTGAGGTCGCTCTCGATGCGATAAGCGAGAAGCATCTCCTTGATTTTGCGCACCACCGACACTTCGTTGCTGAGCAGGAAGTGCCTAACGACCTGCTGGGTGATCGTCGAAGCGCCGATCGGGCGCTGACCCTTCTGAAAGCGTCCGACATCCGCCACCGCGGCGCGGAAGATGGCGACCGGGTTCACCCCCTTATGCGTGTAGAAGTCGCGGTCCTCGGCGGCGAGGAAGGCGTGGATCAACATCGGCGGGACCTTGCCGATTGCCACCGGTATGCGGTGCTCGCTCTCGAATTCGACCATGAAGCTGCCGTCGCCGGCGTAAACCTTGGTGCCGGTCGCCGGGATGTAGCTTGCCAACTGCTTGTAGCTCGGCAGCTCGCGGCCGAAATAGGCCAAGGTTACCCCTGCGCCCACGGCGATCCCGATGGCGCCGAGAACGACGAGTACGAAAAGGACGCGGACAAGCCCGCGCAGGATCCGCATCATTGCTGTAGCGCTGCCGCGAGGCCGAGCCGGCTCCCGCCAAGAAGACCTGTAGCCAGAGGCATTCTACGCGATTGCTCAGCCATGTCTCCCTCCCAGCTGATCCCCGGCGGCTCGGCACCATATCAACGGCGGACGAGGCAAATCATCTCCAGAGAGATTGCGATGCGGGTGTTGATACCATCGGTAGCATTCCTGATATTGATCGCATCGGCATCGCGCGCTGTCGAGGCGCAGGACGTTACGCCCCCGGTTGCGGGGACCATCGCGGCCGTGCAGCAGCAGCTGAAGCAGGCGGGCTACGCGCCGGGCCCCGTCAATGGCGTCATGACCGAGACGACGCGGCGCGCGATCCTCACTTACGAACGGCGCACCGGCCACCCACCGGAAGCGCTCGCGGCAGGAGACGCGGCCGATCCGGTCAGGCGGGCGCAAGAGGGATTGCAGCGACTCGGGCAGTATGCCGGGACGGTTGACGGGGCGCTTGGTCCCCAGACGCGGGACGCCATCATTCGGTTCGAGGCGGGCCGTCATCTGCCGATCGATCCGCGGGTCAGCGATCGTCTGCTCGCCGAGCTCGATCAGGCCGGCGCGGCGACAGCAGCCGCAAGCGCGCCGCCGGCCGCTCCGCCGGCGAATCCTCCCGCGGCTGCCGGTCCCACAACGGCGCAACTTCCGGAGGGGCAGACGCCGGAAGCTTTTGGCCGCCGACAGCTTCCCGCCTGGGTCGATCCGCCACCGATCCGCTGACGTAAGTCCACGTCAGGCCTGGCGGAACCGTTTCCCCTGGCCGATCAGGTTGTATTGCGGGAGATGCACCGATTTGCTCGGGTCGGCGATCGTCCGGCCGATAACCCAAGCGTTGCGCTTGTGCCGGGTGAGTATCGACAGCGCGGCGTCAGCGTCAGCCTCGGCCACGATCACGCAAAATCCAATGCCCATATTGAACACCTCGAACATCTCCGCCCGGCCGACCGCACCATGCTCCTGGATCAATTCGAAGATCCGTGGCGGCGGCGGCAAATTGTCGAGGACGAAGCCGATCTCGGCATCGACCCGCGGCAAGTTCAACAGTCCGTCGCCGGTGATGTGGATCAGCGCCTTGACCGCGGGAATGCGCTCGATGATTTCGAGGATTTCCGGCACATAGATATGGGTCGGGCGCAGCAACTCCTCGCCGAGGGTGCGGCCCATCTCGGCGATGACATGATCGACGGCAAGCCCGCCCCGTTGAAACAGGGCGCTGCGCGCCAGCGTAAAGCCGTTGCTGTGAATGCCGTTGCTGGCGATGCCGATGACCCGGTCGTCGGGCTTCAGGTCGCGGCCGACGATGATGCGGTCGAGCGGGACGGTGCCGACCGCCGTTCCGACCAGATCGAAGCCGCGGACCATCTCGCCGAGCTGGGAGATCTCGCCGCCGGAGATCGAGACGCCGGCCTGCCGCGCCCCCTCGGCGAGGCCGATCGCGATGCCGTCGAGCATTGCCGCGTCAGCCCGCTCGATAGCGATGTAGTCGACCATCGACACCGGCCGCGCGCCGACGCAGAGCAGGTCGTTGACATTCATCGCGACGCAATCGATGCCGACGGTGTCGTACTTCTGCATCATCTGCGCGACGATCGCCTTTGAGCCGACCCCGTCGGTGCAGAGCGCGAGGCCCGTGCCGCCGATATCGACGACATTGGCGAAATACCCGATCGGCAATTGCACGGCGCCAAAGCCCGATTTGGGCCAAGTGGCGGTAACGCGCTCGACGATATGGCGCAGGCCGGCATCGGCCGCGGCGACATCGACGCCGGCCGCCTTATAGCTTTCCGAAACGGTGTTGGCTCGTGTCACACTCGGCGGCCCAAAATGATCGCTGAAAGCCAGGGGTACAGTACCTTCAGGGCAAATCTGTCAGACTGCCAGCGTCCGGGCGAGCGCAATTTGGCCAAACGCCGATAGTTAGCGTTTGCTGCGAGGAGCCATGGAGGAAAGCATGGACGAAGACCGGTTCAACATGGACATCCGCAAATTCCTGAAGATCGTCGGCGTCACTTCGCAGCGCGAGATCGAGCTCGCGGTGCGCGACGCGATCGCCAAGGGAACGCTCGGCGGCGAGACCGTGCTGAAGCCGCGCGTCGTCTTGCGGATTCCGGAAATCGGGCTCGAACACATCATCGACGGCGAGATCGAGGTCGGCTGAAGTCGCTCCCCGTATTCGCTCCCTCTTCAGCCGGCAGAATCGCTCGCCTGTGGGCCTTGATCCCGGGCTTTTTGGCCAGGCTGAGGCGGGCGACGAAGCGCTTGGCCTAGCAAGATAGTTAAAGCACCGCGTTGGTCCAGGGATGCACCGGCGCGCCGAGTCGCACAAGCGCGTCGTCGATGCCCGTGTAGTATGGGTTGAATTTTTTGAGCTGAGCGATCATCCCGCTCCGGATTTTCTCCGGATCTCCCGGCGGTTGGTGATCAGTCCAGAACCGCTTCTTCCTATCGAAGAACCCGATCGTGTCCAGGAACGCCGCGGCGAAATAGAACGAATCGGGGATTGGATCGCTCGCGTCCGGTGATACCAAGCCTCCGTCATTAGTGACCGAGCCTTTGAGGCACCAGCCAAGCATCTCCTTGACAGCCGCGCTCGCCGCTTCGCGCTGCCTTTGATCCATTCGGATCCAGCCGCGATAGAACAGCTCAACCACATCGTAGTTGTTGTGGTCGGTCTTCACGGTGCCACGGTCAAGCCAACCCTGCGGATATATGCCCGTCTTCATCGCTAACAGCGTGTCGATCAGCGTGGGCCACCAGCGCACCAGATGGGGCGCATAACGCGCCATGTGAAAGGTGAGGCTCAGATCCCGGGTTTTGACCTCCCGCCGGTCCGGCGTGATATAGGTCACCCCGAAAAACCCGGTCGCCGGATCCTGCCAATCGAGTACGAACCGCTCGAACGCCGGATAGAAGCCTGGCCCGCTCAAATAGCCCGCCTGGCCGCCCTTGATAACAAGCCGGGCGATGACCGAAATCGCGAGATTCAGCTCCTTGCGGTTGTCGCGGCCACACCGGGCGATGTCCGACCAGCACAAATCCTGCAGATAGGTCACCATCCGCACCGGATCGTCGATGCATTGGAGAAACATCGGCTTTCGCGGCCACGGCCATTCCCGTGCGAGAACCTGGTCGGTCGATCGATCGAGCTTCAGGAACCAGAGATCGGTGCCCGGCCCGAAACTGCCGTCGGCATCCTGGGTCAGCGCGCTTGGCGGGTTCCGGCGGCGCAGCGCGGCCCGTAAATGACCCTGGGACGCCTCTACTGCCGCCGCGTCGGCCGTGCAGGAGGTCCAATAATCGAGCTGATAGAGGGCGGCCCGGGCATAGCTCGTGTCCTCGCCGCGCCATTCCCGCGTCGCCAGCGTCTTTTCGGCCGCGTCCATGGCGGTCTTCGCCCTGTCGAACACCGATTGCTGCGATCTTTGAAGGCACTTCAGTGCCTTTTTCGGGTCGTAGGGCTTGGTCGCCACGCGACCCCCTCCTTCAAGGATCGCTCAGTGTAGCAAAATTCGGGCGGTCGAGGCTCACCCACTCTCCCGTCGCGAGAGTGGGCGATTGGGAAACGAGCCGGCTGAGGCAGCCCTACGCCGCTGCGGCCGCCTTGACGTTCTTCCCGGTGGCCTGATCGTAATCTTCGATCATCAGATGGCAGATCGCGCCAGGGGTGAAGCGATAGTGGCCGATCGCGCCCTCGATCTCGCCCACCGGGGTGATCTCCGCGGCCGACCCGGTCAGGAACACCTCATCTGCCTTGGCGAGTTCTTCGGGCATTATCGCCCGCTCGACCACCTTGATCCCGCGCTTCTTTGCCAGGCCGATCACGGTCTGGCGGGTGATGCCGTTCAGGAAACAATCCGGGGTCGGCGTGTGCAATTCGCCATTGATCGCGAGGAAAAGGTTCGCGCCGGTGCCCTCGGCGAGCTGGCCGCGCCAATCCAGCATCAGCGCGTCGTCGTATCCGGCGGCGTTGGCCTCGTGCTTGGCCATCGTGCAGATCATGTAAAGGCCTGACGCCTTCGAATGGACCGGGGCGGTATGCGGCGCCGGACGCGCCCATTTCGACTGCATCATGCGAATGCCCTTGGCGCGCGCCTCGGGCGAGAAGTAGGAGGGCCAGTCCCAGCACGCGATCACCAGATGAATCTTGCTCAGCTCGGCCGATACGCCCATCTGCTCGGCGCCGCGCCAGGCGATCGGCCGGACATAGCCGTCGACGATCTTGTTGGCGGCGATCAGCTCCTGCGTTGCCTTGGCCAGATCGTCCATGCTCGCCGGCACCTCGAAGCCGAGGATCTTGCCCGAGTTGATCAGGCGCGCATTGTGGTCGTCGAGGTGAAAAGCCTTGCCGTTGTAGACGCGCTCGCCTTCAAAGACGCAACTCGCATAATGGAGGCCGTGGGTCAGCACATGCAGCTTTGCCTCGCGCCAGGGGACGAGCCGGCCGTCATACCAGATGAAGCCGTCGCGATCGTCAAAGGGGAGAACGGACATGGGGTCTTCCTTGCACCTTAAAACAGGTCCAGACGGTCCCGTCGGCGGTCGGGCACCCGAACCGTCGCCGGGGAACTTTATATCGCACAAGACGCCTTCCGTGTACCGAAGGTTGCCGAATAAGTCAACATGGCTGACATAAAGTGAGCGCTGGAACATCCGACCGCGCCCCGCCTTTCCCTCGCGAGGAGGCGGTGCGCGAGGGCATCGAGCTGCTGTTCTTCGCCTATCGCGATTTTACCGCCGAGCCCGACGCGATCCTCGAGGAATATGGCTTTGGCCGCGCCCATCATCGGGTCGTGCATTTCGTCGGACGTCACCCGCAAATGACCGTCGGCGCGCTGCTCGACATCCTGCGCATCACCAAGCAAAGCCTCAACCGCGTGCTCGGCCAGTTGCTGCGCCAAGGGTTTATCGTTCAGCATCGCGGGGCGGTGGACCGCCGTCAGCGGTTGCTCGAACTGACCGAGCGCGGGCGAGAGCTTGAGCGCCGCCTGTCGGAGCCGCAGCGCGCCCGGGTCGCGGCCGCCTACCGCAGGGCGGGCGCTCAATCGGTCGAGGGCTTCCGCAAGGTATTGCTCGGCATCATCGCCGCCGACGAGGATCGCCACCGGTTCGAACGTTCCCGCCCGCCGCGCCGCTGAGGCGGGGATCGCGTATAATGGTCGCCATGAGCGAGACCGAACCGCATCTTCTCGTCGTCGATGACGATGCGCGGCTGCGCGAGCTGCTGCGGCGCTATCTATCCGAGAACGGCTTCCGGATCACCGTCGCCGCCGACGCGCAGGAGGCGCGCGCCAACCTCGCGAGCTTTGCCTTCGACCTGATCGTGCTCGACGTGATGATGCCTGGAGAGAGCGGCCTCGACCTGACCCGGGCCTTGCGCTCCGCCGGCCAGCCAGGCCGGCTGCCGATCCTGCTGCTGACCGCGATCGCCGAGCCGGAAGACCGGGTCAACGGTCTCGAACACGGCGCCGACGACTTCCTGGCAAAGCCGTTCGAGCCGCGCGAGCTGGTGCTGCGCATTCGCAACATCCTCGAACGGCGCGCGGCGCCCGAAACCGCGAACCGGCCAGTCGTCTTTGGCGGCTATCGGTTTGATCTTGCTCGCAACGAGCTGTTGCGGGGCGAAAGCATCGTGCATCTGACCGCGGCCGAGGCCAGTCTGATGTCGATCTTGGCATCGAAAGCCGGGCAGCCGGTATCTCGGGAGGAGTTGTCGCGATCGGCGCAGTTCCGCGGCAACATCCGCAATGTCGATGTGCAGATGACCCGGCTGCGCCGGAAGGTCGAGGCGGACGCGCGTTATCCGCGCTATTTGCACACCGTGCGCGGCACCGGTTATGCCCTCAAGCCCGATTGACCCGGCTGCGTTGACCGGTGGCGGCGGCGAGCCCGGCCGCGCGGGCGCGCCGCAAGACATCGACATTCGGCAACGCAGCCGGATCAAGCGGCTGCTGCCGCAAACGATGTTCGGCCGCTCGCTGCTGCTGATCGTGGTGCCGCTGATCCTGGTTCAGATCATCGCGATCTGGGTGTTTTACGCCCGGCACTGGGAGACCGTGTCGCGGCGGCTGGCTTCGGATGTTGCCGGCGATATCGGGCTGCTGATCGACGCGATGAAATTCGCCGACAACGAGCTCGAACTCACCCGCTTGATGGAGAATGCGTCGGCGCTGACCAACATCGATTTCGCCCTGGAGCGTGGCGCCACTCTGCCGCCGCCGGAGCCCGCCGGCTGGAGCCTGTTCGAAGACCAGTTCCGCTCCGCGATCACCGAGCGCGTGAGCCGCCCTTACCGAGTGGACACCGTCAGCGAGCCGCGCGACGTTCTGCTTCAAGTGCAGCTGCCCGAAGGCGTGCTGACCGCCAATGTGCCGCGCAAGCGGCTCTCCACCTCGACGACCTACATCTTTGTTCTGTGGATGATCGGCTCGTCGCTGGTGCTGCTGCTGGTCGCCGCGATTTTCCTCCGCAATCAGGTCAAATCGGTCCGCCGGCTGGCGGCGGCAGCCGAGAGCTTCGGCAAGGGCAGGTCGGTTTCGTTCACCAAGGTCGAGGGTGCGCTCGAGGTGCGCCAGGCGGCGGCGGCGTTCATTCGCATGCGCGGGCGGATCGAGCGCCAGATCCGTCAACGCACTGAGATGCTCGCCGGGGTGTCGCATGATTTGCGCACACCGCTGACCCGAATGAAGCTGGCGCTCGAACTGCTCGGCGGCGATCCGACAGCAGCCGGGCTGAAATCCGACGTCGCGGATATGGAGCGGCTGATCACGCTTTACCTGGAGTTCGCGCGAGGCGAGGGCACTGAGGCGCCGGTCGAAACCGATGTCGTCGAACTGATCGAGCAAGTCGCCGCGTCGAGCCAGCGCGATGGCCACACTGCGATCATCGAGCAGCCGTCGCGGCTAGTCGTGCCGGTCAGGCCGAACGCGCTGCGGCGTTGCCTCAATAACCTCGTCGCCAATGCCGGCCGCTATGGCGGGCATGTCTGGGTGTCGAGCGTATCGGTCGAAGACGGGGTCGACATCCTGATCGACGACGATGGGCCGGGCATCCCGCTCGAAGAGCGCGACCGAGTGTTCCAACCCTTCGTGCGGCTGGACGGCTCGCGCAACCCGGCGACCGGCGGGATCGGGCTCGGCCTGACCATCGCGCGCGATGTCGCGCGCAGCCACGGCGGCGACGTCCGGCTGGAAGATTCCCCGCGTGGCGGCCTGCGTGCTCGCGTCCACCTGCCGCGGTAACGCAAAAAGGCCGCCCGGAGGCGGCCTTTTCCTTGGGGCCGAGTGCGAAATTAGCGCCCGGTCTTCCCGTTCGGCTGGCAGGTGAAGGCCCGGATCTCGTCCAGACCCTCAGTGGCGCGCTTCTGCAGCACCTCGGCCGCCTGGGTGCCGGTTTTGGCGGCGAGCGCCGCGATCTCGCGGCCGTGATTGACGCCCTTCTCCAGCATTTGCTTCGCGTATTCGGTGTTCTTCGCGATGCGGGCCTCGGTCGAGGCCGGTTGGGTCAGGTCGCGCATCAGCGTCGAGAACCCCTCGAAGGCTTCGCGCGTCAGCTCGAGCTGACGCTGGGCCAGGGCCTGCACGCCTTCGACGGCGAATTGATTGGCCTGGCTCAGCGCCTCGATGTTGCGGCGCTGCGCCGCCCATACCGCCTCGACATCGAAGGGCCGAAAGCGGAAATCGGCGAACATTTTGGTCATGTCAAAATCGAATGGGTTGAGACGGGCGTCAGCCATGGGGAGGTTCCGATCAGGGGTTTTCACTTTTGTGCGGTGCACAATTCCTATATCGGCGACAAGGCCTCTAGCGTCAAGGAATTTTTGCGGCGCAGCAATGATCGAAAATTAGGCGCTCGCCGCGGCGGCCCCGTCACGCCTTGGCCGGCTCGATCCGAGCCAGCGCTCGATCCCGCGCAGGCGCCGGTCGAGAGCGGCCATGGTCGGCGCGAGGTCGGGCGAATCGTCGCGCAGCCATACGCGGAAAGTCGCCATATACGCGGCTGCGCTGAGCTTAATCGCGATGATGCCGCCGATCCCGTCGGTCGTGAAACCGGCCGCTTCGAGCATCCAGCGCATCGACCGCAACAATCCGGCTCCGGCGGCAAGCACAGCGCAGGGATCCGCCGGCAGTTCGCGGCCGAGCACCTCCAGGGCCGGCTTATAGGGGCCGAGCGCGTCGAATCGCCGCATTAACAGGTCGAAGACGCGGTCGCGCGGGCGCTCGTCGGCTTCGGCTTCGGCCTCGACCGGGACGGCTAGGACCGTCTCGTCGATCCGCCGGAAAAAACCGCGGAGGATCGCCGGCTTAGACGGGAAAGCACGGTAGATCCGCAGGATCGGCAACCCGGCTTCCGCGGCGATCGCCGACATCGACAGTCGCCGCCAGCCGTCTTGCACGATGCGCGCGAAGGCCGCGTCGATGATCAGGTCACGGTCGCTGGGCGGGGCCGCCGGTCTTGCGTCGCGCTCCGCCCGACCCTTCGCCATTGGCAGCCTCTCAGTTTGCCAGTTCGCGCGAGCGTGCCGTCGCTGCGGCGACGGCACGCTGCAGCAGCGCTGGCAGGCCATTCTCGGTCATCAGCACGTCGAGCGCCGCGCGCGTCGTTCCGCCGGGGCTGGTCACATTCTCACGCAGCCGAGCTGGAGCGTCCGGGGAGGATCGTGCCAATTCGCCGGCGCCGGCGACGGTCTCGCGGGCGAGACGCAGCGCGAGATCGGTCGGGAGGCCCTGGCGCTCGCCGGCCGCGGCGAGCGCCTCGATCAGCAAAAACACATAGGCGGGACCGCTGCCGGAAACCGCGGTCACCGCATCCATCAGGGCCTCATCCTCGACCCAGGCGCTCTCGCCGATCGCGGCGAGAAGCGCGTCGCAGAGCCGGCGGTGCTGGTCGGTAACGCGTTGGTTGGGGCACGCGGCGCTGATCGCCCGGCCTATCGCGGCGGGCGTATTGGGCATCGCCCGCACGATCGCGGCCTCGCCCAGGTGCCGCGCGATGCCGGCGATCGTCTTGCCGGCGGCGATCGACAGAAACAGGGTTTGCGGTCGCACCCAGCGACGATAGACCGGCAGCACGCTGTCGATGATTTGCGGTTTGACGGCGAACACCACCGCGTCGGGCGCGAGTTCGTCGGGCAGCGCCTCCGCCGCGCCCTGCCAGCCGACGCTGGATACGCCAACAAGGGCGGGAGGCAGGCCGGCTGGCTCGATCACGACATAATGCCGGGCAGCCTCGCGCGCGAGCCAGCCGCGCAGCATCGCCGAGCCCATCTGACCGCAGCCGACCAGCAATAGCGTGCCGGCCCGGCCAGGACCTTCCGCCGCCATCGGGGCGTCCTCGATCAGGCCTCGCCGATCGGCTCGATAATGGCGGCGGTCATCGCGTCCTCCGGAGACTTGCCACCCCAGATCACCAGCTGAAACGCCGGGTAGAAACGCTCGCATTCGGACAGCGCGATGTCGACAAGGTCTTCCACCTGCTCGACGCTGGCGGCGCCGATGCCACGCAGCAGCACCGCGTAACGGAAGGCCGGGGATGCGTCGCCGGCCGCCAGGTCGAAATGCCCGAGCCAAAGCCGTTCATTGGCCAGCGCCAACAATTCGTACAACGCCCCACGCCGCCGCTTCGGGACCTTCATGTCGAAGCCGCAGGAAAAATGCAGCGCGCTCAGCTCCTCCTGCCACAGGAAATACATCCGGTAATCGCACCAGCGCCCGGAGATCTCGACGATCATCTCCTCTTCGCTGGCGCGATCGTGCGCCCAATCATTGGCGACGACGATTTCTTCGACGAGATCGATCGGATTGCCGACCGGCGAATGAGCTTCGACCATGGACACAGAAGTCATCGCGCCCTCCTAGAGGCGACTCGACATGACGATGTAGTAGGCGTGTCGATACAAGAATCCAGCTGCTGCACTCCTCCGTAAAAAGATCTGTTACGACGAGTCTTTAATCCTCGCGACGCCACGCTGCCAAACCACGACGGGCGTGGCAAGACTAGATTTAGCGTGTCCCCCGGTTTCGGCCTCAGGGAATTGAGGACGCGATGTTGCCGGGCGGGTTCTGTCCTTGCCCGAGCCGCGATTCCAGCGACTCGATTCGGCGCAGCAGCAGTTCCTGCTCCTCGCGCGCCTTGGCCGCCATCGCCTTAACCGCCTCGAATTCCTCGCGACTAACCAGGTCCATGCCGGCGAGCACCCGCTCGAGCTGGTCACGCAGCCGCGCCTCGACCTCGCCCCGGACCCCGGAAAGCGCGCCGACCGCGCCCGCTGCCACACGCGCAATGTCGTCGAAGATCCGATTCTGGCTCTGCATCGCACGCCTCCGGGTGCCAGGCCGTGCCCCGAATCGGCGCGGCGAGCTATTCCGCCGCGCTTTTCCGCGCCTCCGCCGCCCGCCGAGCGGCATGGCGGTCGATCTCGGCCTGCACCGCGGCACTGGCTTGGCCGATGAAATCTATATGGTGTTGCGCCGCAAAATCGTAACTGTGCCGCAACGGTTCGCGGCTCCGCTGGAAATGCGGATGCACATAACGGGCCATCAGCTCGAAATGCCGCCTGGTCTCCTCCCAATCCGCCCAGTTATGGGCGAGCTCGCAGACGACGCCGAACCCGCCCGAGCCGGCCACCAACCGCTCGATATAGGCGATCGCGTCGTCGGGCGTGCCGATGCAGGCGGTGCCGCTCTCGATCATGAAGGCATAGGGGTCGGTGACATCGGGCGGCACGATCGGGAAGGTCGCCACATCGCGGAAATAGTCGGCAAAGGCGGTGAGGCCGAACTCGACGTTCTTCTTCGCCTGCTCGCGCGTCTCGGCGATGTGCATCAGCCCGACGAGGCGCCATTTGCGGCGGTCTGGTACGTGGCCGTGGCTGCGCGCTTCTTCTTCATAAAGCTCCCAATTGGCCTTGTGGCGGGCCAGCGCATCGGGGCTGGTCCCGCCGATCGACAGCATGCCGATGCCGTATTTGCCGGCGGCGAGGCCGCCTGCAGGCGAGCGCGAGGCGGCGACCGCCAGCTCCATCGTCGGCTGGCTGTATGACGGCACCTGCAGCCGCGCTTCGACGACGTTGAACCAGTCGGTCTTGGCAGTGACAGTCTCGCCGTTGAGCAGACGCACCACGACGTCGAGCGCTTCGTTCATCATGCGCCGCTGGTCGGCGGGCTGGATGCCCTGCTTCAGCGCATCATGCACCAGCGCGCCGGGGCCGACACCGAACATCGCCCGGCCGCGGGTCATGTGGTCGAGCTGCACCATGCGGTCGGCGAGGATGAAGGGGTTGTGGTAGGGCAGGGAGACGACCCCGGTGCCGAGGCGGATGTGGCGGGTGCGCTCGGCGGCGGCGGCGATGAACATCTCCGGGCAGGCGATGACCTCGAAGCCGCCGGAATGGTGCTCGCCGATCCAGGCCTCGTGATAGTTGAGCCGGTCAAGATACTGCAGCAGCTCCATATCGCGCTCGATCGACAGCGTCGGGTTTTCGTTATGGTTGTGGAACGGCGCGAGAAAGATGCCGCTGCGCAGATAGGGTTCGGTCATCGGTGGATGCCTTGTGCCTGGGATGCTGAGCGGGGCGCTCCTGGTCTGGGTCGGCCCTCGTTTCGTGATCGTCGGCCATCGCGCCCGGTTCCGGCAAGCGATTTCCCGCGAGGGCTGCGGTGCACAAGGCGCGACATTGCGCCCGAAAAATCTTCCGGTTCAGGCGGACTGCGGTTCGGGCGATGCTTTCGCCGGGTCGCGCAGAAGATAGCCGCGGCCCCGCACGGTTTCGATGTAATGATCGCCGTCGGTCGCCTTTGCCAGCTTTCGGCGCAGCCGGCAAATGAACACGTCGATGATCCTGAGGTCCGGCTCGTCCATGCCGCCGTAGAGCTGGTGCAGCAGGAACTCCTTGGTCAGCGTCGTGCCCTTGCGCAGGCTCAGCAGCTCCAGGATCGCATATTCCTTCGGCGTGATGCGGAGCAGCCGATCGCCGATCTCCGCGGTCCGGCTGTCGAGGTTCACCAGCAGCTTGCCGGTGCGAATCGTCGATTCGGTATGTCCCTTCGAGCGGCGGACGATCGCCAGAAGCCGGGCGATCAATTCGCGGTGCTCGAAAGGTTTGGTCAGGAAGTCGTCGGCGCCGAAGCTGAGCCCCTTGACCTTGTCGTCGAGCTCGCCGAGCCCCGAGAGAATCAACACCGGCGTGTGTACCCCGCCGGCGCGCAGTTCCCGCAGGACGTCGTACCCGGTCATGTCCGGCAGCACCAGATCGAGGATGATGATGTCGTAGTCGTAAAGCTTGCCTTGATTGATCGCGACGCGGCCGAGGTCGGTGGTGTCGCAGGTGAAATTCTCCCGCTGCAGCAAAAACTCGATTTTTGCCGCGGTGACGGGATCATCCTCAACCAGCAGAATGTGCATCGCTGCACCTCATGAGACGCCGGCTGGCGGCCGACCGCGCTGCGTCCTGAAACGAAAGCCAACTTTCGTAACGACACGCTATCACACCAAAGGCTTATCGCGAATTTGTCAGCAACGGCCTTCGAGCAACTTGGATGCTCAGCCGCTCGCCGCGCCCTCCGGCACGTTGATCGGCCGGCGGTAGCTCAGCGCCTCGGCGATGTGATGGCGGGCGACCGTCTCGACTCCGTCGAGATCGGCCAGGCTGCGCGCTACCCGCAGCACCCGGTGATAGCCGCGTGCCGACAGGCGCAGCCGTTCGGCGGCGCGCTGCAACAAGGCGCGGCCGCCCGGGTCCGGCGCGGCCACCTCGTCGAGCAGCGCGCCGTCGGCTTCGGCATTGGTGCGGATGCGGCGCTCCTCCGGCAGCGACTGATATCGCGCGCGCTGGCGTGCCCTCGCCGCGGCGACCCGGCGGGCCACCGCGGCGCTCGTCTCGGCGGGCGGCGGCAGCGTGAGATCGGCGGGCGAGACTGCCGGCACGTCGATATGCAGATCGATACGGTCGAGCAGCGGCCCGGAGATCCGCGCCTGGTAATCCTGGGCGCAGCGCGGCGCGCGCCCGCAGGCGCGGCCCGGTTCGGACAGCCAGCCGCAGCGGCACGGGTTCATCGCCGCGATCAGCTGCAGCCGCGCCGGATAGGTCACGTGGCTGTTGGCGCGGGCGATGCTGACCCGGCCGGTTTCGAGCGGCTGGCGCAAGGCTTCGAGCGCGGCGCGGTTGAATTCCGGCAATTCGTCAAGAAACAGCACGCCGTGATGAGCGAGCGAGATCTCGCCGGGCCGGGCGCGCAGCCCGCCGCCGACCAGCGCCGCCAGCGAAGCCGAATGGTGCGGGTCGCGGAACGGCCGCTCGCGCAGCAAGCCGCCGCCGCGCAAGCCGCCGGCGACCGACTGGATCATGCCCAATTCCAGCGCCTCGGCCGGTTCGAGCGGCGGCAATATGCCGGGCAGACGCGCCGCCAGCATCGACTTGCCCGAGCCGGGTGGCCCGATCATCAGCAAATTGTGTCCGCCGGCCGCGGCGATCTCCAGCGCGCGCTTGGCGCTTTCCTGGCCCTTGACGTCCCGGAGATCGAGCCCGGAGGTGGGCGAGAGGGCAAGCTTAGCCTCCGGCGGCGGCAGCAGTTGCGTGCCCTTGAAGTGGTTGACGATGGCGAGGAGGTTCGGCGCGGCGATCACTTCGACCTCGCCCGCCCAGGCGGCCTCGCCGCCGCAATCGACCGGGCAGATGATGCCGCTGTCGCGCGCGGCGGCGGCGAGCGCGGCGAGCAGCACCCCGGCGACCCCGGTCAGGGAGCCGTCGAGCGCCAATTCACCCAGTGCGGTATAGCCCTGCAGCTCGTCCTGCGGCAGCACCTCCATTTCGCCTAGCAGGCCCAGCGCGATCGGCAGGTCGAAATGGCTGCCTTCCTTCAATACATCCGCTGGCGCCAGATTGACGGTGATGTGGCGCGGCGGCAGCGCGAGCCCGAGGGCCGCCAGCGCGGCGCGCACCCGCTCGCGCGACTCGGCGACCGCCTTGTCCGGTAGGCCGACGACGGTAAAGGCCGGCAGGCCCGAGGCGATCGACACCTGGGTCTCGACATCGATGACTTCGACCCCGTGAAACGCCACGGTGCGAACCCGCGCGACCATGCGGTAGCCTATCTTCCAGGGCTGTCTTCTTCTCGCGCCAAAGTTTACGGGCGTATGCCGCGCTGCGCCAGCGAAGCGAAGACGGACGCGAGGAGGTCGGCGCAGCGGGCGCTGCGTTGCATGCCGGCGGCGGGTTCGCTACATCTCCGCGTGCCGTCGAGGCAGGAAAAGGGCGGTACGGAGGGGTGGCCGAGCGGTTGAAGGCGCACGCCTGGAGAGCGTGTATGGGGGCAACTCCATCGCGGGTTCGAATCCCGCTCCCTCCGCCACCTAAGTTACTGGTTTTGCATGGTTTCTGTCTCGACGCCCAGGATTCGAAATCGCCGACCGTTTGCGGCGCTTGCGGGGACGCCGATCGGGCACGCCGTCCGGAGAGACCGCTTTCGGGTGGCTGGAGTCGGCTCGCTCCCAGGATTTGCTCCGGCGTCAGCCCTGCCGACCTGACACCGGTTTGCCGAATTGTCATCGAGTTGCGATAGGCTCGCCTGGCCACCGCGGAGAAACTCGCAGCCATGACCGCCCACGACACCGGATTCAACCTCGAACTCAGTCGCCGCAAGCTGATCGCCGCCGCAGGCATCGCAGGAGGGGCCGTGCTGGCGGCGTCCCTCATCGGAACCGCAAACGCCGAGGCCGCGCCCACCGCACCCCCCGTGCCCGATCCGGTGGCGACACCTCCGGTCGCGGGGCTGCATCTGCAGTTCGGCGCGGATGCATCGTCGGAAATGGTGGTGTCCTGGCACACGCTGCAACCGGTTCACAATCCCCGTGTCGTGCTCGGGCATCTCGACGGCAAGCTCGAGCAAACGGCCGAAGCCAATGAAACCAGTTACACCGATGCAAAGTCCGGCCAGATCGTCTATGCCTATCACGCGAAGCTCGATGGGCTGCGTCCCGACTCCCCTTATCTGTATGGGGCAATGCACGATGGCGCGGCGCCGGAGTTCGGCACGTTCCGCCCCGCCCCGAGAGGTCGCGCGCCGTTCACATTCACCAGTTTCGGCGATCAAAGCACACCGACCCTCGGCAGGAAGTTTGTGCCGCCGGCCGGAGTGACGCTGCCGGCTCCCGCCTATGTAAACGAGAATCTCGGCTCGCCGGCGGCGAGCGATACCACGCTCGGGGTGGAGCGGCTGCAGCCATTGTTCCACCTGTTCAACGGCGATCTCTGTTACGCCAACCTGGCCGATGACCGGGTGCGTACCTGGTGGGATTTCTGGGACAACAACAGCCGCAGCGCCCGTAAGCGTCCCTGGATGCCGTCGGCTGGCAACCACGAGAACGAGCTGGGCAATGGACCGATCGGGTATCAGGCCTATCAGACCTACTTCTCACTGCCGGCGGCGGCGGGCCAGACGGATATCACGCGTGGGCTCTGGTATGCCTTCACCGCCGGCTCGGTGCGGGTGATCAGCATTGCCAATGACGACGTCGCGTACCAGGACGGCGGCAACTCCTATGTCCGGGGCTATTCGGAGGGCGCTCAGAAGGCCTGGCTGGAAAAGGAATTGGCGGCCGCCCATCGCGATCGTGATGTCGACTGGATCGTCGTGTGTATGCACCAGGTCGTCATCTCGACGGTCGACAAGTTCAATGGCGCGGACCTTGGGATCCGCGAGGAATGGGTGCCGTTGTTCGACAAATACGGCGTCGACCTTGTGGTGTGCGGACACGAGCACCACTACGAGCGCTCGCACCCGATCCGCGGCCAGGAACCGAACGCCACGTTGACGCCGGTCCCCACGGCGACCGCCACCGACGTGATCGACACGAGCAAGGGGACGGTGCACATGGTTATCGGCGGCGGCGGAACGTCCGTCCCGTCGAACCAGCTGTTCTTCGACCCGCCGGCGTGCCGGGTGATCACCGCGGTCGGCGAACCTGATCCCAAGACAGGCAAGCGTCCGCCGGTCTACGTAAAGGAGCAAGCGCCGTGGTCGGCGGTGCGAAACGCCGCGCATTCCTATGGCTTCGCGGCATTCACCGTTGATCCGGGATCACATCCCGGCGACTTCACCACGATCAAGGTCACCTATTACGACGTGGTGGGGAAAGACGGGCAGCTCGCCGCATTCGAAAGCTTCACGCTGCGCCGCCCCCGCCGTGACTAGCCAGTCACGTTTGGAGGGCCCTGGAATGGGCGCCGTCCGCTGACTGTGCTAGGCAATTGAGTTTCCCTCTGGCGGTGGCGCTCAAGCCGACAGGCGAAGCGATCGAAAGCGGGCGGCGTTCGGACGCAGCGAAAGCGGTGAAAAGGGGGTGGTGCTTCGGGAAGACCGCCCCTTGCTCCGGGTCGCCACCGATTTTTGCAAGGCTGCTTGCTAAGTTTGTCCCTCAAGCGCTTTGACGCCGTCGGGGACAGGAACCCAGCCCTGCGCACTCTTCATCCAGATGAAGGAACCCGGTCGGAGCCAACTTGTGTCATCAAGAGTGCCGGGTTTGAGTGAGACCACGTCCTGTACGGGCTTCGGAGCATGATAGATGCGGACGCCGCACTCGGGACAGAACACACCCGTAACCTCGTTGCCACTGTCGGCGGTGCGCGTAAATCGCTTCGTCAGGCCGGTCACTGTCAGGCTGTCTTTCTTCACCGGCATGGACATGCCAAAGGCGCTGCCGGATTGGCGCTGGCATTCTTTGCAGTGGCAGGCAGCCAAGCGTATCGGTTCCGTCGTCAATACGTAGCGCACTGAGCCGCATTGGCATCCGCCAGTGTAGGGTGCGGGCATGTTGCTTACTCCTGTCCCGGCTTGTCCGGAGAGGATCAGTTAGCGGTGTGACCGCCGTCGACGTTGAGGATATGGCCGGTGATGAAGGATGCTTCGTCCGATGCGATGAAGACGATCGCGTTGGCAAGCTCCTCCGAGAGGCCGAGGCGACCCATCGGAACACCCGTCACCAGAGCCGCCTTGTTCTCCGGCGTGCCGGTAAATCGGGTCAACATGCCAGTGTCGGTAGGGCCGGGCGCCACCGCGTTCACACGGATTCCCGACTTGGCGGTCTCGAGCGCCACCGACTTGGTGATGCCTTCGACGGCGTGCTTGCTGCCGACATAGATGGAGGCGCCCGCCGCACCCTCGTGCCCATAGGTCGAGGAGATGTTGATAATGCTGCCGCTGCCCTGTCCCTGCATGACGCGCACTTCGTGCTTCATGCTCAGGATCACGCCGAGCACATTCGTGTCGAACGTCGCGGCATAGCTTGCCGCGGTCTGATCGGTGATCGGGCCAACCTGGCCTTCGGTGCCGGCATTGTTCACCGCGACGTCGAGACGGCCAAACCGAGCGACGGTATTATCGACCAGAGCGCGGACGTCATCCTCCTTGCGGACGTCGGCGTTGATGAACTCGGCCTCCGAACCGAAAGCGCGCAGCTCGTTTACCAGCGCCTTGCCAGCCTCGTCACGCCGACCGGCAACCACCACCTTCGCGCCCTTCCTGGCGAAGGCGACGGCGGCGGCGCGCCCGATGCCGGTGAGTCCGCCGGTGATCAAGACAATCTGAGTGCTCATCTGGTCGCTCCCTTGGCACGTCCGATCGGTGCCGTTTGAGCCCGGGATTTCGGTTTCCCTCGCGTCTTCGAAAAAGACTTTGTAGGGTCGTGGGCATACCTGACAGGTATGATGAGGTGACGATGGAGCTGCGGCACCTACGCTATTTCGTTGCTGTTGCCGAGGAGGGCAGCGTCACCCTCGCCGCGACACGCCGGCTGCACACGGCACAGCCTTCGTTAAGTCGCCAGATCCGCGATCTGGAGAAGGAGGTCGGCGCTCAGCTTCTCGTTCGAAGCGTCCAGGGTGTCGAGTTGACGGCGGCCGGTCGCGCCTTTCTCGATCACGCGCGGCTGGCGCTGTCCCAGGTCGAGGCGGCCGGCGAAGCCGCGCGCCGCGCCGCTCATCCCGCCAGGGAGTCGTTCGTCATCGGGTTCCTGACCGGGACCGAAATCGATTGGTTTCCGGAAGCCGTGCGGCTGCTCCGCGACCACTTGCCGAATATCGAGGTGACCCTTGTCAGTCAGACATCGCCCGAACTCGCGAGCGCTCTCCTCCGCGGCAAAGTCGACGTGGCCTTTCTTCGTCCCGAGCCGGAGATGCCGGATCTGGCGTATAAACACCTGACGAGCGAGCCGCTTGTTGTCGTTCTGCCGAGCGATCACCGTCTCGTCGCACTCGACGCGATCAACCCACGAGATATCGAGGGCGAGACATTTGTGAACGTTTCAGATACCGCGCCCACCCTACGGGTGGTGATAGACAATTATTTGCGGGAATCAGGTGTCAGCATCGTCACGGCCCATGAGGCGGCAGGCATTTCCATGGCCGTATCATTGATCGCCTCGACCCGAGGGGTGGCGTTGTTGCCCATTTACGCGCTGAATTTTCTGCCCCGAACGGTCATCAGTCGGCCCTTGACGGGCACCCCTCCCACCATTGACTTGGTTCTCGGATATCAAAAGGCGAACACGTCGCCGCTCCTCAAGCTCTTTCTCTCAAGGACGGATGAATTGATCGCGCGTGTGTCGAAGAGATCCGCCGGCTCATAGCAATTCCGTTGAACGGCGGCCTCGGCGAATGTTGGTGGGCCCCCCTATAATAGGCCGTCGAGCAGCGCCTTTGCCGCTCTGAGGTCGGCAGTGGCGAAGCCCTCGGTGAACCGGTTGTAGACCGGGTGTAGAAGCGCCAACGCCTCGGCGGAGCGGCCCTGATCCGACAGCAGCCGGGCGAGGCTGGTGACGCAGCGCAGTTCCCAGGAAAGGGTCTCTTGCCGGCGCGCCCAATCGAGCGCTTGCCGGAAGAGATCCTCGGCCGTTGTCGGAGCTTCGGGCCGGCCTTGGAGCAGCAGAAGCTCGCCCTTGATGCGGAGCAGCTCGGCAATGAACCGGTGTTCTTCGGTCTCCTCGGATCGCGCGATAGCTTCATCCACCGTGGCGAGCCCTTCGGCGACTTCCCCGGCCCGGCACAAGGCCTCCGGCATCAGAAAATCCATGAAACGCAGGGTGGCGAAGCCGCCGAGTTCGTCAAAGCCGGCGCGCAGCAGCTGCAATCCGGCCGCAATGTCGCCGCGCTTGATTACCAGCGCACCTTGATAGCCGCAGCCATAGGCATGCCAGCGGGCTAAACCATGCCTGGCCGAATGATCAATCAGCATGCTGGCGTAATGTTCCCCGGATGTCAGATCCCCCGCCAGTAGCGCTGTTGGGCATGCGCCGAAAACCAGAGCGTGACATACGGACAGTGCGTGATTGGCCGCCCGAGCCTCCTCGATCGCCGCTTCGGCCGCACGCATCGCTTGATCGGGATATCCGAGCAGCCAAAGACTCGGCGCCAAGAATGTGCGTGCCGAGACCCGCAGATCGACCTGGAAACGGACGATGTGTGACCGATTCTCTGTCTCGACGTACTCGTCCAGCACGCCCTCGAGATGGCGCCGTGCGCTGACCTGGTCGCCCAGATAATGGCGAGTGATTCCGAGCATCCGCTCACCGACCAGCCGATGGTTGGGATCGGCTCGGTTCGAGGCCAGAGCACAGAATCTCTGTGCCTGTGTCAGGGCGGCACGACGCCACCGGCTGGCGCGGTTCAAGGTCCACAGCTCCCAAACTGCCCGCAGCCGGTACTCGGTATCATCAAGCCGTTCCGCGAGCTCGAGCGTTTTTGTCCAGGCCGCCTCCAGCTCGGGCGGAGTCCCTCCGGTGTACGTCAAGGATGTCGCCAGTGCTGTATAAAGCTTCATCCCGCGGGGCTCGTCCCGACTCGGTTCAGCGTCAAAGACTGCGAGCGCCTGCTCAACTCGGGAGCGGCATTCGTCCATCAGCGATAGATGCATCCACAACGGCACCGCTGCGGCGGTCAGCGCCATACCGGTCGATGTATCGCCATCCGGGGAAAAGGCCCAGTCGAGCGCCGCGCGCAGATTGTTGATTCGCCATCCGTAATGTGCCAGCCATTCGGCCGTGGGCCGCGCCTCCCACTCGGCCTCGGCGCGCTCGAAAAGGTCGCTGTAAAATTCTGCATGGCGGCGCGCCACCGTTTGCAACTCGCCGCTCTCGACGAGCTTTTCGAGTGCGTAGGCCCGCGTTGTATCGAGCAATCGATAACGCGCAGTAGAACCGTCGACCGTCGCGGCCAACAGCGACTTTGCGACCAGGCTGGCAACGCCGTCGACGACCTGCGGCGGTGCGATCTCGGGGCTCGCCACGACCGAGGTCGCCGCCTCGAGAGCAAAGGGGCCGGCGAAAATTGCCAGGCGATGCAGAACCACGCGCTCGTCCTCGGGCAGCAGCTGGTAGCTCCAGTCGAGCGTCGCCCGCAGTGTCTGGTGCCGCGGCAACGCTGTCCGCCGTCCGGCGGTCAGCAGATGGAACCGATCGTCGAGGCGCGTGGCGAGTTGCTCGATGCCGAGTGCCGCGGCGCGCGCAGCAGCCAGCTCGATCGCCAGCGGAATGCCGTCGAGCCGCCGACAGATCGCCGCGATTATCGCCACGAAACGCCGGTCCGGCGCGAAATGCGGCTGCGCCGCCTGCGCCCTCTCGATAAACAGCCGAACGGCGCCGTATTGCAGAGGATCATCGTCAGCCACGGCATCCGCCACCGGGACCGAGAGTGCCTGCACCGGATAGATCCACTCACCCTCCGCCCGGAGCGGCTCGCGGCTCGTGGCGATCACATGCACCGCCGAGCCCGCCCGCAGCACAATCTCCGCCAGTGCGGAGGCGGCGTCGATCACATGCTCGCAGGTGTCCAGCACCAGCAACAACTGCTGGTTAGCGAGCGCCTGCGCGACGGTCTGGGTTGAAGCGTCGCCGCCGCCAAGATCCAGCCCGACCGCAGCAGCAACCGTCGCGGGGACCAGCCCGGGGTCGGCGATTGGCGAGAACTCGGCCAGCCAGACGCCGTCGGCAAAATGCGGCAGCAGCTCGCGGGCAAGTGCGAGGGCGAGTCTCGTCTTGCCAATGCCGCCGGCGCCGGTGAGGGTGACGAGCCGATGTCCGGCGACGAGGTTCACAATCTCGCTAATTTCCTCGTCGCGGCCGATCAGCCTGGAAACCGGCTCCGGCAGGTTTGTCTCCGGGCCGGTCGATTTGGGCTCCATCCCAACCGCGCCCGCGCCGGCCCGCTCGTCCGCGCTTGCGGGTGGCACCCCAATCTCGCCGGTAAACTGATACCCGCGCCCGGAGACCGTCCGGATCAAGTCGCGATCCGGGCCGAAAGCCTTCCGCAACGCTACGATCTGAGATTGTAAATTGTTTTCCTCGACAATCCGGTTGGGCCACACGCGCGCCATCAGCGCGTCCTTGCTGACGATGGCTCCGCGCGCGTCGATCAGTGTCATCAGTACGTCGAAAGCGCGGCCGCCGAGCTTGAGCAGCTCGCCCTGGGTGAGCAGCTCGCGGCGGTGCGGGACCACCCGGAAACGCCCGAACACGATGCTCGCCGGGGGTTCGTCGACGGGGTTCATCGCCCGCAGTATAGCGAGCCGCCTTAGCAAATTTTCAGTTTTTCCCAGGCCACATCCGCTGCGCGCTTCATCGCGAAACCTCGGTGAAAGCCGCCACTCACCCCGCCGGCGCCAGGACGAGCGGATCCTTGAACGCCCTGTCTTGTGCCCGAAACCACAGCCGGATCGTTACGCGTGGCGAACTCCGTGCGCCGCTGAGCGCCTGCAGCTGGATCAGGTGCGAGTTGTTATCGGTGAAACGGAAGATGCCACTCGCGTCGGTCTCGGTTCGGGTCTTCTCGACCTGCGTGACGAAGTCGTGCGTATAGAGGATGACGGTCGCGCCGACGACAGAGTGCCCAGCGCGGTCGACGACGCTCCCTGTGAGGAGCCCATGCGCGTGCGTCGCCACATAGACGTTCCAGCCGGCAACGACCGCCGCGATCGCGATCGGCACGATGAAGAAGCGGCTCAACAGGATGCGGCGGACGGTCATCCTTTGGTCGCCCCCGCAGTCAATCCGCGCATGAACGACGACTGTGCCATCAGAAACACCAGAAGCCCCGGCGCCAGGAACAGCGGTGTCAAGGCCGTTAGTCGCAGATCGCGAGCCACCTTATCTTCACGCTGCCGCTCGCGGTGTGGATGATGGTCGGGTTCATCGAGGCGGTGCCGGTTGAGATAGAGCAGGCGGCAATGATCGACGGTTGTTCGGTCCTCGGCGCGCTCGTGCGGATCGTCGTGCCGCTAACCCGGCAGGGCATCGCGGCAACCGCCATCCTCGCCTTTATCGCGTCCTGGAACAATTTTCTCTTCGCGCTTGTGCTGTCGAACGAGCAGACCAAGACGCTGCCGGTCGCGGTGCTGGGCTATATCGGCTACAACTCGATCCAGTGGGGCTCGCTGATGGCCGCCGCCTCTGTTATCACCTTGCCGGTGCTGGCGCTGGCGTTGTGCGTGCAGCGCTACATCGTGCGCGGCCTAGT
>Ga0209380_10000397_pt1 | contig 30617 bp, 21 predicted proteins | sample HubBroMetageWFT6_FD_188347 | JGI IMG/M metagenome (GOLD analysis project Ga0209380, IMG submission 188347) | Warmed and freeze-thawed soil microbial communities from the Hubbard Brook experimental Forest, New Hampshire - Hubbard Brook CCASE Soil... | ecosystem: Environmental > Terrestrial >... | reverse complement strand
ATCGGTGCTCCCTTCGATCTGCAGCGTGCCCCCCATGACCGGAGAGCCGCTCGCATTCTGGTTGGCGGAGAGCCACGAGATGTTCGAGGTATTGAAGCTGCTCGGGTTGAAGAGGTTGTTGCTCTGCGCGGCACCCGGGGGTGTGCTGGAGGCGCTCGTACCGCAAGCGGCAACCACGACCGCGGCGATCGCAACCATGCCGATCCGTTTGGTGTGAAGACGAGTAGTCCTTCCCGTATGTCGAGCCAGCAAGCTGCGAAAGCTCATCGGAACCTCCTTGATCACTTCTCCGCACGGACGGGCATGTCGTCGGAGAATAGCCAGGTCGACACGCGTTTTTGCAGGCTTCGGCCAGAATTCACTCCAGAGAATGAGACCAATCCCACATGATCTTGTGGGTGCCAGAAGCGCGGCGCCTCGTCGAGGGCTGCGTGCACAAAGAGCGTCCTCGCATCCGGTCGCATGAGTCCAACACCGAGCGAAATTCGGGTGCCATAAGCGCACGGCTTCACACCACCGAGCGGGTATGCCAAGATCCAACCAATGGCGTCTGATGAGGCCAGATGGCTGTCGTTGGAGCGACGCGCCGGCGAGACCCTTCGATCGGCTCTGGAACGGACACTGCGCGAGGCGATCGTCGGCCGGGCGTTGCGTGCCGGCGTTCGACTCCCAGCTTCACGCGCGCTGGCTCAGCACCTCGGTGTGTCACGCCGGGTCGTCAGCGATGCGTATGGCCAGCTCCAGGCGCAGGGATTTCTGCTCACCCGAGAACGCGAAGCCCCCGTTGTGGCCGCCGTTCAGGGACGCGACCTCGTGCGTCCCGAACCCAGCCCACAGGTGCCGCCGCCGCGCTACAACCTGAGTCCAACAAGACCGGAGATATCGCTGTTCCCGCTGAAGCGATGGATCGCGGCGGCGCAGCACGTCACCCGCCGGGATGGGTGGGCAACACTGGACTACCGCGAAGCTCGCGGAGAGCGCGTCCTCCGCGAGGTGCTTGCAGATCATCTCGGACGCACCCGAGGGGTCATCGCCGATCCGGCCGACATCGTGATCGTCCAGGGGACAGCCCAGGGCGTCGATCTCCTCATGCGCGTGCTCCGGCGGCGCGGCGCTTCGCGTGTCGCTGTTGAGGACCCATCCCAGACGACGGCACGTGAGCGCATCCAGGCAAACAGCCTTGCAGTCATCCCGCAGCCGGTCGATGACGAGGGCATGGTCGTCGATGGCCTTGATGCTGACGCTGTGCTCGTCACCCCGGCGCATCAGTTCCCGACCGGCTATGTGCTGAGCGGCGAGAGACGGCGCCGCCTGGTCGCCTGGGCGTGCGCGAACCACTGCCTGATCATCGAGGACGACTACGACGCTGAGTTCCGATACGACCGCGAACCTGTGCGTGCGCTGCAGGGGGTTGCTCCGGAGCACGTGGTGCAGATCGGAACGGTGTCGAAGACACTGGCGCCGGCTCTGCGCCTTGGCTGGCTCGTGGTTCCTGCGCATCTCGTCGATGAGGTGGAGGGCACCAAGCGCCTGCTTGACCACTTCTCTCCGACTCTCGACCAGCTCACCCTCGCGGAATTCCTGTCCCGCGGCGACTACGACCGCCATGTCAGGCGCGCCCGCAGCATGTACCGAGGGCGGCGAGACCGGTTGATTGCCGCGCTCAGCAGGCACCTGCCGGAGCTGAAGGTCGAGGGCGTCGCTGCGGGACTGCATCTCGTCGTGCGCATGCCCGCGGGGGTTGACGACAGCGCGATCGCTCGGGACGCCAAGAGCGCCGGAATCAACGTCGCGGCGCTGACGGCATTCCGCATCAAGCCAGCGGCCGGCGGCGGCCTCGTGATCGGGTACGGACGTGTTCAGGAACTTGCAATCGAACCGGCGGTACGAGAACTCGCCGGCGTGACCCGCCCCCATCTGCGACCCCGCCGTTCGGCAAGCATTCCCATGCCGATGCCGTCGTTGGCGGCGACGAGCGTGAGCCACCGGACCTGAATCGGGAACGAAATGAGCGTCGACGCACCACCGGCGGCGGAGCGTCAGATGGGCTGAGTAGCCGGGGTCGCGAGTAAATCCGCCAACGCCGGCGCCGGCGCCGGCGTGGGCACGGCGACGTTGTGTTCCAGCAGACGCCGCATCGCCAGTGGCGGCAGCGGTTGTCCGAAGAGGTAGCCCTGAGCAAGCTCGCACCCGAGATCGTGTAGCTCGCGGAGACACTCCTCGGTTTCGACACCCTCGGCGATGACGCTGAGGCCGAGACCGACGCCGAAGTTGAAGACGGAGTGTGCGAAGCCGATCGACTGCGTGGGACCGCAGAGTGAGGCGGTGAACGACCTGTCGATCTTGAGCACGTCGACTGGGAAATCGCGAAGCCGGCTCAGTGATGAGTGACCCGTCCCGAAGTCGTCGAGCGCGATGCGCACGCCGAGGTCGCGAAGCGCGTTGAGGCAGCCGATGATCGGTTCGGTGTCGTAGATGATGTCGGCCTCGGTCACCTCGAGGATCAGGCGGTGAGCCTCGAGTCCGGTGTCGTGGAGGACGCCGCGCACGCTCTCGACGAAGTCGGGCTCGCGCAGCTGGCGGACGGCAACGTTGACGCTCACCGCAACGGGTTCGGCGCCGTCGATCAACGGCCAGTCGCGCGCCTCCTCGCACGCGCTGCGCAGCACCCATGCTCCCAGCTGCGTGATCAGTCCCGTCTCCTCCACCAGGCTGATGAAGTCGTCGGGCAGGACGGTTCCGCGTGTGGGATGACGCCAGCGAAGCAGTGCCTCGGCCGCGACGATGGAGCAGGTCGAGACGCGCACGATCGGTTGATACACCAGCTCGAATTCGACCGACTCCACTGCGTGGTAAAGGTCGGCCTTGAGCCGGTGCCGGTGCTGTACGGCGGCGTACATCGAAGGCTCGAACAGTTCCCAGCGCGATTTGCCGGAACTCTTCGCGGTGTACAGGGCGAGGTCGGCGTTCTGGAGCAGCTCCTGGCCGTTGCACCCGGTGTCGACCGCGGTTGCGATACCGATGCTCGCGTGGGTCAGCACCTCTTCGCTGGCGATGATGAAGGGTTCGCGGAGAGCCTCGATGACCCGCTCGGCGATGCGCACCGCCGTCGCCGCTCCATCGATGCCGATGAGCAGCACGGCGAATTCGTCGCCGCCCAACCGCGCGGCAACGTCGCCCGGCCGGAGGCATTGTCCGATTCGGTCGGCGATGGCGCGGAGCAGCTCATCACCAGCGGCGTGGCCGAGGCTGTCGTTGACCGTCTTGAAGTCATCGATGTCGATGAAGAGCACGCCGACGTGCTGCCCCGTCTGCGCCAGCGCCTGGTCGACGCGGGAACCGAAAAGCAGCCGGTTGGCCATGCCGGTCAGCGGATCGTGTGACGCCTCGTGGCGCAGCTGCTCCTGGAGCACGGTGAGCTGTGACAGGGAGTGCTGCAACCTTCCGCGTTCGAGGATGACGCCGGTCTGATTGGCGAGCATCTCGAGCAGGCGCAGATCCTCGTCATCGAAACCAGTGACCTCGCCGAGGCGGTTGGCGATCAGCATGGTCCCAACCATGTTGTTCTCGCCACGCAGGACGACGGCCATGGCATCGCGGAGCCCGCGGCGCGCGAGGAACCCGTTCGGGTCGCCGTTGGCCTTGCCGTGCGCACTCAGGAGCAGCGGCGAGTCGAGCAGGAGCCGGCTCATGAACTGCAGTTCGGCGTCATCGAGCGTGACCGGGGTCAGTAACTGTGTCGTCTGCTCCTTGTCGACAGCGGTGCGCACCACCGCATCGCGTTCGCGGGTGGGGAGGAAGGTGATCTCCGCGCGTTCCGCACGGAACACCTCGCAGGACTTGCTGAGCAATGCGGCCACGGCGTCGTCAACTGTCGCGGTGCGCTGCAGATCCTTGCTGGACTGGTAGAGAAAGTCGACCTGATCACGCTTCTCACGCTCCGCAACGTAGAACCGGTAGGCGATGAACACGCCGATCGTCGGGATGGCGAGCAGCCAGATCTCCGCGGGGTTCTCCCAGACGATGCGGACGCCGATCAGCGCAAGGCAGGTGTTGACGACTGTTGCCGCCTGGGTGAACCCGAAGGTCGCGGCGATGCCGGCCGCGTCGATACGCCCTTCGGAGAAGGAGATCGCCGCAAGGATCACCAACGACTGGAGCACGCCGCCGGCAAGGATCGCCACGAGCACCCCGAGGAAGCTCGTCGCGCTCAGAGGGTCGTGATGGTCGACGAGGTGCATGAACAGCACCGCGACCACGCTGTTGGCTACCGTGAAATTCGCCAGGTTGAATGCCAGCTTCAGCGGCGACTGACGGCGATGGAAGAACAGCGCGAGTGCCGTTCCGGCGACCATCGAGAGCACGACCACAAGCGGTGGCGCGAAGAAGAACCCGGCCACCAGGGGTAGCTCGCTGAGTGAGAACGAGTGGGCGTCGCGCCGGAACTGGAGGTGAACGACGAACACCTCTGCCGCGCAGAAGAGTGGGATGAGCGCCCACCAGGAGATCTCGCGCGGTGCCGGGAGCTCGCGAAGGGGGGCCACGACCTCGATGAGGAGGACCACCGCCGTGGCCACGAGCAGCACGGTCAGGAGGTGGACGCGGTGTCCCCTGCGAGCCGAAGCGGGATGCCTCAGGTCGCCAGCAGACGCGGGGTCATCGACCTCGTTGGTCATGTCCCGATGCTCCGCGACGTGAGAGCGGGCCGAACTCGCTGTGCCAGCCCTGTTGCCAAGCGGTAGCAGGGCTATCGGCGGCGCGCGCACGGACGTCGCGGGCGATGCCGACCGCCGGTCGGGCGAAGGTCGCGGACCTATCTCCAGTCGTACTCGGACCAGCTGGAACCCGACCAGGACGAGCCCGACCAGGAGCCACCAGACCACGAGGACCCGGACCAGGAGCCCCCCGACCACGAGGAGCCGGACCACGACCCACCCGACCACGACGAGCCGGACCACGATGAGCCCGACCAGGAGGACCCGGACCAGGACGAGCCCGACCAGGATGATCCCGACCACGACGAACCGTTGAAGGTTCCGCCGTTCCATGCGGAGGCGTTCGCCTCGGCGGCGGCCAGCGCCGTCGTGTCAACCGCGTTGCCGAAGATGTCCTGCTCGCCGGTGAGCGCATTGCCGTTTGCATCGACGACGTGGTCGGATCCGCGCGATGCCTCGAGGCTGCCGGTGCCGTTCGAGATCGGCCACGACTGGGTGGCATTCGGCGTCGGAGCAGCGAGCACGTTGGCGAGATTCAGCTCGCCGCTCCCCTTGAGGTCGGTGGGGCCGTACATGGAGTGGGTGTGGCCCACGAGCAGCGCTTTCACCTGGTCAGGCGTGAGACCGGGTCGCTGGCTGAGCAGGAGCGCCGCCGCTCCCGAGACAACGGCGGCTGCCTGCGACGTGCCGCTCCCGAGGAAGAAGCGGCCGTCGACGGTTGCGGTGGCACCGAATTGATCGTCGATGAACGATCCCGGGTCCCCCAGGGAGACGACGTGCACACCGGGGGCAGAGAGGTCCGGATTGCGGGTGCCGTCACCCTGGCTCGTGAAGCTCGCCGGCGTGTGATAGCGGACCGACATGGTGTTGCGTGTGTTTGACGCGCCGACGGCGATCACGTAGGGGTCGATCGCCGGGTCGTCAAGTCCGTTGGAGCTGTTCCCCTGGTTGCCGGCGGCGACGACAACCACGATACCGTGCAGCCACGCCTGCTCCGCGGCGTACGCGAGGGGATCGAGCACGTAGCTCTGCGAGCTGTCGGTGCCGTAGGAGAGGTTGAGGACGCGGATGTTCATGCCGTTGTCGTTCTGGTGCTGTACCACCCAATCGATGGCCGCGAGCACCTGCGAGACGTCGGTCTCGCCGAGCGCGTCGGCGACCTTCACGCTGACGATCTGAGCGTTGGGCGCCATGCCGGCGAAGTGTGTGGTGTCGCTCGAGCTCACCGACGTCGCCTCACTGTCCCGGCCGGCGATGATCCCGGCCATGTGGGTGCCATGACCGAATGTGTCGAGATACTCGAGCGACGGATCCTGTGATTCGAAGGAGAGGTCGGGGCCGTTGATGACCTTGCCCGGGGTGCCCAGGCCGTCCACGGGGGACACGCCGGAGTCGATCAGCGCAACGCCGACGCCCTGGCCGGTGTAACCGGCACTCCAGTACGCGTGGGCGCCGTCCATCTGCTCGATGTTGAACATGGAGTCGACGTCAGTCGCGGGGTTGTAGCCGGCGCCAACCGAGCTGTAGGAGTCGCCGAGCAGTTGGACGGGGGCGTTGAGCGTCACCTGGGCTACGGCTCGCGAAGTTTCGAGGTCGGGGACGGCGTCGGCGGGGACGTCCGCGACGAGCGCGTTCACCAGCGCGATGTGCTGCTCGACGCGTCCGCCGAACTGCGCGACCGCCGCGGCGGCGGCAACACCCTGGCCTGGTTGCGCTCGCACGATCACTGAGACGAAGTGCGTGCCGGCGTGAGCAGTGGCGGCCACAGCGCCGGCGCCGGCCAGAAGAGCCGCGGCGGTCGCGAAGGCGCCGACCGCACGTCGCTTGCGATCGTCCCAGCTGATCCCGTGTACAGGAGCCATCCCCGGCAATCCCCCGACTCGTGCCGGCTCGCGGCACCGTATCTCCCGCCTCTGATTCGCCTGGGTGAAGGCTACCGGGCAGATGTTCGGCCGGCTTTCGCCGCCACCGTTCTGCGACGCTCTGATCCGATCTCAGCCGCTCAGATCAGAGGTCTGGATCTCATGGTGCTTGTCGCCCGTTGGACCGCGAGGTGAGAGTCGCGAGCGAGTCAGTGTCGCGGTAGCCGAGCGCGTAGGCGACGGCCTCGTCGACGGTCATCGCAGCGGCGAGGCTGCGCGCCCGCGCTAGATTCGCGTGGTCAAGCCGTCCGCACATCTCACTCAGGCGCTGCTCGGCTTCAGGGCGATCGGGGATGCGATCCGGGGCAGCTCCCCAGCGTTCCGTGAGGATCGCCGACCCCTCAGCCAGCACCGCTGCATGGAAGGGTTGATCCTCAGCCGCTGCCAGAAAGGCGAACGCCTGCAGACCGCTGGAAACGCCGATGGCAAACGCATCTCGGTGAGCGACGCGGAGCCCCTCGGCTGCGTGCTCGCGCGCCGCACCGTAGTCGCCCACGTGGCGCTCGAGATTCGCAAGGCTGATCAACGCCGTGGCCATTGCGAAGTCGTCTTCGGCGCCGATCCGGATAGCCGACTCGTACTGGGTCCGAGCCTGCTCGTACTCGCCGCGGATGAAGGAGCTTTCACCGAGATTCGCGTAGGCAGCCATTGCTCGTACCGGCATCTTCAGCGAATCCCAGAGCGCGACGGCCTCGTGGAAGTGAGCGTCGGCTTCCGCGGCGGACTCTCGCCAGAGTGCAACCACACCAAGACTGTTGTGCAGGACCGCCAAGGTCACCTGATCGCCGTCGCGAATCGCGAGCGCCATCCCCTCAGTGAATGCCCGCTCGGCTTCGGCGCTGTCTCCCTGGATGGCGGCGAGGCGCCCCATCCCGGAGAGCACACGCGCTCGCGCAGAGACACCTCCGCCCGTCGATGCCAGCGCACGACTGAGCCAGAGACGTCCCTCGGTGAGTGAGCCGTGAAGCCACCAGTAATGCCACCAGGTCGCCGCGAGACTGAGGAACAACTCAGGGTCCGCGCCTTCTGCCCACTCCAGAGCTGCACGAGCGTTGGCGTACTCGGCTTCGAGCTGGCGCGCCATGTTGCGAAATCGGCCTTCGCCGTATTGACGCTCACAGCGCTCTCCGACCTTGAGATAGTGCGTTGCGTGGCGATTCCGGACTCGATCGGCACCTGGGTCGCTCGCGAGTTGCTCCTGGGCGAACTGGCGCACGGTTTCGAGCACCCGATATCGCCCTTCCCCGGCGACAACGTCCGCGTACACAACCAGTGACTTGTCAACCAGTCTCTCGAGTGACTCGACAACGAAGTCCGGCGGGAGTTCCTCGTCGACGCAGACGGCCTCGGCCGCTGCGAGGTCGAAGCTCCCGGAGAACACGCCCAGTCTGCGGAACGTGACCTGCTCCTCAGGGATGAGCAGGCGGTGACTCCACTCGATGGTTGCCTGCATGGTTCGATGACGGGAGACCGACGCTCGCCGGCTGCCTGTGACAAGCCTGAACCTGTTGCCGAGATGTTCCAGCAGTTCCTCCGGTGACAGGGCTGCGCTTCGCGCCGCCGCAAGCTCGATCGCCAGCGGAATGCCGTCGAGCCGCGAGCACAGCGATATGACCGCGCGTGCGTTGTCCTCGGTGAGCACGAACGAGCGGCGCGCCCGGCGCGCGCGGTCGACGAAGAGCATCACCGCGTCGTGTTCGAGCAGCACCTCGACAGGTGCGTTGCGCTCCGGATTGGGCGTGTCGAGAGACGGCACCGACCAGGCCTGTTCCCCGTCGCAGTTGAGGCGCTCTCGGCTGGTGGCGAGGATGGACAGGTGCGCGCAGCTGCGCAGGAGTGTCTGCACCAGTTCAGCGGTTGCGTCAACCAGGTGCTCGCAGTTGTCAAGGACGAGCAGCAGTTGACGCTGCTCCAGGACGGCTGTGAGGCTTGCAACCGGTGTGGAGTCCGGCTGCTCACGAAACCCCAGCCATGTCAGCACTTCGTACGGGAGCGTTTCCGCCTCGATGACGGTGGCGAGGTCGACGAGCCACACGCCGTCGCGATAGGCGTCGAGCAACCGGCGTGCCAGCTGGATTGCGAGGCGGGTCTTCCCGATTCCCCCCGGCCCGACCAGGGTGACCTGTCGATTCGACGCGAGCAGTTCGGTCACCTCGGCGATCTGCGCTCCGCGTCCGATGAAGGTCGACAGTTCGGCGGGAAGGTTGGTGCGCCCCTTGGTCGCAATCGACGTCGGCGATGGCGTGTCGACACCTCCGGGGCGAGGAGGCGCCACCTCGTGCCGGAGGATCTCGCGGAATGTTGCCTGGAGATCGGGTCCAGGCTCCATTCCGAGCTCATCGGCAAGACGCCGGCGGGTGCGCTGATAGGCGTCTGATGCCTCGGCCTGCCGCCCGCATCGGTACAACGCGAGGAGCAGCTGCGCCTGCAACCGCTCGCGAAGCGGGTGTTCCTCTGCGAGCGCCTCCATGACGCTCACGTTCTCGCGATGCAGCCCCAGGCGCAGGCAGACGTCAAAACGATCCTCCAACGCTTCCAGGCGAAGCTTGTCGAGGCGGATGCGTTGGGTGGCAACAAAAGGAGCGTCGCCGAAGTCGTTGAGGACCGGCCCACGCCAGAGGGCCAGGGCCCGATCAAAGAGGGAGAGCGCCTGCGCATCGCCACCACGAAGACCCGCGGCTCGTGCCTCGTTGATGAGCGCGCGAAAGCGAGCGATGTCGAGCTCGTCGGGCCTGATCACCAGGGAGTATCCGGTGAGGCTGCGCACCACCAACCTGTCCTCGCCAGGCGCTCCGCCGCAATCCCGTTCGATGGTCCGGCGCAGCCTGTGGACGTGGACTCGGAGCGCGTCGATCGTCCCCTCGCCAGGTTCGTCGCCCCAAAGAATGTTGACCAGCTCCCCGTCCGAGACGACCCGATTCGCCTCGAGTGCGAGCGCCGCCAGCAACGTGCGTTGTTTGGATCCCCCCACGTCGAGGGGCTGACCGTCGCGTCTCACCTCGAGCGGGCCGAGGACGGCCAGCTCGAGAGGATGCGGATCTGAGGTCGCCTGGCTCATCCGAGTCCCCCTCCCCAGGCCCGGGCCTGTAATCAGAGCTTTATTTCGGGGTAAGTCCGCTCGATCACCCTGGCCGAACTTTACCCGAGGAACGGTACTGGAGGGCCATCGCATGGACAAGGGCGAACGAGTTACGACGCTCCGCAAGAGGAGATTGGGAAGGGCCCCGAAGGCGCTGCTCACCGCGCTGATCGTGCTCGGAATCGGTCTACCCGCGGTATCGGCGCCCATTCACGCGGGCGCGACCGATTGGGCGGACGGATGCACCACCTGGGGCGGAAACCTGACGCCGCCGGGATGGCAGCATGCCAATTGGTGCATCATCCCTGCCCTCCAGTCTCCAACCCTTTGCATGGATGCCGGAGCGGGGACGTCCGGGTCGCTGGTTGCGCTGGAGCCATGTGGCAGGAGCCTGGGTCAGGACTGGACGTTTATCGCCGTGTATTCCTTTATGGGAGTCCTGTCGCAGTCGTGGGTCAACTACCTCCACCACACGTGCTTGGATGCCTCGGGGGGAGCACAGCGAGCGGAGGTACACGTGTACAACTGTTCGAGCACAGCCAGTCAGGCGTGGTTCCCCAATTCCCCGTACAACAACTCAATTCAGAACTCTTTCGTCACCGGGAGCCGCTGTCTTGACGATTGGGGTGGCGGACAGGGACAAATCGTCCGGATGTACGGATGCTACGGCGGGATAAACCAGCAGTGGGGTCGCTACTGATCGGTTGATGACCAACGAGAGCGCGCGCGGCTGAGTCCGTGCGCGCTCTCTCGGTAATCAGACCTTCATCTTGCGGTAAGTCCGCTCGCTCACCCTGGCTCAACGTTATGCAGCGACGTGAAGGATGTCAGTGCTGCTGGAGGCCATCCCATGGACGAGGTTGGGCGAGATACGACACTCCGCAAGCGAGCTCGTGTCCATCGGCTGCGTCGCTACGCAACCATCGCGACCATTCTTGCGGTAGGCGGCATATCGGCGGCGATCTCGCCGACGGTGCGCGCATCCGCAGCAAGCAACTTCGGAGCCTCCACCTCGCGAGTCTGGTGGTTCTGGACGAGCAATGTTCCCTTCAGCTACACGGTGTACGCGAGCGGTAACGGCGTCTACAACCGGGCGTCGCTGGACGGTGACTACTATGACTACGTCTCGTCTGACGCGGATTACCTCACCGTCAAGAACGGACGGACAGTGCTCCCGCCGAACCCGATCTATGTTGGGACGTATCTGCAGTATTACCAGGAAGGCTACAACTTCGTGAACCGGTGGGGTGGTCAGTTCTACGTGAACTGCTTGAAGAGTCCCACTGACTCTGCAGTGTGCGTCGGCGATCACCCGGACTATGACTACTTCGAAGTCATGCACGTGATGCAGGTGTACGAGGGGTTCCCCGACAGCGGCTGCTGCACCGATCAAAACGAGCTGTGGCTCAAGTGAGGATGATTGCTGTGAGAAGTGCTCTCCGACTCCGAACTGCCAAGCGAACTCTGGTGCCACTGATCCTCACAGTCGCCGCAGCAGGCGTGGCCACTCCAGTGATCGCAAGTACGCTAACCGGCGTGCACGCTACGGGCACACGAGCGCCTGCTCCAGTGCTGACGCAACCGGTGCTGTCTAGTCCCGTCGCGCCGTGGATGCTCGCGCTGAGCGAGACGATCCATGCAGCACCGTCGAACGGTGCCCTTCCTGGTGGGTGTGCGACGCTGGTGGGCCACCGAATCTGCGTGCCTCGTGTGACCGTTGATGGGGCGGCACTGAGCCAGGTCGCAATCCTCACGCAGATGCTCGGCATTGCGACACGCCCGACCAGTTCGACGTCGCTGCCCGACTCGGCGCAGATCGTCGCAGCCCTGTCAGCGCCCAAGACCCAGCAGCAGGCAATCGCGAGCACGGTCGCGGATCAAGTCCTTTACGTAGCCGCGGGTACGGCGATTACGTCCACATCGGCGGCAGCAGCACGGACCTTTGCGCAAGAAGGGCTTCAGGCGTACCTCGCCGACCCAGCTGCCGGCCAGGCGGCTGGTATTCTCCCGCCAGGTCTCTCCCCGCAGCAGTATTTCGGCTCGTCAACGATGCTCGGCGCCTATCAGCGCCTGGCGATCATCCGTGGTGAGACATCCGCGATCACGGCGACTCATACAACCGTTGGAAACTGGGTTCGCCAGCATCTGGCTGCGCACATCGTCTTGATTGACGGTGCCGGGCCGGCATTCTCGTTGACGAGCGCGCTCACCCTGCCATAGCACGCCAAACTCAGACATCGTCGGTTCGTATCGGACCAGCCCCGCGCTGAACACGATGCGAAGAACGAGGGGCCGCCTCCTCAGCTGGAGGCGGCCTTCTCGTCACAGAATGCAGCTTCCGGGTCTGTTGTCGACCAGCCGACGGCAGCCCTCGTTGAACCTTCCAGAGCGGCTCGGCCTAAAGGTCGGCGGCAATCGTGGTTGCGAGGTTTGTGACGCCGGTACGCAGCGCGGCGGCGCTCATGGATGTTGAGCCGGCACCGACGTAGACCAACACGTCTCCACGAGCGAACACGATGAAGGCAACCCCTGGAATGGTCTCGCCCACCGCGTCGTCACCAACGCCCACCACCGAGAAGGCTTGAAAGGGTTGCACTGGTTCTCCGAGCGAGAAGAACATCGCCGCTTCCCGCAACGTTGAGGGTCCGACGCCGCCAGACACCCTCTTGATTTGCACCTCCACCCGGTCGGCTTCATCCCGGGTGTCCGCGAAGATGCAGGCGGTGTAGCCGGATGCGGTGTCCACGAGGTCGCGAGCTTGGTTCGTAAGTCTCGTGTCGCCGCTCATTTGAGCCGCACTCGACTGGCTTAGCAACGAGCAGGGCCGAGGCGATTGGGCGACGCCTCCTGTGGACGTCGCGCTCGACCTGGCACTTGCCGACACTGTCCCGCCGGAGGTCGGCACCACAGCGTCGCACGCAGCGACGATACCGACTACAGAGACCAGCCAGACAACGGAGAGCCCGCGGGTGCAAGTTGCGGTGCGCACGGCCGGATGACAGTAGCAGCGGATGAAAGAGGGGCCGCCTCCAGCGAGTGAAGGCGGCCCCGGGCGAGAGGGGAGGAGGTGCTAGTGAGTCAGCTGCAGCCGCTCGTTGCGCCGCAGTTGTGGCACTTGTAGCAGGCGCCATTGCGCACCATGAGACTGCCGCAGTCGCTGCAGGTAGGGGCGTCTTCCTGGTTGATGAATGCGCCGGGACTGGTGATCGGAATCGCCGCAACCGGCTTGCGCGCCGTCGCTGCTGGAGCAACCGCGACCGGTGCCATCGCCTCGATCGCGGCCTCGGCGGCTGACACCGGTTCGGTCGCGCTTCCGTCGGGCTCGCGACGGATGATGCCGAGGCGGTCGCGATCCTCCTGCGGCAGGAAACGGGACGCGAGCCAGCGGAAGATGTAATCCATCACCGACTTGGCGATGGGAATCTCCGGGTTCCGCGTGAACCCCTGCGGGTCGAAGCGCGTGTGCGAGAACTTGTCGACGAGTGCCGGCAGGGGCACGCCGTACTGCAGAGCGAGCGAGACGGCGGTCGCGAACGAGTCCATCAGTCCGCTGACCGTGGAACCCTCCTTGGCCATGCGCAGGAAGATCTCGCCGGGAGTGCCGTCCTCATACAGGCCGACGGTGATGTAGCCCTCGTGGCCGCCGACCTCGAACTTGTGGGTGATCGCAGTGCGCTCTGCTGGCAGGCGCTTGCGCAGCGGACGCTCGACGACCTGAACGCGGTGCCCCGTTGTCTTGTCGATGCTCGTCGCCAGCGGCTGGCTGCGCTTGCTTCCGTCCCGGTAGATGGCGACTGCTTTGAGCCCGAGCTTCCAGCCGTCGGTGTACGCGCGCTCGATGTCCTCGACGGTCGCCTCGTTGGGCATGTTCACCGTCTTCGAGATCGCGCCGCTGATGAACGGCTGCACCGCGGCCATCATCCGGAGGTGTCCCTGCCACGTGATCGAGCGTTTGCCATTCTGCGGGGTGAACGCGCAGTCGAAGACCGCGACGTCCTCCTCGCGCAGCGTCGGTGCGCCCTCGATGGTGTCATTGGTGTCGATGAACGCGATGATGTCGCCGATCGCCGTCTCGCCATACCCGAGCCGGCGCAAGGCTGCCGGCACGGTGCCGTTGACCATCTTCAACATGCCGCCGCCAACGAGCTTCTTGTACTTGACGAGCGCGATGTCGGGCTCGACGCCGGTGGTGTCGCAGTCGAGCATGAAGCTGATCGTCCCGGTGGGCGCGAGCACGGTCGCCTGCGCGTTGCGGTAGCCGTGGCGAGCGCCGAGCTCGTGGGCCTCGTCCCACGCGTGCCGGGCGGCGCCGACGAGGTCAGGCTCGATGTTGTCGGTGGGGATGTTGTACGCGGCCTCGCGGTGTTTGCCGACCACGCGCAGCATCGGCTGCCGGTTGGCCGCGTACCCGTTGAACGGACCGATCTCGCGGGCAATGCGCGCGGACTGCGCGTATGCCTCACCGGTGAGGATCGACGTGAGGCAGGCAGCGAGATCGCGACCTTGCGGGGAATCGTAGGGAACGCCGCGAGCCATCAGGAGCGCACCGAGGTTCGCATAGCCGAGGCCGAGCGGACGGAACTCCTCGCTGTTCTTGGTGATCTTCTCGGTCGGGTACGAGGCGTTGCTGACCAAGATCTCCTGGGCCGTGATCGTGATGTGAATCGCGTGCCTGTAGGCCTCGATGTCGATCGAGCCGTCGTCGTTGAGGAAGCGGGTGAGGTTGATCGACGCCAGGTTGCAGCTGGTGTCGTCGAGGAACATGTACTCGCTGCAGGGATTACTGGCGTTGATGCGTCCGGTCACCGCGGAGGTGTGCCAGTCGTTGATGGTGGTGTCGTACTGCATGCCGGGATCGCCGCACTGCCACGCCGACTCGGCGATGAGCCGCATCAGCTCCCGTGCCTTCACCGTCTTGAGGATCCGGTTGGAGTCGGTGACAGCGCGGAGGTGCCAGTCGCGGTCGTCCTGCACGGCGCGCATGAACTCATCGGTCACGCGCACGGAGTTGTTGCTGTTCTGGAAGAAGACTGACGAGTACGCCTCGCCCGTGAACGCGCTGTCGTACCCCGCCTCGATGAGCGCCCACGCCTTGCGCTCCTCGCTGACCTTGCAGGTGATGAACTCCTCGACGTCGGGATGGTCGGCGTTGAGGATGACCATCTTGGCGGCGCGCCGGGTTGTCCCACCGCTCTTGATGACCCCGGCGAAGGCGTCGAAGCCCTTCATGAAGGACACGGGTCCGCTCGCGGTTCCGCCGCCGGCGAGTGATTCCGTTGCGCTGCGAATCGTGGAGAGGTTGGTGCCCGTCCCGCTGCCGTACTTGAAGAGCATCCCCTCAGTCTTGGCCAGCGTGAGGATCGACTCCATCGTGTCCTCGACACTGTTGATGAAGCACGCCGAGATTTGCGGCTTGCTCGTGGCGACGCCGAGGTTGAACCACACCGGGCTGTTGAAGCTCATCTTCTGATGGAGCAGCAGGTGAGTGAGTTCGTCCTGGAACGCCTTGGCGTCGGTCTCGGTGGCGAAGTAGCCACCCTCCCTGCCCCACTTCCCGATCGTGTCCGCAACCCTCGAGATCATCTGCTTGACACTGGTCTCGCGGCCGGGCGTGCCGAGCTTGCCGCGGAAGTACTTGCTCACCACGACGTTTGTGGCCATCTGTGACCAGAACGTCGGGATCTCGCAGTCCTTCTGCTCGAAAACGGTCTCACCCTTCTCGTTGCCGATCGCGGCGGTCCGGGTCTCCCAGGTCACCTCGTCGAAGGGGTGCACGCCCTCGTGGGTGAAGCGCCGCTCGACGTGAATCCCGCCGCCCTCAACCTCCACCTTGGCAGTCACGCGAGGCTGAACAGCTCCACTTCGGCGCCCCGCTCGACGCCCCGACGGTGGCTCCATCGAGATGCTGTGCGAGTCGTCTGGAGCGGGTTTGGAGGCGGATCGATCCACGGTCTTTCCTCTTCTGTCTGATGGGCGCTTCATTGTGCAGAGACGTGTGCGGGACCGCGCCCTGGCGACCTCGAGCCCCAATCTCCGCGTGCTGAGATCACGCTAATGATCCCATATCTTGGGGCTCCGCCGTCCGGGAGCCCCCATATCTTGCGAGTCGGGAGGCCCGGCGTCAAGGGGTATCACGACCCAGTTTCGCCCGCGAGTACGGATCGGTGCAGCTCCGGAACTTCGATCCGCATCGCCACGCGCCGATCGCCTGCGAGGAGCAGGAACTCGCCACGAGATGCGGTCTCGAGGAAGCCTCGCTGCGCCTCTGTGAGACCGAACGCATGCTCCATGCGCGCGGTTTCCGCAGCTCGATGACCGCCCAGGAGGACCACAGCGCAGTTGGTTGCGATCACGCTGCCCTCATCGGTACCGAGCAGGTCCTGGGCGTTCTGGGTCGCGACCACGAGCGACGCGCCGTATTTGCGACAGCGGCGCGCGAGCTGGACAAGCAGATCGCGCAGCGGCCGGTGCACGCAGAGCGCACCAACCTCATCGAACACGATGTGACGCCGGCGTCGATCTCGCCGCACCAGCTCCCACAACCAGCGGGCGACGATCAAGGTCGCGGCCGCAACGTGCTCGGGCGGCATATCGCGCAGCGAGATCGCGCAGACACCCGAGTCGACCGCGAGCGACGTCGGGCGGTTGAAGAGCGCGCCGAGCCCTCCGGTGCAGAAGCGGCGCACCACCGTGGCCACCGGGCGTGCGTCCACCTCGAGCGTGGCGAGGCAGTCCTGCAGGATGGGCGTGCGGTGTTCCTTGAGCGCGCGGTCCATCGCCGCGCGAGCCGCAGCGTCAACCATGGCGCGCTCGACGTCGCCGAGATGATCACCGCAAAGCACGGTCACGAGATCGACCACGGCTGCAACCGTCTCCTCGGGATCGTTGGCTGCGCCCTCGAAGACGTTGACGGCCGCATCGGTTCCGGGCGCGAGCTCGAGGTAGCGCCCACCGAGCGCTGCGACCAGGCCGCGGTACTCGCCCTCGGGATCGATGATCACGGAGTTCACACCCGCGACCGCTGCCTCGAGCATCAGGGTGCCGATCGCGAAGCTCTTGCCGTGCCCGGAGGCCGCGAACACAGCGATATTCGGGTTTGAGTGGCGGGCGGTGTCGAAGGGCGCTACTCGCACCGGAAGCCCCGAGCGCGTCGTTGCGCCGAGCCGGTACCCGTCCGGATCCGAGCATCCTGCCTCGATCCACGGAATGCAGGTGGCCGCCGCAGTGGAATCGACGAGCTTGCCGCCGCGCAAGGCGTTGACCGCGAGCGGCAGCGTGCTGACCACCGCAGCCATGTGGCGGAAATGCGTGACCTCCATCCCGATCAGCGCCGACGCGAATCCAACGCGCAACGCATCGCTGCGCATGTACATCTCGTCGATGGAGGCGCCCCGCGCGGTCGCGATCACCGAGAGATGCAAGGGGCGTCCGACATTGCGCGCGAGGCGTTCACGAAGTGCAGTTGCCGAGTCGAGCCCGATATCGACATGCACGTCGCCGAGCGCTCCGCGCTCGACCTCGATCATCCGGTGCGCCGAGAAGTCGCGCAGGCGGCGGTTCAATCGACCAAGCGCGTCACCGAGTGGCGCCGGCTCGAGGTGGATTGCGATGTCGGTCTCGGCCTGCACGCTGAGCAACGGGGCGAGCCATCCGGGGCCGACGGGATGTCCGGGGAGTCGCTGCAACGCGTGGCCGCACACAAGGGTGTCTCCGTAAACCGCGTGCTCTCGATACTCGGACCAGTTGATCGCAATGTTGCCGTCGAATCCGTCGGTCATCACGTCGGTGAGAGCCTCGCCGTTGAGGCGGTGCGTGGACACACCGAGCGCGGCCAGACGATCACTCGTCAACGTGCACGAGGTGTCGAGTGCGGCGGGAGTTTGCGTGGAGAGGATCACGAAGACTGTGCGGGTGTGGCGCCCGCCGTCGCGAACCCGGTCCGCCCAGTACCGCTGCATCGCATCATCGAGACGCGTGTGCGGCCCCGTGACCGGCGCGGACTCTGGATCGGCGAGCGGGCGCACCCGTATCAACAGCTGCATCGGGCGTTCGAGGGTGTGGCAGATCCGCGCAAATGCGGCCGCAGCTGCAGCCTTGCGCGCAGGGTCAAGCGAGTCGATGTCGAGATCGCTTGTGGCCAGCACCGCCGAGAACAGGCCAGCGCGCTCGCACCGGTCCTCGTGGATCACAACCGGTTCGTCGAACGCGGCGCGGGGACGGCCGGCGCTCGGGATGGTCAGGTGGGCCATGCGGTATGGAGTTCGCTACCGACCCGGCGCGCCAGGCGTCGCAGCGCAATCGCTGCCGCACCGGAGTCGTCGAGACCGACAAGGCGATGTGCGTTCTCGGCCGCGACCACCGCCTCGTCATCGGGGATGTCGCCGATCAGCTGACCGCCGAGGTCGGCCATGGGCTCGCTCAGGTCTGTGCCGGGGCGCGAACGATTGACGATGTAGCGGAGCTGGTGTCGCAGTCCGAGGCGGCGCAGTGCCTCGGTGCTGCGATAGGCGTCCTGCACGCCGCCCGCAGTCGGCACCACCACGATGAAGACGTCATCGCACGCGCAGATCGCGGTGGTGGTCAACGGGTTCAGCTCCGGGCAGACGTCCAGCACCACCAGGTCGAATCCCTCCATGTCCAGCTCGCGGAGCACCTCACGGAGCAGCGCCGGTGTGACCGGCCACTCCGGGTTGACGGCGCGTTGCGGCCCAAGCAGGACATGCGCGCCGGAGGCGTGACAGACCATGAAATCGATGACGCTGCGATCCTCGGGCGGAGCGAGCGCGAAGTCGAGGAGTGTTCGCTCGGGCGCGCCCAGACGGACAGCGACGCTCGGACTGCGCAGGTCGAGGTCGACAAGCGCGACCTTGGGCGCCGGGTGGTGCTCGCTGTGGCTCGCGGCGAGCAGACACGTGAGCTCGGCGGCGAGCGTGCTGCGTCCGGTGCCGCCGCGCAAGGAGAAGAAGGTCACGCGGCGGGCCCCGTCCGCCCGGCGCATCGGCCGGATGACTCGCGAGAGGTTCAGGTCGCCGCGCGGCTGCTGTTCAGGCGGTGCGCCCCGTCCGGGCGCCGGTGGGGTCTCCGCGCCGCTCGGACTCGGAGTCCGCTTGCCAAAGAGCTCAAGGATCGAGGCCGTGGGATGTGCACCTTCATCGGGAGCTGGGCCGTCTCCCGGGCGACCGCTCGCCAACTCCCAGCGCGCTGCCCCACGCCGCGGACGCACCCAGAACAGCACCGCGAACACGGCCCAGTCGAGCGCCGGCCGTCCGGCAATCCGCAGCCACCCGAGCCCAGCCGCGCCGGCGGCGAGCAACGCCGCAAGGGGATCCACAATGGCCGGCGGCAGCGGCGAGCGCATCAGCGAGTACGCCGCCAGCGCACCCACCATGACCACCGCGAGCTGTCCGGCGCCAAGCCCGAAGGCAAGCGTGTCCGGCCGGTCGAAGCCGTCGGCAAACTCGATCTGATCCATGCCGCCACTCCACTATGTGCGATCGCAGAATGACAGTATCGTAGGGTCCAAGTTCCCGCCCTTCCGCGGACAAATCGCACCGCGCAGTTCGCGCGGCGGCAATCGTTGACGGCGCAAGGGCTCCAGTCGCAAGCTCCCCCCGTGACACGTCGCCGACTTCCTACCGGGACAGTCACCCTCCTCTTCACAGACATCGAAGGGTCGACGCGCCTCCTGCAGGAGCTCGGCGATGGCTACGGCGTCGTCCTGGAGGAGCACCGCCGGCTGCTGCGTGACGCCTTCCAGCGACACGGTGGTGTCGAAGTGGACACCCAGGGTGACGCGTTCTTCTTCGTCTTTGGGAAGGCCACCGACGCCATCGCCGCTTCCCGAGACGGCCAGACAGCGCTGACCGCCGGCCCTGTGCGCGTGCGCATCGGCATACACACGGGCGAGCCGGTGTTAGCCAGCGAGGGCTACGTCGGCATCGACGTCCACCGGGCAGCGCGCATCTGCTCGGCGGCGCACGGAGGTCAGACGGTCCTCTCGGACGCAACGGCCCGCTTGGTCGATGCCGACCTGCGAGACCTCGGTGAGCAGCGCCTCAAAGATCTGGACGCGCCGCTGCGTTTGTACCAGCTGGGGCACGATGACTTTCCACCTCTGCGAACGGTCGGCCTCAGCAATCTTCCGACCCAGGTGACCGCGCTCATCGGCCGCGAGCGTGAGTGCGATGAGGTGAGCGAGCTGCTCCAGGAGCATCGTCTGGTCACGCTGGTGGGGCCGGGCGGCAGCGGCAAGACGCGACTGGCCTTGCAGGTCGCCGCGGCTGCGATCGACGAGTTCAAGGATGGCGTCTTCTGGGTGCCGCTAGCCCCGGTGCGCGACCCGGCCCTCGTCGAGCCGACCATCGCCAAGGTTGTGGGTACTTCGGGCGGTCTCGCCGCTCACCTCGCCAACCGGCAGGCTCTCCTCGTCCTCGACAATTTCGAGCACCTCATCGACGCGGCCCGCGGCCTCGGCGAGCTGCTCGGAGCAACGACAGCGCTGAAGCTGTTGATCACCAGCCGCGAACCCCTTCAGCTCTCCGGCGAGTGGGAATACGCAGTGCCGCCGCTGCCACAGAACGACGCGATCGCACTCTTCATTGAACGGGCCCGGGCGTTGCAGACCGACTTCGAGCCGGATGCCGCCGTAGCCGAGGTCTGTCGCCGTCTCGACGGACTGCCGCTTGCGATCGAGCTTGCCGCGGCGCGCATCAAGGTGCTCGCACCCCAGCAGCTTCTCGACCGGCTGGGACGGCGCCTGGATGTCCTCACCGCCGGAACGCGCGACGTCCCGATGCGACAGCGAACATTGCGAGCGACGATCGACTGGAGCTACGAGCTCCTCGCTCCCGCTGAGCAGGATCTCTTCATGCAGCTCGCGGTGTTCATGGGCGGCTGGACTCTCGACGCGGCGGAGGCAGTGGCCGATGCCGGGATCGACACCCTGGAGTCGCTCGCCGTCAAGAGCCTCATCGGTCGCGACGCTGATCGGTTCGGAATGCTGGAGACCCTCAGGGAGTACGCGCTCGAACGCCTGGATGCGTCGGGTCAGGGCGAGCGCCTGCGCGACCGGCATGCTCGCTTCTTTCTCGAGCTTGTGGAGATGGGACACCCCGAGGTCGAGCGCGGCGAGCAGGCGAAATGGGCCAGCCGCCTCGGCGCCGAGCACGACAACCTTCGCGTCGCGCTCCAGCGATTCATCGACGTCGGCGATGCGGAGTTCGAGGAGCGACTCGTCGCAGCCGTCTGGAAGTTCTGGTTCGACCAGGGGCTATGGGAGGAGAGTGGCCGCGCCATTGAGCGCGCGCTTGCATTGACCTCCGGTGTGACGCCGTCTCGGGCAGCGGTGTTGCAGGGCGCGGCCTGGATTGTCTGGCGGCGCGGGGGCGGCCGTTCGGGGATAGGATTCGCTGAGCAGAGCGTGGAACTCAGCCGCGCGCTCGGGGACCCGCGGCAGATCGCCGCGTCGCTGAGGATCCTGGGCGTCCACTTCATGAGCGACGACCCCGAGCGTGCCGCCGCGTTGTTCCAGGAGAGCATTGACTTCTGCGAGTCCTCCGGGGATCGAATCGGACTGACGGCCGCCCTCAACAACCTCGCTATCATCGCGACCCAGTCCGGAGATCATCGCAGGGCCGCCGACGGACTCGAACGCGCGGTGTCGATCGCGAGACAGTCGGGCAACCCTCGCGGCGCTTCGATCTACACCATGAACCTCGCGCATTCGGAGCGAGAACTGGGGGAGTATGCGCAGGCTCGGACACACTTCGCCGAGAGCCTTTCGGCAGCACGGAGCCTGGGCATCCGCGAGGTCGTCACGGAAAACCTGTATGGCGCCGCCGTCCTCGCCGACCTGGTCGGCGACCATGGGTGGGCAGGCGCGCTCGTCGGAGCCGCGCAGCGGGAGGGCGACTTCGGCCACGTCTTCGACCTGGACGCCGACCGCGTAGCGTTGGAAAACGTTCTATCGAGCGTCGAAAAGCATCTCGGAAAAGATGGTCTTGCGAAGTCCATCGCCGCCGGCCGCGCAATGACTCTCGACGCTATCGTCGAGTACCTGGAGGGAAACGCTACCGGGGCGCCCACGCAGACAGCGACGGAGGAACCGGAGCGAGCGCTTGCACTCGTCGAGCGACTCGACACCCTCCGCATGGACGGCTTCGTCGTCGTCGGTCACTGCGCGCGGTTCGACGAGGATGTGCGCAACACGCTCGAGGATGCGCGCCAGAACATCGTAGCCGGCATCGAGAGGCCCGGCCACAAGCGCAACGCACACCTGATCTGGGCCGCACCCGGCAGCGGCAAGACCTTCTTCGTGGAACAGGTTGCGGCGTCGCTGCCTGGCGTCGCCTATGGTGACATCAATCTCGCCAAGTGTTCGGAGGACGAGCTCCGCGCCTTTTTCGGCGACCTTGAAGCTGATGCGAACGAGCGCCGCCTGTGCTTCGTCGACGAATGTGACGCGAGGCCGGGTGAATCCTGGCCGTACGAGGTGCTGCTGCCGAGCCTGGACGCCGCAGCAAGCGGCGGATCGCGAGTCGTGTTCGTCTTCGCGGGAAGTTCCGGCTCAACCCTCGAGGAGATGAAGGAGCGGATGGCGGGTCGACCCAAGGGCGCCGACCTGTTGAGTCGCATCCCGAATGCCAATCAATACCGCATCGCGCCGATGAGCACCGGCGACCGGATCCTTATCTCGGTCGGTCACCTCACGAGTGCAGCTCGCGAGGCAGGCTCAGACCTTCGGGCCGTCGAGAAGATGGCGCTGTATTACATCGCCCTGGATCCACGGCTGGGCAGCGCGCGTCAGCTTCGAGAGTTCGCGCTGCGCGCAGTCGAGCGGTTGCAGCCCGGCGAGGACCGGCTGAAGTACGACCACCTCTTCACCCGGGGCGACCCGGAGAACAAGGCGTTCTGGATTCAATGGCGGCCCTATCACAGGGCGCTGGTCAACCGATTCGTCGCGATCGCGAATTACACCGCCGCATAATCGACACCGGTGTCAACGTCCGCCCGAAGGCGGAGGAGGTTGCTCAAGTGGCAGCGATCGTCGAGCCCGGCGTGGCGACGTATCGGCAGTACATCGACGGCGAATGGACCGGTGCCGAGGACGGCCGCACGTACAACGTGATCAACCCGTCGACCGAAGAGGTGATGGCTCTCGCACCGGCCAGCACCCGCGCCGACTCGCGGCGCGCGGTCGCGGCTGCCCGCCGCTCATTCGACGCCGGTGATTGGCGACTCAAGTCCCAGCTGCAGCGCACCCAGATCATGTTCCAGATCGTCGAGCACCTTCAGGAGGTCTCAGAGGACTGGGGTCTGCTCGAATCGCAGAACGCCGGCGCCGCGCTGCGCAAGACGGCGGTGGTCGATGTGCCCCTCGCCATCGAGTGGTTCAGGAGCATGGCTGAGCAGGCGTTGAGCGTGCCCTGGTACGAGCCATTGCCGTGGATCGATTCGCCCTACGTGTCCTGGAACTTCGTGCAGCGCGAGCCGATCGGCGTATGCGCCGGGATCATCCCGTGGAACTACCCGCTCATCTTCGCGATGTGGAAGATCGCCCCGGCGCTCGCCATGGGCAACTCGATCGTGCTCAAGCCGGCGGCGCAGACGCCACTCAGCGCGCTCGCGGTCGCGCGCGCCATCGACGAGACGGGCCTGCTCCCCAAGGGAGTGCTCAACGTGGTCACCGGGGACAGCGTCGACGCGGGTATCGAGCTCGTGGAAAACCCCGACGTCGACAAGGTCGCGTTCACCGGATCCACCGCCACCGGCCGCAAGATCCTCGCAGCAGCCGCACCCACCATCAAGAAGGTGACGCTCGAGCTCGGCGGCAAGTCGGCGAACATCGTCTGCCCCGACGCCGACCTCGACATCGCCGTCGACGGCGCACTCTTCGGCACCTTCTTCCACCAGGGCCAGATGTGCGAATCGGGCACACGCCTCTTCGTCCACGACGACATCTACGACACTTTCGTCGACCGCCTCGTCGACGGTGCGGCATCGCTTCGAGTCGGCGACGCGGCCGACTTCGATACCCAGGTCGGCCCGGTGATCAGCCGGGCTCAGTACGACATGATCCTCTCCGCCATCGACCGGGCGAAGCAGGATGGCGCGACCGTCGCATGCGGCGGCGGGCGCGCGCCCAACGTCGGTGATCGCGGGTTCTTCGTCCAGCCGACGGTGCTCACCAACGTCTCGCCGGAGTCGCACGCCGGCACCGAGGAGATCTTCGGACCGGTGCTCGCTGTGCAGCGCTGGAGCGACCTTGGTGAGGTGATCCGGCGCGCCAACCGGACGATCTACGGTCTCGCCGGCGGGGTCTGGTCGCGGGACACGCGCGGCGCTATCGAGATCGCCAAGCAGCTGCGCACCGGGACCGTGTGGATCAACGACTGGCATCTGCTCAATCCCCTTGCGCCATTTGGCGGCTACAAGCAGAGCGGCATCGGACGCGAGCACGGGCGTGCGGGACTGCTCGAGTACACCGAGGTGAAGCACATCCACGTCGACCAGGGCGTGCCCCGGAGCGAGCGCTACTTCTGGGACGTGCTCCTCGGCTGAGCCGCGAGCTCGTCGACGAACGCGGATATCGCCGCGGCAACCTCGACCGGGCGCTGCACCGGCAGGTCGTGCACGCCATCGATCCAGACGAACCGGGCGCGATCGCCAACCACCTCCTGCGCCCGCGCGACCGACCGCACCTTCGGCGAGTCCTCGTGGTCGGGATGCCCGGCGGGGATGAAGAGCATCGGACAGCGCACCTGCGCCATCAACTCGAACCCGTTGGCATCGAAGAGGTGGTGGGCAATGTCCATGTGATGCTCGAGCGAGAGTCGCGGGCGGAGCGTGCCGGCCCCGCTGCCGTCGTCCTCGAAGTTGCCACCGAGAATCTCGGCAGCAGTCTCGGGGTCGGACCCGTCGCGGAGCGGCGATGAGTCCATCCAGGCGCGCAGCATCGCGGGCCTGATCCCCTTCAGGGCCGGCGGGCGCATGGTCTGCTCGGCCATCTCCCAGCTCGGCCCGAAGTACGCCTTGAGGTCGCCGGCGCCGCCATCGATGCAGACGACGCCCAGCGCCAGCGCCGGGTACGCCGCCGCGAACGCGAGCGCGACCGTCGCGCCCCAGCTGTGCCCGACGACCACGAGCGGCTCGGGATGGCGGACCGCGGCAAGCAGCCCCTCGAGATCGCGCGCAACGGTTTCGAAGTCGTACCCGCTGTCGGGTCGGTCGCTCTTGCCATGACCGGGGAGGTCGACGGCGATCACCCGATGTGAAGGCACCAGGCGGTCGGCGACGAGGTCCCACCAGCGCGCGTTGCTCGCCAGGCCGTGGAGGGCGAGGACGGCGGGCTCGCCGCCGGCGTGGTCACGCACCGAAAGCGCCAGCCGCGGCGTGTCGACGCGGTATTCGGCGATGGGATGGCTCATGTGACACCGGATTGTGGCCGCTCTGGCCGTCGCAACGACCAGCCCGGTAGCATGGCTTGGCGGGCAGGCCCCGCTCGGGCGGAGTAGGAGTCGAGCCTTTGTCGGCGATCGAGCCGTACACCCGCAGGATCCTCGGGAGCGTTCAGCCCATCATCGTCGCCAACAGGGCACCGCTCGTCCTGCACAGCGCCGATCCGTACCGGAGCTTGCCCGAGCGGCTCGTCAAAGGAGCCGGTGGCCTGGTCACGGCGATGACCTCGCTGGCGTCCGCAACCGACGCGGTGTGGGTCGCGCTGGCGCGTGACGCGTCCGACCGTCAACTCGCGGAACGAGGTGACCCTGCCGAGCTCACCACCGAGGACGGCACCAGCGTCAAGGTGGCCTTCGTCGAGCCGACCAGCGAGGCATACGACCTCTACTACAACGTGATCGCCAACCCGCTGCTCTGGTTCATCCAGCACTACCTCTGGGATCTTGCCCGCGAGCCGGTCGTCGACGCGACCATCCACCGCGCGTGGAAGGATGGGTACGTCAAGGTGAACCGGCTGGTCGCCGACCGCGTGATCGCCGAGGTCGAGCGCTCCGACAAACCGGCGGTCGTCTTCGTGCAGGACTATCAGATGTACTGCGTGCCGGGACTGATCCGCGAACGCCGGCCCGACGTGCGCATCCAGCACTTCGTCCACATCCCGTGGCCCACCCCACAGTACTGGACTGTGCTCCCGCGGCACATCCGCGATGCCATCGTGCACGGCCTGCTCGGCGCCGACATCATCGGGTTCCAGACGCTGCGAGATGTTCGCAACTTCCTGATGACCTGCGAGCAGAACCTCGGATTGACCGTGGACCATCGCGAGCGCACCGTCTTCTCCGAGGGCCGCGCGGTGTGGGTGCGCAACTACCCGATCAGCGTCGATCCGAAAACGTTCATCCAGCATTCGGAACATCCCGCTGTATTGGCGGAGATCGAGCGCATCGAGCAGTGGCGTCCGAAGCACCTCATCCTCCGCGTCGACCGCACCGATCTCAGCAAGAACATCGTGCGCGGGTTCCTCGCATACGAGCGGATGCTGGAGGCCCATCCTGAGCTCACCGGCGATGTCATGTTCTGGGCATTCCTGCAACCGAGCAGGCAGGACATCGACGACTATCGCGCCTACCTCGGTCACGTGCTCAGTGTCGCGGCGCGAATCAATCGCGAATACAGTCGTGGTGGCTGGACGCCGATTCGTGTCGAGATCGAGGACAACATGGAGCGTGCAATCGCCGGCTATCGCCTCTTTGATGTTCTGCTCGTCAATCCGATCTACGACGGCATGAACCTCGTCGCCAAGGAGGGCCCCCTGGTCAATCAGCGCGACGGCGTGCTGGTGCTGAGCGAGAACGCCGGTTCGCACGAGGAGCTCGGCGAATGGGCGATCACTGTCAACCCGTTCGACATCGATGAGCTCGCGGAGGCGCTCTATCTCGGGCTGATGATGGACGAGCCGCAGAAGAAGGCTCGCCAGGCCAAGATTCGCGAGGTGGTGCGGACCAATGACATCACGCGCTGGATCTCACTCCAACTCCAGGACCTTCGCGAGCTGATCGACTAGCGCCCCGCCCCTCGGGGGTCAGTGGTTGAAGCCGGCAAACCCTGCGATGAACAGCCAGCCGACCAGCGCGAAGGCAGCAACCCAGATGGTGATCCACGCGCGGCCGGTCGCGAAGCGACGGTTGCGGCGTAGGTAGCGGAGGCGAACCGCCAGGTCGGCGGAGCCGTCCGGCCCGCCGCGGGGGAGTCGAGTTGGGGATATTTGCGCCATCTGCGTGTCCAACGGGGTGGGCGGGGGCCCGGTTACGCCCCCCGTGGCACGCGCAAGTATCATGCAACCTTGCGAGTTTGGGTGAGCTTGCGGGCGGCGCGCCGCACTGGAGTGTCGCGTTGAGCTCCCGATCCGAATCAGGAGGTACCGTGGACGGCGACGCGCCTGAGAGCACCGACCCCATCTCGCTTGCGCGTCAGGTGGTCGAGGACGCGATCAAACTGGCGCGCGCAGAGCTCAACGTCATTGGCGCCGAGCTGAAGCGGGCGGTCATCCAGCTGGTGATCGCGATGGCGCTGATCATTGTCGCGTCGGTCTTCCTGCTGATTGCAGTGATCGAGGCACTGGGCGCACTTCCGTCGGGGCTCGATATCCTGGGCCCCGAGTGGGTGCGCTGGCTGGCGCTCGGCGGGATCTTCCTGATTCTCGCGGCGGTGCTCATCTTCTTCGGACAGTCACGCGCCAGAAAGGCCATTAAACGAGGGCGGAAGTCAATCGAGGGAACGTTGAAGGAGGATGCCGAGTGGCTCCGGGAACTGACGAAGCGCAGCGTCAGCGGGAGCTGACCAAACAGGCGCTCGCGGAGAGCGCCGGCCGGTTGGAGCAGAAGGTGCGTGCCGAGCTCGACTGGAAGGCGCGCCTGCGCCGTGACGGTCCGCGCTACGCCGCGATCGCCGGCGGGGCGGTGGTCCTGATCGGGGCGATCGTCTACGTGCGCTCGCGGTTCCGTCGCGATGCGCCCGAGGAGGAGACGGCTCCGGTCACCCTGGACGACCTCGTTGCCGAGCTCCAGGCGCTCCGCAAGGAGGTCAAGAAGGGCGGCGACAAGACGCCGGTCTGGCAGAAGGTGGTCCTTCGTGGCGTGTCGGCGGCCGGGTCCGCCGGTGGCGCGTACGCCGCCAAGCGGCTGGTCGATCGCCAGGAAGCTAAGGCCGGGGCCGAACCGCGATCGTGATCCGCCCGATGGCGCAGAGCGCGCCGTCGTCGTTGGTGATCTCGACGTCCCAGATCCAGGTGGTCCGCCCGCGGTGGCGCGGCTTGGCCTCGGCGTGGATCGTGCCGCTGGTGATCGGACGCAGAAAGCTCATGTTGTTGGACATCCCGACGGAGATGTTGCCGGCGTCCTTGACACCCAGGTAGGTGCCGACCGAGGTGATCGTCTCGCCGATCGCGCAGAAGACGCCGCCGTGGACGATCCCGAAGGGTTGGAGGACCTTGGGGGTGACCGGACAGGTGGCGGTCATGCGCTCGGGAGAGGTCTCACCGAACTCGAGCCCGTAGAGGGCGTCGAAGACCATGCTCTCGCCGGGATCGAGGCTCGCCATACGGCGGGGAAGTGTCGCACGACCCCCGCCGGGGATCGCCGTCAGCGCTTGACGAGCAGCTCGGTGAGCGCGCCTTCGTGTGAGGAGAGCAGCGAGTGGAGCTCGAGCATCTCGTCACCGGTGATCGGGTCGGCGACGTCCGGGAACCCCTCGTCGATGGCGGGGACCTTGTTCTCCTCGGCCTCGGTCTGGAAGATGATCTGGAGCAGGTTCTCGTCGTTGCAGGACGCGCAGGTCACGCGGACCAGGGCGCGGTTGCCCTGCTGGGCGAGCACGTTGATACCGCAGTCGGCCATGTTCTCGCCGCACGCCGAGCAGCGGTAACGCCGGGCCTGAAAGCGGAGCAACTCAAGCAGATCCATCACTGTCCAGTATATGCCGCATGCCGATGTGACAAACAGGGGGCCCCGAGGGCGTCCGGTACACTCGATGGCTCCGCTGGGGAGTGGCCAAGTGGTAAGGCAGCTGATTCTGGATCAGCCAATCGGAGGTTCGAATCCTCCCTCCCCAGCCAACCCGCTGTATAGATCCGGCTGATCCCTGACAAACGGGATTCGGCTGATCCTTGACACGAGTTCGGTTGATGGTTGACAGCGGTTTCGGCTGAGTCTTGACACTCCCTCACATGAGGGAACTGAGCGTGGCGGAACAGCGATACCAGGCAGTCCTCGCGGTCATCGGCGAGGGCCGGACGGTCACCGAGGTGGCCCAGGAATGGCGGGTAAGCCGGCAAACATTGCACACCTGGCTGGCCCGGTATGAAGCGGGTGGTTTGGAGGCGTTGGGCGACGGTTCCCATCGCCCGGCGAAGTGTCCGCATCAGATGCCGGCGGAGCTGGAGGCGATGGTGCTCGAGCTCCGCCGGTACAAGCCGTTCTGGGGGCCGCGCAGCCTGATTTCGGAACTGGCCCGACGCAAGGTGTCACCGCTCCCCTCGAAGTCAGCCGTGTACCGCTGCCTGCTGCGCGCCGGGGTCATTGCGCCGCTTCGGAGCCGGCGCCGGATCGAGACCTGGAAGCGATGGGAACGAGGCGGCCCGATGGAGCTGTGGCAGATGGATGTCGTCGGTGGTTTCCTGCTCGCCGACGGGACGACCGCCAAAGCGTTGACCGGCGTCGACGATCATTCGCGGTTCTGTATCTCGGCCAGGTTGATGCAGCGGGAGCGCACCCAGCTGGTCTGCGATGGGTTCGCCGCCGCACTGCGCACGTATGGGGTTCCGGAGCAGGTGCTCACCGACAACGGCAAAGTGTTCACCGGCAAATACCAGCAGCCGCGCGTGGAAGTGCTCTTCGATCGGATCTGCCGCGAGAACGGCGTCGAGCACCTGCTCACGCAGCCGCGCCACCCGACGACGACGGGCAAGATCGAGCGCTTCCATCGGACCCTGCGCATTGAGTTCGACACCACGCAGGTGTTTCGGAGCATGCCGGTCGCACAGCAGGCTTTGGATGAATGGGTCGCGTACTCCAACACCGCACGACCGCATCAATCACTTGGCGATGGCACACCGGAGAGCCGCTTCCGGCTGAGCGGCGCGCCGTTGCGAGGAGCCCGACCGACGCCGGAACGAACGGGCGAGCAGTGGGTGACCCGCCGGGTCGCAGCCAACGGCCTGGTCTCGGTCGGCTGGCAGCAAGTCAGCGTTGGCAAGCACTACGGGGGCAGCGCCTGCAACGTGCTCGTCGGCGACGGCGTGCTCCAGTTCTGGATCGGCAACGAACTCCTCAAGACCGTCGCCCGCACCGGAAGTGGTGAAATCCGCAAGAAGAACGCTGCGGGAACCTCCCCGCGGCCTCGATGAAAGCCTGGGAGTGTCAAGCATCAACCGGAACTGATTCGTCAAGAATCAACCGAAGCTCCACACGGGCACCACAAGTTTGTCTGAGTTCGGTCGCGGCGGCGGCCGCTTCGGCTGATGTGTCGCACCGCCTTCGGTTGATGAGTCACAGGGAGCGCCATGAGTGAGTGGGTCGAGTGGCACAGGGGGTACGTCCCCGGCTCGCCGCTCTCGCTGCGCCTCGAGGTGGTGCAGCGGCTTATTCGCGAAGCCCTTGACCGGTGCGCGCCGGGTCCGATCCGCGTCATCAGTCTCTGCGCCGGCGACGGGCGCGACCTGCTCGGCGTTCTCGATACACACCCGAGAGCCGCGGACGTCGACGCGATGCTTGTGGAGCTCGACCCCGAGCTTGCGGAACGCGCTCGATCGCGAGCGGCGCAGATGTCCGCGACGATCGAGGTCGTGACCGGCGACGCGTCGTCGACGAGCATCTATGCGGGAGCGGTGCCGGCGGACATCGTGCTCGCGTGCGGGATCTTCGGCAACGTCACCGATGACGACATTCA